>Ga0079224_100016678_pt1 | contig 10332 bp, 8 predicted proteins | sample Stecom2015_FD_80414 | JGI IMG/M metagenome (GOLD analysis project Ga0079224, IMG submission 80414) | Agricultural soil microbial communities from Utah to study Nitrogen management - Steer compost 2015 | ecosystem: Environmental > Terrestrial > Soil > Agricultural land | place: USA: Utah... | reverse complement strand
ATCCGCTCGTTTTCCAATCCTCAACCATCGAAAGCATCCTCTTTCTTTTTTCTTCTGTGCTCATGACACAAAGATCGGCCTCGTATTCAGACTAAGCAATATGTAATTGGTCGGGCGGATACGAACAGTCTGCGTGTTGAGCCAGGATTAATTCAAAATCCAGGTTATTAACATTCAATAAGAATCCAGTTTCATTTCAACCAAAAGACAAGTACATGCTAAGAGGCGCTGACGAAAAGCCTTGAGGATTGCATTTAATTTGAAACCCTAAGATGTGCGTCGCTTACAGCACAAAATAGTAAAGGGGCTCAAAGGTTTAGCTTTAGCCCCTTAAATCGTTCTAGACCTTGAGGGAAGTTCGCTTTTTGTCTTTGGCAGGTTGTAGTTATTTAAAGATAAACGACGGTCCGATCGATGGGAATTAGAAAAATTGTTTTTTACCTATCCCACTTGCGTAGAGTTTTGAAACTAAAGTCACTATTCACGTTTGATTATGTTAAGAATAGCAATTTTATTGTTGTCATTTGTTTATTTCTGTGCTAGGGGTCAAGAAATGGATGGCAACCCATTTAGCACGTATAGTCATGAGATTCTTAAATCAATGAGAGTCGATGGATATTCGTATCTTTCCAGGTTTCCAAATGCCTCCTGAACCCGTCATGGAGTGTTTTGGTACGAACCCTTCCCTTTTAGGTGCCTTTACCTGTATAAATAATAAACAGATTTCAGTGGACGGAGACTGTGATGTGTTTATTCCCGTTTTTCCTATAATGGGGCGTGAAGATTCGCTATTTATTAACAAATTAATGGGGCCTGAAAGCCCGTTTAACTCAAACCACGTACATTTCTTTAACTTAAAACGACAAGTAACGGCGTTAGACAATAATCATGTAAATTGGACAAGGTCTTTATCTTATTTGCCCCTTGACGAAACAAAGGAATGGTTCAACGCAGATAGCGTAATTTATTTTCGCAAGATTTTGGAACCCGGAGAGTGGTGGTATGAAAACCGATTTGATACGCTATTGTCCGTTATGTTTCAGAAGAAGGATAGGGGATTTGTGAATATCATTTTTTTCTACAAAGAACGATCTCAATTCAACGTTCCAGCGCTGTTTAACCTGTTAAAAGGGAATATTGTGTATAGAGATTAGCCTATTACATTAGTTATCAAGTTTTTTAATTAATGGTCGCCCAGTCCTGTGAGCGTCAAAACATAAGGTTTTATGGAAATATCAGCGGCGTTTTTTATGACCTGAGAAAAAGATGTTCATGTTATTAAAGTGAAGCGACATTAAATGATATATGGGTTGCCTTAGATCTCTTCACCAACCTAGGCTAGTTCGACGGATCATTGTACGCTCTTTAAGGTGCGACCGTATCTATAATTCAAATGTATCTTTCGCTGATAAGTAGCGTAACTAGTTTAAGGTGCTATTGCACAAATGACTTCCCTGTCACTTGAATATACTTGTATATTTTAATATCTTTAACGTATGGAAGAATTGAGGCATTTACCAATGGACAAGCAACGCGACGTTCTTGAGATTCTCGAAATTATCAAGGAAATCGCGTTACCCGAAAAGGTGATTCTATTTGGGAGTTTTGCCAGAGGTGACTGGGTTGATGATGAATATGTTGAAGGGGGAATCACCTATTCTTACAGAAGCGACTTTGACTTTTTAGTAGTAACTCAGGGGGCAAAGCTTAAGGAGTTCGATATTCGGAATAGAATCGAAAATAGAACGCGTATTTATAAACATCCAGTTAATCCACTAGTTCATGAGTTGGAGCATGTTAACTACGGATTGGAAAGGGGGCAATATTTTTTTAAATCGATTATTGAAGGAGGAATTCTCCTCTATGATACCAATGTAACTGCTTTTGCAAAACCTAGGGCATTAACCAAAGACGAACAACGGGAGCAAGCATTGCTCTATTTTGAAAATTGGGTTGAGAGTGGCGTGAGGATGTTCAGGATTGCGGAATTAGCTCTAAAAGCTTCATATGAGGAAAATTTTGTTCTTAATGAGGTTATGTTTTTGCTTCATCAAACGGTAGAAAAATTATACGCTGGGCTCGGTCTCGTATATTACGGTTACAAACCAAAAACTCATAATATTAAGGAATATAAAAATTATACGAAAGGAATCGCGTCTGAAATCGATAATATGTTTATCAGCCAAAAAGGTTCGCTTGAAGAGAAGAGGATCTTCGAAATTTTACAAAAGAGTTATATAGACGCTAGGTATAAATCCGACTATTATGTGAGTCGGGGTGACGTTGAGACAATAATGTCTGAAGTGAAGAAATTAAAGCGCCTTATTGTTAATTGCTGTTTAAAGCAAATTGACGCTCTCACTTAATTGTTCCAATTCTTTATGAAATCAAATGAATGCTCTAGCAGTTCTTTGGGATGCTTGTTGAGTCCTCTAGCATATTCTAAAAACGTAGAAAAATTAAAGTCCTTCTTGCCATTCTCAATGTTACTAATATTACTTTTCGTCAGATCGCATCGTGCGGCAAGCTGATCTTGACTCAATTTTGATTTGAGTCTTAAATGCTTAAGAAATCTGCCAACTTCTTTTAATCGTCCGTAATCTCTCTTCTCATTCATTAGTGGACGGAATAACGTGAAAAATAAAAATATTTTTGTTATAAGTTCTTGCAACAAAATATTATGTTGATTATCTTTGTAAATCATTCATATGGTGAGGTGTGAGAAACCTAGAACCAATATGAATGCGAATTATAAACTTATACGTTCCTACAAGATATTCGGGGAAGGCCTCTCTTGATTTTTGGTCGCGTAGTTTCTCACGCTCAACCATAGTGCAAGGGAGGTGCCTTTCCTGTTTAGTTTTGTTCCTAGAGGTATGTTTTCTGCATACTAACGCTCTACTTATCTGCCCTCCTGAGTAGGCTTAGATCTCTACGTGCTTATTTGAAATGCTTCCATTACGAGTAGATATTTTTAAATCGTAGACGAAGCGCTTTATTCATCTATTTCCTCAAACCATTTCCTTTTGATATGAATTTAACCAAAATAAATATATACAAGATTATCGGGTTGTTAGACCATTTCCTCAGTAATCTAAATTCAAGAGTTTACTCACAATTGTCGGTAACAGTTTTTATTCTTTGTTTCAGTTTGTTTAGCTATGTAGAAGCCTGGTCCCAGCAGGGGGCCAGTGCTTTGCGTCCAAGAGTACCGGCATTGAAAGTGGGAGACGCTCTTCCCGATGACTTGAAGAATATTCCATTGACCGTAATAAACCACCCCGAAGGCAAACAAACCATAAAATTAGTTGACTATAAAAACAAACTCATTATTATTGATTTTTGGGCTACTTGGTGTCTAGGATGCATCCCCCCTTTGCAAAAATTGGATACTATTCAAAAAGAATTAGCCGATGACCTCGTTATTATACCTGTCACCAATGACAACCGGCAAAAGGCTGACGAGTTTATTAAGGGTAGAAGATGGAAACTGCCTACAGTAGTAAACAATTCGATTTTACAAGAATACTTCCCTCATAAATATATTCCCCATTATGTATGGGTGAATCATGAGGGTAGGATAGAGGCTATCACAGGAGCGGAGGCCGTGAACCGAGCGAATATTAAAGCAGTGATCGAGGGAAGGAATTTGGACGTTCCAAATAAGAATGACCTATTAAGTTTCGATTTTAAGAAGCCTTTATTTATTGATGGGAATGGCGGAGATGGTAATTCTATTAAATATCGATCCTTATTTTCAGAGCCGATCCCAGGCTTATTCCAAACCACTTCTAACGTAATATCCGACACCATTAACAACACTTCTCGAATTTATGCGATCAACTGCCGCGCCATGATGTTATACTCCCTTGCGTATCAAAAGCTTCAAAGCTTCCCTAGTGGGCGTATTGTGTATGAAATCAAAGATTCTGCCAAACGAGCGCTTTTTTTAAGCTCAAAAGACGGTCAGTCTTCGAAAAACCATTTGTTCACTTACGAACTAATTACGCCTTTAAATTCATCTGAGAAGGTTATGGAACGAGTAGCGGACGACCTTGAACATTTCTTTGGCTTGAGAACTCGTTTCGAGAAACGTTTAGTGGATTGCTACGTTCTTAAGGGCCTACCCACGCTTAAAAATACATTCTCTAAAGGCGGAGAACGAAAACATAACCTGTTCTTCGATCAAATTGTAGAGAAGTTTATTCAGAACCAGACAGTGGATGTGCTTTACGGATACCTCAATGAACTACTGCCTCTATCAGTAGTTGATGAAACGGATTATCGTGGGACACTTGATTTAAAGTTTCCACAACCGGACAGGCATAACTTAAAACCGCTTCAGGAGGCGCTGCGTATCCAAGGTATTTCGCTGGAAAGAGGAAAACGAGAGGTAGAGTTTTTCGTGATAAGTGATCATTAATGAAATAACGAATGGATCGTATGAAATATATAACAGTTACCATCTTATTTATTCTTGTAACACTTTCTTGTGTTGCACAACATTACCAGACACGCCCGATTTCTATCGCCGTGATGGATGAAGATAATCTCCCACTAAAAAGCGCTAGCGTGTTACTGCTTGGTCGTCATGGAAACATAGTTGCTAAGGGGGATGGGACTTTCACCGTTTATCTAAATTCCGATGCGGATACCCTTATAGTTAGTCATCTCAATTATCATAAACAAAAAATCGGGATAAACAATAATAGTAAGGCATCAATTAAAGTGACTCTTGTGAGGGCTAAAGCGACAAAGCTTGAAGAAGTAGTTGTCAATACCGGATACCAGTCTCTTCCCAAAGAACGAGCAACAGGCTCTTTCGAAACAGTAAATCAAGAATTGATTAACCGCAGTGTTAGTACCGGCATTCTGGACCGCTTAGAAGGGGTCAGTAGCCTGAATTTCAACAATAGAGCAAGCGGGAAAAGTCTCTCTATAAGGGGACGAAGCACCATTATGGGCAATGCCTCACCGCTGATCATTTTGGATAGTTTCCCCTATGAGGGCGATATCAATAATATCAACCCCAATGATGTTGATAATATTACGTTTCTCAAAGATGCAGCAGCAGCTTCAATTTGGGGAGTACGGGCCGCGAATGGAGTTATTGTAATAACCTCCAAAAAAGGCAAATACAATAGGCCAGCTACCCTTGATTTCTCTGCCAATCTTACCTACGGTGCCAAGCCTGACCTTTTTTATGCTCCAATGCTGGGTTCAGCTGATTTCATCGATCTAGAACTGTACCTTTTTGATAAGGGATATTATAATGCAACTTTAAACAACGCAAGAAAACCTGTGGTTTCTCCAGTCGTTGAGCTGCTTGCCCAGCAAAGAAGCGGTGGCTTGTCTCCCCAAGAAGTAGCTGAACAAATTGAAACTCTTAAGCAGGTTGATGTTCGCAATGACCTAAGTCAATATTTTTATCGACGAAGTTTTAACCAGCAATATGCGTTGGGTTACAGCGGCGGTTCAAATAAATACAATTACATGCTATCGGCTGGATGGGATAAAAATCAGGAGAATTTAAAGCGTAATGGGTTGGATAGGTTGACGCTCCGATCGGAAAATAGCTTTAATCCGGTGGACGGACTTTACCTCCAGGCTGGTATTATTTTCACCCAAATCAATACCCAAACTAATAATTTGGGGCTACAAATGATTAATTCCGCTCTTAAGGGGTTTTATCCTTATGCTACTTTAGCTGATGAACATGGGAATCCATTAGCAATACCTTATGAATATCGTTTGGCTTATATCGATACGGTCGGTGGCGACAATCTCATGGACTGGAAATACAGACCTTTGGAGGAATTGAATCTTGCGGATAACGCTTCACAGCAAAATGAAATCCGTCTAAATACGGGAATACAATATAAACTGCCAAATGGGTTTGGAGTGGAAGCTCGATACCAGTATCAACAACAAACAGGAAGTTCCCATAACTACGCCGTCTCTAATAGTTTTGCAGCTCGCAATTGGGTTAATCTGTTCAGTTTTCTTGACGGAACGGTATTAAATTACCGTGTACCTCCCGGTGGATTCCTTGATCTTGCCCAATCGAGCTTGAAATCCCATGTGGGCAGAGGTCAGCTTAACTATAATAAAAGGTGGGGCTTAGTTCATGAACTCTCCGCGATAGCAGGTATGGAAATTAGAGAAACTCAAACGACTTCCAATAGAAACCGTACTTATGGTTATGATGATGACCTTCTAACATTCGCAAGTGTAAATTATTCAGACCTGCTTCCAACCTACAACAATTTGCGTGGAATGTTGCGTATACCGAACAATACTAATTTTGAGAATAATCTTTTGAGGTTCACCTCCTATTACGGGAACGCCGGTTATACATTAATGGACAAATATACTTTATCGGCAAGCCTACGGAAAGATGCTTCCAACTTATTCGGTGTTGCCGCCAATCAGAAAGGTGTACCACTCTGGTCCTCGGGTATAAGCTGGCAAGTGCATAAAGAGGATTTCTACAGGATTGAAATGATGCCTGTACTTAAGCTCCGAATGACGTACGGCTACAATGGAAATGTGGATAATTCGTTGTCGGCACTCACAACATTGCGTTACGCTAGCAATACCTACCTTACTGGCCTTGATTACGCCTACGTTTTCAGTCCTGGGAATCCCGAATTACGTTGGGAAAAATCACGTTTGATGAACCTGGGAGTCGACTTCGGTTTTAAAAACGAGCGATTTTCAGGTAGCGTAGATTATTACGTTCGAAAAGGAGTAGACCTGATCGGTCAAGCCCCCATCGATCCTACTACCGGTGTTTTATCGCCCACTGCTGAATTTGTTTATAAAGGTAATGTCGCGCAAATGAAAGGGAAAGGGCTGGATGTGGTCTTGCGCGGACTTATTATCGATCGACAGTTTATTTGGCAAGCAGACGCCATTATAAATTATACTACTGATCAGGTCACTGACTATGATATGTCAACTTCGGCCATTGCAGCTAATTACGTGGGATATGGGCTTCTTGTTTCACCTTTTAAAGGTAAACCCGTTTACGGCATCTATAGCTATCCTTGGGCAGGATTGGATCCCCAGAGTGGAGACCCGCTAGGATATCTGGATGGTGAAATAAGTAAAGATTATTACACTATCACATCAAGCTCGCCTTCCTCTCTCGTATTTCACGGCTCGGCAGTACCTACTGTGTTTGGTTCTCTACGCAATACATTCTCTTACAGGGACTTTTCGCTCTCTTTTACTTTGATGTTTAAAGGAGGTTATTATTTCCGCCGTAGCAGCATCGATTATTCGGCACTATACGCAAACTGGAGGGGAGGACATGCTGACTACTTGAAACGCTGGAAAAACCCTGGTGATGAGAAGAGTACAAATGTACCGTCATTGCCTTATCCAGCAAACTCGGCTCGTGACGCATTTTACAATAACTCGGCTGTCCTTGTTGAGAAGGGTGATCATCTAAAATTGCAAGATATTAACATGTCGTATCGTTTAAACAGCGACAAAACAATGAAGTATATTAAAAATTTACAGATCTCCGCCTATTTGAACAATCTTGGGATTTTATGGCGAGCTAACAAGGCTGATCTCGATCCAGATTATTATGCAGGAGGGTATCCTCTACCCATAACTATTTCAGTAGGCTGTAAGGCAACATTTTAAATTTAAGGAACTAGAAGATATGAAACGAAGAATCTTAAATACAGTGACCATCATATGCTGCGTTCTGCTCGCGAGCTGTGAAAAATTTTTGGATGAAAAACCGAATAAGAAATTGGTTGTTCTTTCATCTGTAAAGGACGCGCAGGCATTAATGAACAATACGAGTGTATTCATAACTCCGCACCCTACATCAGGCGAATTCGCAGCTGGAGATTTTTATTTGCTTACCGAAGATTGGCAGTCACTTAGCTGGCAATCGCATCGGCAGAGTTACATCTGGGGAGACCATGTATTTGACGACATGGAAAGGAATGACTGGTCTATGCCCTATGTTGCAGTCTACAACGCTAACATTATTCTTGAAGCGATTGCTAATGGTGAGATCAAGCAAGGGACACAACGTGAAATTGCCGATGTGAAAGGACAGGCCTTATTTTATCGATCCTACGCCTTCTATAGTTTATTGCAACTTTTCGCCAAAGCATGGGACAATACAACCTCAAAATCAGATTTGGGTATCCCTTTAAGACTATCCTCGAATTTTAATAACCCTGTCGGCCGCTCGACTGTTGAGGTGTGTTACGAGCAAATTATTAATGATCTGCAAGAGTCAGTTAGTCTGTTAAATGAAACAACTGTATTAAAGACTAGGCCATCAAAAACGGCAGCGCACGCCTTTTTAGCCAGAGTATATTTAAACATAGGCCGCTATGAGCTTGCGCAGGTTGCTGCAAGTGCGGCGCTTATTGCTAACAGTCAGGTCATTGATTATAATGCCTTAGACGCGTCAGCCGAATTTCCGTTCGCACTATTCAATGATGAGGTGATTTACCATGTTCGTCTTTGGAACTTTTTACCATATCCCCCAGCTGCAAAAATTGAGCAAGACCTGATAACTTCTTACCATGAAAATGATCTCCGAAAGCGCTTGTTTTTCACTGATAACAATGACGGAACTTTCAGTTATAAAGCCGGATATAATGTTGATGACGGAATGTTTAACGGCTTAGCTACTGACGAACTTCTTTTGATAAGGGCGGAATGCTTTGCTCGTTTAGGGAACACCTCGCAAGCACTCCATGATCTCAATGTTCTATTAGCAAAAAGATGGAAAAGCGGTTCCTTTGTTGACGTCACCGCGACGAGCGCTGAGGGCGCCTTGACAATAATATTGCAGGAACGAAGAAAAGAATTACTTTTCAGAGGGCTGCGATGGTCTGATTTAAAACGTTTGAATAAGGACGCACGCTTCGCAGTAACTCTGAAAAAAACGATAGCAGATAAAGAGTACGTACTTCCACCTAATGATAACAGATACGTATTCCCTATACCGTCTGCTGTTATTAAAATGAGCGGTATTGAGCAAAATCCACGTTAGATGTAATAAAAATGCGGAACGCTCAGTTCCGCATTTCAATTACTAACTACCTTGGTTTAAATGTTATATTGGTAGCTTGTGAAAGATCTGGTTGTCCGCTTCCATTATCAGGGGCTTCGAGCGTACACCGTACATCTGACTCGTTAGGACAGTTTTCGCTTCCAGTGGCCGGAACATAGTTTGCAGGGTTGTTATGCCCGGCTGCAGTCGTAGGGATATAATACCAAACTAATTCCTCGTTCTGGGAGATTTTTTCAACCATTTTAAAAGACATGGTTAGCGTTGCGATCGCTAACGCCGCGATCGAAAACAAATTCACTTTTAACTTTTTCATCTTTTTAAATTTAGAATGTTCAATTACTTTTATAACCGTCTTTTGGCCGACCCGCCCCTGACAGTATCGTCGCCAACGTTACTGCCACGCAATTTGTACCATAAGTATAGTCCCCACCCACTGAACATCAAAAAACTAAGGTTAAAAATCAGATGCTGCGTCCAATTCATCCCTTTTATAACCGATCCGCATCCACAGGGTAGTTGCTCCCACGCCCCAAGTAGTCCTATGGCTATGTATGAGGTGAACGCAATCAATAAGGATGTTGACATGATCAATCCAAGTTTTTGGAACTTCTTTACAACCAGAGTGGCTACTGTTGCCAATTCCAGAATCGGAAGCAGAAAGACAAGGATATATCCTAACCGATCAGGAAATGGTTGGTTAAGAATTCCCGACTTGAAGGAAGGGAAGTTTGATAATTTATCAAAGGCGACCGGTATCCAAAGGACCAAAAGAAGCACAATGATTATGCTGTACAGGTGGGAAATGTTTAACTTCATTTTCATTCGTTTTAGATTGGCACTCTCCCTTTGGAGTTTTATAACTTTGATTTCTCGAAGCTTCCAATAATTCAAATCTCGCAACCTTTTATGGGAAAAGGAGCTTAACAGGAATAAGCTTTTTTAGCCGATGTTTGACTTTGTAATCGTTATTGAATGGTAAGAATAGTATATATTGAGGGGCGCTCCAAAACATCCAATAGAAACGCAACAAACTAGAAGTTCGTTACTTCAGAAACAGCAATTTTCTTTTTTGCTGCTGAATGCAGGATCGAGAAATACCTAGTAGATCAGCTTGTTCGAACTGACTAATTTGAATAGCGACCTCCCTAAGCAGTTTAATGAATAGATGATATCTCTTTGAGGGCTGTAAGCTCCAGGAAATGACACGAAGTTTGTGAAGAAGCTGTAATTGTTGGTTAGTAAGTTTAGAAATCAACTGGTTTACAGCAGCGTCTTCT
>Ga0079224_100016677_pt1 | contig 10333 bp, 9 predicted proteins | sample Stecom2015_FD_80414 | JGI IMG/M metagenome (GOLD analysis project Ga0079224, IMG submission 80414) | Agricultural soil microbial communities from Utah to study Nitrogen management - Steer compost 2015 | ecosystem: Environmental > Terrestrial > Soil > Agricultural land | place: USA: Utah... | reverse complement strand
GCGAACTGGCGGGCGTATTCCAGGTTGGGGGTGGAGGTCTCGCACCACAGCAGATCGGCGTATGGAGCATAGGCCAGACCACGCGAAATGCCTTGCTCGATGCCGGCCCGCGTACGGAAGAAGCCTTCAGACGTACGTTCGCCCGTGATAAATGGGCGGTCGTTGTCGTCGATGTCGCTGGTAAGCAGATCGGCCGCATCGGCGTCCGTACGAGCCAGCAGCAGCGTGGGTACATTCAGTACGTCCGCAGCGAGGCGGGCCGACACCAGCTTGGCGACGGCTTCGCGGGTTGGTACAAGCACCTTGCCGCCCATGTGGCCGCATTTCTTGACCGACGCAAGCTGATCTTCGAAGTGGACTCCCGCCGCACCTGCTTCAATCATGGATTTCATCAATTCGAAAGCGTTCAGCACGCCGCCAAAGCCCGCCTCGGCATCGGCCACGATAGGGGCGAAGTAGTCCAGGTAGTCAGGGTCGCTGGGGTTTTTGCCCTCCATCCACTGGATCTGGTCGCAGCGCGTAAGGGCGTTATTGATACGCCGAACGACCTGCGGCACCGAGTTGGCCGGGTACAGTGATTGATCGGGGTACATCTCGCCGGCGCCGTTGGCGTCGCCTGCCACTTGCCAGCCCGAAAGATAGATGGCCTTCAAGCCAGCCTTGACCTGCTGCATGGCCTGGTTGCCGGTCAGGGCGCCCAGGGTATTGACGAAGGGCTCCGAATGCAGCAATCCCCATAGTTTCTCGGCGCCGCGCCGGGCCAGGGTGTGCTCGACCAGCACCGATCCGCGCAATCGCACGACATCTTCCGCCCCATAGCCGCGCTTGATGCCTTGCCAGCGAGGGTCTTCCGCCCAAGTCTTCTGCAGGCCGCGTATCTCATTTTCTCGTGTGCTCATGATGCTTTCCTTGAAATAAAAAAGACGAAAAAAGAATGAATTCGATGAGAAAAAGTCTACGCGCTTGCTGCAGGGCAAACTACACTTATGTCTTATATAAGATAAAAAATGTTATCATTTAAAATCAATCGCTTATATTTTTTATTTCGCCATATGGAACGATATTTTCCGCTATGAAAAGCTCGATAATGCAATGCAACATCGCGTTTTCATAAACTGGAATGCATATTTCACGATGTGGGAAGCGCCGACAGCCAAGGGTACCATAGGCGCATAGCCGAAATCCGGCGCCGCCGCGCGCCGCCACCATCATTAATCAGCAATGCACACTCCCCCTCCAGTCCAGGCCCCGCTGGGTCAGGACGTTTCTTACCCAAGCTCCTACGATGCCGGACTTCTGTTTCCCATCGACCGCGCGGCAAACCGGCAGTCGCTGGACATTCCAGGCCCCTGGTTCGGCGCCGATATCTGGAACGCCTACGAGGTCTCGTGGCTGAATCGAAAAGGCAAGCCCACCGTGGCCCTGGCCCGATTCATCGTTCCGCATGACAGCCCGATGCTGATCGAATCGAAGTCGTTCAAGCTCTACCTGAACTCCTTCAACGAAGAACGTTTCGACAATGCGCAGGCCGTGGGCGAGATCATGGAACGCGACCTGAGCCAGGCCGCAGGCGCGCCGGTCAGGATCGAGCTGAACGAATTTAGTCCGGCAGACCGGCTAAGCTGCCAGGCCCTGGATGGCGTGAACATAGATGGCGCTGACATTGAAATAACCGCCTATGAACCCTCGCCGGGCTTGTTGCGCTGCATGCCAAGCGGAGAAATAGTCAGCGAAACACTGGTGTCCGAGCTACTGAAATCGAATTGCCCGGTAACGGGCCAGCCCGACTGGGGCAGCGTCCAAGTGCGCTATACCGGCCCGCGCATCGATCGCGAGGCCCTGCTGGCTTACATCGTTTCGCTGCGCCGGCATACGGAATTCCACGAGCATTGCGTCGAGAAAATGTATTGCGACATATGGCATGCCTGCAAGCCGCAATCGCTGCTGGTGTACGCCCGCTATACGCGGCGCGGCGGCCTGGACATCAACCCATGGCGCAGCAGTGTAGCGACCGACGTAAGCGTGGATCGCGGCTTAAGGCAATAAAGCGCCTCAAGCGCGCGCCGTGGCGGCGTGAGCAACGCTGCGTCCGGCCGACTTGGCAACCATCACAGCCAGCACCGCCGCCACCGTGAAGCCCGTGGCCGCACCGAACCACGGCCCCTGGCTGAAGCCGGCGTCCAGCATCAGGCCGAAGCCGACGGGCGCAAGTGACGAGCCTACATCCATGCCCGAATACACCAATCCGTAGACCGTACCGGTCGCCCCCTTGGGCGTGACCCGGCGTATGAGCATGTCGCGCGATGGAGCTGAAACGCCCGAGCAGAAACCCGCCAAGGCGACCAGCACCATGGCGAAGGAGGACGGCACGGATCCCATGGCCAGCACCACCAACAGACCACCGGCCAGCAGCAGCGAAATTGCCACAGTGCGTTCGGTATTCGGTGTGGCGCCCACCAGGAAGCCACCAGCCAGCATGCCCGCCGCAGCGGCAATCATATAGGCGGACAAGGCGGTCCCCGCCATGACCTTGTCGATGCCATAGACATCACCCAGCATGGGTATGGTGTAGTTCTGTACAGCCGACAGCGCCATCGACGTAAAGGCGAAGAAAAGGAATGCCCCCCACAGTGCGGGCTGGACCAGCAAGGTAGCCAATGTCTGGCCCACCGTTTGTTGCGCGAGGTCAGGCGCGGCCTTGTCCGCCGGAGCATCCGTTGCCACCGCTTGCCCTAGCTCGAGCGCCGCATTGCGGCCGGCCAGCAAATTGCGGCCCAGCCAGGTCAGCAACAGAACAACAGCCACCAGCGCTGCCGCCGCCATGGCGGCAACCCGCCAATTCGCCACAAAGATGATGCCGGCCATGAATACCGGCGTCAGGGCCCAGCCCAGGTTGCCCGTCAGCCCGTGCATGCTGAAGGCATGGCCCAGCCGCCGCTGACTGACCCGGTGGTTGATGATGGAGTAGTCCACGGGGTGGAACACGGAATTGCCCAGGCCGCCTATGACGGCCGCCAGGACCAGCATGGCATAGCCATTGGAAGCGGCAATCAGGAGGCCCGAAACGACGAAACTGGCTAGGCCGAAGCGCAGCACCGGGGCGGGTCCTATGCGGTCTACGACGAAACCTGACGATGCCTGCCCCAGGCAGGAGACCAGGAAAAATATGGAGACCAGCATCCCGAGCTTGACGAAATCATAGCCATACTCGTGCGCCAGGGACAAATACAGGGTCGGAAAGACCAATTGGAAGAAATGCGACGAGGCATGCGCCGAGCCAATCAGGCCGATGATGGTCCAGTCCCGGCGCTTAAGGGCCGGCGTATCCGGAATTTGGTCAACGGTTGCGGCGGTCATCGTGTTCTCGTGCAAATCATCAACTGCGTCGGTCGGATCGGTCGCGTATCTCGGGCCATGCACGACGCAGGTAATAGCACATGGACCAGACCGTGAGGATGGCGGCAACAACGATCAGAATCTGGCCGACGAGCTCCAGCGATACGCCATGGTAAGGCCGCCAGTACAGCAAGCAGGGTATGGCGATCATCTGGGCGGCGGTCTTGAATTTGCCCAGCCTGTGCACCGCCACGCTGCCGCTGGCCCCAATTTTAGCCATCCATTCGCGCAAGGCGGAAATGGTGATTTCACGCCCGATGATGATCAAGGCAATGAATGAGTCCACCCGGTTCAGATCCAACAATATCAACAAAGCCGCACATACCATGAGCTTGTCGGCCACCGGATCCAGGAATGCGCCGAAGGACGAAGTCTGGTTCCAGCGCCTGGCCAGCCAACCGTCAAACCAATCCGTCAGGGCCGCCACGATGAAAGCGAGTGCCGCGACCGTATCGCGCAACGGCACCGAAATCCAGTCCGCCGGTATGTAGAACAGCGCCACGATCAGGGGAATCATGGCGATGCGCAGCCAGGTAAGGGCAAGAGGTAGATTCATGGGCATAAGATGAATACTACCTTATCGGAGCGCTTGATAGATACGTTCGGCCAACTCATCGGAAATTCCGTCCACTGAACGCAAGTCATCGACACTGGCATCGACCACGCCGGAAAATCCGCCAAAGCGCGCCAGCAGCTTCTGACGGCGCCGCGCACCTATGCCTTCGATTTCCTCCAGGCGCGACACGTTCCTTGCCTTGGCGCGCTGCGCCCGCATGCCCGTAATCGCAAACCGGTGCGCCTCGTCGCGGATCTGTGCCACCAGCATCAAGGCTGCCGACTCCACGCCCAGGGCCACGGGGGAGCGCCCATCGACGAACACCAGGGTTTCCAGGCCCACCTTGCGGCCCTCGCCCTTCGCCACCCCCACAATAGTCTGCGTGTCCAGGCCCAACTCGACGAAAACCTGCCTGGCCACCTCAACCTGCCCCTTCCCGCCATCGATCAGTACCACAGTGGGCATCTGGGCCTGCCCGTCGGCCACCCGGCTGAAGCGGCGTGTGAGCACCTGGCGCATGGCGGCGTAATCGTCGCCCGGTGTAATGCCGGCGATGTTGTATCGGCGATACAAGGAAGGCTGCATGGCATGGTGCTGGTAGACCACGCAGGACGCCTGCGTAGCCTCGCCTGCCGTATGGCTGATATCGAAGCATTCGATGTGCAGGGCGTCCAGGGCGGCCTCATCGGTATCCAGTTCCAGGACCGTGGCCAGGGCCAGGCTGCGTGCCGCGCGAGCGCTGGATTCGGTCAAGACCCGTGCCAGGGCGAGTTCCGCGTTCTTCACCGCCTGCTCCAGCCAGGTCTTGCGCATGCCTTGCGGTTTGACCAGAACCCGGGCCTTGACACCGGTCTGCTCGGCCAGCAAGTCCATCAGATCCGGATCGGGCAACGCGTGCGAACAAACCAGCACCGGAGGCAGGCCGCTGTCCATGTAATGCTGGGCGACGAAGGCTGCAAGCACCTCCCCCGCACTGTCGTCGTGGGTGTGCGTCGGGAAAAAAGGCTTGTCGCCCAAGTGCCGGCCGCCGCGCACCATGGCCAGGTTGACGCAGATGCGTCCGCCGGCCGACGCGATGGCGATCACATCGACATCGTCGTTGCCGACTTTCTCCATTGACTGTTGCTGCAAGACCTTGGCCAGCGCACCCATCTGGTCGCGCAGCAACGCCGCGCGCTCGAACTCAAGCGCTTCGGAAGCTTCATGCATGCGCTTCTCGATGTCGCGCAACACCTTGCTGGCGCGGCCGTCCAGGAACTGCACGGCGCGCTCGACATCGGCCTGATAGGCTTCGTCCGATATCAGGTCCACACAGGGCGCCGAGCAGCGTCCTATCTGATGCAGCAGGCAAGGCCTGGAGCGGTTGGCATAAACGCTGTCTTCACAGGTGCGCAAGCGGAATACGCGCTGCAAAATCTGGATGGTTTCACGTACGGCCCAGGCATTGGGATAAGGCCCGAAATACCTGCCCTTGCCGCTGGTGCTGCCACGGTAATAGGCGATGCGCGGTATATCGTGGCCGCTGAACATCAGATAGGGATAAGACTTGTCGTCCCTGAAAAGGATGTTGTAACGCGGCTTCAGACGCTTGATGAGGTTGTTTTCCAGCAGCAGCGCCTCGGCTTCGGAGCGCGTGACGGTTACCTCCAGCCGTACGACCCGCGCCACCATATGCGTGATGCGAGGACTGCTGAGGGTCTTCTGGAAATACGAATTCACGCGCTTCTTCAGATCGCGCGCCTTCCCTACATACAGCACCTCGCCCTGGGCATCGATATGTCGATATACCCCGGGCAAATGCGGCAGGTCAGCCAGAAACGATTTGAGATTGAAGTCGTCGGGCATATTGATAACGTTCATCGGCCTGCAAGGCGTCCCAATCGAGTGCGGGGGTGCGCGGCATCAGGCGGCGTATGCGCTGGACCGATGCGGCGCTGTGCTCCGCTTTCAGACGAGCCAGCAGATCGTCAGCCAGGTCGGGGCGATTGCATACCAGCACCATGTCGCATCCCGCACCCAGGGCCGCTTGCGCGCGGGCCAGGATGTCGCCGGCCACGGTTGCGCCTTCCATAGTCAAGTCGTCGGAAAAAACCACGCCATCGTAAGCCAGGTCCTGGCGCAATACCTGCTGTATCCAGTGCGCGGAAAAGCCGGCGGGTTGCGGATCAACCTTGGGATAGATGACATGGGCCGGCATGACCGAGGGCAGGACCATGTCGCCCAGCCAGCCATAGGGCGCCGCGTCTTCCTGCATGATCTGCTCGAAGTCGCGTTCATCGACGGGAATCTCGTGATGCGAATCGGCCTCGACCGCGCCGTGGCCGGGGAAATGCTTGCCGCAAGCGGCCATGCCTGCCAGCATCAGGCCCTGTATCAGCGCGCGTGCCAACATGGCCACCACACGGGGATCGCGGTGGAAGGCGCGATTACCAATAACCTTGCTGACTCCGTAGTCAAGGTCCAGAACAGGTGTGAAACTAAGGTCCACGCCGCAGGCGCGCAGCTCTGCACCCAGCACATATCCTGCCTCGGACGCCAGTCGCATGGCGGCCAGCGAGTCCTGCGACCATAGCTCGCCGAATACGCTCATGGCTGGGATGGACGTAAAGCCGTCGGTTCTGAATCGCTGCACCCGCCCCCCTTCATGATCGACTGCAATCAGCAGGGGCTCATCGCGCTCGTCGTGTATGGCCTGGCACAAGGCCGCCAGTTGTTCGCGATGATCGAAGTTGCGGGCGAAGAGTATCACCCCGCCCACCAGCGGATCGCGCAGGCGTGCACGTTCGTGCGCCGTCAGCACAGTTCCCTCGACGTCCACCATGACCGGGCCCGGAGGCAGGGTCGCGCGCGTGTTCTTGGCTACCATAATGCGTATTCCATTTAATCTTTGACTTCGTGCTTGCGCGCTTCGACCACGACAAATGCCGCGACCGTATCGCTTTCATCCGTAATTGAAACATGCGCCGCGCCGTAACGGTGGCTGTACCAGCTTGCCAGCGGTTCAGACAGGTGAACGCAAGGCTTGCCGCTGGCTTGGTTAAGCGTCTGCATCCGTGACCAGGCCATGGGGCTGTGCATGCCCAGGCCTATGGCTTTGGAAAATGCCTCTTTGGCGGCGAAGCGCGTGGCCAGGAAGCGCAAGCCGCGCTTCGGATCACGCTGGTAGCGGATATTGAATTTTTCGATTTCCTGGGGGCCCAGGATGCGGCGTGCGAAACGCTCGCCGTGTCGCGCGAATACGCGCTCGATGCGATCCAGACGCAACAAATCGACTCCGATTCCGGCCACGGCAGCCCCGCCTGCATACGTAATCATTCATTAGTCCGTTAACGTTCGCGAACCATGAATGATACCTTCTTGTGGCGCAGGCTGCGGCCAGGCGGCGGGCGCGCTGCCCGCCGCGGACAATACCCTACTTGGAGCGCTTGTCGATGACCCGTTTGGCCTTGCCCGTGAGCGTGCGCTCGACCAGCCCGGCCGTTTGCACGGTGACGCGCGCCGATACGCCTATATAGGTCTTGACGGCATGCTTAAGCTTGCCGGCCAGTTGATCGCGATCGGCAACACTCAGGTGGTCAAATTCCGGACGCACTTCCGTCAGGATCTCCAACTCGTCCAGATTGCCGCTGCGCGTGAGCACCAGTTGATACTGCGCCGCCAGTTCGGGCATCTTCAACACGACTTCTTCGACCTGGGTCGGGAACAGATTGACGCCGCGCACGATAAGCATGTCGTCGCTGCGGCCCGTGATCTTGTCCATGCGGCGCATACTGCGCGACGTCGGCGGCAAAAGCCGCGTCAGATCGCGGGTGCGGTAGCGTATCACCGGCATGGCTTCCTTGGTCAGCGAAGTGAACACCAGTTCGCCCTCTTCACCATCGGGCAGCACCTCGCCCGTTTCCGGATTTATGATTTCGGGATAGAAGTGGTCTTCCCAGACCACCGGACCATCCTTGGATTCTACGCATTCCATGGCCACGCCCGGGCCCATGACCTCTGATAAGCCATAGATATCCAATGCGTCTATGCCGGCCCGCTGTTCGATCTCCTTGCGCATCTGGCCCGTCCAGGGCTCCGCACCGAATATGCCTATGCGCAGGGAGCTGTCGCGCGGGTCCATGCCCTGATGCTCCATTTCTTCCAGGATATTGCAGAAGTACGAGGGCGTGACCATGATGATGTCGGGCTTGAAGTCCTGGATCAGCTGCACCTGCTTCTCGGTTTGACCGCCGGACATCGGCACCACCGAGCAGCCCAGCCTTTCTGCTCCGTAGTGCGCACCCAACCCGCCGGTGAACAGGCCATAGCCGTAGGCTATATGGGCAATGTCGCCGGGACGGCCACCGGCAGCCCAGATCGAGCGGGCCACGAGATCGGACCAGTTATTGATGTCTCTGGCGGTATACCCGACAACGGTGGGCTTGCCGGTGGTGCCGCTGGATGCGTGAATGCGGGATACTTGCTCGCGCGGCACCGCGAACATCTTGAATGGATAATTATCGCGCAGGTCCTGCTTTTTCGTGAACGGAAAACGGGCGATATCCGACAGTTGCCTCAGGTCGTCGGGATGAACGCCGGCCTTGTCGAACGACGCCCGATAATGGGGCACGTTGTCGTATGCATGCTTGAGCGACCATTTCAGGCGTTCCAGCTGCAGGCTCTGCAATTCATCCCGGCTGGCGTGCTCAATAGCATCGCGCCCGGCATTCGACGATTTCGACTCAGACATTTTCCACTCCTACCCTGTACCTGCGTTTTAAATGAATACGGGAGTCCGGGTCTGAAAACCGAACATCCCGTTGATTTTATCAATGGCTACTCGCCAACCACCTGGCCTTTTATCCGATACGAACGACCGCGGAAAATCGCGATGCGCTTGCCGTCCTGATTGGTGACCTGTACATCGTAGACGCCCGTGCGGCCGGCCAGAGAGTATTCCGTGGCATGCGCGGTCAGCACATCACCCTCGAAACCCGGCGCCAGATAATCGATCGTGCAGCCGGAGGCCACCGTTACCGCGTTGCGCGAATTGCATGCGAAGGCGAACGTGCTATCCGCCAGGGCAAAAATAAAGCCGCCGTGGCATGTCTTGTGGCCGTTGAGCATGTCTGCCCGTATCGTCATCGACATGCTCGCTTCGCCGGGTGCGACCGACACGACACGCGCTCCCAGCGCCTGTGACGCCGCGTCGCTGTCGTACATGGTCTTGGCCGTCAGCTCGGCCAGGGCCTGCGGGTCATCGGGGATCGATGAAGAATCCTGCGTGGACGTAGGTGCAAGGGAACTCATCATTTCCCCTTGAATGCCGGTTGACGCTTGCCGAGGAAGGCAGCCACGCCTTCGGCGTAATCCTGGCTGGCGCCCAGTTCGCGCATCAAATCGCGCTCAAGGTCCAGTTGATCGTCCAGGCTATTGGCCAGGCTCTGATTCAGAGCCCGCTTGGTATAGGCCAGGCCTTTGGTCGGCGCATCGGCGAAATGCCGGGCCAGTTCGTCCAGGCGCTTATCGAACTCATCGTCCGGAACGCATTGCCAGATCAGCCCCCATTGCTCGGCTTTCTCGGCGCTCAGCTTGTCGCCCAGCATGGACAGGCCCATGGCGCGGGCGCGCCCGACCAGGCGCGGCAAAACATAGGTGCCGCCGGTATCGGGCAGGAGCCCAAGTCTGCAGAATGGCTGAATGAAGCTGGCTGAATGCTTGGCAATGACAATGTCGCCAGCCAGAGCCAGGTTGGCGCCGGCGCCGGCCGCCACGCCGTTGACACCGACGACCACAGGCAAAGGCAGGGCCTGCAGGCGCCGCACCAAAGGCGCGTAATACTTCTCGATAGTGGAACCCAGGTCTATCGGCGCGGAGCCGGCGCTCATTTCGCGCTCGGACAAATCCTGGCCCGCGCAAAAGCCGCGCCCATTGCCCGTCAGCACGAGGACACGTGCCCCGCCGGTCTCGACTTTCGTCAGGGCGTCGGCCAGTTCGCCGTGCATCGCTGCGGTAAAGCTGTTCAGCTTGTCTGGACGATTGAACGTAATGCGGGCGATGCCGCCGTCCAGCTCAAAGACGATATTCTCGTAACTCATCATGTCTCCAGTTTGTTTTTATGCATGCCAGCGTGTTTGCACGACGCGGAAGCGATTGGCCACATAGGCCGAATCGGACAGCGCGGCGTTGGCGGCCGGATTGGCTCCGGTGCCATGGAAATCGCTGAAGGCCGCCGTCTGGTTCACGAAGACGCCGCCGGTCAGGTTCAGCGACAGCGACACCCCTGCCCGCTCGGCTGCCTTCCCGACTTTCTCGGCCACGGCATCGTCAGTGGTGTAAGCGGCAAGGGTCAGGGCACCGTGCTCGACAGCGGTCTCCTGGGCCAACCGGATACTGCTGTCG
>Ga0079224_100016676_pt1 | contig 10333 bp, 6 predicted proteins | sample Stecom2015_FD_80414 | JGI IMG/M metagenome (GOLD analysis project Ga0079224, IMG submission 80414) | Agricultural soil microbial communities from Utah to study Nitrogen management - Steer compost 2015 | ecosystem: Environmental > Terrestrial > Soil > Agricultural land | place: USA: Utah... | reverse complement strand
CTGGCCGATGTGTGCGGGTCACTACCAAAAGCCCTGGAAGCGCAGGGATGCGAGGTAAAGGTCTTTCTCCCGCTCTATAAGAACATCAAGATAGATGAGCATAACATAATTCCCGAAGGTGAATTACAGGATATCCCCGTCGCGCTAGATGGTAAGGGGATCACTTTTTCGGTATCGACATCGCATTTACCGGACAGCAATGTACAGGTATTTTTCATAGACTGCCCGGTTTATTTTGGGAGGGAGACGGTTTATACCTGTGATGAGGATGAGGATGAAAGGTTCATATTATTCCAGCTTGCAGTGCTCGAAACACTGCAGCGGATGAAATGGGCACCTGACATAATGCACTGCAATGACTGGCAGACATCGCTCATACCGGTCTTTCTTAAAACAAATTACATCTGGGACAAACTTTTTGAAAACACCAGATCATTGCTTTCCATTCATAACATAGGATACCAGGGAAGATTTGCGCCAGAGACGGTTGCCAAAGCTAACCTATCCCCCGATGATTATTACCCGGGGGGTCATTACGAATTCAACGGTACATTTTCTTTTTTGAAGGCAGGCATTATTTACGCGGATGCAATTTCCACTGTAAGCCCTACCTATGCGAAAGAAATACAAACCCCCGAATACGGAGCAGGTCTCGATGGAGTGCTTTCCGCCAGGAAGGATCATTTATTCGGCATCCTGAATGGCATCGATACCGACTTATGGAATCCGGATAAGGACCCCATCATCAGGTACACGTATGATTGGGATACCATAGGCCTGAAGCAAAAGAATAAGATCGAGCTGTTTAAAAGGATCGAGAGAAATTTTAATCCGGACGCTCCTACTATCGGCATAGTCACCAGGCTTGCCGGGCAGAAGGGTTTCGAACTTCTTGAGCCGATCCTTACGAATGTGATGGCGGAAGGCTTTCAGTTTGTGCTGCTCGGAAGCGGTGAAGATAAGTATGAAGATTTCTTTAAAGCGGCGGACAGGCTTTACAGGGATAGATTTCTATCATACATAGGTTATAGCAATGAGCTGGCTCACCTGATCACGGCAGGATGCGATATGACGCTAATGCCTTCGTATTACGAACCCTGTGGTTTGAATCAAATGTACAGTCTGAATTATGGAACGGTTCCCATCGTACGAAAAACTGGCGGATTGGCTGACACGGTGTTTGATTTTAACGATGATAACGAGACAGGGAATGGTTTTACCTTTGAGGAATTTACGAGCGCGGCATTATTCGATGCAATCAAACGCGCAGGAGCTTTGTATAATGATAAAGAGAGATGGATGGAAGTTATGCACCGCGGAATGTCGGCAGATTTTTCCTGGGGTAAGTCGGCAATGAAATACATAGAGCTGTACAATAACCTGATCGATGGTAAACTCTAAAAATCTTTTGTGAGGTATGAGTGACCTGGAAAAATTCATAGAATCTGTAAAATCATATTTAAGCATTCATCTTTTCAATATCGGGGAGACTAATATCACAGTCTGGCTGATATTGAATGTGCTTTTCTTTTTATTCCTGCTTTTATTTTTTACCGCAAAGATCAAAAATCTTACACTCGATGTATTACAAAAAAGAAGCCACATCAGCCCCGGTGTAGGAAATTCCATTGCTACAATAATAAGATATGTTCTTGTCATTACAGGTGTCGCAATTATTCTGCAGACATTGGGTGTGAATCTGAGTTCGCTGATGGTGCTTGCCGGCGCGCTTGGTGTTGGTATCGGGTTCGGGCTTCAGAATATCGTAAATAACCTTATCAGCGGTATTATAATACTTTTTGAAAGGCCGATAAAAGTAGGGGACAGGGTTGAGATAGGGGACATCCAGGGGAATGTTACACAGATAAAGATCCGCTCGACCACGATAGTTACAAATTCAAACATCGCGATCATAATACCAAATTCGCAGTTCATCTCGGAGCAGGTTACAAATCTTTCTTACACGGATGATAAGATACGGTTCGATATCCCGGTTGGGGTTGGTTATAACAGTGATGTGAATATGGTAAAGAAAGCTTTGCTGGAGGTGGCGGAAGAAGAAGACGGAATACTGCCTGAGCCTGCCCCTAAAGCATTATTTCTTGAGTTTGGAGACAGTTCATATAATTTCATTTTAAGGGTATGGACTTCCAAGTATCTCAAAACCCCAAAAACTTTCAGAAGCCTTGTGAATTTTAACATCTGGCAGAAGTTTAAGGACTATAACATCGAGGTTCCATTTGCTCAAAGGGACATTCACATCAGGAGCGGTGTGCTGCCTATAATAAAGGGGGATCAGACCCCGGAAGATGAGACCGGTAATGATGATCCGTTCACTGCGCCGGACGCTAAAGCTCCACCTCCTGACCCTTCTCAGGGATCATGATATTGCGGAATCCTTTCCCGGTTAGCCCTTCCTTTAATGCTTCCTGCTGGTCGATCTCTCCGTGTACAAGGAAAACAGATTTCATTCTATCCCTGTCGAACTTATCAAAGTAATCAAGCAGCTCGTTTCTATCGGCGTGCGCCGAGAAGGAATTAAGAATAACGATCTTCGCATTTACTTCGTGAGTGTCACCGAATATCTTTACTTTGGGATTTTCTTCATCACGGGCTTCCACGAGCCTTCTTCCCAGGGTGTGCTCCGCCATAAAGCCAATTATGAGGATAGTAGTTTTATAGTTCTCGACATTGTTTTTGAGGTGGTGCAGAATCCTGCCTCCTTCACACATTCCGGAGGCGGATATTATCATGCAGGGCTCATTAAAATTATTTAACTTTTTTGACTGCTCGACGCTGCGGATGTAGGTTACATTCCCGGATCCGAATATGTCCACTCCTGAAGCAATTAACTCCGATGTCTCCTCGTCAAAGCAATCCGGATGCAGTTTAAATACTTCAGTGGCGTTCACAGAGAGGGGACTGTCCACAAAGATTGGAATTCGGGGTATTGCATTCGCTTCGAAAAGCTCTTTGAGCGCGTAAACGATCTCCTGAGTCCTGCCAACGCTGAACGCGGGTACGATAATCTTTCCACCGTCTTTTACGGCGTTGTTAATTACTTCAGCTAATTGAGAATTCATTTCGGTCGACTTATCGTGGATCCTCCCGCCGTACGTGGATTCGGATATCAGGTAATCCACATCCCCCATTGGTGCAGGGTCTTTAAGTATGGGGAGATTTGGCCGTCCGAGGTCGCCCGTAAATCCGAACCTGATCTTTTTACCTTTTTCCTCCAGGTCTAAAATAACCTGCGCAGAACCGAGTATGTGCCCGGCATCGATAAATGTCACCCCGACCTTGCCATCGAGCCCGTCTATGTAGAATTTATTATTGTACGGCATCGCTTTGAAATTCTCCATCACCGGTCTTACGTCTGCTATGGTGTACAGGGGATTGAATTTACTTTCACCTTTTTTAAGGCGTTTCTTATTTACGTACTCTACGTCCTTTTCCTGCAGAAAAGCGCTGTCCTGGAGCATTATCGCGCAAAGGTCCCGGGTTGCCGGTGTGGAATATACATTCCTGTTAAATCCTTTCCTATAAAGTGTGGGCAGGTTACCGGAGTGATCGATGTGCGCGTGTGATAGAACCACACAATGAAGCTCCGATGGATCAAAGAGAAAATTCTTATTAATTTGATAAGCCTCTTCTCTTCTACCCTGGTATAATCCGCAGTCAAGCAAAATTTTCTTGCCGTTTATTTCAAGCAGATGCTGGGACCCTGTAACCGTTCTATCCGCGCCGCAGAATTTTAGTTTCATAGAGTTTCTATTATTTGTTTGTTATACTTATGCCTGGTGACGTATGGATTGTCCTTTATAAAAAACCTGTAGGGGAATTCAGCTGAAATTTCCGAGCCTATACCTATCCTTTTGGAAACTGCTATCTGAAACTTCTCTTTCTTGAAGGGTTTACTCACAAATAGTGGGTTTATTTTGGTAATGTCAGTCCGGTTTAGTTTTCTATCTATATCCATTGCCATGCACAGTTTTCCGGGACCATTTGAAAGATCGAACGGAGTTTTGGTGATACCGCGGTTCTCAATCATCTGCTCAACAGCGGAAATAGGCTCGATGGCTCTTAACAGAACACCCGACCCTTCGCCTTCTTTGCCCGTTACTGTATTCACGCAGAAGTAATTCCCGTAAATAAAATACACATAACAAATTCCACCTTCCATATACAGTGTTTCATTTCGCGGGGTTACCCTGCCGAACGCGTGACAGGCGGGATCGTGGTCACCTATGTAAGCTTCAGTTTCTACAATCTTGCCGGCAAGGAAAGTCTTTTCGGTTTTTCTAACCAGGAGCTTGCCCAGGAGATTTTTGGCGACAGTAATTGTATCTTTTAAAAAGAAACTTTTAGAAAGTGGAGAAAAATTTTGAGATGTTAGTTTGGTTTTAACCAGAGTATGTATATTTATAAGTGACTAATTACGTCTTCCGTCATCCTCATCGGGTCCTCCTGATTCTTCATTTTGCTTTTGGATTTCCTCCAGGACTTCCGACGGTATCTCTTCATTATTGGGATTCTGAGTTTCCTCAGGGTTAATAACTTCTTCCTTCTTCTCTATAGTTTCTTCAGAGTTTTGTGTTTCTTCTTTCTTTTCGTTACCAATTCCGTTCTGTTCATCTATTGCTTCCAATTTACCGCTTACTCTTGCGTAAAACTAGGTTTGCGGATATGCATCTCTAAGTCTTCCATAATACATTGTTGCGGAGTCTTTACTGGAATACACGTTTTCATAAATCCATCCAAGGGAGTATAGTGCATTTGGGACATAATTACTTCCCGGGTACTCATTTACGAGTTTTACGAGCTTGGATGTGGCGTCTTCATAATTTTTATAATAAATGCTGCTGGATGCATCCCTGAAAATTCCTTCGGACTCGTCCGTTTCCACTTCAGTAAGGGGAATGCCGAGCACCTTCCTGGATTCATTAGCGAATACTGATTCGGGGTATTCGGAGATTATTCTATTGAAAATATTATTTGCGTCGGTGTTTCTTTCAGTATTTCTATAGATATTAGCCAGCGCGTATAATGTCTTTGAGGTTTGCTCAGGTGTATCATATAGTGTCAGTATTTTATTAAGATAAAACTCTGCAGAGTCTGCTCTGCCCAGACCGTAATAAAACAACTCCGCAAGCTCAAAATATGCTTCAAACTTAGGATCACCTGTGACAACTTCTTCCTCAATGACAGGGGTTGTAGTATCCCCGGTCTGGAGGCTGGAATCTTGTATTTCTTCGGATGACTTTTCGAAGTTAAGGGGATCTATTATTTGCTCCTCTTGCAATGGATTCTCTTCTGATTCCAATGAGTCGAATAATATGTCCGTTGGAGGATAACCATAACCCTTCATACCTTTCGCGCCTTCTTCCTCCCCCGGGTTATTTGGGTCGGTGGTTGTATTTCCGGTTTTATTATTTTCTTCGTTATATTCTCTTCTATAGCTTTCTACTGAGAGGTTTTCACGTGGAATCTCTCTCTTCTCAGCATCATATATTGTTCCTTCCAGAACAAAATACCTGTCAAAAGTTGCTGCTTTTTTATGGCTTATGGCGCTGTAGTCTGATCCCGCGCTTTCTTCGTTTACCTTGATGTAATTTACAAGAGCATTAAGATAGTCGTTCTTCTTTTCTTCGTGGTGTTTAGCGATGTAATAATATGCATCTGATGCTGAAATAGTAGCAGGGTACTCAACTATGACCTCATAATATTTTTTTAAAGCATCTTCATATTTCCCCCGGGCATATAGGTTATTCCCTATCTCGAGTTCAGCTAACTGTTTGTATTCCGGATACTCACGGTACTTGCTGTCCAGTTCTTCAAGCATTTCCGCGGCCTCACGGTAATTTTTTATGAGGATGAGGCTTTTGGCATAATTTAGCTTTGAAAAAAACGAGAGATCAAAATCAGAAGTCAGGTCCATTGCCTTTTTATATTGGCCGGCTGCCTTCAATGGATTACTTATGGTGTAAATCTTGGCGAGTATGTATTGTTTTTCGGCTTTGAGTTCCGAGCCGCTGGCAAAATTTACAGATTGATCAAAATATTTTATTGCTGTCTCATAATCCTTTTTTGTTACAGCGTATATTGCAAGTTCCTGCGCTGCTTCGGATTTTAGATTATCATTGTCACTGTTTGCAATAACACTTTTTAAGAGAGTTTCTGCTTCCTGGGTTTGTCCAAGTTTCATTTTGGTTTTACCTAAAAACAGAGTAGCTTCATCTTTGAGCTCGCTCATACTGAGCTTTGAAAGAAATTCATTGAATTTTCTTTCTGCCTGAAGGAAATCATTCAGATAATAGTAGGACTTTCCAATCAATAAAACTGCATCATCTATGAATCTTGAACTTTTTCTATACTGGATTACTTTCGATGCTCCTTCAATGACTTCATTTAGCTGCTCCTTACCTTCCGCGGAGAGATTGGCATTAATATTCAGTGAATCTAATCTTCGGTTATAGGACGCAATCGTATTCGTGCGGTACTCATTGAGCGCTAATTCATAATTGTCTTTGGCAGTGTAATAAACATTAAAGAAAGTTGAGAAGTTTAGGCTCCTGTTTCCCATAAATAAATAAGAAACAAAATCTTGATATTCATCATCAAGTGTTATGTCATATACCGGTTCCGGATCATCTTCATCCTGGTTATCTTTGGAAATAGTTTGGTGGGTAGTATGATTACAACCCCCGGCAATGAGCAATACAAACAAAAGTATCGATATTTTTACAATGGATAGTCTGGCCATTTAGATAAATTTATTCCTATTATGGTGCTTAATCAAGGCAGTAATTGAATGATTAACATCTTTTTATATCAAATTTAACGTCTTATGAGTTAAATTAGTTTCTTTTCTGGGTACTCATTAATATTAATAGAATTGAAACTGTAAACGAGTAAATTTATATTAATTCTCTCATTTACGTAAATTTTATGTAAAAAACTTAAATTTTTGACGTGTATAATTCTGACGAAAATGAAAATCTTTTAAAAGGACAGGATGAAGTGGTTTATGATGAAAGTGTGGATTTCATAAACGGACACGATGATAAACTTCCTTCCGTGCTGCCCGTGCTGCCTCTAAAGGATATGGTGGTATTCCCATATACTATTTTTCCAATCCTTGCAGGACGCCAGTCATCGATTAATGCCATTAATAAATCCCTCGAAACCGATAAGTATATTTTACTTCTTGCTCAAATCGATGAAGCCATTGAAGAACCATCGGATGAAAACTTATATAAGACCGGGGTTATTGCAAAGATCATACAGGTTTTAAAAATGCCTAATGGACTGGTAAAAGTTCTGGTGGATGGCATAGCTCCCGCAAAGGTAAATTCATTATCACACGGAACTTTCAGATCAGCTGATGTAACTGTTCAGTTTACTTCCGTTAAGGAAGATACTGAGCTAAAGGCGCTTGTAAGAAGAACAACTAAGTTATTCAAAGAGTATATAAATTCCAATAAGGAATTTCCGCAAGAGACCTACACCGCATACGAAAACATTAAGGAGCCTGACAGAAAACTGTATTATGTTGCTTCTACATTGAGCATGGATATTGCCCGAAAGCAGAAAATACTGGAGCTGAATGATCTTCATGCGCAATTTTATGAGCTGCTTTATTCTTTAAGCTCCGAGCTGGAGATACTAAACGTTGAGAAGGACATAGATGATAAGGTTTACCAGGCGATGCAGAAAAATCAGCGCAAGTTTATTGTGCAGGAACAAATTCGCATCCTGCAGGAAGAACTCGGTGAAGACGTCGATACCGATCCTGAGCTCATTAAATTAAAAGAGCGGCTCGAAAGCGCAGGTATGCCTGAAGCAGTTAAAGAAAAGGCGATGGATGAGTTTAACAAGCTCCGAAAGACTCCTTCAATGTCGCCGGATTTTGCCGTAATAAGGAATTACCTCGAATGGATGGTGGATGTGCCGTGGAGCGAAAGAACAGATGATAATTTTGATCTCGACCACGCCAAAAGGATACTCGATGAAGACCATTACGACCTTGAAAAACCAAAGGAAAGGATCCTTGAGCTGATAGCGGTATTGAAGCTATTAAAGGACAAAGGGATTGATAAGCCGCCAAAGGGGCAGATACTTTGCCTTGTGGGTCCTCCAGGCGTTGGTAAAACCTCGCTCGGTAAATCCATAGCCAGGGCATTAAATAGAAAGTTCACTCGCATATCTGTCGGAGGAGTGAAGGATGAAGCTGAGATTAGAGGCCACAGACGGACATACATCGGTTCCATGCCCGGCAAGATAATCCAGGCTATGAAAAAAGCAGGAACCATAAACCCGGTCATATTAATTGATGAAATTGACAAGATGAGCAATGATTTCCGCGGAGACCCTTCCAGCGCCATGCTCGAGGTGCTCGATCCGGAACAGAATGACAGCTTTAATGACCATTACCTGGATGTGGACTATGACCTGTCGAATGTACTATTCGTGACAACAGCAAATGTGCAGTATAATATACCCCTGCCGTTACAGGACAGGATGGAAATAATTCAAATGAGGAGTTATCTTGACTTTGAAAAAGTCCAGATAGCAAAGCGTCACATCATTCCAAAAGAGCTCAGTGAGCACGGGCTTGACGAAAAAGATGTAAAGTTTACTGATAAGATCTTATTCAAGATAATAGAAGAATATACACGCGAAGCCGGTGTCAGAAATCTCGAACGTGAGATCTCAGCGATAATCAGAAAAGTTACAAAAGATATTGTTCTTAATCTGAAAAAAGGGAAAGTAAGAAAAGCAGAGGTTACCGAAGACCTCTTACCTGAATATCTTGGAGTCCCCAAGCACAAGAACAAGCTTGCCATACAGGATGAAAAAGGAAGGGTAGGCTCTGTTTTTGGGTTAGCCTGGACCTCTCACGGAGGGGACATACTCCATACTGACGTAAATATAATGAAAGGTTCCGGCAAGCTCACCCTAACGGGAAAACTTGGCGATGTAATGAAGGAATCTGCAATGGCAGGTCTTTCATATATTAAGGCGAATGCGGATAAGCTTAAGATTCCTTCAAATTTTTTCAAGCAGAATGACATTCATATCCACCTGCCCGAAGGCGCAATTCCCAAAGACGGACCTTCCGCGGGTATTACAATGGCAATGGCTATGCTCTCGGCAATTACCGGAATCCCTGCGAAAACTGACGTAGCAATGACAGGTGAGATCACACTAAGGGGTGATGTATTGCCGATTGGCGGACTTAATGAGAAGTTGCTGGCTGCCCTGAGAAGCGGCATTATGAATGTACTTATCCCGGAGGATAATCTGAAAGACCTTCCGGAAGTACCAAAAGACATCGTGGACGAACTCAATATCATACCAATGAAAAATGCTGACGATGCCATAGAAAAAGTCTTTGGTAAAAAAACTATCGGCTACAAAAAGAAAAGCATTAAAAGCATTAAATGAGAAAGACCTTATTAATAATCCTGATTCTTTTTGCGTCGCAGTCATTTGCTCAGAAGAATGTCAAAGTGAATGTCTTTTATCAGGGATATGAACCCGAGGAACCTTCGATTTACATCAATCCGTTAAATCCCGACAATATTATCGCGGGAGCTAATATCGACAATTATTATTACTCATTCGATGCCGGAAAAACCTGGGGCGAAGGCAAACTCCCGGGACCAATAGTCTGGGGTGACCCTGTGCTGCATTTCGATTATCTTGGCAACGCGTATTTTACACACCTTGGAACATTCACAAATACGGGTATTTACATTTCTAAGTCTTCAGACGGAGGACGTACGTGGGGCAATAGTAAACGCATTTACGGGTTCACTGGAAGAAAGCCATTCCAGGATAAAGAATGGATAGTCTCTGACCATACATCCTCTCAGTACAAAGGAAATCTGTATGTCAGCTGGACAGAGTTTGATGAGTATGACAGCGAAAACCCTGATGACAGCAGCCGGATTTTATTCTCGATGTCTAACAATCAGGGGCAAAGCTTTACCGAGCCAGTAGTAATATCCGATAGAGGCGGTTCTGCCAAAGACGGTGATAATGCCGTCGAAGGCGCCGTACCAAGCGTCGGTCCGAATGGTGAAATCTATATCGCGTGGTCAGGTTCTCGCGGCATTGAATTTAATAAGTCTCTCGATGGCGGTGCTACATTCAGTGAGGATATGTGGATAACCGATCAGGTAGGCGGATGGTCCTATGACATACCGGGATTGTACAGATGCAACGGTCTTCCCTTTACAGCGTGTGACATATCAGGTGGGGATTATAACGGAAATGTTTACATTAATTTCTCAGACAGCCGTAATGGCGACCACGATATATTTATTGT
>Ga0079224_100016675_pt1 | contig 10333 bp, 3 predicted proteins | sample Stecom2015_FD_80414 | JGI IMG/M metagenome (GOLD analysis project Ga0079224, IMG submission 80414) | Agricultural soil microbial communities from Utah to study Nitrogen management - Steer compost 2015 | ecosystem: Environmental > Terrestrial > Soil > Agricultural land | place: USA: Utah... | reverse complement strand
CCGGGCTTGATCTTGTGGGTGACGCTGTCGACGTAGTACAGGCCGTCGTAGGCCAGGCCGGCGCCGCGCACGCCCACCAGCAGCTTCGAGCGCAGCACGTGGCCGTAGCGAAGCACGTCCAGCGAACCGGTGACGGTGATCGCGTTGGCTGAGCCTTTCAGCATCCGGCCCAGCATCTTCTGCAGGGTCAGGGGAACCGAATCGCCGCCCGTCTCGCGCGACATCACCATCTTCAGCGGCGGCGTCGGGCGCGCGCCGAGTGGCGGCTGGAAGATGTTGACCGCGGGGATCGGCACCGTGATCGGGACCCGGCCGGTCGCCGGATCGTTCACGGTGACCAGCATCGTCTCCTTGGCCAGGCCGTCGAGCGAGAACGACAGCGATTCGACGTTGGTGTGCGCATCCATGTTGACGTTGAGCGCCGGCTGCGGAACCGGGATGCGGATGTTCGGGCCCAGGTAGGCGATGCTCTGGCCCGGCATGGGACCGGGTTCGACGTAGAAGACGTAGCCGCTCTGGCCGGCGATCTTCTTCAGATGGGCCAGGTCGGTGCCGTTCTGCGCTTCGATCTTCCTGGTCATGATCGGCTGGTCGGGGATGAACGGCGGCAGCACCGCCGGCACCACCCCCAGCGCCCCGTACTTGGCCAGCACCAGGTAGGCCTGCACGGTCGACGACATGTTCGGGTAGGGCATGTGGTACTCGACCAGGTCCATTGCCGCGCTCAGGTCGTCGCCGGTGATGGTCAGGGTCGACTGGCCCGGTTCGCTGCTCGGGCCAAGCTCCTGTCGGGTGACCAGGCCGTCCATCAGCACGTGCGGCATGCCGCCGAGCGTGGCCATGATGATGACGCGGGTGGTGATGGGGTCGAAATAGCCGGCTGGCAGCAGGGTGTTGAGCAACTCCGAATGTTTGCCGACCGCGAATGAAATCTGGAAGCCGCTCTTGTCCTTGCCGCTCGTGACCTGCACGCTCCTGAGCGCATCGAGCACGACCTTCGGCGCCGGAACCGGCACCGCCGGTCCGATCATCAGCGTCAGGTGGATGCCCTTGACCATCGATCAGGACCTTGGCGCGGGCGGGATGCCGTCGGGCAGGGTGATGCGCACCACCTCGCCGACGCTGTTGGTGAGCTCGTCCGGGCGCATCACTCCGTTGGCATCGCACAGCCGCCAGTAGGCCTCGGCGTCGCCCAGTTCGCGCGCGGCCACGAGGTCCGGCCGGTCGCCTTCGTTGACCCGGTACTCGTGCAGAAGCACGAACCCCTCCGGCGCCGGCACGAAGCGGCGGCGCAGGTAGGGCACCTGGCTTCCGTCGGCGCGCACCAGGGTCGCGATCCCGATCGCGTGGTAGCGGCTGGCGGGTGGAAAATCATAGTTGGCCATGGTCCGTCCTCGTTGGTCAGTTGATGCCGGGAATGCCCAGCGAGCGGAAATCGGCGCCGCCGGCCCTGGCTGAAAGGCGTTCCTTGGCCTGCAGGTAGCCCATGAACAGCGCGCCGCCCCTGCTGTCGAAACCCAGGTCGTCGACGCTCAGCACGCGCAGGCCGAGGCTGAGCTTGGCGCGGATGGGATTGAGCGAGGCATCGAAGGCCTCCTCGGCGATACCCAGTTCGGTGATGCGCACCGGCACGATGCGGTTGGGCCCGAACACGAACACGGTCAGTGGCGCCATCGCCGGTGCGATCTCCAGCGAGCCCGAGGACGCGATGGCGTTGGCGGCCGTCAGGTCCGCGCTGGCCGGGTGAAGCAGGGCCTCGATCGCCGCCAGCTGCGGGTGCAGGCCGGTGCTGGCGGCTTCGGCCTGCGAAGCCTCGAGCGCATCGGTGGCATCGATCTCGGCCTCGAGCTTGATCGTCTCGACCGGCGGCCCCTTGAAGCGCAGCGCTTCCATGAACTCGCCGCCATCGCCACCGGCACCGCGCACCTGCACGCTGCGGCTCATCGATTCGGGGTTGTACTGCAGGCCGATGACGCGCAGCACCTTGCCGGTGACCGGGTCCAGGAGCACCAGGCCGCCGCGCAACAGTTTCGGGGATCGTGTCAGTCCGCTCATGGTGGCTGTCGTCCGGCTCGCTCAGAATTCGGCGTTCAGGAACGGGATCGGCGGGATGCGGAATTCATCCGTGCCGGAGGTGGCGATCTCCCACTCCCGGGCCATGCGGTCCCAGGCGTTCGGGTGGTCGCGGGCGTTCGCCGTGTCGAGCTGGTACTTCAGGCCAGCGTTGAGCAACCAGTCCTGGTCCATGAACCAGAACCTGAACTGCTCGTTGATGCCCAGGGTCTCCAGCAGCGCCTTGCTGCGCATCCACTCGGCACCGATGTGGTCGGCGTCGCGCAGGGTGAATGGCATGCCGCGCGAGCCGAAGGTCGAGCGCATGCCGAGCCAGTCGATCCGGGGATCGGTCTGCAGCGGCGGGATCAGCCAGGGCGGGGTGGCCCCTGGGCCGACGCCGGAGCGGTACGGGATCAGCGGCGCGGGCTGCCCGGCAGGCAGCGGCAGCCTGGCCTCGTCGTCGTCGCAGTACAGGCCGCCCGCCTGCGCACCGCCCAGCGATTGCGTGGACACATGGCCACCGGCCACCGCGGTCCGCGCTGCCGACTGCGCATGGGGTTCGGCGCTGTCGGGTCCGGTGCTGCCGCCTTCGCGCTGCTGGGCGACATGGGCCAGTTCGTGCGCCAGCAGCGTGCGGCCCTGCGTGCTTCCCGGTGCATAGCGGCCCGGCGCGAAGGCGATGTCCTCGCCGCTGGTCACCGCGTTCGCGCCCAGTGCCTGCGCGGTCGCGCCGGCGCTGGCGTCGGTATGCAGCCGCACCTGCGAGAAGTCCCGGCCGAAGGCGCCTTCGAAATGCGCTCGTTCGGCCTCGGGCAGCGGAGACGACGGCCCGTGCGCCACGGCCGGGTGGCTGCGCGAGGTACGGTTCGGTCCGGGCAGGCGGTTGCGGGTCATGGCGTGCCTCCGGTGGGGCCCGCCTTGGGTCGGCCCTTGGGATCGACCTGCGTGAGCGTCGGTGCCTTGAGTGTCGCCAGTCCGGCGGCATCGGCGAGCGTGAGGTCGCCGATGTGGACGTCGAGGATCGTGCCGTCCTTGATCTCGAGGGTGATGGTCAGGGTCATGTCGGCGAGACCCTTGATGCGGATGTCGATCGTCTCGAGCTTGATGTCGCCGACGCTGCCGCTCCGTGCGGTTCCGTCCTGGGTCCTGCCGGCGTCGAACGCGGCGCCGGCGGCGTGGAATTCCGGCATGTTCAGGTTGATCTGGTCGCCGAGGTTGGACTCGGTCATCTCGATCCGGTTCTGCTTGTCGTCGACGCGCTGCAGATCGATCCAGTTGTCGCCGGTGCCGAGCTTGCCGTCGCCGTCCCTGTCCCAGCCCATGCGGCCGTCGCCGAGGGCGAAGTTGCCGGTGAAGCCGTAGAAGTCGCGCAGTCCCGATGCGGCCTCGTAGGTCTGGGACGGCTCCGAGCCGGGTTCGTTCATCATCCCCTCGACCATTTCCTTGAGGTTGATCTTTCCGTACCACCAGCTGCCCGCATCGCCGTAGAAGCCGGGCATCTTGCGCTTGAAGTCGTGCAGGTCCAGCACCGAGACGCCGTTGCCCAGTTCGATCACGTCCTTCTTGCCGCCGTTGCCGTCGTCGACGGTGTGCAGCTGGACGGAGTAGTTGGTCATGCCGCCGAACTCGACGACGCCATCCTTGATCACCGGCGTGATGTCCGGGTCCTCCCACTCGAGGTGGCGGTCGGTGAGCGGCAGGGGAATGACTACGTCCACCTCGCCGTCGGCGCTGCCCTGCAGCTTGGCCAGCGGTTCGGCGATGAAGGTGCCGGCGGGGTTCTTCTTCGCCTCCTCCTGCGAGTCCTTGAAGTCCTGCCTGGCCTTCGCGTACTCCTCGTCGGTCATTTTCGCCTTGTGGTGCTTGACGATCTCGATCCGCATGCCCTCGACGTGGATGCTGCCGATCTTCGTCGCCAGCATCTCGATGCCCTCGTCGGTGCCCATGCCGCGCAGGCCCACCGCGATGTCCTTGATTTCCAGCAGCGGCAGCCTGACTGTCATGTCGCCCTTGTTCACCTCCAGTCCCTTTCCGATGACCGACGTGATCGGCAGCGAGACGGTGCCGTTGGGCAGGAAACGCGGCTTGATGCCGTTGATCTCGAGGGACCCGCTGGTGCCATCGCTACTGTGGATGCGGGTCCTGCCCCTGGAGTCGGTGATCGTCAGGTCCGGGTTGATGAAGCCCAGCCGGGTCAGCTCGAACTCGCCGTCGATCCCGGTGCGGGTGACGTCCTTCTTGTCCGCGCCGGTGCCGACCTCGCCGAGCACGACGGTCTTGAACCTGATGCCGTTTGCGGTGATCGGGCCACCGTCGAGATCGGTGGTCAGCTTCTTGCGGCTGGTCTCCGAGCCGATGGTGCTGGCAAGGTCGGCGACCAGGCCCTTCACGCCGAACGGCTTGGTGCCGGCCTTGGCGCCCGGCGCGGTGTCGACGGTGGCGCTGAGGCTGGCGGTGTTGTCGATGGCGTTGCGGTCGAAGGCGCTGACGTGCAGGTGGCTGATGGTGGCGCTGTCGCCGTGGATGTCCTGGGTGGTGGTCTCCGTCTGCTCGACGCCCTCCTTCACGACCTTGGCTTCTGCTTCCCCGTGGTACCTGAAGCGCAGCGCGAGCACGTCGAACAACTCCAGGTCGCGCACCTCCATGGTGGTCGGCGACTTCTCGCCCTTGGTCGCCGCAGCGGTGGAGATGGCGTAGTTCTGGCGGACCTTGCCGAGCTTGATCGTGCCGACGTTGACCGTGTCCAGTTCCACGATGCGCGGCAGGTCGCGGTAGCGGATCGAACTGAGCTGGGTCTGGTCGATCACCACGTCGTGGGCCTCGACGTAGTCCGGCCCCATGGCGACCTTGCCGACGATGGCGCCGCTGCCGAACTTGGTGTCGATGGTGTCCGAATGCAGTTCGCCGCCGGTGCTTTCGACCTTGCCGACGTCCAGCGTGTAGGCTCCCGGCCCAACTACTTCGCCGCTCATGCCGGTGCCGCGCAGCGCCAGGCCGGCCGCCAGGCTGGACTTGAGGTCGTGGTAGTGCGCGTTGGCCTCGTAGCTGCCGAGCTCGAACTTCCCGGCGGTGACGCCGCCCGGCTTCCAGTCCAGGCCCCATACCTTCAGGTTCTGCAGGAACAGCGGCTCGAAGCCGAGCATCTTCTTCTGCTTGGCCGGATCGGCCCGGCCCAGTTCGATCCGGCTGTCCTCGTCCTGGTAGACCAGCCGCTCGGATTCGATCTTGTCGATGTCCAGCGTTTCGATGTGGATGCCGCTGAGCTTGCGTTCCTTCTCGCCGGCCGGCTTGCCGTCCTTGCCGGCGGCGGCGGTCTGTTCGGTCCGGATCCGGCCCTTGAGCCTGAGCCCGGTGATGGTCGTGCGCTTGTCCGACTCGACATAGCCGGACTCGCCGACCTTCCAGTGCACGCCCGACACGTCCAGGCTGCCGAAGTGGATGTCGTCGATGTCCAGCGCGCCGTCGCGCCAGGTCGCCCTGGCGCCGAGGTCCTTGAGGGTGAGCCGCACCCAGCCGTCCGGCCCGCGCAGCGCGAAGTCGCTAAGGTCGAGGTCGCCGATGCCGACTTCGATGCCGCCGTCCCTGACGGTGCTGATGCCGATGTTCCGCGCGTCGATGCGGCCATGGTCGACCGCCCACGTGTCCCACACCGCCCTGCCGATCACCAGCTTGTCGATCGACTTGATGCCGGCCTTGCCGGTGATCAGGGTCTCGCCCTTCGGATCGGCCGGGAACTCCACGTCGACGTCGGTGCCGGTGATGTCGTTGATCGAACCGGAGACGATTTCCAGCTCCAGCTTCTTCTCCGGCAGCGACAGGCCCAGGCCATTGCCGTGGATGCTGCCGACCTTGAAGCTGTCGATGTGCACGTGCGCCAGGCGGTAGTCGGACAGGTCCTGGCTGCCCTCGACCCGGGAATCCAGGCGTACGCTGCCGCTGACGCTGAACTTCCCGATCCCGCTGGCTCCGTAAGACCACACCTGCCAGCCGGGACCTTCCAGCGGGCTGCTGGTGAGCAGCAGCTGGTTCACCGTCAGCGAGTCGACGTCGAAGGTCGGGAAGTCGACGAACAGCGACTCGCCTTCCTTGCGCGCACCCAGGTCGAGCCGGGTCTCGCCGATCTCGAAGTCGGCGACGTCGCCGGTGAGGCTCTTTCCCGGGCCTTCCACCGCGCCCTGCGCCTGTTTCAGGGCGATGCGTTCGAACAGGCGCTTGTCGGGACCGGTGCCGACGATCCTGACGCCGCCGCGCGACAGCACGCCCATCGGGTCGATGCCGCCGCCGAGCGCGTCCGAAAGCACGTCGCCGGCGCCGGTGATCTTCACGCCGAACCTGTCCACGTTGAACTCGGCGGCGCCGTATTGCGCCAGTCCGACCGCGATGGTGCCGTCGATCTCGACCATCGCGGCCTTGGCCTTCTCGATCTCGTCCGGCGTCTTCGCCTGGGCCAGGCGCAGGTAGGCGAGCATGCGGCGATCGGCCAGGTCCTGAAGTTCCGACAGGTGGGTCGCCAGCTTGTCGATCTCTTCCTGGATCGCCGGCTTGTCGGTGTCGGCGCTCACCCGCAGCTTCTCGCGCAGACCGGCCAGGCGCTGGTTCATCAGGCCCAGGCGCGGCACCAGGCCAAGGCCCTGCACGTTCAGCTGGGCGAGGCCGGCTTCGACCAGGTTGCCGCGCTCCTTCATGCCGGCATAGGCGCCGGTGAGGGATGCTTTCTCGAACAGCAGGCCGTGGTAACGGCTGCGGGCCCGGGTGATCTCGAGCGAATCGATCTTCGCGTCGGCGTCGGTCAGCGTTTCGCGCCACCTCTTCCAGTCGAGCAGGCCGTTCTTCGGCATGCCGCCGGCGCGCAGGCCGGTGGCGACGATCTCTTCGACCTCGATGCCGTTCTTCGGCAGCTTCAGGCCGGCCACCTGCAGCTTGTCGGCGCCCAGGTCGACCCGGTCGCTGGCCAGGTCGACGTCGAGCTGGGCGCGGGTGAGCTTGATCGATTCGACGATCACCGCCGCGTCCGCGGTCAGCACCCGGCGCAGTTCGCGGAACTCGTCCAGCTGAGCCGGATCGAGCGCCGACACGCCGTAGGCGACCATCGCTTCGTATCGCCGGGCCTTGCCGTGCAGGACGCGCAGGCTGTCGGCCAGCGGCGCCAGCTCCGGCCGCCCGGCGATGTCGCCGAGATCCTCCAGCTCCTGTTCGATCTGCTTCGTCCCGCGCACGCCGCCGCCCACCTCGAGGTGGCCGGTGCTGATGTCACCCAACCCGAGGCTGAAGGCGCCACTACGTTCGTTCGAGAACAGCGGCGGCGCACGCACGCCCTCGTTGGCGCGGCGCGCCAGTTCGGCGGGCGTGACGGTGGGACCGGACACCATGCCCAGCAGCGCCGAGCTGCCGCCTTCGCCGTGCACATTCCTGAGTTCGATCCTGTCCCGTGCGGTGACCGCGCCGCTGATGCCCGAGGCTTCGACCCGGCCCACGTCGAGGAAGGCGGCGCCGGTGTCCTCGAAGTCGAGGTCGTCGAGTTGCTGCTGCAGCTCGCGCTGGCGCACGCCGTCCAGGCCGCCGGCGCGGATCTGCTGCCCGATGGCCAGGTAACGCTGCTCATGGGCCTCGACGTCCTTCTGGCTGGCCAGTAGCGTCGCCCGGCGTGCCTGCAGGCGGGCGCGCACCTCGTCGTTGCCGGGGCCGTCGTCGAGCGCCGTGAGGCGGTCGTCCACGGAGGCGAGTTCGGCACGCAGCCGCGTGGCCTTGTTCAGGCCGACACGCAGCGTGAAGTCCTCCACCGCCGCATGCGCCACGTGCTGGCCGCCGCTGGTGCTGAAACCCTCGGCCGACAGCTTCGAGAAGCTGACGTCGATCGACTTCGTGCGCGAGAGCATGTCCGGCTGGAAGCGGCCCTCCGGCTCCAGGCCCTGGTCGGGCAGCTTGCCCAGGCGCCGGATCGGCATCGCGATCAGCTGGGTAACGGCGATCTGGGCCAGCCAGGGCAACATCGCCAGCGCCAGCAACGGGAACGGGATGTAGCGGCCCGTGCGCATTCCCTTCGGCGCACCGGTGGTGCTGTCGATGGTGCCGGCGGCGAGGCGCAGGGTCTCCACCACCAGGCGGGTCATGGTGTACATCGTGCTGCTGCGGGCGATCAGCAGGTCGTTGACGATCAGCGAGTCCAGCGTCACATGGGCCTGCGCCGCCTGGCCGGCGTTATGGTCGTCGTAGGCGGCGCGGATGTGCAGGTTGCGCAGGTCCACCTCGCCGGTCTGGATGGTGGTGTTGGCGGTCTGGACGTTGGTCGATTCGATCAGCAGTTGCGGCAGGATCAGTTCCGCCGACTTGCCTGCGCCGCCGCCGTCGAGCCAGGCCGGATCGAGCAGCAGGGTGAGCTTGTTGGCGTCCTTGCTGACCGGCTCCTGCCGGCTGCCGGCCCTGGCCGGATCGGCCAGGCGTGCACCCATCAGGTCGCCGCCCATGAAGTCCTGGGCGTCGTTGAGGTCGACCCGGGCGCCGATCTTGCCGTCGATGAACAGCACGTCCATGTTCCAGAGCGTCACCAGCCCGCCCCACAGGCTCTTGAGCGAGGCGAAGATGCCTTCCTCGTGCCAGCGCGTGCCCTTGAGCATTTCCGGGGAATACGTGTCGCGGCCGCCGGCGGGATCCCACAGCCGGTACTTCGCGACCAGCGGCGTCAGCGCTTCGTTGTCCACAGCGGCGAATTCGCGCGAGCGTTCGAACGCGAAGCGGTGTTCGGTCATCGCCACGGCCATGCGCAGCAGGCTGTCGAGCATGGTGCTGTTGTCCGCGGTCCACAGATTGGCGTCGGCCAGCTGGGCCAGAACTGCCGCGCGGTCGGTGCCTTCCTTGTCGCCGATGTAGAGGTTGGTGTCGCGCTTGTGCCGCATCGACACGCTCATCTCGCCCTGGATGCGGCTCCACAGGTCGGCGTTGGCGTCGACGAAGGCCTCGCGTTCCTCGCCGGGCAGCGACTTGATGCACAGGTAGGCCAGGTAGGCCTCGCTGTCCCGGATCATCCAGTCGAACAGGCCGTAGCTGACCAGGTCGCGCGCATGCTGCTGCGCGTGGATGGAATCGCGCCAGAGCATGATCTTCACCGTGCTGATGCGGTTCTCCTCCGCGAACAGGAAGTCGTTCGGCAACTGGTCGAACAGGCGGGCGATCAGGCCGTGACGGTCGAGTTCGCGGACCAAAGCCTCGCGCTTGATGGCGTCGCCCGCGTCCTCCTTGCCCGGTTCCAGCGACGCGCCGCCGAGGGCGACCACCTTGCGGTACAGGGCGATCGCCTCGTGGTCGCGGAAGATGCCCTTGTCGGCGGCCTCGAAGTCGGCGATCAGCGCATCGAGTTCAGCGCGGACACCCTTGTCCCTGAGTCGTGCCTCGTACATCGCCGAGGCGTTGTAGTACAGGTCTTCGTCGCCGGCCGCCGGGTCGCGGGTCGCCCCGGCGGCCACCATGCGGTCGCGCTCCTCGGCGGTTTGTGCCTTGCGGATCTCCAGCCCGGGCCGCGACCCCGCGTCGGGCAGGTTGTCGAGCAGGCGCAGGTACCACTTGCCACCGTCGCGCTGCCGGAAGCGGTACTGCGCCGACATTGGCATCAACCGGATCAGCTCGTAGGCGAACTGCGCCTCGTAGTCGCGGATGGCCCAGTCCAGGAACCTGTAGGACAGCAGCTCCTCGATCATCTGTTCGTTCTTGATCGCCAGGCGCGAACGCACGAGACTGATCAGGGTCCGGCCGTGCTCCGGGTGGTCCGGATCGAAGAACTTTCCGGCCGGCATCAGCTCCAGCAGCGCGTCGATCAGTCCTTCTGACTCGAGCAGCTCGGCGATCGCCAGGAAGCGGGTCTCGTCGCCCGAATGCCGGTCCAGCAGTTCGGCCACGGCGATCGCGTCGCCGCCGTGCGGATGCCGCGGCTGGCCGTGTGCGTCGTCCGGCACAGACAGCTGCTTGCGCACCGCCCTCACCACCGCCTGCACTTCGTCGTCCTGGCCGAGCTGCAGGATCTTCCGGCGCTTGGCCGCCAGCGCAGCTTCGTCCTTGGCCGCGTTCTTTTCGGCCAGCTGGATTTCCTCCCTTCGCTTGGGGTCGAGCGCAGGGGAACCGATCAGACGGGCGATGGCGTCGCCCTTTTCCGACGCCAGCAGCGATTCGATGTCGCTGGCGGAAAGGCAACGCACCGTGCGGACTGCGGCCTCGGTTTCCTGTGGCGACATCCCGGACATCGGCAGTGCCCGCAGCACTTTGAGATCGATGGCGTCGAACTTCTTCT
>Ga0079224_100016674_pt1 | contig 10333 bp, 10 predicted proteins | sample Stecom2015_FD_80414 | JGI IMG/M metagenome (GOLD analysis project Ga0079224, IMG submission 80414) | Agricultural soil microbial communities from Utah to study Nitrogen management - Steer compost 2015 | ecosystem: Environmental > Terrestrial > Soil > Agricultural land | place: USA: Utah... | reverse complement strand
GCGCGGGTTCTTCGTGGAACCGACCATCTTCGCCGACGTCGACAACGCGATGCAGATCGCCCGCCAGGAGGTGTTCGGCCCGGTGCTGGGGATCATCCCCTTCGAAGGCGACGAGGAGGCGCTGCGGATCGCCAACGATTCGCCCTACGGCCTGGCGGCCGGCGTGTGGACGCAGAACGTGTCGCGCGTGCTGCGCATGACCCGCGCGATCCGGGCGGGGCAGATCTGGGTCAACACCTATCGCGCGCTGGTCACGCAGGCGCCGTTCGGAGGCTTCAAGGACAGCGGCTTCGGGCGGGAGAAGGGCCAAGCGGCGCTGCACGAGTTCCTGGCCCCCAAGAACGTGATGATCGACTTCTCGGAGGCGCAGCGCGACCCGTTCGCGATGCGCACCTGAGCGCATGAGGTGCATCCGGATCGACGACTACGGTGGACCGGAGGTCCTGCGTCGCCGCGAATTGCCGGTGCCGTCGCCCGGTCCGGGCGAAGTGCTGGTGCGCGTTCGCCACGCCGGCATCAACTTCATGGACGTGCACACGCGCCAGGGCAAGTACGCGAGCTCGCGGACCTACCCGGTGCGCTTGCCGTGCACGCTCGGCATGGAGGGCGCGGGCGAGGTGGTCGACGCGGGCCCGGGGGCCGGGCCCTGGCAGGTCGGCGCGCGCGTCGCGTGGTGCCTGAGCTGGGGCAGCTACGCCGAGTTCGCGGTCGTGCCGTGCGAGCGGCTGGTGAGGGTGCCGGAGGCGCTGCCGCTGGAGATGGCCGCGGCCGCGCTGTTCCACGGCTGCACCGCGCACTACCTGGCGCACGACGTCGGGCGCCTGGGCCCCGGGAGCAGTTGCCTGGTCCACGCCGCCTCGGGCGGGATCGGGCAACTGCTGGTCCAGATGGCCCGGCGCGTCAGCGCACGCGTGTTCGCGACCATCAGCAGCGAGGCGAAGCGCGACGCGGTGCGCGCGCTGGGGGCCGACGAGGTGTTCCCGTACGACGCGGGGCGCTTCCGACGACGTGTTCGGCGGTCTGCTAGAAGGCTCTCTGAAGGTGCGGCTCGCGTCGCGCCACACGCTGGACGACGTCGAGGTGGCCCACGCGGCCCTCGAGGCCCGCACGCTGGTCGGCAAGCCGCTGCTCGACCTGCCCTGAGGGATTTCCCGAGGCCGCAGGCGAGCCCGCGGGCCTCGTCCGCCGCTCGCCGAGGGGGCCGCGGGTGCGCGCGTCGTGCGGCGTGGCGAGCCGACACGCCGGGCGCCGGTTGACAGCCCGTGCACGAGCAATGGTATTCTGCTGTATACGACAAAATACTATCGCTCGCGACGCGCACCCGGTCCCTGCATAATCGCCAGGTGCGCGACGTCGAAGTGGTAGAAGCCGGCGCGTTCACGCGGGTGTCGGGATCGATTGGGCTGGAATCCGGGAACTGCGCGACGCTGCATGCCGATGCGGCAGGCAGGGCGTTGCCGCGCAGGCCTCGGGCGCTCCAGCAGGGGGTTCGTGCTTGTCCATGAGTCGAGGAGACTGAAATGAAACTGATGTATCGGATCGTGGCGTCTTCTGCTGCGTGCGTCGCCGGCCTGGCGTTCGCTTCGGCGCAGGCCCAGGAGATCAAGCTCGGTGTGCACGCGACCCTGTCCGGGGCAGGCGCGGTGTGGGGCCAGGCGATGCTCGGCGCAGCCGAGCTGGCGGCCGACGAGGTCAATGCCAAGGGCGGCCTGGAGGTGGCGGGCAAGAAGTACCGCGTCGTCGTGACCTCCTACGACGACAAGTACAAGGCCAACGACGCGGTCACGGCGATGAATCGCCTGATCAACGACGACAAGATCAAGTTCGTCGTCGGCCCGCTCGGGTCCGCCGCGGCGGTCGCGGTGCTGCCGATGGCCACCGACGACAAGGTCATCACGATGACCATGGCATTCACGCCGAAGGCGCTCGGCAAGGAGTTCCCGTACAGCTTCCGGCCGGTGATCTCCAGCGCCGAGTTCTCCGATCCGCAGATCGCCTGGGTCGTCAAGAAGCTCAACGTCAAGCGCGTCGGAGGACTCTTCCCCAACGACGAGAGCGGCCAGCAGGTCGGCGCGGCGAACGCCAAGGCCTACGAGAAGGTCGGGGCGAACTTCGAGGCCCGCGAATACTTCGAGCGCGAGCGCGTCGATTTCGTGCCGCTGCTCACGCGGCTGTTCGCGAAGAACATCGACACGATCGAGCTCAACGGCAACGCCCCGACCACCGCCGCGCTGATTGTCAAGCAGGCGCGCGAGATGGGCTTCAAGGGCCCGATCATCCGTACCGGCGGCGACGCAACGGGCGAGATCGTCAAGGTGGCCGGCAAGGCGGCCGCCGAGGGCGTGTACGTGCACCAGACGATCAACCCGGCCGACGCGAAGGTCGCGGACTACATCAAGCGCTTCCAGGCCAAGTACAAGAGCGAGATGAACGCTTTCAGCCCGATGTTCCACGCCAACGTACAGATGCTGTTCGGCGCGATGCAGCAGGCGAAGACGACCACCGACCTCGACAAGATCCGCGACGCCATGGCGTCGATGAAGGACTACGAAACGGTGATCGGCAAGGTGAGCTGGTCCGGCGAGCAGGCCTACGGCATCAAGCGCCAGCTCGACGCGCCGTTCTACGTTGGCGTGATCCGGGACGGCGTCTCGCAGATCGTCGCGAAGTGCACGCTGAAGTCCTGCGACTGACCGGTCGACGCGCGCAGCCGACATGAGCTTCGAGGTTCTCCTCGTCCAGGCCGTCGTGAACGGGTTGGTCCTCGGCATGCTGTACATGCTGATGGCCATCGGGTTCACGATGGCCTTCGGAATCATGCGCGTGGTCAACTTCGCGCATGGCGAGTTCTACATGATCGGCGCGTTCGTCGCGTTCTTCCTGGTCACGCTGTGGGACGTGCCCTACGTGCTCGCGATCGCCGGGGCGGGCCTGGCCACCGCGGTGCTCGGTGCGGCCGTCGAGCGGACGGTCTTCAAGCCGTTCTACGGCGACGAGCTCAATGGCATGATCGTCGCGCTCGGACTTTCGGTCATCCTGCAAAACCTCGCACTGATCGCCTGGGGGCCGGCGCCGCGCTCCTTCGCGAGCCCGTTCGGCGGCGTCCTCAACGTCGGCCCGCTGGTGTTCCCCAACGAGCGGCTGTTCGCGCTCGGCGCGGCGGTGCTGCTGGTGCTCGGGTTCTGGCTGCTGATGGCGCGCACGCAGGTCGGCCGGGCGATGCGCGCCCTCGCGCAGGACAAGGAAGTCGCATTGATGCAGGGCATCCGCGCCAACCGGGTGTACCCGCTCGCCTTCGCCATGGCGGTCGGCCTGGCGGCGGTCGCCGGCGCGCTGATGGCGCCGGTCTTCTCGGTGTCGCCGTTCGCCGGGCACACGCCGATGCTGAAGGCCTTTGTCGTCGTGATCCTCGGCGGTCTCGGGAGCATTCCCGGCGCGGTGGTCGGCGGGTTGATGCTGGGCCTGATCGAGAGCCTCGCCGGGACGCTGCTGAGCGCGATGATGGCCGACATCCTGCAACTCGCGCTGGTGATCGGGCTGCTGCTGTTCCGCCCCTGGGGGTTGCTGGGACAGCGCGAGAGGGAGGGCTGAGTGCGAAGCCTGCCGCTCCCGGTGCGTTACGCGGTGCTCGCGGTCGCAGTGGCGCTGCTGCTGGCGCTCCCGCAACTGCTGGACAACGCGTACTACGTGCACATCGCCAACCTGACCCTGATCAACGTGATCCTGGTCACCGGGCTGAACGTGATCTCGCGGACGGGCCAACTGTCGCTGTGCCACGCCGCGTTCGCCGGTATCGGCGGATACACGTCGGCCCTGCTGGCCTTGCGCTTCGGCGTGCCGCCGATGCTGAGCATGTTCATCGGCGCAGCGGCGTCCGGCCTGGTCGCGTTCGCCATCGGCGCAGTGATCCTGCGCCTGCGCGGCGTGTTCTTCGTCCTGGTCACCTTTCTCTTCGGCCAGATCTTCACGCTGCTGGTGCTGAACGCCGAGACGCTCACGCACGGCGCGAACGGCCTCGTGGCGATCCCGCCGATCAGGCTCGGCGGCCTCAGCTTCGCTTCCAAGACGAACTTCTACTACTTCGCGCTGTGCGCGGCGGTGCTCGTCGTCTACTTCACGTGGCGCCTGCTGCGCTCGCCGAGCGGGCGTGCCTTCGCCTGCGTCGACGAGAACCTTCCGCTCGCGGAATCCAGCGGCGTCGACACCCGCCGGTTCCAGATCCTCGCCTTCGTCATCGGCAGCGCCTTCGCGGGCTTCGGCGGCGCGATCATCGCCCACTACGTGCGCTACATCTCGCCCGACAGCTTCACGTTCTGGGAATCGGTGGCTTACATCGTGATGCTGGTGGTCGGCGGGCGCGGCTCGCTCGCCGGCGGCGTGGTGGGTGCGCTGTTCCTCACGCCGTTGCCGGAGGTGCTGCGCGGGGCGCAGGCGCTGAGCCACGTCCTGTACGGCTTCATCCTGATCGCGGTGCTGTTCGTGGCGCCGCTCGGCATCACCGAACTGGCGCGCAGGTTGCGCGCGCTGTCGCGGAAGGCCGCATGAGCGCGCTGCTCGAAGTCCGCGGCCTGTCGAGGAACTTCGGCGGGCTGCGCGCCGTCGACGACCTGAGTTTCGACGTGCCCAAGGGGAGCGTCGTCGGCCTGATCGGCCCGAACGGCGCCGGCAAGACGACCGCCTTCAACCTGATCAGCGGCCTGCTGCGGCCGAGTTCCGGTCGCGTGACCGTGGCAGGAACCGACGTCACCGGACGCCGGCCGAGCGAGATCGTCCGTCACGGGCTGGTGCGCACGTTCCAGAGCACGATGATCTACGCCGCCGCGACGGTGCGCGAGAACGTGATGCGCAGCGCGGTCGCGCACAAGCGCATCGGGGTCGTGCAGGGCCTGCTGAATGGCCCGGTCGTGCGCGCCGCGATGGACGCGGCGGCCGAGCGCACCGAGCGCATCCTCGAGATGCTTTCGCTGCGCGAACAGCACGAGGTGGTCGCCGGGATGCTTGCGTACGGCTACCAGCGCAGGCTCGGCATTGCGATCGCGCTCGCGGCCGAGCCGACGCTGCTGCTGCTCGACGAGCCGGTGGCCGGGCTCAATCCGGAGGAGGGCGCGGAGATCGGCCGGCTGGTCCGCAGGATGGCCGAGCAGTGGTCGATCTCGGTGCTGCTGGTCGAGCACTCGATGCAGGTCATCATGGGCGTCTGCGACCACATCGTGGTGCTGAACTACGGGCAGAAGATCGCGGAGGGCTCGCCGTCGGAGATTCGCGGAAACCCGCGCGTCATCGAGGCGTATCTGGGCCCGCAGGAGGCCGACGATGCTTAGCGTCGCCGACGTCAATCTCGCGTACGGTGGCCGGCGCGCGCTGAACGGCGTGTCGCTCGAGATCGGCGCGGGCGAGATCGTGTCGCTGATCGGCTCCAACGGCGCCGGCAAGTCCAGCACGCTGAAGGCGATCATGGGGCTGCAGCCCATCGAGAGCGGCGAGATCTGGTTCGAAGGCGAGCGCATCGATCGCCGCGACACGCCGGAGATCGTGGCGCGGGGAATCGCGCTCTCGCCCGAGGGGCGGCGCGTGTTTCCGCGCATGTCGGTCCTGGAGAACCTGCTGCTGGGCGCCTACACGCGCAAGGACGCCGCCGGGCGGCAGCGAACGCTCGACGAGATCTTCGACCACTTTCCGCGGCTCGCCGAGCGGCGCGGCCAGAACGCGGGCCTGCTGTCCGGTGGCGAGCAGCAGATGCTCGCGATCGGCCGCGCGCTGATGGCCAAGCCGAAGCTGCTGATGCTCGACGAGCCTTCGCTCGGGCTCGCGCCGCTGCTGGTGCGCGAGATCGGGCAGATCGTGCGCAGCATCAACGCGGAACGCGGGATCTCGATCATCCTGGTCGAGCAGAATGCCAGCCTGGCGCTGAAGGTGTGCGGGCAGGCCTACGTGATGGAGTCCGGCCGCATCACGCTGAGCGGCGGCGGGGCCGAGCTGGGAAACAACGAATATGTGCGGCGTGCCTACCTCGGCGCCTGACGGCGGTCGATCGGGCGCGATCGCGATTTCCTCGGTCGGCACGGCACGGGAGGGCGCGACATGACTTCGGACGCGACCCGGCGCGAGGCGCCGTCGGTCGAACGCGAGCTTGCCGATCGATTCCGTCGGGCGCTCGCGAGCGATACGCCTGCGCTGCGCGAGCTCGCCCGGCGCGGTGCCTGGACGTCGACGAGTTGCCTCGTCGGCATCGGCGAGGTCGCGACGCTCGTGCGCATCCGCCAGGGCGTCCCGGCGACGCAGGCGGACATCCCCTTGCTGTGCCCGTGGGACTTCTCGGTGCGCGGCTCCGCGCGGGCGTGGGCCGCGCTGTGGCGCCCGTATCCGGAACCCGGCTGGCACGACCTCTTTGCGCTGACCAAGCGCGGCGAGTTCCGGATCGAGGGAAACCTCCAGCCGTTCATGGCCAACCTGCAGTACTTCAAGGACCTGCTGTCGATGCCGCGCGAGGCGACCCCATGAACGGCCCCGCGTTCGAGCCGATCGTCGGGCGCTACCTGACCGTGGAGATCCTCGGCGAGCCCTGCCGCGTGTACTTCGAGGAGGCGGGGCAGGGCATCCCGCTGGTCTGCCTGCACACCGCCGGCGCCGACGGGCGCCAGTTCCGCCACCTGATGTGCGACGAGGCGGTCACGGCGAACTATCGCGTGATCGCCTTCGACATGCCGTGGCACGGCAAGTCGTATCCGCCGGCGGGCTGGGAGCGCACGGAGTACCAGCTGACGACCGAGCGCTACGTCGAGACGGTCAGGGCGTTCTGCAAGGCGATGCAGCTCGAGCGCCCGGTGGTCATGGGCTGCTCGATCGGCGGGCGGATCGTCCTGCAGCTGGCGCACGCGCACGGCGCCGAGTTCCGCGCGCTGATCGGCCTGTCGTCGGCCGATTTCCAGCAGCCGTGGTACGACACGTCGTGGCTGCACCGGCCCGACGTGCACGGCGGCGAGGTCTGTGCCGCGCTCGTCTCCGGACTGATCGCGCCGCAGAGCCCGGTCGAGCGTCGCCACGAGACGCTGTGGCAGTACATGCAGGGCGGTCCAGGCGTGTTCCGCGGCGACCTCTATTTCTACCGGGTCGACGGGGACCTGCGCGGCAGGCTCGGCGGGATCGACGCCGCGAAGTGCCCGCTGTTCCTGCTGACCGGCGAGTACGACTTCTCCTGCACCCCCGAAGACACCCTGCGCACCGCGAGCGCGATTCCGGGCGTGAAGGTGACGGTCATGAAGCAGCTCGGGCACTTCCCGATGAGCGAGAACCCGGAGCAGTTCCGCGAGTACGTCTTGCCCGTGCTCGAGCAGATCCGGAACCTGCGCTAGCCGCCCGACCGAACCGGACAGAACCCTCGAGGAGCACGACGCGTGACTGGATTGTCGGAGACCATCGGATTCATCGGCCTGGGCGTGATGGGCGAGCCCATGTGCCGCAACCTGGCCATCAAGGGCGGACGCGCGGTGCGCGGCTTCGACCGCGACCCGGCACCGTTGCAGCGTCTCGCCGAGCACGGCGTCGCCGCGGCGCAGTCCGTGCGGGCGGCCGCCGACGGCGCGTCGTTCGTGTTCCTGTCGCTGCCGTCGGGGGAGGTGGTCCGGCAGGTCGCCGAGGGGCCGGACGGCCTGCTGGGCGTGATCCGCCGCGGGCAGGTCGTCGTGGACCTGAGCACGTCGCCGGTGGACCTCACGCGCGACCTGGCGGCGCAGTTCGCCGCGCGTGGCGCGACCTTCGTCGATGCGCCGGTCGCCCGCACGCGCGCGGCGGCAGAGGCCGGAACGCTGGCGATCATGGTCGGCGCCGACCCCGAAACCTTCGCCCGCGTCGAGCCGCTGCTGGCGACCTTCGCCACCGACATCACCTTGTGCGGACCGGTCGGCTGCGGGCAGGTGGTCAAGATCCTCAACAACATGATCGTGTTCGAGACCGTGGTCGCGCTCGCCGAGGCCAAGGCGATTGGGGAGCGTTCCGGCGTGGCTGCAGGCCTGCTGTTCGACACGCTGTCCAAGGGCTCCGCGGACAGCTTCACGCTGCGCAACCACGGCATGAAGGCGATGCTTCCGGAGGCGTACCCGGAGCGCGCGTTCTCGGTGGTGTACGCTCGAAAGGACCTCGCCTATGCGCTGCGGCTGGCCGAGCAGACGGGCGTGCCGGCGCGCGGCGCCGCCAATGTCGAGGAGTGGTTCGCCACGGCGATCGAGCGGGGGCTCGGCGAGAAGTACCACCCGGTCATCAGCAAGCTGATCGGCGGGTGAACGCCGCGCGGCCGGTGGCTCGCCGGCGGCCCTAGAGCATCTTCAGCGCGGTCAGCGTTCCCTCTTCGATGGCCTGGAAGAACTTGCGCGAGCCGACGACGTCGCCGACGTAGTAGACCGGCACGCCGAGGCTCTCCAGCGCCGCGCTCTCGTCGCGCCGCGGCTCGTAGCCGGTGCAGAAGATCGGCGTGTCGACCCCGGTGATCCGGCGCGGGACGCCGCCGTCGGCCAGGATCTCGACGTAGTCGGCGCCGACCGACAGGACCGCGGTGTGGGTCAGTACCTCGACGCCGAGTTCGGCGATCCGGTCCTGGTAGTAGACGCGATCGGCGTGCACCGCCTTCTTCAGCATGCCGGATCGCGCGACGAGCGTGACCGACTTGCCCCGCGAGGCGAGGAAGTCCGTGACTTCGACGCCGACCAGGCCGCCCCCGATGACCACGCAGGTCTGTCCGACGTCGTCGAGGCCGGCCAGCACGCGCCAGCCGGTGCGCACGTGCGGCAGGCCTGCACCCGGTATCGGCGGCGTCACCGGTCGGGCGCCGGTCGCGACGATGATTGCGTCGGGAGCGAGGCGCCGGACCTCGTCGACGCTCGGCGCGTGGTTGCAGTGGACCTCGACGCCGAGGCGCGCGACCTCGCGCTCGAAGTAGCGCAGCGCGTTCTCGATCTCTTCGCGGTGGGGCGGCTGGTGCGCGAGGTTCAGCTGGCCGCCGAGCCGTGAGCCTTGCTCGAACAGCTGCACCTGGTGGCCGCGTCGCGCGGCGGTGGTCGCCGCGGACATGCCGGCCGCGCCGGCGCCGATCACCACGACCTGCCGGGGCGAAGCCGCGCGTTCCAGGTAGGGCCTGAGCTCCAGTTCCCGCGTGACGAACGGGTTGACGGTGCACGCGAGCCCCTTGTGGCGATGCACGGTCGAGATGCACTCGTTGCACGCGATGCAGGGCGCGATGCGGTCGACCTCGCCGGCCGCCGCCTTGGCCGGGAACGCGGGGTCGGCGATCAGCGCGCGGCTCAGGCAGATGAAGTCGGCCTCGCCGCGAGCCAGCGCCTGTTCGGCCAGCGCCGGCGTGTTGATGCGCCCCACCGTCATCACCGGCACGCGCAGGCGGCGGCGGAAGGCCTCGCTGTGCCGCAGGTAGCAGCCGCGCTCGACGCCCATCCCTGGGATCACCATGTAGGGGCGCGACGCGTGCACGCCGCCCGACACGCTGATCGAGTCCGCGCCGGCCTGCTCGAGCATGAGCGCGATCTCGATCGACTCGTCGAGCTCCAGGCCTCCGGGAACGTGGTCGCTGCCGTTGATCCGGCAGATGACCGGGAAGTCCTCGCCCAGCCGCTCCTTGATCGCGCGGACCAGCTCGACGTAGAAGCGCGCCCGGCCGCGGGCGTCGCCGCCGTAGGCGTCGGTGCGCCGGTTGGAATCCGGCGACAGGAAGGTGCCGATCAGGTAGCCGTGCGCGCCGTGAAGCTCGACCGCGTCGTAGCCGGCCTTGCTCGCGCGCTCGGCCGCGTCCGCGAACCGGCGAACGATGCGCGCGATCTCGTCGACCGTGAGCTCGCGCGGGACGACCGCGTCGCCGATGCCGGTGAACTGCGAGGCGATCGGCGAGGGCGCCAGCGGCACGGAACCCGAGACCTCGGGGATCGATTCCCGGCCGCCGTGGTTGAGCTGCAGCGCAATCCGCGCGCCGCCGGCGTGCACCGCATCGACGATGCGGCGCATGCCGGGGATGTAGCGATCGTCGTGCAGCATCGCGTTGTGGTGCAGGCGCTTGCCTTCCTGCTCGACGTAGGTCGCCTCGACGATGATCAGCCCGGTGCCGCCGCGCGCCCGTTCGGCGTAGTACTCGGCGATGTCCTCGCCGACGTAACCGTCCTTGTCGGCGAGTTCGGAACTGGTGGCCGCGAAGCAGATCCGGTTCCGGATCTCCAGCTTGCCGATGCTCGCGGGGCTGAACAGATTCGGGAATGCGGTCATCGTCGATCTTCCTGGTGCCGGGCCGAAGTCAACTCTTCGAGGCGAACGGATCGCGATCCTCGCCGGAGAAGTC
>Ga0079224_100016673_pt1 | contig 10333 bp, 8 predicted proteins | sample Stecom2015_FD_80414 | JGI IMG/M metagenome (GOLD analysis project Ga0079224, IMG submission 80414) | Agricultural soil microbial communities from Utah to study Nitrogen management - Steer compost 2015 | ecosystem: Environmental > Terrestrial > Soil > Agricultural land | place: USA: Utah... | reverse complement strand
TATCTGTGGGAATGCCCCCAAGTTTGATGATGTCTCTTTGAAGATATTCTCTACTGCCTCTTTTTAGAACACCAGTGATGCAAAACGTTTTGCCTTCAAATGATACTTTTGGCTCACTGGTACAAAGACCGGCTATAGTTACGTCAATTGTATTGTCTTTTATTTTTTCTCTAATTTCATTATTTTGAATTTTAGCAAACTGACTGAAGTATGCCATCAAAACCGTTCTTTCTTCTTCATCAATTTTTTTATCTGATAATACTGAAAGCACTAAACTTCTAATTTCGTCATAAGGATAATAAGTGTTTAGATGCTCATTTTCATCAAGCCATTTCTGAAAATCATAAATTTCTTTATCATTTATAACCCCATCTGCTAATATGCCGTGACAAATTCCCTGTAAAATTTGTAGGTCTGAAGTAACTGTATTATAATAATAATTGTCGTTCTCATATTTTTGGCACAACCAGTATAAATCTTCAATGGCTTCTTTCGATGGGATTTTGTTGGAAAGCGTACTCTCTATTAAATCCATGAATTCCTTAAATGGATTCCGATTGATTAACTCTTTATGATCATTTGACCAGAGTTTAAGTTCTTCAATTTCAGTTTCATTTACATCACCGTCTAAATTTATTCCAAGTAATAAACCTTTTAATGAACTAATAGCTTTATCAGCTCTGGATTTCGAAGTATAAATGTTTAATGAGTGAGTATCAATATCTTTCATAGTAAGGTTGGTTTAATAATATTAGTCAAGATTAAAAAAAAAATTAACACTATACAAAAGGATTTTAACATTTAACTAAATAGAATTTTGGCATTCGCTTAAATTAGAAAAGATGAAGCTTTTTTTATCTGTCAAGAAGCTTAGGATTATGAATTAAAGATTTCTGATAATTTGTCAAAAAAATCCTATTCAATTTTATATACTTAATACAGGTTCTACAACAGCTATTTGATTTTAGATAAAAGCCTAATAAATCTGCAACTATTGATCAATTAGGAGAATAATCAATATGGTATATTACTGTTATAGCTAATACAATGTTTATTGCAATAGTTATTGCAACATCTTTAGATAAAAAGTCTAATAAATCTCTAATTAAACTATTGATCTATTAGAAGAGTAATCAATACAGTATATTACTGTTATAGCTAAAACAATGGCTATTGCAATAGTTATTGCAACATCTTTAGATAAAAAGTCTAATAAATCTCTAATTAAACTATTGATCTATTAGAAGAGTAATCAACACAATATATTACTATAATAGCTACTGCAATATATCTAAATAAAACAACTTGCCCCTCATAAATAATTAATAGGCAAAGTTGTCTTATTTACTCTTTTTGATCATCCACGCAGGTTTTGCAAAACTTCCATTATTATATATTAACCCTTTTTTACGCAACTCTGATAGAAGATTATTTATCTTAACTTTTCTCTGATGATCTTCCATCCATTCAGGGAGCTTATTCCATAATAATTCATCTATATCCTTCCTACTCAAACTTCGATGTTCCTTAATGGCTTTCTCTATTAAATCCAGATAATAGCTTTTTTCAAAAGCACGGTTTTTTGAGTAGGCGGCTTTTAGTCCTGTAGTTTGAGCCACATTAAGACTGATGAAATAATTTGGTTTTCGCCCTTCTATAAGTTTCTTACTTTTTAATTTCTTTTCTTCAATATCAGTTAAAGGTTTCTTTTTCTGAACTTTATCAAGTAATATTATATCATCCAAAGAAAGATCTTTATTTCTGGCCAGAAGTTGGGCATACTGCATATCTAATACTTTTCCTGTAATAGTAACTTTAACTTTACCTCCTGCTAGATCATAATCTGGCATTGGAAAGTAGCGTTGCCTTTGGAAATTAAATATTTTCTTTATCCCCCCTCCAGCTGTATCAACCATCTTTAGATTGAACATCGCTGTAGCTAAAAAACGGTTACGATAGTGTTCTTCAGGAGCATCTTCTTTAACAACTCTTTCTACAGTTCCAGGAATAAAGTCTCCCAAATTCGTAAAAATCAAATGGTCATCCATTTCAATAACATTTATTCTTCCATGTTTTGTATAATCCTGATGTGCAATACAATTATTTAAGGCCTCTCTAATTGCATACGGTTCGTATTGATCTATTTCTTCTGGAAAAAGTGTATCATGCTTTATATATCTATATTTTAGATTTCTAATTTTAGAATATATTTTATCAACAGCTAATAACATCGGGCAGCCTACAATCATGTAATCTTTGTCGTTCCCTTGGCTATCTTTTAATAACCATCTGATTTTTGCTTCCGCGGGATTTATAAAATGCTCTGATTCTTCTTTACCTAAAAGAATAATTGCTGTTCTAGTAATTTTTCCTTTTATCGTAATTCTTGCTTTATTTAGAAAAGTAATATCATCCCAAGAATCTGTTTCTTGTGCCTTTTCCGGGAATTTGTTTTTAAAATTTAATCTCGCAACTTTTACTGCCTCTTCATCTAAATCATCTATTGATGCTGTAGGAATAATTGCTGCACTCCAGTCTTCTGTTGTTGCTTGAGCTCTTATTCTTTCAATTTCTTCAAGATTTAACGGCACTAATTCTTCTCCATCACGACCATAATAATGGCCTTCAAAAGTTATAGGAATTCCTTTAGGGGCAGCAGGAATCTGGAACATTATCACTCGTCCTTCTTTAAAATCCAATTCATGAATTTCTATAAAAGTTATTCTATTTGTAGTCTTGTTTGCGATTTCCCCCTTAAGACTATCTAAGTCTTTTCTTCTTGAACGAAATTGACTGCCTACAATAGCATGTTTCTTATTTTCAATACCAAAAATTAGCCAAGCGTATGGTTTACCCTTTAGATTAGCTTCATTACTTAAAGCAGAAAAATATTTTCCTAATTTTGAAAAATCGTAAGTTTTTTTAGCTTCTTTAAATTCCACTACTTCTGTCTCAGCAGTTAAGCTTCGTAAATCATTTAATATGTGTTCTAAATTTGTTGCTACCATAGCTTATATTTGATTTATTTGTAGGCAAACTTGCCATTAAATAATAAAATCATTTTGAAGCTAAATTACAAAATTAGGCTTAACTTAATCATTCAACCCCTGTGCTTTCCTTTCTTTTTTCGATTTTTAAATTGCCTCGGTACGTAGTCCAAACCAGTTTCGACTTTCATAAAAGCTTCCAGAAAATCAGCAAACCCTCTTAAACTTATTGAAGTACTATATTCCTGCAATACATCTGCTAACTCTTTCTTTGAATAAATAGCAGTTTCATTGCTTTTAACTCTTTCTATGTTTAAAGCGCATTTATCCTGCAACCCCTTCGCACTATATTCCTTCCCTACGCTACTCCCATTAAAAACACCTTTGCTCTTATGATCAACAAACGTCAGTCCATATACCATGCCTTCAGCATTCTGACGTAGGATTGTATCAATACCTTCCTTTTGTAACTGCTTTACAAGCTGAGGAAGGATAATAATATTACCATTTAGAAATGCTGAGTCAATCAAAGTTTTGATTCTGGTCTTATCTGGCTGTCTTTTGATCTCATTGGCTGAAAATTTATTCTCCAAGCTCTTAAACGTTGGTTTTTCATAAAACCTACTAGCCTTAATAGGAACGCCAACTCGATTTCCTTTTTCATCCAGTGTATGGTACAGTAATCCATTATGCTTCGCAACTCTGGAATTCTCAGTTCCTTTATCCGCTTCGATATTGTAAAGCTTCAGCACTGCATTCAGTTCTGGGAGGCTTGTATACTTGTAATTGTTCACCACAAAATTCAGAACATTCTCAATTGCTTTCTTAGTTTCTGTTCTGCCATATTGGACTCTTACAGAGATTGGCTCCGGCTTATATTCTTTGTTCTTTTGGTTCTCTGCTTTTACCAGATTAAATGCCTGCTCAATTTCCTTGCGTGCCGGTTCTGATTTGTCCTTCCCAATGTTGTGCGTGCCAATGCGCTTTCCTTTTTCCTGAACATTTATTGAAGTTATATGAATGTGTGGATGCCCTGCATCATGGTGCTGATAAATCAGGTAAGGCTGGTTTCCGAAGCCAATCTTCTCCATATAGTCTGATGCTATTTCAAATAGTTTTTCTTTTGGCAGGCTTGCTTCGCTTGGGTCAAAGTTCAGGGAGATGTGCACCGTGTTCCGCTTTACATTTTCATTCAGCTTTCACTGCTTTTCCAGGCGGTTAAGCTTCATGGCATAGCTCAGCCTGTTGGCATCCAAAGGATAATTTCCCTGTCCGATACATTCAGCTTTGCCCTCCTTAATCTTGTTCTCGTTGTAGTTGAGCATCGCCCTGATGGAATGCCCAGTCTTGATTATTGCAACCATTTTTCAGCCAGCTTTTGGAGTTGTTCTTTAACTTCATCAATCTTGGAAAACATAGTTTTCTTTTGACTGTCAAAAAGCAAAAGCAATCCTTTAATTTCGCCAGCCTGTGCTGACGCATTTACCTTCCTGACCAGCTGGTTAAAGTTGCTGCCGATGGCGTTCAGCTCGCGGTTGAGATGGCTCATTTGTATAATGGCTTCATCAGCTGAAGCATCCCTTGTGATAGTGGTGATTGGTTTGCTGAATAAGCAGTGCCTCACATAGTCGCTTACGCTGCGGCAGGTGGTGTTCTTGCAGCGGCTTTCAAGGGTTGTAAATTCCTTGTCTGTAAGGCGTACATAAATACGCCTTTTGCGGTTGTTATTCTCAGTCTCCATAATATCCTCTTCATTGGTTCAACAGCTGTAAAGCATAGCAGTGTCCCCCCGCCACCGAGTTCCGAGGGATGGGCGGCAAGATGCCGTTGTCCGACAACGGGACATCTTGCCATTGCCGCAGACAAGGCAATCGACCGCAGCCTTTTCTATGCTTCCTGCTAATGTAATTCGGTTGAGAGGATAAAAACAATCATAGGTAAATTTTGACTATGATTGAAAAAAATTGGGGCAGGTTTGGTTCCCTGCCCCGTTTTGCTTTTCTGTAATGCCAGCTTAATTCAGTGTAAAAACTTCGCTGTCGTTTTTGGCAAAACCGGTACACAATTCAAAGGCTTTTTGCGCTCTTGTTTGTGCGGTTCCACCCATTACAATTGACTGTAATTTGGCTTCTTCGTCTTTGTAGTTTCTCACATTTTGGTAGTAGCCGGTCACAGCATTATAAGCCCCGAACAAAGTGCCTTTTGTAGTGTCCATTTGTTGGGTATCATTTACCATAGCATAGGCAAAAGCATCATCCACCATATTTTTAAAAGCGGTTGATAATTCATCCTCTGCTCCCTTCTTTAAAAGGTCATAGGTTTCTTTGTTTGGGCATAGAGCCAGCTGTATTAATTTCTTTACCTCTTCATCTTTAATCCTGACTGTTGCCCACTCGTTAAAAATGTTTTCTAACTGGTTGCTCAGGGTGTTTGCCAGTCCCATAACTTTGTGTGCATTTTCCAAACGCTGATTTGCTCCCGAGGTATGTTTTATGCGCACTACATTGGTCATATTTTTTAGTGAGGCGTTAAGTGTATTCTGGCAGACAATGCGCACAGGTGTAAAGGCTGCCGTAATGCTTCCGCTGCCATCGTGCGAGGTGGTCAGAAAGATATATTTTTCGGTTACATCATCGCCATTACCCACACGGATATAATCAGGTAGTTTGGCAGTAATAAAAATGCGTTCGCCATTTCCTAAAGCCCCTGCAGTCTCGTATAAAATTCCCTCCTCACCGCCTACAATGGCATCAAAGAAAGCAAACGCATCACGATTCTGTACGATGTGATAATCTTTACCCACCACACCTAAAACGGTGTTGTTATCGCTTCGAACGTTGGCAAAATAATTCGGTACTGTGACAGGCTCGCCAGTCTTTAAATCTGCGGTAGCCTGTAGTGTTTCGGTACGGTTAGTAAACAGTGGCGATTTTACCACTTCATAATCCAGTCCCGCATGTTGGATTGCTTCTGCGCTTGTTGGATAGTCGGTTACTACCTGCCCTAAATTGTGCCATGCTTTTTCCTTTACACTGAAAAAAGAATAACGCCCTGTCATTTCGTTGTAATTAAGATTGTGTCCCATGATTTCTAAGATTTAAGGGTTCGACAAAAAAATTAACTGTAATGAATTCATCACTTTTCTTTTTTAGCCGTCAGCCTCCTTAAAAACACATTTGTTTTCCACAAAGAAAAACGGTAAAAAAGAAAGCAGCCGAAAAGTGCGGTGCAGTGGGAAAACAAAAGGAAACGGAATAAGTCCCGAAGGGTGGTGAGCCTGCGAGCCATTATGCCGTAGTCTTTTGTTTTTACCATGAGCTGTGACCGCAATAACTTAGCTGCCTTTTTTGACGTTTTCGCAAGTGGAAAACAATCAAAAGAACATGGTAGAATCTTTAGAGTGTAGAGAAGATAAAAAGTGCATGCCTGAAAGAGCATGCTCTTGAAACAATACAAAAACAAATCCTGACGGTGCACCGGAAGGTTTTGCAAAATATTTCTGAGAGGTTGTATAAAATTTTAAATAACATTATTATCTTTCAGTACGATCTGTAACAATAAATTTTAAATCATAATTAAAGTAAGAGATGCAAAAGGAAGCATTAATAATTGGAATAAATGATTACAAGCATTTACCCCCTTTGGAGAAATGTTTAAATGACGCAAATGATCTTTCGGATTTCCTTTCAAAATGTGGATTTACTACATCAGTCTTACAAAATCCAACTCAGAAAGAAGTAATTAATGAAGTTGCAAATTTTAAAAAGAAAATTAAAGACAATACTATATCAGTTATTTATTTTTCAGGGCATGGACTGCAAGTCGATGGAGACAATTTTATTGTCCCAGTTGACCCGAATATTACGATAGCCGAAGAAATTCCATACATGTGTATTCATGCATCTGATTTATTGATTGCAAGCGACGTTAAATCTCAAAATATGCATTTGCTAATTTTAGATGCTTGCCGAAATAATCCCTTTAAGTCAGGAATAAAGGGAATTTCAGGGGGATTAGCTAAAATGGATGCGCCTTTAGGAACATTAATAGCATATTCCACAGCTGCAAACACCACATCAATTGAACGCGCAGCTGATAGAAATGGCATTTATACTAAATTTTTACTAGAAAGTTTAGCTATCCCAAATCTTTCAGTTGAACAGGTCTTTAAAAACACCAGAACCAACGTGATATCAAGTACGGAAGGAAGACAAGTTCCGTGGGATCTGTCATCCTTACACGGCGAGAATTTTTCATTTATAGCGTCAGATCAAGTGGACGTACCATTTGAGGAAATTATTAGAGTATGGGAAAATGAATTCGCTGAAATTTTATTGCCAGATCTACTTCGCTTTTTGCATAGTGAATATCTACAAACACTTTCAGTAGAAAAACTGCATTTCCTTTTTTCACTTACTGTAATTGCTTTTGAAAAAGAACAAGCAGGTATGTCTAAAAAGACTATTGACGAAGATTTTCTTAATGAAGAATTGATTGACAAATTCTATCCCATCCTACAAAATAAAATTATTGACGAGAATAAACCTGGGGAATTTGACATATTGAAAGATATTGCTATCGTAAAAGAATTTAATTATGGATTCAATTTTATTGAATCTCCTGATGAAAGCTTTCCCCAAATAATATTAAATGAAATTAATTATAACAATCTCAGCGGTATTTTAAGTTTTTTTGTCTCGACCAATGATGGAGAATACATTACATATCCTACAGTATTTTTAAAAGATTCAGGATTGGTTATAATAAAATTTGGATTAATAAAAGGAAAAGAAGCTGAAAAAATTTTAGATGATTATTTTAAACTTAGACAACCTTTTGAAAAGGAACCTCCTAATTTTGATAATTTATTTACAACAGGTGAAATAAATGACGAAGAATTTGACAAGTTTTTTAATCCCGAAAAATAACTTTGGACTGAGTATTAACAGTCAATCTTAAAAACTTGCTACATTATTATTTAAAATGGTTCAGTGCTTTTCTTTTTGCTTGGGCAATAATATTGTAAATTCTTCAACGCAGAGTTCAACCGATTAACAAGATCATCTTCTGACGAATATCTGAATTCGAAATAGAAACTTGACTCATAGTGAGGAAAGCCTTTCCAGTTTCGGTCTATTTTGATTCTGTCTTGAGATACGCTAAATGTAATCATTTCATCTGCATGTGTATGAAAGGTATCTTTATAAATTGTTGCAGTACATAAAGGAATTGTATATGTGATTCCAACCGCCGGATCACTTGAAGTTGAAATTATCAAATTAAAACCTTCTACTTTGTAAGTATAATTTGGATCTCCATAAAGCTTAAACTTGCTTAAAATCCAATTCTTTGTTTCATCAAGACCTTTATGTCCAGTCACGCCAGATGTCGTGCTTTTACTTGTTTGTAAAGTAGTGACTTGATCATCTGCACTTTCAGGCACTCTCTTCGGAAAATAAAAACTTCCTCTAATATCTTCAAATATTTCTTCTGCCGCTTCGGAAGCTAAAGGATAAGTCAAAGTAATACTGCAATAATATGGAGGTGAAATGATAAAATAATTATATAAAGTTATTAGAGAATTACGATTGGCTGAAATTTGTTCGGAGTTTTGTATTACAAGAAATGCTTCAGAATTACCTAAAGAGCTAAATTCATAATTCAAAAGCTTTATATCGTAAAAATTTTGCTTGAGATTTGCGGTAACCTCGTTACTAAAATTAGCCGGATTTGATATTAATTGCTTAATCGAACTGTTTTCAAAACCTGCTGGCAGATATTCAACATCTATTGAGACTCCCCAATTATCATTTGTTGTAAACACCTGCTTATTCACATTAGACAAACCTCCTTGGAGTTTAAACCTTGTAGGTAATTTAAATTTAAAATTTTTGAATTCTTTATCCTTCCAAATTATCGAATCTGATTCTGATTGCAGAGAAATATTGTCAATACTTGATGAATCTGAACTTTGTTGTGCTTCATTCAAAGGTGCAGTAAATTCGACACTTTCACTTCTTTCTTTACATGAGAATATGGATGTAAAAATTATAATCATTAAAATTCTTTTCATGTGATATTATTTACTTGTTTGTATAATAAAAGAGACCACTATAAAGTAGTCTCTCCTTCAGTAACAGTAATTTCCCAACTACTATTTATTGTCAACTAATTTCTCTAAATAAGCTACTTTGTCTTTTTCTGCCTGCAGCAATCGTTCATAAAGTTCCACCACTTTATCTAGTGGATTAAAAGTTGGCTGTACATTTATCGCGTTGATAGTTGAACTATCATTACTTGTAAAAGTATTAGAGATTATATTAAGAACTGTTTCCTCATTAAAGTTTTTTATACCTTCTGCTGAAACACCTAAGGCGTCTGCAACTTTCTTTAATGTATCTTCCTCTATCTTTTCACTATTTTCAATATTAGAAACCGCCTGCTGGCTAATTCCTAGTGCACTTGCCAAGGCTTCCTGTTTCATTCCGCGAAGTTCACGTATTCGGCTAATTTTTCTTCCTATGTGGTTTTTTGTAGGTGTGTCCATAATTCAAAAGTATTGAAAATTCTTTAAGATATTTATTAGTTGGTAAAATACAAGCTGCAAGTGGTAAAGTACAACACGCTGTGGTTCGGCACCTTACCATTACTTCTTTACTTGCTGTGTATAAAACAAAAATAAGCTTTTTCACTTAATGTTCCATTAAAAAAGTTTCAGTTATGCAAGAGCAGGTTATAAAAAATGACAATGATTTTGCTGAAGACAAAGGGCTTCAGTTCGTTAAATCGTTCCTTATGGACAATTTACAACTCTCGGGTTTGTACTGTTTCGGTATCCACCACAAAAACAAAATGTACAGCAATGCCATTAGCGGAGAGGTAGAAAACAGGCAACACACACATTATTATTTACTGGTGTACACCATACACAGCAGGGAAAATGCAGTGGCCGACCTTAGCGACATCATAAAGAAAAAAAGCAAAGGGCAGTACACCGTAACATTGTTTATACACAAAGCCACTACCGTGATGCAACTTACGCCAGAAAGTAAGTATTTCTATTATCATGCCATGCACAAGGGTATAAACCTGTATGAACACGATGTTGTACCTCCTTGCATCGCCTTTGAACAGGAACCTCAGCGTAATGTAAAGCACATAAAAGCGTACTGGCACAATCGCAATCGTGTTTCGGAAGTGTTCCTGCAATCCCAAGGCATGGTAGACGGCATTGATACAGAACCGATACAGGAGGCCATGATGCAGGTTGCGATGGAAAACACGGCACTGGCGCTTATTAATACATTTTTGGGTTACCGCCCCATTCATTTTAACCTAGGGTATCT
>Ga0079224_100016671_pt1 | contig 10334 bp, 11 predicted proteins | sample Stecom2015_FD_80414 | JGI IMG/M metagenome (GOLD analysis project Ga0079224, IMG submission 80414) | Agricultural soil microbial communities from Utah to study Nitrogen management - Steer compost 2015 | ecosystem: Environmental > Terrestrial > Soil > Agricultural land | place: USA: Utah... | reverse complement strand
CATCCTGCTGACCATTCTGATCAAGCTGGCGTTCTTCCCGCTGTCGGCCACCAGCTACCGCTCGATGGCGAACATGCGCCGGGTCGCACCGAAGATGCAGGCGCTGCGCGAACAGTATGGTGACGATCGCCAGAAACTGTCCCAGGGCATGATGGAGCTGTACAAGAAGGAGAAGATCAATCCGTTGGGCGGCTGTCTGCCGATCCTGGTACAGATGCCGGTATTCATCGCCTTGTACTGGACCCTGATGGAAAGCGTCGAGATGCGTCAGGCGCCGTGGATCGGCTGGATCACCGACCTGTCACTGAAGGACCCGCTGTTCATCCTGCCGATCCTGATGGGCGTCAGCATGTTCATCCAGCAGCAGCTGAACCCGGCGCCGCCGGATCCGATGCAGGCCAAGGTGATGAAGATGCTGCCGATCATCTTCACCTTCTTCTTCCTGTGGTTCCCGGCCGGTCTGGTGCTGTACTGGGTGGTCAACAACATCCTGTCGATCGCGCAACAGTGGTACATTACCCGCCAGATCGAAGGCGCTGCGGCGAAGGACTGATCCCCGCATGCTGAATACAGAGCGCCCCGATTCCGGGGCGTTCTGCTGTAGACGCGCCGCTCCGGTGCGATGTCCCGCCACGCCCGCCCAGGATCCGATCCACAGGAGCCCCCATGAGCCGCCAATATCACGCTGATACCATCGCCGCCATTGCCACGCCGCCCGGGCAGGGGGGAGTCGGGATCGTGCGGGTGTCCGGACCGGCGGCGCTGCGGGTCGCTGAACGGATCAGCGGCATCGTTCCGCGCCCCCGACATGCCCATTACGGTGCCTTCAGCGCTGCCGGCCAGGTCATCGATCAGGGCCTGACCCTGTTTTTCCCGGGTCCGAATTCCTTCACCGGCGAAGATGTGCTCGAACTGCACGGCCACGGCGGCCCGGTGGTCATGGATATGCTGCTCAAGGCGTGCCTGGATTGTGGTGCCCGGTTGGCCAGGCCGGGGGAATTCACCGAGCGGGCGTTTCTCAACGACAAACTGGATCTGGCCCAGGCCGAGGCCATTGCCGACCTGATCGAGGCGAGCTCGGAGCAGGCCGCGCGCAATGCCGTGCAATCGCTGCAGGGAGCCTTCTCCCACCGGGTGCAGGCGCTGACTGAAGCGCTCATCCAGTTGCGCATCTATGTCGAAGCCGCGATCGACTTTCCCGAGGAGGAGATCGACTTTCTCGCCGACGGCCACGTGCTTGCGCAACTGCAGCAGGTACAGGCCGACCTGCGCCAGGTACAGAGGGAGGCCGGACAGGGCGCGCTGCTGCGCGACGGCATGAACGTGGTGATCGCCGGTCGGCCCAACGCCGGCAAGTCCAGCCTGCTGAATGCCCTGGCCGGCAAGGAAAGCGCCATTGTCACCGATATTGCAGGAACCACCCGGGACATCCTGCGCGAGCATATCCATATCGATGGCATGCCACTGCATATCATCGACACGGCGGGCCTGCGGGACACCGATGACGTGGTCGAGCGAATCGGCGTGGAGCGCGCGGTAGCGGTGATTGCCGAAGCCGATCGCATCCTGCTGGTAGTGGATGCCAGCCAGCCGGAAGCCGGCAACCCCGACGCGCTGTGGCCGGAATTTCTTGCTCGGCATCCCGAGCCCGGCAAGGTCACGCTCATCTACAACAAGGTGGACATCAGTGGCGAGCCGGTGGGCATACGCGAGGATGCAGATGGCAGTGTCTGTCTTCATCTCAGCGCCCGCAGCGGCGACGGTATTCCGCTGCTGCGTGAGCACCTGAAATCCTGCATGGGCTTCGAACAGACCGCCGAGGGTCTGTTCAGCGCCCGGCGCCGCCACCTTGAAGCCCTGCAACGGGCAGCAGGATTCCTCGATCACGGCCACCAGCAGCTCACCGTGCTGGGGGCCGGTGAACTGCTTGCAGAAGACCTGCGCATGGCGCAGCAGGCGCTGGCGGAGATTACCGGGGAGTTCAGCCCGGATGATCTGCTGGGGCGGATCTTCTCGAGTTTCTGTATCGGCAAGTAACTGCCGTTACAGACCCCGCCTGTAACTCAGCAGCCGCCCGCGATACGGGGCCGGTTCGTCTTCGCTGAAGGCCATGGGGGTGGCTGTCAGTTCGAACCCCATCTCCTCCATCAGCCGACTGAACCGATTGCGGTAGCCACGACCGGGGCAGGTGATCATCACCTTGGCCACCGGGGCGGCCAGTTGTTCGATCAACCGTGCCAGCATGCCTGCGTGGTTGCGCTCATACAGCACGTCACTTCCAACGATCAGGTCGTACTGGCCCGGCTCCCTGATCTTCTTCGTCCACGGCAGGTCCCGGTAGGGGATCGGCTGCAGACTGTTCAGCGCTGCGTTGTAGTCCAGGAAATGTTCACTGAGCGGATGATGGTCACTGGCAGTGACATCGGCGCCGCGGGATTTGAGCAGCAGGCTGGGCAAGGCCAGTCCGCAGCCCAGCTCGATGATCCGCCGATTGGCAATGTCGATGTGCTTGACCGCCTGGGCCAGTGCCCGGCTGGCCGGCCAGAGCTGACCGAACAGGCTCCAGCTTGCCGAACAGATGCCTGCGCGCCTGGCTTCCCCGTCCGGGTCAGCGTATTGCATATGGTCACTGAGTGCACGGAGCCTGTATTCCCTTGCGCCGACGCGCACGTCGAGCTTCCGGGTTTCATAACCGGGCATATTCGTCCCTCCTGTCTGAATATGGTTTGCCGAAGCAATGACATCGAAAGGGTGAGCCCATTGGGCTGGTGAAAGGAGGCGTGGTCGCTTAGCTGAGCCCTGTGGACAACCACCACCGAGCCCTGCCCATAACCCAATGGATAAGGGTGTGTGAAACCTGCCTGTGGATAACCATACCAGTTATACACAGCAAATGCAGAGGAAGCGGAGCCATTCAGCCCCAGCCTGACCACAGGGTTATCATTCCGGTAAACCGTTGTGAAACGTAGCTATTATCGTGTTATCCACAGAAAGGCGCCTGCCCATACATAACATCAGTATTTATCTTTTATATATTCTTTATCTTTTATCTGTTGATGATCAGCTGGATGACCGCCCGCACGGCTGATCAAAAAATGTTCAGCCACAGCTGCAATTTTTCTGCTCCGGCCCTATAATCAGCCCCTTTTCCCGAACGTCCGGCTGATGCCGGGCAACGAGGTGTACGGTGGATTTCCCAGATCGTTTTGACGTGATTGTGGTAGGTGGCGGCCATGCGGGTACCGAAGCCGCGCTGGCGGCTGCGCGCATGGGAGTGAAAACCCTGCTGCTCAGCCATAACGTCGAAACGCTGGGCCAGATGAGCTGCAACCCGGCCATCGGGGGTATCGGCAAAAGCCATCTGGTGAAGGAGATCGATGCGCTGGGCGGCGCCATGGCCCGGGCAACGGATCGTGCCGGCATCCAGTTCCGCGTGCTCAACAGCCGCAAGGGTCCGGCGGTACGCGCCACGCGGGCGCAGGCCGACCGGGTGCTGTACAAGGCGGCGATCCGCCACACGCTGGAGAATCAGCCGAACCTGTGGATATTCCAGCAGGCCTGCGATGACCTGGTGGTGGAGCAGGATGAGGTCCGCGGTGTGGTGACCCAGATGGGGCTGCGTTTTCTTGCCGACAACGTGGTGCTGACTGCCGGCACCTTCCTCGGCGGGCAGATCCATATCGGTCTGGACAACTTCTCCGGCGGCCGGGCCGGTGATCCGCCAGCCATTGCGCTCGCTCACCGCCTGCGCGAACTGCCGCTGCGGGTAGACCGGCTGAAGACCGGCACACCGCCGCGCATCGACGGGCGCACTGTGGATTTCTCGAAGATGCAGGCTCAGCCGGGCGATACCCCGGTGCCGGTGATGTCCTTCCTGGGCCGGGCCGACGAGCATCCCGAGCAGGTCAACTGCTGGATCACCCACACCAACGAGCGCACCCACGAGATCATCCGCAACAATCTGGATCGCTCACCCATGTATACCGGGGTGATCGAGGGGGTCGGGCCGCGCTACTGTCCGTCGATTGAGGACAAGATCCACCGGTTTGCCGACAAGGAATCCCACCAGGTCTTCATCGAACCCGAGGGGCTGACCACCCACGAGCTGTATCCCAACGGCATTTCCACCTCGCTGCCGTTCGATGTGCAGCTGGAACTGGTGCGCTCGATCCGTGGCATGGAGAACGCGCATATCCTGCGTCCGGGCTACGCCATCGAATACGACTACTTCAATCCCCAGGATCTGAAATACTCGCTGGAAACCAAGGTTATCGGCGGCCTGTTCTTTGCCGGCCAGATCAATGGCACCACCGGCTACGAGGAGGCCGGGGCCCAGGGATTGCTGGCCGGTCTCAACGCTGCCCGCCGCGCCCAGGGTCTGGAAAGCTGGTGCCCTCGCCGGGATGAGGCGTACATCGGGGTACTGGTGGATGACCTGATCACCATGGGTACCCGCGAGCCCTACCGCATGTTCACCTCCCGTGCCGAATACCGGCTGGTGCTGCGCGAGGACAACGCTGACCTGCGCCTGACCGAAAAGGGCCGCGAACTGGGGCTGGTCGACGACGAGCGTTGGGCGGTCTTCAATGCCAAGCGCGAGGCCATCGAGGCAGAGACCCAGCGCCTGCGCTCGACCTGGGTACAGCCGGGCAGTGAAACCGGCCAGGCCTTCGCCGCCCGTTTCAACACGCCACTGACCCGCGAATACAGCCTGCTGGACCTGTTGCGCCGTCCGGAAGTGGACTATGCCACCCTGGTCGAGCTGACCGGTGCCAGTGACATTCCGGCCGATGCGGCCGAGCAGGTGGAGATCCAGACCCGCTACGCCGGCTACATCGAGCGTCAACAGGACGAGATCGACCGGCTGCGTCAGCACGAGGAAACCCTGCTGCCGGCGGATCTGGATTACCTGGCGCTCAACGGCCTGTCCAAGGAAATCAGTCAGAAGCTCGCCAGCATCCGGCCCCAGACCCTGGGCCAGGCGTCGCGCATTCCCGGCGTTACCCCGGCGGCGATCAGTCTGTTGCTGATTCACCTGAAAAAGCGCAATGCGCTGGGTGACGGCAAATTATCGAAGGAGGCCTGACAGGCATGGTAGATCACGCCGGGCAGCTGACCCGTGGTGCGAAGGAAATGGGCATAGCCCTCAGCGACAGCCAGGCGCAGCAGCTGCTCGACTACATGGCGCTGCTGAACAAGTGGAACAAGGCCTACAATCTGACCGCCGTGCGGGACCCCGACGAGATGGTCAGCCGCCATCTGCTGGACAGCCTGAGCATCCTGCCGCTGGTGGGTAGCGGACGCTGGCTGGATGTCGGCAGCGGCGGTGGCATGCCGGGTGTCATCCTGGCCATCATGCTGCCGGAAAACCGGTTCACCCTGCTCGACAGCAACGGCAAGAAGACCCGCTTCCTCACCCAGGTGAAACTTGAACTGGGCCTGGAAAACATGCAGGTGGTGAACAGCCGGGTGGAAGCCTTTTCCCCTGATCTTCCATTTGACGGTATAGTGTCCCGGGCATTCAGTTCGCTGGCCGATTTCACCAATCTGACGCGCCACCTGAGCACCGCCGACACCCGCTGGCTGGCGATGAAGGGGCTGTACCCGGAGGAAGAGCTCCAGGCGCTGGCCGAGGACTTCAGCGTGCAGAGCAGTATCGAGCTGGCGGTGCCCGGCTGCGTCGCCAGCCGGCACCTGCTGATACTGCAGCGGGCGGCCTAGGCTGCGGCAACAACCGAGAGGAGATTCACTGTGGGCAAGGTATTGGCTATTGCCAACCAGAAAGGCGGTGTCGGCAAGACCACGACCTCGGTGAATCTGGCTGCCTCGCTGGCGGCTACCAAACGCAAGGTGCTGCTGATCGATCTCGATCCCCAGGGCAACGCGACCATGGGCAGCGGCATCGACAAGTCGCAGCTGGAGCGTTCGGTATATGACGTTCTGACCGATGGCTGCAGTCTGGATGAAGCGGTGCAGCGCTCCGAAGCCGGCGGCTACGATCTGCTGCCGGCCAATGGCGATCTTACTGCTGCCGAGGTCGAGCTGCTGGACATGAAGATGAAGGAAAGCCGCCTGCGCTACGCGCTGGCCAGCGCCCGGGAGGCCTACGACTACATCCTCATCGATTGCCCGCCGTCGCTGAACATGCTTACGGTCAACGGCCTGGTTGCGGCCGACGGCGTGATCATTCCCATGCAGTGCGAGTACTACGCGCTGGAGGGGCTGTCGGCGCTGATCAACACCATCCAGCGGATCAGTTCGGTGCTCAACCCGGGCCTGCAGATCGAAGGGCTGCTGCGGACCATGTACGATCCGCGCAACAGCCTGACCCGCGAGGTGTCCGAGCAGCTCACCGAGCATTTCGGCGACCGTCTGTACCAGACGGTCATCCCGCGCAACGTACGGCTGGCCGAGGCACCGAGTTTCGGTCTTCCGGTACTGGTCTATGACAAGCAGTCCCGCGGAGCGGTAGCCTATCTGGCACTGGCCGGCGAGTTGGTCAGACGCCACCGCAAGGCAGCGGGCCCGGTGGCAATCTAATCATTTTCTGGTAGAAGGACAGGACGGGCATGGCGGTCAAGAAACACGGCTTGGGACGGGGATTGGATGCGCTGCTGGGGCAGACCGGCATCAACAACGACACTGCCCAGGGCAGTGAGGATCAGCAGCTGCGGCAGCTGCCGGTCGATCTCATCCAGCGCGGCAAATATCAGCCCCGCCGCGACATGGACCCCCAGGCCCTCGAAGAGCTGGCCAGCTCGATCAAGGCCCAGGGAGTGATGCAGCCGATCGTGGTGCGCCCGATCGGCTCCGACCGCTACGAGATCATTGCCGGCGAACGGCGCTGGCGGGCGACCCAGCAGGCCGGACTGGACACCATTCCGGCCGTGGTGCGCGAGGTCCCGGACGAAGCCGCGATCGCCATGGCGCTGATCGAGAACATCCAGCGCGAAGATCTCAACCCCATTGAAGAAGCCATTGCCCTGCAGCGCCTGCAACAGGAATTCGAACTGACCCAGCAGCAGGTGGCCGATGCGGTGGGCAAATCCCGGGTCACCATCACCAACCTGCTGCGCCTGATGTCCCTGGCCGATGACGTGAAACTGCTGCTCGAGCGCGGCGATATCGAGATGGGTCATGCTCGGGCGCTGCTCGGCCTGCCCGCCGAGCGCCAGAGCGAAGCCGCCCGTCAGGTTGTCGCCAGGGGATTGACCGTCCGTCAGACCGAGGCGCTGGTCCGGCAGTGGCTGAATCCACCGCGCGAATCGGGCACGGTGCAGAACAACCCCGACATAGAACGACTGCAACAGGACCTGGCCGAGCGCATCGGTGCGGAGGTGAAGATCCAGCACGGCGCCCGGGGCAAGGGCAAACTGGTCATCAGTTACAATTCGCTGGACGAACTCGACGGCGTCCTCATGCACATCAAGTAACAACTGCGACATTGCGGCGCACCACGGAAATCAACCGCTGTAGTTGAATCGACTACGTAATGCACCTATACTCCTCGCGCTATTTTGGCTGGGCAAAAATGCATCAGTCTGTTGCACAGAGCGCGCGGTCGAGCAGTTGAGAGAAAGAGGGTCGGAATGGACGCACGTACGCCCAGAAAGTCCCCGTTTCAGCAAACTCCCGCATTTCCGGTTCTGGTAGCGCAAAGTGTTGTGACGCTCGCAGTAGCGCTCGTCCTGTGGATGGTCCAGGGCTTGACAGCTGGCTACTCGGGTTTGTTGGGGGGACTTGTGGCGCTGATCCCCAACTGCTATTTCGCCTACCGGGTGTACCGCTACAGCGGAGCCCGTTCGGCCCGCGCCATCGTCGGTGAGTTTTACTCCGGCGAGGCAGGCAAACTGATATTGACGGCCGTGCTGTTCATCGCGGTATGGCTGGTAGTGGAACCGCTGGTGGTGGCGGCCGTATTCGGCGGCTACCTTGCGGTGCTGGCAACAGGAGCCAGCGCACTGCTGATCGTCAGAGGCTTTCCAAAGCATTAGTGTCTGAGGCAAATATGGCAACTACATCAGCTGAATACATTCAGCACCACTTGCAGAACCTGACCTTCGGCAAGCTGCCGGCAGGCTACGAACGCGCGGACGGCACCATCGTCAACGAATCCACCTGGACCTTTGCCCGCAGCGGTGTGGAAGCTGCCGACATGGGCTTCATGGCGCTGCACGTGGACACCCTGGGCTGGTCTGTCCTGATGGGCCTGATCTTCATCGGCCTGTTCCGCTTCGTCGCCACCCGCGCCACCGTGGATACCCCCGGCGGTCTGCAAAACTTCGTGGAAATCATCGTCGAATTCGTCCAGGGCATCGTCAAGGATACCTTCCACGGGAAGAATGCCCTTGTCGCCCCCCTGGCGCTGACCATCTTTGTCTGGGTGTTCCTGATGAACTCCCTGAAGTGGATACCCGTCGACTACATCCCGCAACTGGCCACCCTGTTCGGCCAGCATGTGCTGGGCATGGCTCCCGAGGACGTCTACTTCAAGATCGTGCCGACCACCGACCCCAACGGTACCTTCGGCATCTCCATTGCGGTGTTTGCGCTGATCATCTACTACAGCCTCAAGATCAAGGGCGTGGGCGGTTTCACCCGTGAGCTGACCCTGACCCCGTTCAACCACTGGGCACTGATTCCCTTCAACTTCTTCCTGGAAGTGCTGGGACTGCTGACCAAGCCGCTGAGCCTGGCTCTGCGTCTGTTCGGCAACATGTACGCCGGCGAGGTGGTGTTCATCCTGATTGCACTGCTGCCCTTCTACGTGCAGTGGGTACTCAACGTGCCCTGGGCAATCTTCCATATTCTGGTAATTCCGCTGCAGGCCTTCATCTTCATGGTGCTGACTGTGGTGTATCTGAGCGGTGCCCATGAGGATAACCACTAAGCAGCCGCGAGCCCTTGTTCAACCAACGACAAACTTGAACTACAACCTTGATCTTTAGGAGTAATTATGGAACTCGTCATCATCGCAGCCTCTATCATGATCGGTCTGGGCGCCCTGGGTACCGGCATCGGCTTCGCCATCCTCGGTGGCAAGCTGCTGGAATCCACTGCCCGTCAGCCTGAGCTGGCTCCGCAACTGCAAACCAAGACCTTCCTGATGGCCGGTCTGCTCGACGCCGTACCGATGATCGGTGTTGGTATCGCGATGTACCTGATCTTCGTTGTTGCCCCTGGCGTTGCCGGTTAATCGATAGCTGGTAATGATGAACGGCAGGACGTTGGTCCTGCCGTGTCGATCTTGTCCCCGGGACACAACGAAATAGCACGAGGTAAATCGCTGTGAATATTAATCTGACGCTGTTTGGTCAAACGATTGCCTTCGCTATTTTTGTCTGGTTTACCATGAAGTTCGTATGGCCGCCGGTAACCCGCGCCATGCAGGAACGCCAGAAAAAAATCGCCGAAGGCCTGGATGCGGCTGGCCGCGCCCAGCGTGACCTGAGCCTGGCCCAGGAAAAAGCGGCCCAGACCCTGCGTGAGACCAAGGAACAGGCTGCTCAGATCCTCGAGCAGGCCAACAAGGGTGCCACCCTCATCATCGAGGAAGCCAAAGAGCAGGCACGTTCCGAGGGTGAACGTCTGGTTGCAGCCGCCAGGGCTGAAATCGAACAGGAAATGAATCGCGCCAGGGATCAGCTGCGCGCCCAGGTTGCCACGCTGGCGATCAAGGGTGCCGAGCAGATCCTCGAATCCGAAGTGGATTCCGCGGCCCACAGTGAGCTGGTCAACAAACTGGCCTCACAACTCTAAGCGAGGCGAGCATGGCTACAATCACTACGCTGGCTCGGCCTTACGCAAAAGCGGCTTTCGAGTTTGCTACTTCTGCTGCTGCGCTGGATGCCTGGTCAGGCATGCTGGCTGTCGCAGCCGCCGTAGCCGCCGACCCCGTTTTTGTCGAGAGGATGCGTGACCCGGCTCTGACCCGGGAGCGCAAGGCCGATGATCTGCTCATGGTGTGTGAAGGTCAGATCACTCCCGAGTTCGGAAACTACATCCGTACTCTGGCTGACAACGACCGTCTGCTCCTGATCCCGGACATCGCCGAGCTCTTCGAGCAGTACAAGGCGGAACACGATCGCAGCATCACAGTCGAGGTGGAGTCCGCCTTCGAACTGTCTGCCGATCAACAGAAAACGCTGGCAACCGCTTTAACCAGGCGGTTAGACCGCACAGTAACTCCCCATGTGACCATCAACCCGTCTCTGATTGGCGGTGTGTTGATTCGTGCGGGTGACCTGGTCATCGACGGTTCGGTCCGCGGCAAGCTTGCAAAGCTGGCCGAGGCGTTGAAATCCTGATTTGAGGGACATGGCATGCAGCAACTG
>Ga0079224_100016670_pt1 | contig 10334 bp, 9 predicted proteins | sample Stecom2015_FD_80414 | JGI IMG/M metagenome (GOLD analysis project Ga0079224, IMG submission 80414) | Agricultural soil microbial communities from Utah to study Nitrogen management - Steer compost 2015 | ecosystem: Environmental > Terrestrial > Soil > Agricultural land | place: USA: Utah... | reverse complement strand
GGTGGAGCGGATGATCCCCTCGTACTCCTTGCCGTAGTTCTTCTTCTTCCCCCACACCCCGAGGGACTCGGCGAGCGAGTGGTCCTCGTCCGACAGGAGGGGGAAGGGCAGGCCTTCCTTCTCGCGGAACTTGGCATTGCGCTCCGGGGCGTCGGGACTGACTCCGACGATCTCGTAGCCGGCGGCGAGGAGGTCGTCGTAGGAGTCGCGGAAGTCGCATGCCTCTGTGGTGCAACCGGGAGTCATCGCCTTCGGATAGAAGAACATGATCAGACGCTTGCCGGCGTAGTCCTCGGAGGACACCGTCCGGCCGTCCTGATCGGGGAGCGAGAAGGTCACGGTCATGATCCGCACGGTACCCGACAGGAACGCCTACCGGCCGAGGAGATCTCAGGCGGTGGCTTCGGCGCTCTTCAGGAACGACGTCGTGCCCGCCACCAGCCCGGCCCCGGCGGGGAGCCAATAGTGGACGACGCGGAACACCAGGACGGGGGCGACGGCCACGGCGGGATCGACGCCGAAGAAGGCGAGGGACCCGAGCAGACCGGCTTCGGCGAAGCCGATCCCTCCCGGGGGCCCCGGGATGCCGGCGGCGATCTGGGAGACGCCGAACACCGTCATCACCTCGACGAGGGACAGGTCCACCCCGAATGCCCACATCACGAGGGCCAGGATCGCCACCTCGGACGCAACTCGGCCCCACAAGTACAGGTGCGAACGGAGGTCCACGGGGTCGTCGACCATGCCGCCGACCATCCCCCTGATCCGTTTGGGAAGTCGCTCGCCGAGGGCCCCGAGATGGGTGGCCACTGCCAACACCGCCGCTGCTACCAGGAACGCCACTGCGGCGACGATCCGTAACGGCACCACTTGGTCCGTCGGCGCCTCGATCGAATAGAGGAGCAAGCCGGCTCCGGTGAGGAAGATGAGTCCGGAGTAGTTGAGGGCGGTGGCTCGCATCGCTGCCCCGCTCGTACCTCGGACGTGAGGCCGCACCGTCCATGCCATCGCCGCGGGAGTCATGGCGCCCCCCGCGGGCAGTAGGCGGGCGACGCTGCTGCCGACCAGCGCCGCCTTGAAGCCGACACCGGAGGAGATGTCCTCTCCGATGGCCCCAACGCCGCGGCGGAACAACTCGCCGAAGAGCCACACTGCCAGCGCCTGGAGGGCAGAGGCCACGACGAGCACCGCGAAGAGGCCCCAGCTCAAGTCGACCTGGGAGGGGTCGAAGAAGACCACGAAGGCAACGGCGTAGGCCACCAGGGCCACCCCGGCCAGGGCGATTCCCACCCGGCGGCGCATCTCCGTGCTCACGGGACGGTGCGCTCCTCGGCGTCGGAAGGTTGGATCAGGGGCTTTCGGTCGGTGTCCCACACCGCCCGTTGGAGCCGCGAACGGAGATCGGTCGAGTCATCGATGTTGCCCTGCATCCGGCGAGCGACCACCACTAGAGACAGCGCCAGGGTGGCGACCACCACCGCCGACTGCTGGCCTGTGACGATCGCAATCGGGGGAAGCAGGCCCCAGCCGAGGAAGCCCGCGAACCCTCCGCCGATCCACCATCCGGCGACGGCCCACAGCGTCGTCCACGCCAGGAGCCAGGGGGCGATGGCGACCATCACGCCGACAGCCGTCGCCAGACCCCGACCAGCCCGGGACCGCAGGTAGACGGACCAGTTGTGTCCCACGACAGCCGCCACCCCGCTCGCCGCCGCCACTCCTTCGCCGAAGCCGAGCCGCCGGGCGATGATCACCGGGGCCAGGCCCTTCAGGCCGTCGAGCACCGCAGCGGCGACCGCGGGCCCGATGCCCACCGTTCTCCGCAGGTTGCCGGCGCCGACGTTGCCGGTGCCGACGGTGCGCAGGTCCACCCCGGCGGCGTTTCCCAAGATGAAGGCGAACGGAACCGCCCCGAGGAGGTAGCCCAGGGCGACGACGGCAGCGGCGATCAACGGTTCGGTCATGGTCAGCGGGAAGGATGGCAAGGGGTCGCCTCGCCTGTCTATCGGTATTTCCCCCCAGACGGGTCAGGGGCTGCGGCCAGGCCCAGCGAGCATGTCGCGTAGAAGGGCTTCGTAGAGCCACGGCTCGATCAGGAAGGAGTCGTGGCCCTTGTCGGAGTGCACCGTGAACCAGCGGACCGGCACGTCGGCGCGGCGCAGCGCATCCACCATCTTCTGTTGCTCCTCCGGGTAGAAGCAGACGTCGCTGTCGATGGTGAAGACCAGCCAGTCCTGATCGCGACACCGAGCGAGCAACTCGGCGGTGGAGGCTCCGACCTCCCCTTCGAGGTCGAAGCGCTGCCACACCTCCATCACCCGCAGATAGGTGTTGGCGTCGAACCGGCGCACGAACTTTTGGCCCTGGTGGAGCATGTACGACTCCAGCGGATGCCCCACCTGGTAGCCGCCGAGGTCTTCGTGCTGGATGATCTCGTCGCGGGCGCGACGCCGCATCGCCTCCAGCGACACGAAGGTCTTGTGGCCGATCATTCGAGCGTGGGCGAGCCCCAGTTCGGGACCCGGGCCTCCGTAGTAGTCACCGCCCTTGAACTCTGGATCCGAGATGATGGCGAACATCTGCTCGAAGTTGTGGATCACCTGGAGCGAGCTGGTCGACAGCCCGGCGGCGATCGGCAGGACCTTCCCCACCCGATCGGGATAGCGGGTCGCTGCCACCACACACATCATCCCCCCGACCGATCCCCCTATCACCGCGTGCAGCCGCTCGATTCCCAGATCCTCGAGCATCTGCATCTGAGAATCGACGATGTCGGTGAGAGTGATGGACGGGAATCGGGACGCGTACCGCTCGCCGGTGGTGGGGTCGATCGAGGAAGGACCGGTCGAGCCGTAGCAGCCCCCCAGGTAGTTGATGCAGATGACCGCGAAGCGATTCGTGTCGACTGCCCGGCCCGGCCCGATGAACCCGTCCCACCACCCCAACTGACATTCCTCGGTCCACTCGATGGTCAAGCCGGGAACCGACTGGTTCCACCCGGCGGCGTGCTGGCTGCCGGTGAGGGCGTGGAACACGAGGATCACGTTGTCGCCGTCAGGACTGATCTCCCCGTATTGCTCGTAGGCGAGCGTCACCTCTGGCAGGACCCCTCCCTTCTGGAGGCGGAAGGGCCCGTCCAGGGTGTGGAACCGGGTTTCGACCCGTCCGACGCCCGAGGATGTCTGGCTCATAGAGTGAGAGAACAGGCTACAAGCCCGATCCCTTCCCGTCAGAAGCCAAAATCTCCCAGAGCAGCCGATTGAACTCCCGCGGGTTCTGCAGCATCGGCTCGTGACCGGCCCCGGCGATCTCGACGTATCGCGCCCCAGGGATCGCCTGGGCCAGTTGCCGGGACGCTCGGGCGCGGACCATCCGGTCTTCGCTTCCTGCGACGACGGTGGTGGGCACGACACACGCCTCGGCTCTCGACGTGCCGTCGTACGCAGCGCAGGCCCGTAGGTCGGCGGCGAGCACGCCGGGCTGCTCCGTTCCACGATCCGCCGCACTCCCCCTTGCTCCCACAGCCCCGGCTCGAGGTGGCCGCCACGATGCGCCGGCGGCATCGACCACTCGGCGATCATGGCTGCCGCCCGCGGCAGGTCCTCTTCCGCGGCGGCGATGAGATCGGGATGCACCGGCATCTCCGCCGCGGCGCCGACGAGCAACAGGCGACCCACCGAGCCGGGGTGGGCGACAGCAGTCTCCAGGGCGATCAACGACCCCATCGAGTGCCCCACCACCGTGGGCGAACCGAGATCCCCGATCTCGAAGGCGAGCCACTTCGCCCAATCCTCGATCGACGCCATCGGCTCCCCTCCGCTCCGCCCGTGGCCAGGGAGGTCGGGAGCCCACACCGCCACGCCGCGGCCGACGAGCCACCGGGTCTGATAGCGCCACACCGTGTGGTCGCTGCCGGCACCGTGGACGAACACGACCACGACCTCGGATCCTGCCGGCGGCCCCTGAGACGGGTAGGCGTAGACGCTCACTTCCCGATCCGCCGGAGGGCCCGGTCGAGATCGGCGATGAGGTCGTCGGGATCCTCGAGGCCGACCGACAGACGGACGAGACCTTCGTCGATTCCCGCCCGACGCAGTGCCTCGGAGTCGAGTTGGGCGTGGGTGGTCGAAGCGGGATGGATGACGAGGGAGCGGCTGTCGCCCACATTGGCGAGGTGGGTGAACACACGAAGTGAGTCGATGAGTTGGCGCCCCGAATCGCGTCCGCCTTCCAACACGAACGCCAGGATCCCTCCCTGACCTCTCGGCATCAGCTTCGCGGCCCGGGCGTGGTCGGGATGGCTGGCCAGCCCCGGATACGAGACCGAGGCGACGCCCGGGGCGGAAGCCAGGTACTCGGCGACGAGTCGGGCGTTGGCCGAGTGCCGCTGCATCCGGACCGCCAGGCTCTCGAGCCCTTCGACGAGCCGATAGGCGACCTCTGCCGCCAGGGCCGCCCCGAAGTCCCTGACTCCTTCAGCGCGCGCCAGGGCGGCGAAAGCGGCAGGCCCGAAGTGGTCGGCGAAGACGATGCCCCCATAGGGGGCATAGGGCTCACAGATCCGGGGGAATCGACCCGACCCGGCCCAGTCGAAGGTGCCGGCGTCGACCACGACGCCGGCGATGACCGACCCGTGTCCGGAGATGTATTTGGTGGCGGAATGGAACACGATGTCAGCGCCCCACTCGGCGGGCCGACACAGATAGGGCGAGGCGAAGGTGTTGTCGATCACGAGCGGGACACCGGCGGTGTGGGCGATGTCGGCGAGTACCGGAATGTCGGCGATCGTCAGCCCCGGGTTGCCGATGGTCTCGGCGAGGACGAACCGTGTCTCGGGACGGACGGCGTCGGCGATCGCTTCGTGATCCCGGATGTCGACGAACGTGGTCGTCACTCCGAAACGGGCCAAGGTGTGGGCCAGCAGGTTGTGAGTCCCGCCATACAGGGAAGACGAGGCGATGACGTGGGCGCCGGCTTCCGTGAGGGTCGTGGCGACCACGGCCAGAGCCGCCTGCCCGGAGGCGGTGGCCACGCCAGCCACCCCCGCTTCGAGTGCAGCCACCCGCTCCTCGAACGCCGCCACCGTCGGATTGGAGATCCGTGAATAGATGTGACCGGGTATCTCCAGGTTGAAGAGAGAGGCGGCGTGGTCGGCGTCGTCGAACACGTATGAAGACGACAGGTAGACGGGGACGTTGGAGGCCCCGGTGCGGGGGTCAGGCCGCACTCCGGCATGGACGGCCAGCGTCTCGAATCCCAGGCGGTCGGGGTCTGCCATCGGGGTCGAGGGTAGTGACGCTCGACCGCCGCATCCGGCCTGTCTGAGATGCCGACCGGTTGGTTACTGTGGGATACGAGGACCGCGACCGAGGAGGACCGCCAGATGGCCTTCAAGATCACCTACGCCACCATGTCCGTCGACAACGAGGACCTGCAGGCGGCGTACGACGAGGCCGTTGAGAGGGTCCAGGGCGAGCTCGGCCGGGATCATCCGCTGTACGTGAACGGCGAGGAGCGGTTCACCGGGGAGTGGTACGAGGAGACGTCGCCGATCGACCGCGAGATCCTGGTGGGGCGCTACTCCCAGGCTCGACCCGAGGACGTCGACGACGCCGTGGAAGCAGCCACCGCCTTCGAGAGCGAGTGGGAGGACTTCGGCTGGGAGCAGCGGCGAGATCTGCTTCTTGCTGCTGCCGACCGCATGGAAGACGAGATGTTCGACCTCGCCGCACTCATGGCCTACGAGGTGGGCAAGAGCCGGCTCGAGGCGCTCGGTGACGTGGCGGAGACGGTCGAGTTCTACCGCTACTACTCCCGCAAGATGACCGAGAGCGACGGATACACGATCCCGCTGTCTTCGCTCTCCGACAACGAAGAGAACGTGTCGGTCCTCCGCCCGTATGGCACCTGGGCCGTGATCGCCCCGTTCAACTTCCCGTTGGCTCTCTCCGCGGGCCCGTCCATCGGCGCCCTGCTCACGGGCAACACAGTCGTGCTCAAGCCCTCCAACCAGGGGGCGTTGATGGCTCTGGAGTTCTACCGGATCATGCGAGACGTGGGGGTCCCCGCCGGCGCCCTCCATGTGGTGACCGGCGGCGACGACGTGGGCGACCGCCTCGCCCATCACCCCCTGGTCGACGGCATCACGTTCACCGGTTCGTACGACGTGGGGATGTACCTCTACCGGACGGTGCGTGACGACCGACCCAAGCCGGTGATCGCCGAGATGGGGGGCAAGAACCCGGTGATCGTGACCGCCACCGCCGATCTGAACGATGCCGCCGAAGGCGTTGCCCGCGGTGCGTTCGGGTTCTCGGGTCAGAAGTGCTCCGCCACGTCCCGGGTGTACATCGAGCGCCCGGTCTTCGATGAGTTCGTCGACAAGCTGACACAACGCGCCAAGGAGATCAAGGTCGGAAACCCGCTGGAGCGGGACACCTTCACGGGGCCTGTGATCGACGAGGCGGCGGTGAAGCGCTTCGAGGACGCGGTCGCCGACGTCGAGGCGAAGGGCGGGCAGGTCCTCGTCGGCGGGAACCGCATCACCGAGGGCGAACTCGCCCGGGGCACCTACGTGGCTCCGACGGTTGTCACGGCTCCAGAGGAGTCCTACGTGTGGTCCCAAGAGCTCTTCGTCCCGTTCGTCGCGGTGGCTCCCGTCGATTCTCTCGATGAGGCGCTAGACAAGTCCAACGACACGCCTTTCGGCCTCACCGCCGGGCTGTTCTCACGCTCGGACGACGAGATAGAGGAGTTCTTCAAGCGGATCCAGGCTGGCGTCACCTACGTGAACCGCAAGGCCGGAGCGACCACGGGAGCGTGGCCGGACATCCAGAGCTTCGGAGGATGGAAGGGCTCGGGGACCTCCGGCGCCGGCGGCGGTGGCCCGTGGTACCTGCGGAGCTATCTGCGCGAGCAGTCCCGCACGCGGATCCGCTGACCTCGACTCAGAGAGTCGCCCGCCGGGCGTGGGCCTTGGCGAGGCTCTCGATCTGCTCCATGGCGGAAGCGAGATGGCCGTGGGCGGCGAAGGCGTGCTCGGCGCCCTTGCTGCCCTCGCCACTCTGGAGGAGGCTCGCCGCCGTGCGAGCGTGGGCGGCAGCCCGTTCGGCGGCTTCGGCGGCCCGCAGGTAGGCGGCTGCGGCATCGGCGAGCAGAGGCGGAGTGCTCGGCTGGCGGGCGACCGGCTCCGGCGCGGGGGCTTCGGTCACCGTGGTGTCCGGCTCCTCGGCGATCAGCTCCTTCGCCTCGGCCATGGTGAAGCGGCCCTGCGTGACCTCGCGACCCACCACGACACCGGCGAGCCGGCGATCGTGGATCTCCAGCGCCAGGAGCCGCTTCAGGTCGTCCAGGTCCCTGACCCCGCCGGCGGCGACGATGGGCTCGGACACGGTGGAGAGTGCCTCCGCCAGGATCTGCACGTTGGTGGGCTCGGTGAGGACGTCGCGCCCGACCTCGGAAACGAGGAAGGCCGCCGCTCCCGCCGACGACATCTCGATGAGGACCTCCTCCAGATAACGGCCGGAGTTCTTCGTCCATCCCCGGGTAGCCACCTCCTCGTCGGAGCGGACGTCCAAGGAGATGGCGATACGCCCAGGGAATTCCCGGCAGAGGTCCCACACCATGTTCTGGTCCTCGATGGCGGCGGTGCCCATCACGATGCGCCAGGCGCCTCGGTCCAGGAGTCGGGCCGCCTCCACATGGGAACGGATACCGCCCGCGATCTGCACGTGCCCGGTGGCCTCTTCGAGGATCCGGTCGATCAGGTACCGGTTCTTGTAGTCCCCGAAGGCGGCGGCATCGAGATCCACGACGTGAACGTAGTCGGCTCCCTGTTGGAACCAGTTGTTGATCCGACCCAGCGGATCGTTGTGGAGGGCGATGGCGTCGTGGACGTCGCCCCGCGGCAGGCGTACCGCTCTCCCGTCGAGGATGTTGACCCGGGCGTAGAGATCCATGCGCTTACCGTATCGAAACGCTCACTGCGATGGCGAGTGATGTAACGGATTCGCCGCCGGCGTTGTCCAACCTCGAACAGGGGACGGCGCAGTCGTCCCGCTCCCGTCGCAGAGGATCCCCATGGCACACAACGAGCATTTCGAGCTGGTCGAGGCTCTCGAACCGACGGTCGCCCGCCTGCTGGCCGAGCACCGGGAGCGCCGCAGAGCTTGGTACTTCCACGACTTCATCCCCTGGGAGGAAGGACGGAGTTTCGTCAAAGAGCCCTGGGAGGAGTCCCAGGCGACGATCAACGAACGGGCACGCACGTCGCTCGTCCTCAACCTGCTCACGGAGGACAACCTCCCCTATTACCACCACATCCTCGAACGGCACCTGCCGGAAGGGTCGGTCTGGAAGGAGTGGAACAACCTCTGGACCGCCGAGGAGGCCCAGCACTCGATCGCCATCCGCGCCTATCTCCTCACCAGCCGCAACTGCGACCCGGTGGAGCTGGAGGACGATCGGATGGCCACGATGCAGGCCGGCTACGAGCCCGACTTCAACCACCTGGCGGAGTTGTTCGCCTACACCTCCGCCCAGGAGCTGGCGACCCGGGTGTCACATCGCAACACGGGCAAGATCACCGAGGACGAGACCGCGTTCGAGCTGATGCGGAACATCGCCACCGATGAGAACCACCACTTCATGTTCTACCGGGGCGTGATGCAGGCGATGCTCGAGCTGAACCCGACGGTCGCCCTGGAGGGGATCTATCGGACTCTGAAGAACTTCCAGATGCCCGGAATCGGCATTCCCGGGTTCCTGCGTCGGTCGATCGAGATCGCCAAGGCCGGGGTCTACAACCTCCGCGTGCACCACGACAACGTCTTGATGCCGCTCCTCAAGCAATGGGGCATCGCCGACCTGGAGCATCTGGACACGAAGGCAGCAGAGCTCCAAGAGAAGCTGATGGCATTGCCCGCCGAAGTGCTCGCCAAGGCAGAGCGGTTCGAAGCCCGATTCGGAATGGCTTGACCAACCGCTAGGCGGGAGTGGCCAACACCCACCGGACCAACGACTCGAGGCTCGGGGCCAAGTCGGCGTCGATCCTCACTACGGCATCGGTGTCGCCGCGTGTTGGGCCGCGGTTGACGATCGCGACCGGAATGCCTCTCTTGCGGGCCGCGATCACGAAGCGGTAGCCCGACATGACCGTCAACGACGAACCGAGAACGAGAAGGCTCCTCGCTTCGTCGAGCATGGCGAACGCCTCCTCGACACGCGGACGGGGGACGTTCTCCCCGAAGAACACCACGTCCGGTTTGAGGACCCCGCCGCAGTCGAGACAGTCCACGACTCGGAAGCCATCTTCCAGGTCTTCTGGGAGTTGGGCGTCGCCGTCGGGAGCGGAGGCAACGCGCCAGTTCCCGAACCAGGGGTTGGCCGCCTCCAACCGATACTGCAGTTCTCGACGGCTCCGGACGTCGCCGCAATCGAGGCAGACGGTGCGGGCGAGGTTCCCGTGCAGTTCCAGCACCCGTCGAGAACCGGCCGCCGAGTGGAGGCCGTCGACGTTCTGGGTCACTACCCCGAGGATCGAGCCAGCCTCCTCCAGCGCCGTCAGGCAGTAGTGGGAGGCGTTGGGGTGCGCCGCAGCGATCCGTCGCCACCCGACGTGGCTCCGGGCCCAATAGCGGCGGCGCGCCCGAGGATCGGAGACGAACTCCTGGTACGTCATCGGGGTGTGTCGCAGGCGTCGACCGTCGCCTCGATAGTCGGGTATACCCGAGTCGGTGGAAATGCCCGCCCCGGTCAGGGCGAGGACCGAGCCCTCGGCCACCAGCGCGCCGAGGGCCTCGACGGCGCCGTCGATCCGTGTCGCCAACATCAGGGGGCAGACCCTAGACGGGTGCGAGGCCCAGAGCTTTCTCGGCCTCCTCCAGGCGGTAGCCGGGACCGGCGACGGGCGCGAACAGGTCGCCGAAACGTTGGAGACGGTCCCACAGGTTGGCGATGGTGATGTCGCCGTTGCGGAGGGTCGACACCTCCTCCCAACGGATCGGAACCGACACAGGCGCTCCCGGCCGAGGCCGGACCGAGTACACGGAGGCGATCGTCTGTCCGGACGCGTTGCGGTTGTGGTCGACGAACACCTTCCCGACGCGGCGTCGCTTGTCCCATTCCATCGTCAGGTCGTCGGGGTTGGCGGCCACCAGGTAGCGACCCACCTCGCCGACGAAGCGCCGGACCCGCTCGTAGGTGTAGATCGGTTCGATCGGCACATAGACGTGGATGCCGCGAGCGCCGGAGAGCTTCGGGTAGCCGGCCATCCCCAGTTGTTCGAGCGCCACGCGCACGAGCAGAGCCCCCGCCACGACCTGCTCCCACTCGGC
>Ga0079224_100016669_pt1 | contig 10334 bp, 9 predicted proteins | sample Stecom2015_FD_80414 | JGI IMG/M metagenome (GOLD analysis project Ga0079224, IMG submission 80414) | Agricultural soil microbial communities from Utah to study Nitrogen management - Steer compost 2015 | ecosystem: Environmental > Terrestrial > Soil > Agricultural land | place: USA: Utah... | reverse complement strand
TTTGTTTCAGCGTTAATTAAATCGTAATGCGCATTAAAATCGATCCAACGATCCGCTTTAATATGAAACAATTCCTGACTTCTTGATTCATTATTGAATACACTAACAGCCTCTTTCAAACGAAACATTTTCTGACGAACATAAGCAATAGTTTTTCCATGGACATCTTTTGCTACAAAATCATTACTCAAAGTTGTAATTTTGAATTCAAAATCCAATGGGAAAGCTAGTTTCAACATATCAAAATCATTGTTTTGCTTTATTTCATTCATTTTAATCGTTTATTTTTCTTTGCTAAAATAAAACAAAATAGGCACAAACATTTCTATTTGTGCCTATCTCAATATTTTTTGATGAAAATTACTTTTTGAAATTCTCAGGATAAGGGTAAATCGTTTCAAAATTTACTGGTTTACCACCAATTTGTTTATTAATCAACGATCTATTCAAATCATTTAACGATTTACATCCTGCTGCTGAGAACAATCCTAAGAAATCTTTCAACGTTTCATTTTGATAGTTCTTCACTCGTTTCCATTTATCTTCAACTACCAATCCTTTCACTTTTGAAGGCTGGTTTGTTGCAACTCCAGCAGGACACGTATTCTTGTGACATGCCAATGCTTGAATACATCCTAAAGAAAGCATCATTCCACGAGCTGAATTACAAATATCTGCTCCTAAACACAACGCCTTAAAGATATCGAAGCCATCAACAATTTTCGCTGACGCAATGACACGGATATCTTTTTTCAAATCGTATTTAATCAACGTATCAACAACAAATGTCAACGCGTTTTCTAACGGCATCCCTACGTGGTCTGAGAATACAATCGGTGCAGCTCCTGTTCCTCCTTCTGCTCCATCTACAGTAATGAAATCCGGTTTTCTTCCCGTACGAACCATTGTTTCACAGATTTCTTCAAATTCTCTCGTGTTACCGATACAAATTTTGAATCCAACTGGTTTTCCATTTGCTAATTCACGCATTGTATCAATGAATATCAACAGTCCTTCTGCATCGCTAAAAGCCTTGTGTCCTGGAGGAGAATCAACTGTTGTAAACGGTTCAACTCCTCTAATTGCAGCAATTTCATGGTTGTTTTTAGCTGCTGGCAAAATACCTCCGTGACCAGGTTTTGCTCCTTGAGATAATTTCAATTCAATCATCTTCACTTCTGGGTAGTTTGCCGTCACTTTGAACTTCTCTGGGTCAAAGTTACCATCAGCAGCACGACATCCAAAATATCCTGTACCTATTTGATAAACTAAATCCCCTCCCATTCTGTGGTAAGGCGAAATGCTTCCTTCTCCTGTGTTGTGGAAAAAACCTCCTGCTTTTGCTCCTTTATTCAACGCCATCACAGCATTTTTACTCAATGATCCATAAGACATTGCTGAAATATTAAACAAAGCCGCATCATAAGGCTGTGTACATTTTTCACCTCCAAAACGAACTCTTGGAGCTTCATCCAAATGTTTTGATGGGTAAATTGAATGTTGAATCCACTCGTTACCCTCAGTTGTCAAATCCAACTCAGTTCCAAATGGATGCTTGTCGTTTTGCAATTTCGCACGTGAATAAATATACGTACGTTGCGTTCTGTTCAAAGGCTTCCCTTCTGTATCCGCTTCAATGAAATATTGACGAATTTCAGGACCAATTCCTTCTAATAAGAAACGTAAGTGACCAATAATCGGGAAGTTTCTCAAGATAGTGTGACGTTTTTGTACAACGTCGTAAATCCCTACTGAAAGTAGGAAAATACAGATAACAACCAACATTGGCTTGGTTTGAAATACTAATAAAAATAGTACAATTACCAACGCCAATACAGACGTAATAAATGCAATAACTGGTTTCATATTCTTTCTTTTTGGGGTACTTGTTTATCTAACTATTTAATTGATTGTTCTATTCGAAATCTCATTTTGGTTATACAGATTATCTACAAATAGTTTGTTCCGTTTCCTTTAAAATCACTCTAGCTTCTTCCAAAGTTGGCGCTTCTGCATAAACGCGAAGAACTGGCTCTGTTCCAGAAGGTCGAATCATCACCCATCTTTCATCATCCAAGAAATACTTAAATCCATCGATTGTTTGTACCTCTTTTACTGAGTATTGACCAAATGATTTATAATTTCCATTTTGACAATTTGCAATAATCGCTTGTTTCAATTCCTCTGTGATATGCAAGTCACTTCTTTCGAATTTGAAACTTCCAACGATTTCGTACACTTCTTCTATTAACTGATCAAGTGTTTTTCCTGACTTAGCCATGAATTCCCAGATGATTAATCCCATCCAAATTCCATCACGCTCTGGAATATGTCCTTTCACAGCAATTCCTCCAGACTCTTCTCCTCCTACTAATACATCCTCATCTACCATGATGCCTGCAATGTATTTAAATCCGATTTTCACCACTTCAGAATCTAATCCATAGTGAGCAGCCATCTTTCCTACTCTTGGAGTTGCACTAAAGGCTGTAACTACTTTTCCTGAAAGTCCTTTGTATTTTTTCAAGTAGTGCACCAACAAAAGAATGATGTGGTGAGAATCAACAAATTCTCCTCTTCCATTGTACAAACCAATTCGATCTGCATCACCATCTGTTGCCAAAGCACAATCTACATTTCCCTTTTCGATAATGTAGGCTTCCAATTCCTTCAAATTCTTAGCAATTGGTTCTGGAGCAACACCTTTGAAAGATGGATTATGTTCGCAATGTAAAAATGTAATATCAGGTAAAATACGTTTCAATACATTTTGTCCAGCACCAAACATCGCATCATAGACCAAGTTCAATCCTGAATTTTTGATCGCTTCGATATCGAAATTTGCTTTAACATGATTGACATATTCAGTTTCTAAGTCTACAATCTCTACTAAATTGCTTGAAGTAATATCAATCGTTCTCCAATCCTCTGGAGCAACATCCATGATAAGATCTTCAATTTCCTGAACTTTATCTGGACTCAATGGACCTCCAAAATGCGACTTTAACTTAAATCCATTGTATGTTGGAGGGTTGTGGCTTGCTGTAATTACAACTCCAAGCGAACATCCTTTATTGACAGAAGCCAAAGACACCATTGGCGTAGAGACAAATCCTTTTGCCATTTTCACTTCGATTCCTTGTGAAATAAAAACCTTAACAGCCGTTTCTACAAATAACTCACCCTGAAAACGACAATCGTGTCCAATAACAATACGTGGTGTTGAAAAATTCTTTTTCACCCACTCTGCAGTAGCATAAGATACTCGAGCTACATTTTCAACTGTGTACTCGTCTGCGATGATTGCTCTCCAACCATCGGTACCAAATTTAATTTTTGCGTTCAAATTAGTATGAATTAAAAATTATTTCTCAAATTCTAAGATTGTTTTTTCGATAATTGCGACACATTCCATCAATTGTGATTCTGTCATTACCAATGGCGGTGCAAATCGAATGATATTTCCATGTGTTGGTTTTGCCAACAATCCATTTTCTGCTAATTTCAAGCATAAATTCCATGCAGTTGAACTTTCAGGTGTATCATTAACAATAATTGCATTCAACAATCCTTTACCTCTAACGGCAACAACTAAATCTGTCTTCGTTATGATGCGGTTCATTTCCGAGCGGAAAATTTGTCCTAAACGTGCTGCATTCTCAGCTAATTTTTCTTCAGCAACAACTTCCAAAGCAGCCATTGCAACTTTTGCAGCTAATGGGTTACCTCCAAAAGTAGAACCATGCTGATCAGGCTTAATACAAAGCATGATATCATCGTTTGCCAAAACAGCAGAAACAGGATACATTCCTCCAGAAACAGCTTTACCTAAAATCAAAATATCTGGCTTCACATTTTCATGATCAACAGCCAACATTTTTCCTGTTCTAGCAATACCTGTTTGAACTTCATCAGCAATAAATAATACGTTGTTTGCTTCACAAAGTGCTTTTGCTTTTGCCAAATATCCTTCCTCTGGAACAAAAACTCCAGCTTCACCTTGAATAGGTTCAACTAAGAAACCTGCTACATTTTTATTAGCAAGTACTGTTTCCAATGCAGCAATGTCACTATAAGGAATGGAAATGAATCCAGGAGTAAATGGTCCGTAATTTTGACGTGCATCTGGATCATTTGAAAACGAAATGACTGTAGTAGTTCTACCGTGGAAGTTTCCATCACACACTACAATAATTGCTTCATTTTCTGCAATACCCTTTTTCTCGTATGCCCATTTTCTACACAACTTTAAAGCTGTTTCAACAGCTTCAGCTCCGGTATTCATTGGCAATACTTTATCGAACCCAAAAATCGACGTAATATATTTTTCGTAGTGTCCCAATACATCATTGTGGAACGCTCTTGAAGTCAAAGCTAAAGTTTGAGCTTGTGCAACCAATGCTTGAACAATTTTAGGGTGACAGTGCCCTTGATTAACCGCAGAATAAGCTGAAAGGAAATCATAATATCTTTTTCCCTCTACATCCCACACATAAACACCTTCGCCCTTTGTCAATACAACAGGTAGTGGATGATAATTGTGTGCTCCATGCTTATCTTCCAAATCAATTAATTCCTGAGATCGACTATTCACTGCTACTCCACTCATAATTCAATTTTTTATTTAAAATATGGTCTAAGCTAAAACCATAAAATTAGGGACAAATGTACAGATTGATTTGCAATTAACCAATTTTAACAATAGAATGTGATTGATACGTGATTGAAACCTCACTTTCAATAAGTTAAAACCAGCAAAAGTATTAACTTCAATCAATTCTAGGAGAAATTAACTCGATTTTTGCTATCGAAACTTACCAAAATTCCTTGCTAAAAAGGCAACAATTAATTTTTGACTATTTTTCTTACAATTCGATTACCAAGAGAACGAACTTCAACAAAATAAACACCTGAAACGAGGTTGCTAACATCTAATTTTGTCGATGATCCAAAAGTCAGTTCAGTGCCTTTTAAATCCAAAACACGAACTTCATCAATTACTCCTTCAAAATCAATATGAATAAAATCACTTGTTGGATTTGGGTATACATTGATTTGAACAAACGTTTCATTCTTCACTCCAACAGGATCTTCAGCCACAACTTTCAATGAATCCATGTAAAATTTAAATCCATCAATAGACCTCAAAACAAAAGCAATATTTACAGTTTGGTCATTGTATCCAAGTTCAGACAAATCTATTGCATGCTGCGTCCAATAAACATCTTCGTGTAAAACCACTTCAATTGTATCAGTAAAACTTTCGATATCTGTTCCAGTTGTTGAAATCAACACTAAATAATCTTCCGAAAAAGAAGCATCTTGTGACTTTCCAACCCAAGACAACGTATTACCATATGCACCTAATTCAACCCCAGGGACAACCATCCAACGATTGGCAATTCCAGGAGAATCAAAATACGACGTTGACGAAGCTGTCATGTTCGTACTATCTTCAGGATCTACTTTCGCTATCCACGCATTTGTGTATTCACTAACATCAGCATGTGGTGTATATCCATCTTCGTTATACAATATATAGTTTGAGGGAATTCCATTATCAAATTTCTCGTCGACAACAACTGTTTGAGATATTGCTCCAAATTGAATTGAAGCAAATAACATTCCTGCAACGATAGTATAAATATTTTTCATGATTCAAAATTACATAATTGTTCACTCTTGACAATCGTTAGTCCAATAATTGTATCAAGATATCCTTGTATTCTTGATAAAAACGATCAAATGCAAGTGATTTTTCTTTTAAAAACGCATATATCTGAGGAATATCCTCTTCTTTAAAATAGTTCAAATCTGTTCGACTCCAAGAAATTCGAGAAATCGTCAAACCTTCTGGAGTGTAAAAGTTTTCAATCCAATCTCCCTCATCCTTCATTTCGGCCAGCAACACAGCTTTCAACTCCCCCATTTGTTCCCAAATAACTTCTCGAACCCCATCATCCTTACATTGAATATCAAAATTAAAAGAACAAGAGCGACTGTCAGCTGCCAATCTTACATATAACTCTTTAGCTTCGGTAGGATAATTCAACCAATTTACTCTGCGTCCAGTAACAGACATATTTTTCCTGATGGCTTCTTTAAATCCACCCCAAAAAATACTATTCTTTTCTTTCTGTTGCTCTTTAGACAGCATATGATACGATTTGAATTCAAAAATAATTTAATATCGATAAAACACGTGAGATTATATCTTAACAAAGGTTAAAACACCAAAGACTATTCGATTATTTCAAAATCTGCATCTTGCGTATTAGTAGTTTTTGCCTTATCTTTTAGAACCGTTGTCTTTCCAAAAGTTTTCAGTTTTTCAGCTTTCTCTTTTTCAAAACGACGACTCTCCTCATTTAGTTGACGCTCGTGTTCCATATTGCGTTTAGCTGACATCAATTGTCCTACAAACCTAAGAACAATGAATCCTCCAATAAGCATCAATACCATTTTTAAAGCTCCCACGATGGTCAAAAACATAAAGCAAAATTTGTCTGTTATATCAGCAAAAGTAGTGAAAGGAATTGAAAAAGAAAATAAACGCTTCTGACAGTCTTTGAAAAAATCCACTGATGACACGAAAGTTTTTATTACTTTTATGCGTTAAAAGATGAGACTGCATGACAACGGAATCGCTATTTCATGAACTAGAGACAATTACCAATTCAACTATTTCGTTTTTGGAAAACGATTTATCGAAACTTTCTTCTAATCAATTGAATTGGAAACCTCGATCAACTATGTGGAATATCAACGAAGTTATTGCACATCTTAATGAATTTGCAAAATATTACCATTCTGCTTTTTCAAAGAAAATTGACACAACAATTTATCGTTCCCCAAGAGAAACGTTTCTTTCTTCACCACTTGGGAAAAGTATGTGGAGTTCAATGAAGTTGGGAGCGTTGAATAACGTTAAGCGAAAAATGAAAGCGCAGCGCATGTATGACCCACTTATCGTTACTTCTATCGTTTCTGACAATATTCTTGTAGATTTTTTAGCTAGTCAAAAAGACTTGATAAACATCTTAAATCGCGCTAAAACAATCAACATACGTAAAGCAAAAATTACGATTCTAAATACAATGGTTGTCAAATTTCGATTTGGAGACGCACTATTATATGTCATTTATCACAATCAGCGTCACATTCAACAAATCAAGAATTTGATGAATCACCCTAATTTTCCGAAACAATGAGTTCAAATTTTGGCTACTGCAAAGTTTCTATTTCCCCTGTTCGAAGTGAAGCAAGAGATGCAAGTGAAATGGTCACACAACTTTTTTTTGGTGAAGTCGTCGAAATTTTAGAACAAGAAGAAAAGTGGTGGAAAATTAGAACCTACAACGACAATTATTTGGGATGGGTTGATCCAAAACAAATCCGAAAACTGACGAAAAAGGAAGTTAATCGTTGGCTAGACGGAATTTCCTATCAACACAACCTCATCCAAGAAATTCAAACTCCTTGGGGAAAGCAACAAATCTTTAAGGGTTCATTTTTACCTTACGGAGTGAAAGAATCATTTTCAATCGGAAATGATGAATTTGCACTTATTGGAGATCCTGAATTCTACAATCAAAGCGACATCCTAAGTGTTGTTAAAACATATTTAAACGCTCCTTACCTTTGGGGAGGAAAGACTCCGTTTGGAATTGACTGTTCAGGACTAACACAAATGGTCTTTCGTTTTCTAGATATCAATTTACCTAGAGACGCTTCTCAACAAGTTGACTTTGGAACGGCAATAGAATTTGAAGATCGTTTACCTGGAGATGTACTATTTTTCAAAAATCAAGATGATAGAATTATTCACGTTGGAATTGCACTCAACCAAGAAGAAATAATCCATGCCAGCGGACAAGTCAGAATCGACAGTTACGACCAGCATGGAATAATTCATTTTTCAAGAGAATATCATACACACAAACTACATTCGATAAAACGAATGTAATCGTTATTGAGATTTTGATTTCTTCGAACCTTTATCAACATCAGCACTAACTTTTGCTTTAGGCGTTCTCTTACCCAAGAAGATTCCCAATTGAACTTCGTGTGAACCTGTTGCAGCATTACTTATTCTTCCAACAGATAATTCGTATGCATAACTTAGATATAAGTTTTCAACCAATGTAGTACCAAATTGGAATACGATATTACTACTTGTTCTACCGTAAACTCCTAACCAAGTTGCATTATTGTAGATAAAGCGTGCTCCAAAATCAAATTTTGACGGTGCTCCAGTTGTAAAATGAGCTATAACACCAGGTTCTAATACGCTCTTTCCAAATTTAATACCATAAGCTAAGTTCAAGATATAGTTTCTAACGTAAGAACTTTGAGTAGAAACATCAACATTCTTCCCTTTGAAACGAGCTTTATTTCCAAAAACCTGATTCGCACTAGCTCCAAACATCAATCCTTTTCCGTAGAATACCAAACCTACATTCGCATCAAAAAAGTGTTGTTGAGTCGTATTTGTTAACGCTGAAAGATAGGTATCATCATTTGAATCATGCAATACAACACGATTAGCATTAATGCGGTAATTACTCCATCCCAACCCAATGCCTACTCCTAAATTGAAATCTTTAACAACAGGTAAGTGTATAGCATAACTCCCGTAAGCTGCAACTTTGTTGAATACACCAATCTCATCACTCATGATTTTACCACCGACAACATGTTTCAACGTACCAGTCGATACTGTTGGTAAGGCCTGCATGAATTTTCCTTTTGTATCATATTTGTCCATCGTAGCACTGTTACCAACACCTAAAACACTATGACCACTTAATAGAATTGTTTTCGGTCCACCTCCGGCTCCTACCCATTGAAAACGAGTAATCAAATCAACTTGAGCAACGTTTGCCAACCCTCCAGCAGCAGGATTGTAGACATATGGATTATTAAACGTTGAAGCAAAATGAGATTCTTGCTGTGCTACAACATAACCCGTTACAAAAAATAAAGCACTATATAGTAATGTTTTCATAATTCAAGTTCTTTAAAATTCTTAATGAATGATGCTTATTGGACCATTGTAAATTGTGTTTTCGCTATCATTCAATTCCAATTTGAAGAAGTAAGTTCCCATTGGCAACTTTTCACCATTTCTAGTCCCGTCCCACGGTGTAACATAACCTGTCGATTCAAACACAACAGTACCGTAACGGTTATAAATCGTCATATTACAAGCTGGATATAATTTTTCCAAGTTATGTACAACAAATACATCATTCTTCCCGTCTCCATTTGGTGTGATAACAGTAGGGAATATTGGTTCAAAATCTCCACATGGAGTAACTTGAATCAAAAGTGTATCAACTTCTGTTGGACATAATGGGTGATCGACCGTGTAAATCAATCTATTTGCACCCATTTGAATATCTTTTATCTCAATTGAATTAGAATCAATACTCAATACAGTTGCATTACCTTCCGCAAACATCCAACTGATTGTTTGATCTGAATCTGTTGGTGTAGCATATATCACCAATGTTGGGTCTGTTCCGTAACAGAAAGTTGTATCAGACTGTAAGATCTTTTGCGCTCCAGTCTTGAAAACATGCATTGTATCTGCTGTTGATGGACAACCAGGAGAAGAAATAGTCCAAATAAGTTCAGACCACCCAGTAGGTAAGGTCAAAACCGTAGTTGCTGGGCTCAATGGATCAGCAAAGACTGCTCCTTGAGGTGAAGACCACATTCCTGTACCAGCCATTGGAGTTGCAGTAGAAATATTCAATGGATCAATTGAACACGCATAAAACGTATCCATCACATTCGCAGGAGATGGAGCCAGTCCGTTAATAACTACCAACGTGTCTGAAGTATTTCCACATACAGCAGATTCAACACTCCAAACAACAACCGTTGTTCCAGGTTGCATGCTATTTAGAGCAGTTGGATTTGCTGATGAATTACTCAACAATCCCATACCACTAATAATAGTCCATGTTCCTACTCCATTTACGTATGGATCTGCTTCAATTGGATAATAGGTCGTTTCACCACACAAATGAATTGTGTCTTGCGGAATATTTGCCAATGATGGCTTCCCTGTAACCTGTACATTATCTACAGCTAAACCAAGTCCTCCGTTATCAGCATCTCTATATTGAAATCTAAATCCTACATAGAAGTTTGTATTATTCGTATTGAAAGGTAATGTTACTGAGTAATTTCTCCAATCATTGCTCAATTCAAGCGTATCAAATCCTTGGTAATACAAACCATCCAAACTATACACCACACAAGCTACGTTATTACTGTTTGTTGGATTGAATTTATAATCAAATGAAATCACATGTGAATTTGTA
>Ga0079224_100016668_pt1 | contig 10334 bp, 5 predicted proteins | sample Stecom2015_FD_80414 | JGI IMG/M metagenome (GOLD analysis project Ga0079224, IMG submission 80414) | Agricultural soil microbial communities from Utah to study Nitrogen management - Steer compost 2015 | ecosystem: Environmental > Terrestrial > Soil > Agricultural land | place: USA: Utah... | reverse complement strand
GCATCGGTCGCGACGATTTCCAGCGTATAGTCACCGATGGGCAACGTTTCGCTGAGGTGCTTGGCGGCTACCCTCCGGTAGTCTTTGAAGCTGTCGAGCGTTGTAAGCGTATTTCCGTTGAGGACCAATGCGATGGATGTGATCTCCACATCGTCTCTTACTTCGAAGTCAAAATTAATTTTCGTTGACTCATCCGTGAAAGGGATCAGCACCACTTCTTTATCCGGGTATCCAATGGTCACCACCGGTGCCGCTTCATCGGCGCCGGGCTGTACCGGCTGGATAGCGTCAATATAGCCGTCTTGGCAGGCCGCCGCGATACACAGCATCCCGGCTAGCCATATGTTGGTTCTTTTCATTGTTAATGCGCTACTTGGTTGTTAATTTTCATCTCTCAACTGGGGCAGGATATCCTGTTGCTGCAGGGGATACGGGTAAAACCGGTCCGTTGCGGGGTCATACGTCCGTCCGCCGTATGACAATTCTGCGGTACGGTCATGACGTACCAGGTCATAGAACCGGATGCCCCACTCGCCTGCAAATTCTGCCAGCTTTTCGTCCAACACCTGGTCAAGGGTAACCCCGGACAAAGGTCCCAGACCTACCCGGCTCCGTACGGCATTTACGGCGGCATCAGCAGTCATCACGGAGCTGGAAGCGCCGCTGGTAAGTGCCTCCGCATGCATCAGCAGTACTTCTGCGTAACGGATAACGGTAAAATTCTTGTTTTCGCCGTAGGCCGTACGCCCTTCCGTGAGCATGGTTGACGGCCAATAGTGTTTACCGCTGTAAAATTTGGTGCGGACACTATTGTTGAAGACATCGCCGTCCGCCGTTGTATTGGACACCCATAAAGGCACATTCGGATACGCGCCCTTCAGCGCCGAAATGCCGTCGGGCGTGAAGATAACAGTCGTTTCCAAGCGTTCCCGTTCACCGCGGTTCAGCATAAACTGGATGTATTTCATACTCGGCTCCCAGAAGCCCCAGCCCCCACTGGCACCGCTGCGCGCTGGCGACCAGTTGGTAGGACCAAAGAAATCCCATAAATACTTATTGGAAGTTCCCGTAGATGTTCCATAGTCGGAATACTGCAGTTCCAATAAATTTTCGTCGTTGAGCTTGCCGCGGAGTTTAAACAGGTGATAGAAATCAGGCTCCAGGATAAACAACCCGCTGTTGATGATCTGGCCGGTGGCATCCGCTACCGCTTGGTAATTTTTCAACTCCAGATTTGCCATAGCTTTGATAGCCAGTGCTGTATAACGGGTGACGCCCCCACGGACATCCGAGCGCTGGTTCGGACGCACATCCGGAAGCAACGGAATCGCTTCATCCATTAATTGGGAGATGTGCTGCATTACCTCCTCGAAACTTGACAATTCAACATTGAACAGATCCCGTGGTTGTGAACTTTGCAGTATCAGAATACGGCCCCACAGGCGGGCCAACTGCAGGTACTCAAACCCTTGCATTACTTTGATCTCGGCGATATACTGCTGTGCAGTAGCCGCATTGGCGCCCGCGTCCTGGTATTTCTGAATTTCCTCGATCGCGCCCTGCCAATAAATCAGGTCACTATAAAGGCTGGTCCACGTGTTATTCATCGCCCAGAAATTGCGGTCGTACCGGAAGCTGTCTGCCTCCGCAAATAGCGGTTGGTCACCGCGGCCGCCGATGTCAATGTCATCGCCGCGAACGCCCACAGTTGGATAAACTTCCCATCCCAGGTCGTATAATTGATTATAGGCCCCATATAACATTAACACCATACTCTGTGTTTGGGTATAGTCGGTGCCCTCAGCAATTTGCTGATTTTCGAGCGGTTCATCCAATAAACCGCTACAAGAACTACCGAGCAACAGTCCGAAGAATGCTATTGCCCAATATTGGATATTTCGTATCGCTTTCATGTTGTCTTTCCTTATGCTGTTACAGTTTAATGGTTACGCCCAACGTATAGATAGCGGGTATGGGATACACTTCGCGATCCACCCCATTGGCCACTTCCGGATTAAATCCGTTATACTTGAACACCGTCAACGGGCGCTCCGCGGTGAAGGTAACCCGGGTTTCGGGCCAGTTAACCCCATTGATCTCTTTGCCAAGGAAAGAGTAAGACAACCGCACGTTCTGCAAACGGAAATACGCCCCTTCTTCAACGAAGTAATTACTCATCACCTGGTTCCAGGGTCTCCGCAAACCCGAGGCCGACGGATAGTTCTTGGACGATGGACGTCCTTCGGCCCACAAGTTGGTGGCCAGGTCTGCGTCAATATTGGTGTCATTGGTAAAGATCATCTCCCCGCGTTTACGGTTCAGGATGTGATATCCGGTCTGGCCCTGTAACAACGCGGCAAATTCGAGCTTCTTGTAGCGGAAGCCCAGGTTGGCTCCCCAGGTAAAGTCTGGGAGGTAGGAGCCCAAGACAACCCGATCACGATCATCGATGATTCCGTCCCCATTCTGGTCTTTGAAAATCAGGTCACCGGGCACCAGCCCCTTTTCCGAAATGAAGTCGGCGTGGTAGGTATCCCGGATCTGTTGCTCGTTATCAAAAACACCGGTTACCTCATACCCATAAAATGCTTCGTAGGGTTGGCCGATGATGGAGCGCTGACGGAATTCTGCAGAGCCGGCATTCAGGCCATCGGCACCGCCGAGACTCACCACCTTGTTTTTTAGGGTAGCAATGTTTCCGCCGATGTTGTAAGAGAAGTTTTCAGAAAGGTTATCGCGCCAGTTGAGATTCAGCTCGAGTCCCTGATTACGTATTTCGCCTACACTCCTCCGCTCGGCTGATGCGAATACCGGAGGAACAATTGTTACGGCAAGGTTGCGCGTATCGCGGATAAAATAATCGGCCTCCAGCGACAAGCGATTGTTTAAAAACTGCGCATCCAGACCAAAGTTCTTCTCTACGGTGGTCTCCCATTGCGTAATCAGGTCGAACGTCGGATTCAACCGTCTTCCGATGATGCGTGTGCCGTCAATGGCACCATTGTTTTCCTGTACGGTGGGCAACCCTACCGAGGGATTGATGGCATCGTTACCCAATTGGCCCCATGAAGCTCTGAACTTCAGAAAGTCAATACCTTCCACGTCAAAGAAGTCTTCTTCAGACACCACCCAACCGGCGCCTATGGTGGCAAAGTTACCCCAGGTTTTTTGGAACTTGTTGTTACCGTCGCGACGGAATGTACCGTACAACAGGTAACGGTCGTCATAATTATAGGCCGCACGGCCGAAGAAGGAGAGGAACTTCAAATTGGCGTTCAAGGTACCGCCATCCGCATCGCCGATCTGGTTCAGATCAAAATCGGTTGCATTTTGTAAATACCAGTATTGTTCTGCTGCGCGGGATGGTGCAGGACTGATGGCTGTACCCCGTGCGAATAAAAGCTCGCTGTACTCACTGCGGTAGGATTGGCCCAACACAACGTTCAGATTGTGCTTCCCGTAGCTGTCGTCATAGGTGATGAAGTTATCCCAAACCTGGTCATAATCAGCGGTATTTTGCCTACGGATGGCCGACTGATGCTGGGTTACACCATCGTTATATTCAAAATCGACACGGCGGGTATTCACGAAACTCAGGCCGTAGTTATACTGCGTGCGAAGTTTGACCTTGTTCTCCCACACGTTTACCTCAGCATGGAAATTCCCCAGCAACTTGGCTACGTGGTTGCGGTTATCGATATACTCCAGTGGGAAGAACGGATTTTGGCTACCCCGATAGCCAATCTGCTGAGCATTGGCATATTTTATGGGAGAAGCATTGGTGTTGCCGTCGTCATATACAGGTAGGATCGGCACAGCGAAATAAGACCGGAACCAGGCCGTGTTTTCACCATTGTACTGCCGGGCGGTACTCACGTTGAAGTTTCCGCCCACGTTCAGCCAATCTTTCACTTTGCTGTCTACCTTTACGCGGAAGTTCAACCGCCGGTAATTGTTGCGTTGCAGATCCAGCAGCCCTTCCTGATCAAAGTAGCTGGCTCCGATGGAATAGCGCGTACTTTCGCCGCCGCCATTGAACGACAGGTTGTGGTTTTGTATGGGGGCGGGGCTCATGATTTCGCGGTACCAGTCGGTATTCACGTCTGGTATGTTGGGGTCGATGCGGCTGCGGCCGTACCGTTGCATGGCATTTTGTATCAGCGCAATGTCCGCGGTGCTTCCCGTTTCATTGATATACTGTACGAATTGCTGGGTATTCGCCATTTTCAGCACATTCTGCGGATTCTGAATTCCGTAATAGAAGTCGTACACGATCTCGCCCGGCCTGTTGTATGCGCCCGACTTGGTTTCAATCAATACGACCCCATTGCCGGCACGCACCCCGTAAATTGCAGACGCAGAAGCGTCTTTCAATACCGAAATCGTTTCGATATCATTCGGGTTCAGGAAGTCAATGTTATCGAAAAACATTCCATCTACCACGTATAACGGGGCCGCGTTGCCTTCGAATGAGCCGATGCCGCGCAGCCGTACGGTGGGCGACGCCCCGGGAGCGCCGCTGCTTACGATCTGCACACCCGCAACCCGTCCCTGCAACGATTGCATGGCCGTAGCCGTTGGCGTTTTGGCGATGTCGTCGGCACGCACGGTGGTCACCGCCGTGGTCAGGTCACGCTGTCTTTGGGTACCGTAGCCAACCACAACTACTTCTTCCAATTCGGTTCCTTCATCTTCCATCACTACATCCACGGTGGTTCGATTGGCGATGGCCACTTCCTGCAGGGCGAATCCCAGTGACCGGAAAATCAATGTGTCTGTACCGGCCGCTTCAATGGAATAATTTCCGGAAGCATCGGTTTGTGTAGCGGTAGTCGAGCCTTTGATCAGAACCGTCACCCCCGGGATTCCGCCCGACGTAACGGCGTCCGTCACTTTCCCGCTTACCCTACCCTGCTGCCCGTATACCGTAAATGATACGCACAGCGCTAATAAGCATGTAAATAAACTCCTCATGTTTGTACTCAATTTAATCGGTTATCATAATATGTGTCTCCCTATCAGCCGCTCGCTGACATCCATAGGTTATAATAAAAACCCCCAGCTGGTTTATATGTTTACAAAAATGTGATGTACGCAATTACCGGCAAAGAAAACCGCTATCACATCCCTACATCATGAAAAAAATACTTTCTCATCTGAGGAATAAAAAAAACATAACTTAATCAAAAACAGAATATTAATCAGCGAAGCAACCTACTCAAACAAGGCTGAACTGTGTATCTTATACACTACGGATGATGAGAGGTAATGATGTAGTGGATTTAACGGGAGTTGAATGGAAGTCGCCTGTTTTGTGTGTCGGGAAGGTGCGCGGGATATGAGTGCGTGGCTTGCCGGGGGAGCGTTACCGAGGGCTCCCTTGCTGAAGATTGTCAATAATCGCCTTGAGGATGGAACGGCTTGCCGGCGACCACCAACGCTTAAGCAACGCCTCAACCGTATCGGTATGGTCCGCCTCAAATTGAGCAATCAGCGACCGCCTCATCTGCCGCTTGCTTTCCCGCCAGGCGTTCCGCTCATACTGCATGTATTTCCCGATCTGCCGTACCGCCGCCGTGCGGATGCTTTTCGCCCCGACCACCTCATCCACCAACCCGATTTTCATCGCATCCTGTGGATTAAATAGTTTTCCTTCCAGCAGAAACCGGTAGGCGTTGGCCTTCCCCAACCAAAAGCTGTAGAGTTGAAATACGCTTTCGGGAACAATTATACCTACCGGAATTTCATTGAGCCCGATGATATAATCGCCCTCAGCCATAATCCGGTAATCGCAGCAAATGGCCAGTGCGCAGCCGCCCGCGGGGCTATGGCCACTGATGGCAGCCACCGCCGGTTTATCGAAAGCAACCAACGTGTAAATCAACTTCAGAAAGGTATACCAGAGCTGTCTAACCTCCCCCTCGTTGTAGGCATAGAGCGCAATCAGATCAAGCCCTGCACTGAAAAAATCCGGCTTTCCGTGCAGAACCAAACCGTCGAGGCCGGGGTTTTTCTGAACCGCTTCGATAGCCTGCTGCAGCTCTTCGATCATCTGTTGTTCCATCGCGTTTGACCGGCCGCGATCCAAATGGATGTGGGCGATCCGTTGCTCCTCAGCTACTTTGACAAAATCCATGTATTATTCTTCAATCGTGATGTAATGCACGGCATGGGCAAGCCGGCCGTTCGTGTCCAATCCTTCAACCGTGATGCGATAAGTTCCCGGCGTGTCGGCGGTAAAAAACGAGAAGGAGGCCTGCCCGGATTCATCGGTCACGATATTCGGTGCCCAATGGATAGTGGTACGGAGGTCGCGCATACCGGCCAGCGAATCAGTCGGCACACTGTAATCGGGCACATAAAATTCCCGGACTTCGTAGTAGCCCTGCGGACTATGGGTCACGATGCCGGGAGTGTATAAATCGCGGTTATATCCGCCCCCATCTCCGCGCTTGGTAGTTATGACAATAACGCCGCCGCTTCCTCTCGACCCGTAGATGGTCGTATTACCCACCCCACGCAGCACCTCAATGGTTTCCACGTCAAATGGATTGATCATCTCGAGGGCATCCCCCTCCAGGAACATGCCGTCAACCACAATCTGCATAGGCTGATTCATTGAGCGCGTAGAATAGGGGATTCCATTGCGGAAAATAACGCCCACGAGCCTACCCTGCAGGCAGATTGCCAGCGACGAACATCCCATCATGAGGTCATCCGAGGTGAGCACCTGATCGGCATTCCCCGGACCGTTCAGGTTGCTGGAATGTTTGAACCTGTCCTTTTGGGCCTCACCGGTAACCTTTACCTCTTCCAACAAAATTGTTTTTTCCTTCAGGCCATAGCGCTCCATCTCCCGGAACTGATCCTGCGTGTTTTTCAGGTAGGTGTCGATCGACTGGTTGACGTCTACCGTGGCGTCGGGCACATTCCGGTTGCGGGTCACCTGTTGGCTGGGTGATTCATCCAGGTGGATGTCCACATTCTTTCGCCCCTTCTCGTCACGGGCCTGCACCACAAATTTGGTGTCCTCAAAAAACAACAGCCGGTCAAACGCAAACCTACCCTGTTCGTCTGTGACGGTGTCAACAATTGCAGCGATGTTATTGGTCGATAGAACCGTTACCGTTGCATGGGGTACAGGGGTCTTGGTACCCCGCTTGGTCACCACCCCGCTGATCCGCAGATCGCGCTCCGGCTGGTACGTCAGTACCAGCGGTGTATCCATCACAAGTTCCTTCCAGTTAATACGGCTCCATCCCTGCGTGAGCATCAGGTTATCCAGCTCCCTGCGGGTAGCAAGATCGGATTGCTTAAAGTAATGTTCAGGCTGTTCAATGTATCCTTTGATATGCGGATCCAGTAGCAGGGACGCGTAGATATTCCTTTCCCGGGTGGTGGAATCGATGTGTAATTTAACCACGTCAACCACCGCGGCAGACAGCGTCGCCACGCGACTGGAATCCCCCTCGCCGCCGGCGGTAATGTTCACAGCAACCTTCTGCCGGGGGCCGTATACCTTCTGATCGGTACGGACAGTCAGGGGTAGTGTCCGCTGGTCGCTGGTGTTGAATATCGTCCGTTCAGCCAGCGGTTTCATCTGTGGCGAAAGGAGCGACACCTGCACGACACCGAGTGGCAAATATTCGCGAGGAATGGAAAAAACCAGTTCGTTTTTGGTGAGTTTTCCCTTGGAAGCGTAAAAAACTGTGCCATTCCGTTGGAGCACTAAAGTCAGCTGCTGACCGTTCACCAGGTCGTCCGTAGCGTACGCCTGTACAAACACCTGGGGCTCCATTTCGTTATTCACGGCGAGTGCATAACCCGAAGCCTGCACGGGAGGCAACGCTTGCTCCACGGCAGTGCTGTCTGCAAAGGTGACCGTTGCTGTATACGTCTGTCCGGCCTGAGGGATAAAGCTAAAGCTACCCATCCCCGCGAAGGCGGTCTGGAACTCGGCGACGCGGACGCCTCCGCTATCCTCCAGGTATCCCGAGGCTCCGATGCCGACCCCCTCCGGCCGCAGGGCTTTCACACCCACTTTGGTAAGGTTGCCCGCGAGGAGGGGGCCACTTTCCGGAAAAAATTGAATGCTCGGTGTGTTAGCGGTCGTCTTCAGCGGTATCACTTTCCGGATGGTCCGTTGCGGCGATACAGCGATGTCAAGCTCAATTTTACCGGTTTTGAGATTAAAAGGTTGCTTGTTGACAAACTCAAAGGCGATGCGCCCCTGTTCATCGGTTTTTTTACGCCCCCGCTCAAGGCTGCGCCCCTCCATCGTCACTTCATAACTCACACTCATATCGGCGAACGGTCCGCCGCCCAAATCGGTAAAAACAATATCGGTATTCACGGTATGCACGGGGGAGTTTTGATAGGAAAACGTGCTGTGGGTAACAATGGAGTCCGTACGCATGTTACCGATGGGTACCGTCCGGTCAAAAAAGGCATCGCTATCGAAATTGCGCATCCAGTTGGTATAGGCCCGTATCCGGTAATTGCCCTCGCCCAGCGAGTCCGCCAACCGGAAATCGCCCATGGTGACACCGGAAATCAAGGGCAGACGGACGGATTGAACGATCCTGTCCTCAGGATTGATTAAATCGACATAAAGGATTTTGCTCAACCCGGAAAGGTTGTGGTAGGCGCCGATGGTTACATATCCTTCGAACCAGATGTCGTCGCCCACGGAATAATAAGGTTTGTCCAGGTGCAGATAAATTTTCTCCCGGGGATAGGTTTCCGCATACTTACCCAGTTTCTCCAACAACCTCTCCACTTCATCCTGTGCGTGGGCGGGCCAGGTTGAAAACAAAAATAGGGTGAACACGGTTAACCAACGACATATAGCTACCATTCCTGCTGGTTTATTGAAACGCTGATAATGGTAAATATAGGTAAAAAAAATATCTTTGCAAGATGAACATTCTAATTATCGGTTCAGGCGGACGGGAAAGCGCTTTTGCCTGGAAGATTGCCCAAAGTAGACAGACCAACCAACTATATATCGCTCCCGGCAATGCCGGTACAAGCCGGTATGGTCAAAACGTACCGATTAAGGTAACGGATTTTGACAAAATTGCCGACTTTGTTCTCGATAAGCAGATCCACCTGGTTTTGGTAGGACCGGAGGAGCCGCTGGTGAAAGGGATTCACGATTATTTTCTGGACCGGGACGACCTCCGGCACGTAGCCGTTATCGGACCCAAAAAAGAGGGCGCCCAACTGGAAGGCAGTAAAGACTTTGCTAAACAGTTCATGGTACGTCATGGCATTCCAACGGCCAAGTCACAGTCGTTCGACCGGTCGACCCTGGAAGAAGGGCTGTCCTATCTGGAAACCCAGAAGCTGCCGATTGTCCTCAAGGCGGATGGTCTGGCCGCGGGCAAAGGTGTCCTGATATGCGAAACGCTGGACAGCGCAAAAGCTGAATTAAGAGCCATGCTGGAAGACGCAAAATTTGGTGAAGCGAGCCAGAAGGTGGTGATAGAGGAGTATCTTTCAGGCATCGAACTGTCGGTGTTCGTGCTCACAGACGGCACCAGCTACAAGGTTTTACCTTCTGCCAAAGACTACAAACGCATCGGCGAAGGCGATACCGGCCTGAATACGGGCGGAATGGGTTCGGTGTCTCCGGTACCCTTTGCGGACCATGTGTTTCTGGACAAAGTAGAGGAGCGCATCATCGTTCCGACAATCGAAGGACTGAAAAAAGATGGGATTGCCTACAAAGGGTTTATTTTTATCGGCTTGATGAACGTAGCCGGCGATCCGTATGTCATTGAATACAATGTACGGATGGGCGATCCAGAGACAGAGAGCGTACTTCCACGCATTGAAAGCGATTTGGTGGATCTGCTGCAGGGCGTGGCCGAGGGCAACCTGATGAAACGTTCGTTTACGCTCTCACCCAAAACCGCCGCAACGGTAGTTCTCGTATCGGGAGGCTACCCGGGCGACTACGAATCGGGCAAGGCAATCAATAACCTGGAGAATGTGAAAGACTCCATTGTTTTCCATGCCGGAACAACCGAAAGTAATGGCGTGGTGCAAACCGCGGGAGGCCGTGTATTGGCAGTGACCGCATTGCAGGAAACGTTATTTGAAGCCCTGCAGCAGGCCACGGCAGATGCCGGCCGGATTTATTTTGAGGGTAAATATTTCCGCAAAGACATCGGCTTCGACCTGATTTAAAGCCTTGGGGGTATCAAAAAATATTTTTTGGATATAAAAGCAAAGTTATCTAAGTTTGCAGTCCGTAAAAATACGGCCCATTCGTCTATCGGTTAGGACGCCAGATTTTCATTCTGGAAAGAGGGGTTCGATTCCCCTAT
>Ga0079224_100016666_pt1 | contig 10335 bp, 10 predicted proteins | sample Stecom2015_FD_80414 | JGI IMG/M metagenome (GOLD analysis project Ga0079224, IMG submission 80414) | Agricultural soil microbial communities from Utah to study Nitrogen management - Steer compost 2015 | ecosystem: Environmental > Terrestrial > Soil > Agricultural land | place: USA: Utah... | reverse complement strand
TCCCGGCAGAGCCCGGCGATCCGGGCCGGCAGCGTGCCGCCTTCGGCCGCCGCGACCGCGATCCGGGCCAGCTCGTCGACGAGCGACGGGTTGGCGAGGTAGTCGGCGACGTCGAAGAAGTACTCGTAATGGCGGCGGTTCACGAAGCTGACCGACGCGCCTTTGAGGGCCGCCTTGCGCACGCGGTGGGCGATGATCGGCACCTCGCGCCGCAGGTTCGATCCCACGACGAGCAGCGCCTTCTGCTCCTCGAGCGCACCGAGCTCGCAGCCGAGCCACGGGAACACCGGGTCGTGCTCCTGGTGCGTGAAGTCGCGACGGCGCAGCCGGTGATCGAGGTTCGCGCTGCCCATGGCGTCCGCGAGCCGCGACACGAGGTACAGCTCCTCGAGCGTCGCGCTCGGCGAGGCGAGGATGCCCAGCTTCTCGCCGGCCGCTTTCACCCGCGTGGCGAGCTTCTCCAGCGCCTGGTCCCACGGGAGGTCGCGCCAGGCGCCGTTCTCCTTGATGCGCGGCTGCATCAGCCGGTCGGCCGCATAGACGCCCTCGTAGCTGAAGCGGTCGCGGTCGGCGATCCACGTCTCGTTGATCGCCTCGTTCTCCCGCGGCACGATCCGCTTGATCGTGCCCCGCAGCACGTGCACGTACAGGTTGGAGCCGACGCAATCGTGCGGCGACACCGCGGAACGCTGGATCATCTCCCAGGCACGGGCGCTGTAGCGATAGGGCTTGTTGTTCAGCGCGCCGACCGGGCAGAGATCGATGACGTTCGCGGACAGCTCGTGGTCGATCGCCTGCTCGAGATAGGTGCTGATCCTCATGTTCTCGCCACGGCCGATCGTGCCGAGCTGCGGCATGCCCTGGATCTCCTCGCCGAAGCGGACGCAGCGCGTGCAGTGAATGCAGCGGGTCATGTCGGTGGAGATCAGCGGGCCGATGTTCTGGTCCTTGACGACGCGCTTGCGCTCCGTGAACCGCGAGATGTCGCGGCCGAAGCCCATGGCGAGGTCCTGCAGCTCGCACTCGCCGCCCTGGTCGCAGATCGGGCAGTCGAGCGGGTGGTTGATCAGCAGGAACTCCATCGTCGCCCGCTGCGCGGCAAGCGCCTTGGGCGAGCGCGTGTAGACCTTCATGCCCTCGGTCACGGGCGTGGCGCAGGCCGGCAACGGCTTCGGCGCCTTTTCGACCTCGACGAGGCACATGCGGCAGTTCGCCGCGACGGACAGCTTCTTGTGATAGCAGAAGCGCGGGATGTAGGTGCCGACCGCGTCGGTCACCTCCATGACCATCTGCCCTTTTTTCGCGGTGAGCGGTTTGCCGTCGACCTCGAAATTCAGCACGTCGTCCGTCACGCGGCGGCCTCCGCGATCTGGCCGTCGACGATGCTGCGCCCGCCGTGCTCGACCATGTACTCGAACTCGTGTCGGAAATGCTTGATGAAGCTCTGCACCGGCCAGGCGGCGGCGTCGCCCAGCGCGCAGATCGTGTGGCCCTCGATGTGGTCCGCCACGTCGACCAGCTTGTCGATGTCGGCCTGCGTGCCCCGCCCCTGCATGATGCGGGTCAGCATCCGGTACAGCCAGCCGGTGCCCTCGCGGCACGGCGTGCACTGGCCGCAGGATTCCGCCATGTAGAACCGCGAGATGCGACGCAGGGTCCGGACCATGCACGTGGTCTCGTCCATGACGATCACGGCGCCGGTGCCGAAGGACGAGCCCGCCTGCTTGAGCGAGTTGTAGTCCATCGTGCACTCCATGATGATGTCGGCCGGCAGCACCGGAACGGACGATCCGCCGGGAATCACCGCCTTGAGCTTGCGTCCGCCGCGGACGCCGCCGCACATCTCGAGCAGGTCGCGGAACGGGATGCCCATCGGCAGCTCCAGGTTCTGCGGCTTCTCGACGTGACCGGAGACGGAGAACTGCGCCATGCCCCCGGACCCCTCGGTCCCGAGGTCGGCGAACCATTTCGCGCCGTTCCGGATGATCACCGGCACGCTCGCGATGGTCTGGGCGTTGTTGATCGTCGTCGGCTTGCCATAGAGACCGTAGTTCGCGGGGAACGGCGGCTTGAACCGCGGGAACCCGACCTTCCCCTCCAGCGACTCGAGCAGCGCGGTCTCCTCGCCGCAGATGTAGGCGCCGGCGCCGACGAAGGTGTAGATGTCCACGTCGATCCCGGAGCCCTGCACGTTCTTGCCGAGGAGCCCGGCTTCGTAGGCTTCCTCGACAGCACGCTCGAAGCGCGGCACCGGCTCGTCCATGAACTCGCCGCGAATGTAGTTGTAGCCGACGGTAGCCCCCATCGCGTAGCACGCGATCGCCATGCCCTCGACGAGCGCGTGCGGGTTGTAGCGCAGGATTTCGCGGTCGTGGCAGGTACCGGGCTCGCTTTCGTCGGAGTTGACGACGAGGTACTTCTGCCCCGGCGCATCCTTGGGCATGAAGCTCCATTTGAGCCCCGTCGGGAAGCCCGCACCACCCCGACCGCGCAGCCCGGACGCCTTCACCTCCTCGATGATCTGGTCCCGGGTGAGCTCGCCCGCGAGCACGCGCCGCCACGCCTTGTAGCCGTCATGCTTCTCGTAGGTCGCCAGCGTCCACGGCTCCTCGGAACCGAAGGTCGTGAAGCACACGAGGTTCTGCGGATAGTCCTTCATCACTCGAGCTCGTCCAGTATCGCGTCGACCTTCTCGGGCGTGAGGTTCTCGTGATAGCGATGGTTCACCATCATCACAGGTGCGCCACAGCACGCCGCGATGCATTCTTCTTCCTTCTTGAGGAAGATCCGGCCGTCGGGCGTGCTCTCGCCCAGGCGAATCCCGAGCTTCTTCTCGACGTGCGCAACGATGTCGTCCGCACCGCACAGCATGCAGGAGATGTTGGTGCAGATGGACACCTCGTTGCGCCCGACCGGCACCGTCTGGAACATCGAGTAGAAGTTCGCGGCTTCGTATACCTGGATAGGCGGCAGGTCCAGGTACTCGGCCACCCGGTCCATGAGCTCCGGCGTCAGATAGCCGCCGTTCTCGTGCTGCACCGCGTGCAGTGCCCCGATGATCGCGGAACGGCGATGCTCCGCCGGGAAGCGCGCCTTCCAGCGCTCGATCTCGTCCTTGACATGCTGTGACAGCTCGGGCGTTGCGCTCACCGGTCGATCTCCCCGAACACGATGTCCTGCGTGCCGATCACCGCCACGACGTCCGCCAGCATGTGTCCCTGCACCATCTCGGGCAGTGCCGACAGGTGCGCGAAACCCGGCGCGCGGAACTTGACCCGGTACGGCTTGTTCGCGCCATCCGAGATGATGTACACGCCGAACTCGCCTTTCGGGGCCTCGACCACGCCGTACGCCTCGCCTTGCGGGACGGCATAGCCCTCGGTGAACAGCTTGAAGTGGTGAATCAGCGATTCCATGTCGCGCTTCATCACGACGCGGCGCGGCGGCGCGACCTTGTTGTCGTCGATCATCACGGGACCCGGGTTCTCCCGCAGCCACTCCACGCATTGGCGGATGATGCGGTTCGACTGCCGCATCTCCTCGACCCGCACCAGGTAACGGTCGTAGCAGTCCCCGTTCACGCCGACCGGGATGTCGAACTCGAGGCGATCGTACACTTCGTAGGGTTGCTTCTTGCGCAGGTCCCACTCGATGCCGGAGCCGCGCAGCATCGGCCCCGTGAACCCGAGCTGCAGCGCCCGCTCGGGCGGGACGACGCCGATGTTCACGGTGCGCTGCTTCCAGATGCGATTCTCGGTGAGCAGCGCCTCGTACTCCTCGATCGCGGCCGGGAACCGCTCCGTGAAGTCCCAGATGAAGTCGAGCAGCGAGCCCTGGCGCGCCTCGTTCAGCCGGTCGACCTCCTTCTGGGTGCGCCACTTGGAGGGCTCGTACTTCGGCATCGTGTCCGGCAGGTCGCGGTAGACGCCGCCCGGGCGATAGTAGGTGGCGTGCATGCGCGTGCCCGAGACCGCCTCGTAGCAGTCCATCAGGTCCTCGCGCTCGCGGAAACAGTACAGGAACACCGTCATCGCGCCGATGTCCAGGCCGTGGGAGCCGAGCCACATGAGGTGGTTCAGCAGCCGCGTGATCTCGTCGAACATCACGCGGATGTACTGCGCGCGGATGGGCGGCGTGATGCCGAGCAGCTTCTCGATCGCGAGCACGTAGGCGTGCTCGTTGCACATCATCGAGACGTAGTCGAGCCGGTCGGTGTAGCCGATGGTCTGGTTCCACGGCTTCGATTCCGCGAGCTTCTCGGTCGCGCGGTGCAGGAGGCCGACGTGCGGATCCGCCTTCTGGATCACCTCGCCCTCCATCTCCAGCACCAGGCGCAGCACCCCGTGTGCCGCCGGGTGCTGCGGGCCGAAGTTCATCGTGAAGCTCTCGATCTCAGCCACTGGCCGGACGCTCCTTCAGCTCGGGACGGTAGCGGTTGTCCTCGCGAATGACCTTGGGCACCAGCGTGCGGGGCTCGATGGACACCGGCTGGTACACCACCCGGCCCTTCTCGGCGTCGTAGCGCACCTCGGCCGTGCCGATCAGCGGGAAATCCTTGCGGAACGGGTGCCCGATGAAGCCGTAGTCGGTGAGGATGCGCCGCAGGTCCGGGTGACCCGCGAACAGGATGCCGAACAGGTCGAACGCCTCCCGCTCGAACCAGTTGGCCGAATTCCAGACCGGGTACACGGAATCCACGATCGGCGGATTCTCGTACCCCGTGTAGACGCGCAGCCGCAACCGCGCGTTGTGCTTCAGCGAAAGCAGGTGGTAGACGACGGCAAAGCGCCTCGGATCGAAGGTGTCGGCCTCGTCGAGAATCACCGCCTCGCGCACGACGCCGCGGCTGAAGCCGCTTTCGGTGGCGCTCTCGGTGATCCACTCGTCCAGGCCGTAGGTCAGGTAATCGACGCCGCAGAGGTCGATGAGCTGCTCGAACGAGAACTCCGGCTCGTCGCGCAACGCCGTGCAGATCTCGACCAGGTCATCCTTGGCGGCGATCTCGTAGGTGAGCTCGCCGCAGCGCGACGGTACCCGCTCGACCTTTTCGCCGAAGCGCGCCTCTATCCGGCCAGCCAGTGCCGCGTAGAAATCGCTCATCTCAGTAGCCAGTTACCGGGCGATGGTGTTCGTGCGGCGAATCTTTTTCTGTAGCTGCAAAAGCCCGTACACGAGGGCTTCCGCCGACGGTGGACAGCCCGGAACGTAAACGTCCACCGGCACGATGCGGTCGCAGCCGCGAACCACGGAGTAGGAGTAATGGTAGTACCCGCCGCCGTTCGCGCAGGACCCCATCGACACGACCCAGCGCGGTTCCGGCATCTGGTCGTAGACCTTCCGCAGCGCGGGCGCCATCTTGTTCACCAGCGTGCCCGCGACGATCATGACGTCCGACTGCCGCGGGCTCGGCCTGAAGATGATGCCGAAACGGTCGAGGTCGTAGCGCGCGGCACCGGCGTGCATCATCTCGACCGCGCAGCAGGCCAGGCCGAACGTCATGGGCCAGAGCGAGCCCGTGCGCGCCCAGTTGTAGATGCTGTCCACGGTCGTCACCAGGAAGCCTCGCTTCTGGAGGCTCGCCGTGTCGGCACCCACGCCTTCCGGCACGGCCTCGCGCGCGTCCGCTGCGCCGCTCAATCCCACTCGAGCGCTCCTTTCTTCCATTCGTAAATGAAGCCGACCACCAGGATGGCGAGGAAGATCGCCATTGCCACGAGCCCGAACGTGCCGAACGCGTCCAGGGACACGGCCCAGGGAAAGAGAAAGGCGATCTCGAGGTCGAAGATGATGAAGAGAATCGCGACCAGGTAATAGCGGACGTCGAATCTCATGCGGGTGTCCTCGAACGCCTCGAAGCCGCACTCGTAAGGCGAGAGTTTCTCCGGGTCTTTCTGCCCCCGGCCGAGGAGGAAGCCGGCGCCCAGCAGCACGATGCCGATGGCAGCGGCCACGCCGAGGAAAATCAGGATTGGGACGTACTCGACCAGCATGGAGGAGAAGGGTTCCGTTGTCAGCCCCAGCTCAGCCGACAATTGTATCAGTCCGCGCGAGTCCGTTGGAGTCCGCCTTCGTACGGCAGCCGGCGCGTGCCGATGCTTCCCTGCAGGCCTCGCTGCAGGTCGTCACGACCGCTCTCAGGCGCCGCGGTGACCACGCGCGAGCAGGCATGCCGTACCATCGCGGCGATGCTCCCGCGGTGGTCTTCCTGTCCGGTGGTGCCGACGGCCGGACTCGAACCGGCACGGCTTGCGCCACTGCCCCCTCAAGACAGCGTGTCTACCAATTCCACCACGTCGGCAAACTGCATCGGGCCCCGTCGCTCGTTACGGCTGCCCTTCCTGCGGCGGCTCCTCGGGCGCCGCATCGTCATCCTGCTGTGCATCCGGGTCCGCGGGAACCAGCTCCGGCAGGTCGGCCGGTGCGTCCCCGGGCTGCGATTCCGGCAGCGCCGGCAGCCCCTCCGGTCCCGTGCCCGGATCCGTCGCGGGAGCGTCCGCGCCCGTGCCGCCCTCGCGCGCGGGCGTCCTGACCGGTGCGTTCTCCAGCAGGCTGTCCGGCGTATCGGCCTTCTCGCTGCTGAACCACGCGAGCGCGAGGCTGCTCGCAAAGAACGCCGTGGCCAGGATCGCGGTCGCCCGCGAGAAAAAGCTCGCCGAGCCCCGGGCCCCGAACACGGTCCCGGACGCGCCGGCGCCGAACGCGGCGCCCGCATCGGCGCCCTTGCCCCGCTGCAGCAGGACGAGCGCGATGATGAGGACCGCAATCAGCGTGTGCGCGATCAGAATGATCGTTTCGATCGTGTCCATTGACCTGTCAGGCGCCTGCCGCGCGGGCAATCGCCAGGAATTCCTCCGCTTTCAGCGACGCGCCGCCGATCAGGCCGCCGTCGATGTCCGGCATCGCCAGCAACCCGGCCGCATTATCGCCTTTTACGCTGCCGCCATACAGGATCGGCAGCCGTTCGGCGATGCCGGCGTCCTGCGCCGCCAGCCGTTCCCGGATGTGGCGATGCACCGCCTGGGCCTGCTCCGGGGTCGCGGTGCGGCCGGTGCCGATCGCCCACACGGGCTCGTAGGCGACGACCGCCCGGGCAAAGCCCTCGAGGCCCGCGCCTTCGAGCACGGCGTCGAGCTGCGCATCGATCACCTGCTCCGTGTCCCCGGCCTCGCGCTGCTCCAGCGTCTCGCCGACGCACAGGATCGGCACGAGGCCCTCGGCCAGCGCCGCCTTGAACTTCGCCGCCACCGTGGCGTTCGACTCCCCGAACAGCGAGCGCCGCTCGGAGTGCCCCACGATGACGTACTCGCAGCCGACGTCCGTCAGCATGGCCGCGGCCACCTCGCCGGTGTACGCGCCGGGACGGTGCTCCGAAACGTTTTGAGCCCCGAGCGCGACGGGCGTTCCCCGGAGCATTTCGGCAACCGGCACGAGGTAGGGAAACGGCGGGCAGATCAACAGCTTGCAAGAAAGATCGCTGGCCCCGGACAGGATGCCGCGCACCAGCGCCGCGTTCGCGTCGCTGCCGCCGTTCATCTTCCAGTTGCCGGCGATCAGGTAATCCCTCATCGGTGCCGATTCAATCCGTCCCAAAAGGCGCGCAAGGATACGCCGCGCGCGCCGCCGTGACAATCCGGTATGGGCCGGGCCCGGCGGCCGGTCGCGGCGCGCCGGCGGGTCGTCCCGTCCGTCCTAGCTGGCCGCCGAGGCGACCACGGCCGCGAGCCGTTCGGCGAAGGTCTTCACTTGCCGCTCGTCCTCGCCCTCGACCATGACCCGGATCACGGGCTCCGTGCCGGAGGCCCGCAGGACCACCCGGCCGTTCCTGGCAAGCTCGGTCTCGATCTCGCTCACCGCGGTCCGGATGGCCTCGGAGGCCTCGATGTCGATGCGCTTCTCCGTGCGCACGTTCACGAGCTGCTGGGGGTAGCGCAGCATGGCGCCGGCGAGCTCCGCCAGCGACTTGCCGGTCTTTTTCATCACCGCCAGCACCTGCAGCGCGCAGATGAGCCCGTCGCCGGTGGTGGTCTTGTCGAGGCAGATGAGGTGGCCCGAGGTCTCGCCGCCCAGGGTGCCGCCCTTCTCCTTCAGCGCCTCCAGCACGTACCGGTCGCCCACCTTCGCGCGCCAGAACGGGATCCCGTGGCGTGCGAGCGAATGCTCGAGCCCGAGATTGCTCATGACCGTGCCGACGACCGGGCCCTGCAGCCGCTTCTCCGCGTGCAGGTCGGTCGCCAGGATGTACAGGAGCTGGTCGCCGTCCACGATGCGGCCCGTCTCGTCGACCATCACCACCCGGTCGCCGTCGCCGTCGAGCGCGATGCCGACCTGCGCTTTCAGCGCCGGCACGGTCTGCTGCAGCAGCCCCGGGGCCGTCGAGCCGCAGCCCGCGTTGATGTTGCGCCCGTTCGGCGAGCAGCCGATGGGGATGACTTCCGCCCCGAGGTCGGACAGCGTCCGCGGACCGACCTTGTAGGCGGCGCCGTTCGCGCCGTCGAACACGATCTTCACGCCTTCCAGGCTGTAGCCGGCCGGGAACGTGGAGGCGCAGAACTCCTGGTAGCGGACCCGCGCCGAATCGATGCGCTTCGCCCGCCCGAGCTTGTGCGATTCGAGGGTGATGGCCGGCTCCCCGAGGTACTCCTCGATCGCCGCCTCCTGCTCGTCGGTGAGCTTCTCGCCCGCGCGGGTGAAGAACTTGATCCCGTTGTCCTCGTACGGGTTGTGCGACGCGCTGATCACGACCCCGATGTCGGCGCCGAACTGCTGCGTGAGGTAGGCGATGCCGGGGGTCGGCAACGGGCCGAGCAGCAGCACGTCGGCGCCGGCCGCGACGAAGCCGGCTTCCAGCGCCGACTCGAACATGTAGCCCGACAGGCGCGTATCCTTGCCGATCAGGACGGTGCCGCCCTCGGGCGCGAGCACGCGCGCCGCGGCGCTCGCGAGGCGCAGCGCGAATTCCGCGCTCATGGGATCCCTGCCGACGCGTCCCCTGACGCCGTCGGTGCCGAACCAGTGCTTGCTCATGCCGTCAGCGCCCGGGCCTGCAGGCACGCAGGCGCGGCCGGGCCGCGCCGGTGGCTCGCTCGATGTTCTTCATGGCTCATTGAAGCCCCCGCTCTGCATGACGGCACCGGCGATGCGGATCGCATCCATCGTCGGGGCGACGTCATGGGTGCGCACGATGTGCGCTCCCCGTTCGATTGCCAGGACCGCGGCGGCGACGCCGGCGGGCATGCGTTCGTCGACCGCGCGGCCCGTCAGTTTCCCCAGTGTGCTCTTGCGCGACAGGCCGACGGTCACCGGCAATTCTAGCGCAAGCAGCCGGCGCAGGCCCGCGAGCAGCTCGACGTTGTGCTCGACGGTCTTGCCGAAGCCGAAACCCGGGTCGATCGTGATCCGGTCCCGCGCAATGCCCGCGGCGACGCATGCCGCCACCCGTTCCTCGAGGAATGCGAGCACCTCGCCGACGACGTCGTCGTAATGCGGTGCCGCCTGCATCGTGCGCGGCTCACCCTGCATGTGCATGATGCACACGGCCGCATCGAGCTCCGCCGCCTGGGCCAGGGCGCCTTCGCGCCGGAGGGCGAAGATGTCGTTGATCATCGATGCGCCGGCGGCGACGGCCTCGCGCATGACCTCGGGCTTGCTCGTGTCGATCGACACCGCCACGTCGAGGCTCTCGGCGATCGCCTCGATGACGGGAAGCACGCGGTCGAGCTCGGTCTCCACCGTGACCGGCTCGGAGCCCGGCCGGGTCGATTCCCCCCCGACATCGATGATGGAGGCGCCGGCGGCCACCATCTGCTCGGCCTGCTCCATCGCCGCCTCGAGGCGCGTGAAATGGCCGCCGTCCGAAAACGAATCCGGGGTGACGTTCAGCACGCCCATGACCTTGGGCGTGGACAGGTCGAGGATGCGGTGGCCGAGGCGCAGGTGCATGGCCGGTGAATTCTACCGCCGTCGGTATCCGCGCGTCGTGACGGCTGCGGGCGACACCTCGCGGTCACCGCGCCCGGCGGGTTCGATGCCGTGCATGTGCGATGCCTTGCCGTGCGGCTCGCGGGCGCCTGGGTCGACCGGGTCGGATCAGTGCTCGCTGGCAGGACCGCCGATCGGGGCCTTCGCCTTGCGGCGACGGCGGCCGCCCGACTTCTTGAGCTCGTCGGGATCGACCCAGTCCTCCGGCGGCGTCGGCTCGCGGCCTTCCATGATCTCGCGCACCATCGACTCGCTGATCGTCTCGTACTTGACGAGCGCCTTGGCCATCACGTGCAGCTTGTCCTCGTGCTCTTCGAGGATCGCCTTCGCCCGCGCGTAATTGCGATCGATGATCTT
>Ga0079224_100016665_pt1 | contig 10335 bp, 8 predicted proteins | sample Stecom2015_FD_80414 | JGI IMG/M metagenome (GOLD analysis project Ga0079224, IMG submission 80414) | Agricultural soil microbial communities from Utah to study Nitrogen management - Steer compost 2015 | ecosystem: Environmental > Terrestrial > Soil > Agricultural land | place: USA: Utah... | reverse complement strand
GGCCGGAGCTTTTTACCTTGGGGAAATGGATGCCAAGGGACCGCATGGTAACTGGAATGTTCGGGAGAGGGGGACTTCAAACATGGCGAAATCTTATACGGTTGCAGTGGTGGGAGCCACGGGAGCTGTCGGAGAACAGATGCTGAAAATCCTGGAGGAGCGTTCGTTCCCCGTCGGGGAACTTCGTCCCCTGGCTTCGGCTCGATCCGCGGGCAAAAAGGTCCGTTTCCGGGGTGAAGAGGTGGTTGTCCGCGAAGCCACTCCCGATGCCTTTGAAGGCGTAGATATCGCGCTGTTCAGCGCCGGCGGGGGCATCAGCGCCAGGCTGGCGCCGGAGGCGGTGGCACGGGGAGCCGTCGTGATTGACAATACTAATGCCTTTCGAATGGACCCCGATGTGCCCCTGATCGTCCCTGAAGTGAACGGATCCAAGGTTCGGGAACATAAGGGGATTATCGCCAATCCCAACTGTTCGACGATTCAGATGGTCGTCGCCTTAAAGCCGCTCCGTGACCGGTATGGGTTGGAACGGGTCATCGTTTCGACGTATCAGGCGGTCTCCGGCTCCGGTTGGCAGGCGATCGAGGAATTGAACCGTCAAACCCGGGCGGTGGTAAGCGGCGAAGAGCCTTCCTGTGAAGTGCTGCCGGTGAGCAAGCTGTCCAAGCATTACCCCATCGCCTTTAACGCCATTCCGCAGTGCGATGTTGCCCAGGAAAACGGGTACACATTGGAAGAGATGAAAATGGTCCGGGAGACCCAAAAGATTTTCGATGACGAGACCATCCAGGTAAGCGCCACCTGCGTGCGCATTCCGGTTGTCCGCGGGCACAGCGAGTCGATCTATGTGGAATTGAAGGAGGAAGCGGATCCGGAGGCGGTTCGCCGCATTTTGGCGGAAGCGCCGGGCATCATCGTTCAAGATGATATTTTCGAGCAGGTGTATCCCATGCCGCTGGAAGCGGCCGATCGTCACGAGGTTTTTGTGGGACGAATCCGCCGCGATTTGCACAATCCCAAAGGACTTCACCTATGGGTCGTAGCGGATAACCTGTTAAAGGGAGCGGCGACCAATACGGTACAAATCGCAGAACTCCTCGTATCCGCCGACCAGTAGAAGGGGGCAGGGCATGAAGATTCTGGTTCAAAAATTTGGAGGCACTTCCCTGGCGACACCGGAATTGCGGGAACGGGTGATTCACCATATACAGACTGCCTTGGATGACGGGTATCATTTGGTGGTTGTCGTTTCGGCGATGGGAAGGAAGGGGTCTCCCTACGCCACCGATACCCTGCTGGAATGGGTCAAAAGCAACGGCAACGCCCTATTGCCCCGGGAGTTGGATTTACTCCTTCACTGCGGAGAGATCATTTCCGCATCCATCCTGGCCAGCCTCCTTCGATCCAAAGGGATTGACAGCTGTGTGCTGACAGGGGGGCAGGCGGGGATCATCACCAACAATGATCATACCAATGCCCAGATCATCACCGTCAATCCCGTCCGGGTCCGCCAGGAACTGGAAAAGGGACGGCCGGTGATCGTCGCCGGGTTCCAGGGCCGGACGACCGAAGGGGAGATCACCACCCTCGGGCGCGGAGGAAGCGACACGACCGCCACAGCCCTCGGGGTCGCCCTGGGAGCGGAAATGGTGGATATCTTCACCGATGTGAACGGGATCATGACGGCGGATCCCCGCATCGTGGAAGAGGCGGTGCCTTTAAGTACGGTCACCTACACGGAGATGTGCAACCTCGCCTTTCAAGGGGCCAAGGTGATTCATCCCCGGGCCGTGGAGATCGCCATGCAGACCAATGTTCCGATCCGCGTCCGTTCCACCCACTCCGATAGCCCCGGTACCCTCGTCACCCATCAGCGGGAAGTGAACCGTTTGGCCGGGGAAGTGAACGACCGGCTGATTACAGGAATTACGCAGGTTCCGGGTGTCACCCAGATCAAAGTTCGGGCGGGGGAAGGGCAGTACGATCTGCAGCTGAGGGTGTTCAAGGCGATGGCTGAAAATGGAATCAGCATCGATTTCATCAATGTAAACCCGAGCGGTGTGGCGTACACGGTTTTTGACGAATGGGCGGACCGTGCCGAAGCCATCTTGCAGGAATTGGGTTTTGAGGCGGAACTCCACCGGAACTGCGCCAAGGTTTCCGCGGTGGGTGCCGGCATCGCGGGGGTGCCCGGTGTCATGGCCAAAATTGTGGAGGCCCTTGCGGAGGAGGATGTTCAGATCTTGCAATCGGCGGACTCCCATACCACCATTTGGGTCCTGGTGCGAGGGGAAGATATGCAAAAGGCGGTTCGGTCTCTTCACCGCAAGTTTGAGCTTCACAAGATTCGTTATCAATAGCGCGAAGGTAGGGCGAAACATCGCCACGACATCACAAATGGAGGATGACTGACGTGCAATTTGGCAGATTGGTGACAGCGATGATTACTCCGTTCACCCGGGACGGAGCGATCGATTGGGAGCAGGTTTCAAAACTTGTTGAACATCTGATTCAAACGGGAACGGATTCCCTCGTGGTGGCCGGTACCACCGGGGAGTCGCCGACCCTCCAACAAGAGGAAAAGCTGGAGCTTTTCCGCCGGGTGAGCCGGCAGGTGGACGGCCGGATCAAAGTGATCGCCGGAACGGGCAGCAACAACACCGAAGCCTCCATCCAGCTGACGAAGGAGGCGGAGGAGGCGGGGGTGGACGGGGTCATGTTGGTCGGCCCCTATTACAACAAACCGTCCCAGGAGGGCTTGTACCGCCATTTTAAACGGATCGCCGAGTCCACCTCCCTCCCGGTGATGCTCTACAATGTTCCCGGGCGGACCGGGATGAACATCTCCGTCGACACCATGGTCCGGCTGACGGAGTTGGACAACGTGGTGGCGATCAAGGAAGCGAGCGGCGACTTGTCGCAGGTGACGGAACTGGCGTCCCGCGTACCGGATAGGGTGGCGGTCTACAGCGGAGACGACAAATTCCTGCTGCCGATCCTGTCTGTGGGAGGGGTCGGGGTCGTCAGCGTGGCCAGCCACCTGGTCGGTCTCCAATTGAAGGAGATGATGGAGGCCTTTTTCGCCGGCGACGTCCGGAGGGCGGCCCGTTTGCACCAGCAGTATACTCCGCTGTTTGAGGGCTTGTTCATCACCGCCAATCCGGTTCCCGTCAAATATGCCATGCACCTGAAGGGATTGTGTGAACTGACGGTGCGGCTGCCCCTCGTGCCTCCGACGGAGGCCGAACAGCGCCATATCCGGGATCTGCTTGAAAAGCTCCATATTTGACGCTCCTTGCAAGGACGCTCCGGGGAAGCACCCGGGGCGTTGTCTTTTCCGGAGGATTTCCGGAGATGAATTATTGCGTCCCCGACTTTGATTCGTGTATAATTGACGCAAGTGGTTTGTGCGGTTCGGGTGACTGACAACTGAATACAGGAGGGTATTTTTTTGGCGAAATTCAACTCACGAGGCAAATTAACCATTTTTGCGCTCGGTGGGTTGGACGAAATCGGGAAGAACATGTACGTGGTTCGGTACGGGGATGATATCGTCGTAATCGATGCGGGGCTGATGTTCCCGGAAGAGGAGATGTTGGGGATCGATGTGGTCATCCCCGATATCACGTACCTGATTGAAAACCGCGAGAAAGTACGCGGGATCCTTTTGACGCACGGACATGAGGATCACATCGGGGCACTTCCTTATATCCTGCGCCATCTGAACGTGCCGGTTTACGGAACCAAGCTGACTTTGGGCCTTGTCGAACACAAGTTGAGGGAAGCGCACCTGTTGAACGAGACGAAGCGGATTCTGATTCACAGCCGTTCGGAAGTGAGACTCGGTTCGATCAAGGCCACGTTTTTCAAAACCAATCACAGTATTCCGGATTCCGTGGGGATTTGTCTCGAAACCCCGGAAGGCCTGGTAGTGCACACAGGGGACTTCAAGTTCGACCTGACTCCGGTGAACGGTCAGGCTGCGGAAATGCACAAGATGGCTGAGATCGGAAGAAAAGGGGTTTTGTGCCTTTTGTCGGACAGCACCAACGCGGAGCGGCCTGGCTTTACCGGTTCGGAGCGGGTGGTCGGAGATGCCTTGGAGGAGGTTTTCCGCAAGGCGAAACAGCGGATCATCGTAGCCACCTTCGCCTCCAACATTCACCGAATTCAGCAAGTGATGGATGCCGCTCACAACCATGGGCGTAAATTGGCGGTTGTGGGACGCAGCATGGTGAATGTGGTCAACATCGGGATGGAGCTGGGATACCTTCGGGTTCCGGACGGATTGTTGATCGACCCGGATGAGATTAATCGCCTGCCCGCCCATCAGGTGGCGGTGATGTCGACGGGAAGTCAAGGAGAGCCGATGTCAGCTTTGACCCGGATGGCCCATTCCTCCCACCGCAAGGTGGAGGTGCTTCCCGGCGACACCGTGGTGATCGCGGCCACGCCCATTCCGGGGAATGAGAAGTTTGTCGCACGGACGGTGGATCAACTGTTTCGGATCGGTGCGGATGTCGTCTACAGTACGACGTCCCAACACGGTGTGCACGTATCCGGCCACGGGTCGCAGGAAGACCTGAAATTGATGCTGAACCTCATCCGCCCCAAGTACTTTATCCCGATTCACGGTGAGTATCGCATGCTGCGCGCTCACGCCCAACTTGCCGAGTCCGTTGGCGTTCGACCGGAGAACATCTTTATCTGCGACAATGGAGACACGGTGGAGTTCTCCGGCGGAAAAGCACGCTACGGTCCCAAGATTGCCACGGGCAATGTGTTGATCGATGGTTTAGGAGTCGGAGACGTTGGAAATATCGTGCTCAGAGACCGCAAGTTGTTGTCACAGGATGGAATTTTGGTGGTTGTAGTCACCCTGAGCAAAAACAACGGCACGATTTTGTCCGGACCGGATATTATTTCCCGCGGTTTCGTATACGTGCGGGAATCGGAGAAACTGCTGGATGAAGCGAACCGCATTGTCACTCAGACGATGGAAAAATGCATGAAGGACCGAGTCAGCGAATGGGCCTCCCTGAAAACCAGCATCCGGGACGCTCTGAGCCGCTTCCTGTACGATCGGACGCGGAGGCGCCCGATGATTTTGCCGATCATCATGGAGGTCTGATGCTTTCGGTCCCAAAGGCCGGCACCGAAGAGGGTGCCGGCTTTTTTGCGCTGTTTGCGGATCGGTGCGTCGGTTGACGGGGGCCTTTTACACGTGGATCCGAAGGGACACTTTATTATTTGGCGGGATCTCTGAGCATACTAGGTTGGGAAGACGGGACGCCCAGCGGTGGGTTTGTCCAAAGGCGATCGCGTTTTCGAAGGTCCTCGAACCCCTGCCGCTGGACTCCGGGACAAAGGGGTGTGCACATAGTGGATCTGTTCAGCAATGAAAAGCCCTTAGCGGAAGGGGAGAATCCGAAGAAGGAGACGCTTCAAGCGATCCAGCATTTGGGTCAATCGAATGTTCCCCAGTTGGAATCCAACATCTATTGTTTATCGGTGATCGGCCAAATCGAGGGACATCTGGTTATGCCTGCCCACAACAAGACGACCAAATATGAGCACGTGATTCCTCAAATCGTAGCCGCCGAGCAAAATGCGCAGGTGGAGGGCGTGATCGTTGTCCTCAACACGATCGGAGGAGACGTGGAAGCGGGCCTGGCCATCGCCGAAATGATCGCCACGATGAGCAAACCGACGGTTTCCCTCGTCCTCGGGGGAGGGCACAGCATCGGAGTGCCGATTGCGGTGGCGGCCGATGTGAGCTTCATTACCGAAACGGCCACCATGACCATTCATCCGATCCGGTTGACGGGCATGGTTGTCGGTGTTCCCCAGACCTTCGAGTATCTGGAAAAGATGCAGGAACGGGTGATCCGTTTTGTGGTGGGCCATTCCAATATCTCGGAGGATACGTTTCGGCAGCTGATGTTCCGAACCGGCGAACTGGCGCGGGATATCGGTACCAATGTGATCGGCCGCGACGCCGTGGGCTTTGGGCTGATCGACCGGGTCGGGGGGTTGGACGATGCCATGGCGGAGTTGAATCGGCTGATCGAATCCCGGAAAACGGGGGGCACTGTCCAATGATTCATCACACGATCTTCCCCTCCGAATGGATCTTCATGGATCCCCACCGTCCCCCGGAGCGCCAAATCCGGGACGTATCCATCGGCGGTGTATCGATGCAGGTCGAGGTCCTGAAAAACGGGGAGGCGAGGATCCTGCGCCTCCTTTCCCCGGATCCCCGCCATTATTTAAATCCCCGCCTGCAACCGGGGAACCGGATCAACCTCATACCGTCCATCGAATGACCGGCCATCGGCCGAATTCCCACCGGGAATTCGGCCATTTTCGTCCGTGACAATTTGCCCTTCAAATTGGCTGATTGTGCCAGTTTCCATGTTATAATGGGGACGGGGGCTCACACGGGAAAGGTGAGGTCGATGTCTAAGGGAAAGAAGAAACGAAAAGAACAGATTCAAAGGGCGATTCACTTTGAACTGTACGGAATTGCCCTGTTTACCGCATCGCTGATCGCAATGGCCAGTCTGGGAGCGGTTGGCCGCTCGCTTACATATTTGTCCCGGTTTCTGGTGGGAACCTGGGATTTCATCATCCCCCTTACCGGCATGATCTTGTCCCTATACATCATGGTGAAGCAGCGTTGGCCCACGGGTTGGTCACCTCGCTGGACGGGGATTGCGCTGATTATCCTCGCTTTTCTGGTGTTGAACCACCTGAGCATGGTGGATGCGCTTGGACCGGAGGACCGGGGGAAGACGGTCATCGCCGTTACCTGGGAAAAGATTTTGGCTGAACGGCAAGCGCAACTCCCCACGGATATCGGCGGGGGGATGATCGGTGCCCTGGTTTATTCGCTCTTTGAGTATTTATTTGATGAAGCCGGCACGCCCATCGCCGTGGTTTCGCTGTTGTTGGCGGGAAGCCTTTTGGCCACAGGCTTTTCCTTTGTTCAGTTGGTTCACGCTATCCGGGAGCGCCTGCGCCGCTGGGTGGAAGGATGGAAACGGGAGTTGGCGGAGCGCTGGCGGAAGACCAAGCGTTCCTCCAAAAAAGGAAAGAAGCGGAGGAAGGCCGCTCAACGACCTGCTGCGGAGTTGGACGCCGGCGAAGCGGAGGTACCGGTAATCCACGATTTCACGGAGCGGGATTCTTCCGTTTCCCGGGAATCCGACCGGCCCCAGCAGCTGACGCTCCAGCTGAAGGAACGGGAGGAGAACGCCCGTCCCCAATCGCCGGAGAAGGCGTCCGTCAAAGTGCATTTTCAAGCGGCGGAGGCGGATATGGACATGTCGGAATACCGCCTTCCCCCTTACTCCCTCCTGAACAAACCGCGCAATGCCAACCGGGGTGAGGAGAAGCAGGAAATCAAGTCCAAAGCAAAAAAATTGGAAGCCACCCTGGAGAGCTTCGGCGTGCGGGCAAGGGTGACCCACGCCCACCGGGGCCCTGCGGTGACGCGTTACGAGGTGCACCCCGAGATCGGGGTGAAGGTGAGCCGGATTGTCAATTTGGCGGACGACCTCGCCCTGGCCCTGGCGGCGAAGGATATCCGGATCGAGGCTCCCATCCCCGGAAAGTCGGCGGTGGGCATCGAAGTCCCCAACCCGGAAATCGCCATGGTGGGCCTTCGGGATTTGTTGGAAAGCGCCGATTACCACGAATCTCCTTCCAAGCTCACGCTGGTTCTCGGACGGGATATTTCCGGAGAACCCGTCGTCGGCGATCTGGCCAAGATGCCCCACCTGCTCGTCGCCGGCGCGACGGGATCCGGAAAGAGCGTCTGCATCAATGCAATGATTACCAGCCTGCTATATAAGGCCAAGCCGAACGAAGTCAAGCTGATGATGGTGGATCCCAAGATGGTGGAGCTCAACGTATACAACGGGATCCCGCATCTGCTCACCCCGGTCGTCACCGACGCCCGCCGTGCGGCGGTGGCGCTGAAAAAAGTGGTGGCGGAGATGGAAAAGCGTTACGAGCTGTTTGCCAAGACCGGGGCGAGGGATATCGAGCGGTATAACCAGATGGTCGGGGATTCCGCCGAAGGGTCTCCGCTGCCGTATATCGTCGTGATCATCGATGAGTTGGCGGATCTGATGATGGTGGCTCCGGCGGATGTGGAAGACGCGATCTGCCGGCTGGCTCAGATGGCCCGCGCCGCGGGGATCCATCTGATCATCGCCACGCAACGGCCCTCCGTCGATGTGATCACCGGTGTGATCAAGGCAAATATCCCTTCGCGGATCGCCTTCAGCGTCTCCTCTCAGGCGGATTCCCGGACCATCTTGGATATGGGCGGCGCCGAAAAGCTGTTGGGCCGAGGGGATATGTTGTATCTGCCCGTGGGTTCCTCCAAGCCGATCCGCGTTCAAGGGGCCTTTGTCTCCGACCGGGAGGTGGAGGCGGTGGTTCAATTCGTCAAAGAGCAGCAGGAAGCCCGGTACAACGAGGAGATGATCCCCGACGTGAAGGAGTCGGAGGAAGAGGAGGCGATGGACGACGAGCTGTATCCGGAGGCGGTTCGGCTCGTGGTGGAGGCGAGGGCAGCCTCCGCTTCGATGCTGCAACGCCGTCTGCGCATCGGTTATACGCGGGCGGCCCGGCTGATCGATCTCATGGAAAGCCGGGGAGTGGTCGGTCCCTATGAGGGGAGCAAACCGCGAGAGGTGCTGATCACGCCTGAACAGCTCCATGCCCGGAAACAGATCCCCATATGAGGGAAGTGATGAAAATACTAGCCAAAACGAAATGGGCATGGTATAAAAATGATGGGGCAATCCTCGGTCTGTTGCCGCCGGAAGGAGGCTGATACCACGGATATGGAGGAAAGTGCTTGTATCGTTCGACTGCGCGAGTGGTTAAACCGCGGCGTTTGGACGGAAGGGGAGCTCCTTCCGTCGGAGTTCGAATTGGCCCAACAGTTGGATGTCAGTCGAAGCGAGGTTCTGAAGGCGCTTTCGGTCCTGGAAGAGGAGAAGGTCATCGTCCGCCATCACGGGATCGGCTGGGTTGTCGGAGCCCGTCCCGTTTTTTCTATCCGCATGGAGGAGCTGAGCAGCCTCTCCAGGGTGATTACCCGCTCCGGGCGTTCCCCCGGCACGATATATTTGAATGCTTCCGTTGAAAAGCCGGATCCATCGCTGCGCGAGCAGTTGAAGTTGGGGCCCGAGGAGTCGGTTTTTCGACTGGAGCAGGTCCGGACAGCGGATGGGAAGCCAGTGGTTTATTGTTTGGACAAGTTTCCCGCTTCGATTTTTCAAGATTTCCACCCCTGCGAAAGCGATCACCTGTTTCAGCTTTTTGAAAAGGCGGGAAGGCGCGTGGTGAGGGCTCACACCCGCGTAGAAGCCATCGGATATCACGAGAGGATCTCGTCGCTACTGTGCAGCCCGCCGGAATCATCGCTCCTTATTTTGCGTCAGCTTCATTGGGATCAGCAGGATCGTCCGGTTCTGTTTTCCGCCTATTATTTCCGCTCCGATCAATTCTCCTTCCAAATGGATCGGTACCACCCGGCAACATCCGTTGGGACTGATCTGGAGTTGATCGGGGAAAAATGAATATTGATTCTGGGTTTGTTGCCAACTTTAAGGGGGTCAAGGAGTTCATGAAACGGATACGATGGGTTTCACTGCTGTTGTGCGCATTTCTGGTCCTGGCCGCTGTGGGATGCGGATCCGGTCAGGAAGGGCAGGATCAGCAAGGCAATCATCAAGATGCTTTTTCTGCCGGGATGGTGACCGATACCGGGGGCGTGAACGATGAATCCTTCAACCAGACGGCTTGGGAAGGGATGAAACGCCTGGAAAAGGAGTTGGGCGTCGACTCCAAATACCTCGAATCCAAACGGGATGCGGATTATGTTCCCAACCTCACGCGCTTTGCCCGGGAAGGGCGGGATATCATCTGGGGGATCGGCTTCAAGTTTGAAAATGTGATTCCTCAGGTGGCGAATCAGTTCAAAGATGCGAAGTTCGGCATCGTCGACAGCAATCTGGGCGGGGAGATTCCCCCCAACGTGGTAGCGGTTACCTTCAAGGAGCATGAGGGTTCGTTCCTGATGGGGGTTATCGCGGGATCGATGACCAAGACGGACAAGGTGGGCTTTATCGGCGGGATCTCGTCGCCCCTGATCAAGAAGTTTGAAGTGGGTTTCCGGGCCGGTGTGAAGGCCGCCAATCCGGATGCCGAGGTGAAGGTGGCCTACGCGGAAAGCTTCGACGATGTGGCTAAAGGACGTTCCCTGGCGCAAAACATGTATAACAACGACGTTGATGTGATTTACCACGCCGCCGG
>Ga0079224_100016664_pt1 | contig 10335 bp, 10 predicted proteins | sample Stecom2015_FD_80414 | JGI IMG/M metagenome (GOLD analysis project Ga0079224, IMG submission 80414) | Agricultural soil microbial communities from Utah to study Nitrogen management - Steer compost 2015 | ecosystem: Environmental > Terrestrial > Soil > Agricultural land | place: USA: Utah... | reverse complement strand
GGGATCTCGAGGGCGGTGCGGCCGAGCCGCAGGCGGGCGCTGTCGACTGCCCATATCATCCGGGGGGGCTGCGGCGCCCCGGTCCGCCCGGCGGTCGCGGCCAGCTTGATGACGCGCCGGATGCTGAACTCCAGCCCGAGCGCGAACATGACCAGGATGACGCCCAGCTCCGACAGGGTGCGGATGCGTCCCATGTCGGCGAACAGCGGGATCGGCACCGACGGCCCGATGATGACGCCGGCCAGGAGGTAGCCGAGCACCGGCGGCTGGTGGAGGAGGCGGAACAGGATGGTGACGGCGGCCGCCACCGAGAGGACCACGGCGAGGTCGCGGAGCAGGAGATGCGCCTCGTACACGTGGCCGTCTTCCTCCTCAGTCCCCGAACGCCTGCCGGGCCGCCGCGCGGGCCTCGCCGCGCCGGTCGGCCACCGCGCGGGCCAGGGCGAGCTGCCCCTGGGCGCGCACCAGGTTGTGGTGGCGGCGGCTGGCGAACCGCTCCGGGTCCCAGCCGAAGTAGCGATCGTCGAACACGTCGACGCAGAAGCGCGCGGCCAGCTCGACGCAGACCGTCTCGACGCCGCGCACGATGGCCTCGATCTCGCCCGGCTCGAGCAGGCCGGCGGCGCCGGCCGCGTACCCGCGCAGGGCGGCGGCGTAGCGGTCGAGGTCGAACGCGGGCGCCGTGGTGTCCTCGCCGACCGGGTTGCACCAGGAGCGCAGGGCGTCGCCCAGCTCGTAGGCGACGGTCTGCCGGCCGAGGGTGTCGAGGTCGATGAGGCAGCGCGCCGCCACCTCCGGCCCGGCGGCGAAGCGCACGTTGGAGACCTTGAGGTCGCCGTGGGTGGCCCGCTGCGGCAGATCGCCGTGCGGCGCCAGGCGCGCGCCGGCGTCGAGGATGCGGCGCGCCAGGTCGGCCGCCTCGTCGAGCAGCGCGGCGGCGCCGCCGTCCTGCGCCGCCGGGGCCGGGCCGGCACCGCGCAGCGCGTCGGCCAGCCGGCGCAGGTGGCCGGCGGTGTCGTGCACCCCGGCGCGCTGGAAGACGAACTCGTGGCGGAGGTCGGCCAGGGCGCGGTGGAAGCGCCCGACCAGCCCGCCGGCCGCCTCGGCGTGGGCGGCGTCCGGCATCGCGTGCAGGGTCACGCCGCCGACGTAGCTGAGCGCGCGCCACACCCCGCCGCCGTGCTCGAACCAGCGGGCGCCGGAGGTGGTGCGCATGAGGCGCGGCGTCTCCAGCCCGCGCGCCGCCAGGTGCTCGGTCACCGCCTCGATGTCGAGGTTGACCTCGGCGGCGAAGATCGGGTGCAGCCGCTGCACCACCGCGCGCGGCTCGCCGCCCGGCTCGCCGACCAGGAACGTGCGGTTGATGAGCCCGCCGCGCTCGCGCTCGGCGGCGCACCCGGCCAGGCCCCAGGCGGCCATGACCTCGGCCGGCAGCTCCTCGGCGGCGACCGGGACCGCCATCGTCACTCCTTCGGGTCGATCTCGAGGAGCTCGACGTCGAACACCAGCATGCCCTGCGGGCGCCCCGGCTTGCCCTTGTAGGCGAGCTCCTCCGGGATCCAGAAGCGGCTCTTCTGACCGACCACCATGGTCTGCAGGCCGTCGGTCCAGCCGGGGATGACGCTGTCCAGCCCGAAGGTGATTGGCTTGCCGCGCGCCACCGAGCTGTCGAACATGTTGCCGTCGGTGGTCCAGCCGCTGTAGTGCACCTTCACCTTGCTGGTCGCGGTCGGCTTCTCCTTGCCGGTCCCCTTCTTGAGCACCTTGTAGAAGACGCCCTTCTCGGTCTTCTTGGCGCTCTTGGGCGGCGCGGCGACGTCCTTGGGCACCGGCGGCGGCTCCGGCATCTCCTTGATCTCGAGGAGCTCGACGTCGAACACCAGCATGCCCTGCGGCCGGCCGCGCTTGCCCTGGTAGGCCAGCTCCTCCGGGATCCAGAAGCGGGGCTTCTCGCCGACCACCATGGTCTGCAGGCCCTCGGTCCAGCCCGGGATGACCGCGTTGAGCGCGAACTCGCTCGGCCGCTCCTTGGTGACCGAGCTGTCGAACATGTTGCCGTCGGTGGTCCAGCCGCTGTAGTGCACCTTCACCCGGTCCCAGGCGCGCGGCTTCTTCTTGCCGGTCCCCTTCTGCAGAACCTTGTAGGCGACGCCGCTCTTGGTCTTGCGCGCGCCCGCGGGAGGAGCGGCGACGTCCTCCGGGGTGGGCGGCGCCGGGATCACCTTCTGCAGCTCGACGTCGAACACCAGCATGCCCTCGGGCGCGCCCGCCTTGCCCTTGTAGGCCAGCTCCTCCGGGATCCAGAAGCGGGTCTTCTCGCCGACGGTCATCACCTGGAGGCCGTCGGTCCAGCCGGGGATGACGCCGGACAGGGAGAAGCGGGCCGGGTGCTTGCGGATCACCGAGCTGTCGAACATCTCGCCGTCGGTGGTCCAGCCGGTGTAGTGGACGACCACCGTGTCGTTCGGGCCCGGCTTGTCGCCCGGCTCCTTGGCCGGCTCGAGCACCTTGTAGAAGACGCCCTTCTCGGTCTTCTGGGCGTCGGCCGGCGGGGCGGCGACGTCCGGCGGCGGCGGGATGTCGTTCTTCTTGCGCCTGGCCGCCTTGTCGGGGGCGGGCAGACCCTTCTCGACACTCTCCTCGGCCTCGATCTTCTCGGCGACCTTCTTGCTGCCCCCTTCCTTCTGGCAGGCGGCGGCGGACAGCGCGAGGAGGGCGGCCGCGGCGAGGGCGGCCGGGAGGCGGCGGTGCATCGACATGGGCTGGAATCTAAATCGAATCGCGGCGCAGAGAAACACGCGCGGCTCGATTTGCAGGGCCGCGACCGCCCCTCAGGCGATGTCCCGCCAGGCCTCGCGCGTGAGGTTGCGGACGCCGCCCTCGAGGACCGCTAGGTTGTCCTCGATGCGGACGCCGCCGAGCTCGGCCAAGGCGTCGACCAGGGGCCAGTTGACCCGCTCGCCGAGCGGCTCGCCGCGCAGCCGGTCCATCAGCTCCGGGGTGAAGTACAGCCCCGGCTCGATGGTGAAGACCTGGCCCGGCACGATGACCGAGGTGTTGCGCAAGAACGGGTTGTCCGGCCGCGAGGGGGTGAGCTTCATGCCGACGTCGTGCACCTGGATGCCGAGCGAGTGGCCGAGGCCGTGGGGCAAGAAGCGCCGGGTGGCGCCGGTCGCGACCAGCTCGTCGTCGCTGGCGCGCACCAGGTCGAGCTCGCGCAAGATCGGCGCGATCAGCTCGTGGCACTGGTCGTGGAGCTGCTCGAACGGCAGGCCGGGGCGGACGCGGCGGATGATCTCCTGCTGCAGCGACTCGACCCGGGTGATCAGCTCGGCGAACAGGCGCGCCGCCGAGCCGTCGCCGACCACCTGGGTGCGGCTGATGTCGCTCGGGTAGCCGAGGAAGGTCGCGCCGGCGTCGACCAGGAGCGAGCGATCGGCCGGCCCCCGGTGGCGCGTGTAGTGGACGTGGTGCAGGATGGCCGCGCTGCGGCACTGGGCGACGATGTTCTTGTACGGCGTCTCGTGGTCGTCCTGATCGGTGGCGCGCAGGTACTCCAGGTGCAGCTCGAGCTCGGAGCAGGGCCGCTCGCGGAACATGCGGAAGATGGCGTCGTGGCCGCGGGCGCCGCGGCGCGAGGCCTCGAGCAGGCACTCGCGCTCGTACTCCGACTTCACGGTGCGGACGGCGTTGAAGTCGGCGACCAGCTCCGGCGGGTTGACGTGCTCGCGCGGGATCCCCAGCGCCTCGGCCCGCGCCGGGTCCTCGCCGACGAAGGCGAGCCGCTCGGCCGGCAGCTCGCCGGGCAGCGCGGCCGGCGCGATCACCTGCTGGTCGATCTCTGCCCAGACCCAGTCGGGCGGCTGCGGCGCCGGGCCGTCCCAGAAGCCGACCTCGTAGGCGCGCAGGACGCGCGGGCGGCGACCCGGCTGCACCACCAGGTACGCCTCTGCCTCGCGCAGCGGCAGCCAGTGGGCGAAGGGGGGGCAGGGGCGATAGGGCCACTCGGCGTCGTCGAACCGGCTCTTGAGCTCGATCGAGCCGGAGTGAATGACGAGGGCGCCGAAGCCGTGGCGCTCGAGGGCGGCGCCGTAGCCGGCGGCCAGGCGCTGGACGTGCTCGCGGTACAGATCGGGGAGGTTCGCGGGGGCCGCCATGAGGAAGGGTTACCAGACCAGCGGCCCCCGCGTCACGCGCGCGATCACGCGGCGCTCCCGGCGCGGTGGCGGCGAGGTCGGCTCTCCGCTGGAAGCGGGCGCGCCGGCCCGCCATAACAGCGGGGGCGGGAAGGAGGTCGTCATGAGGAGGAGTCTCGCAATCATCGGCTCCGGGATCCTGCTGTCGTCGATCGCCTGGGCCAGCGCCCCCGGCAGCGCCGACAAGCAGCCGACGCCGGCGCTCGAGGCCAAGCACCGGATGTTCCGCGCCGAGCAGGGCAGGTGGATGCCGCTTCCGGACCTCGTGCCGGCCGGGGGCGCGATGATGGTGATGGACGGCGATCCGTCGCAGGGCGCGGCCGACTTCTACGTCCGCTTCCCGGCCGGGTACGGGGTGCCGATGCACATGCACACGCCGAGCGAGCGGCTCTACATGAGCTCCGGCACGCTGCAGGTGCGGATGTTCGACGGCGAGACGACCGCGCTCGCAAAGGGCTCGTTCGTGTACGTCCCCTCGCGCAAGCCGCACCAGATGACCTGCACCGGCGAGCAGGAGTGCCTGTTCTATCTCCACGTCGCCGGCGTGTTCGACCTCCACCTGGTGGACGACCGCGGAGAGGTGACGCGGAGCTGGAGCGCGGCGGACGCGACGGCGCCGCGGCAACAGGCGGCGCGGGCGCCGCGGCGGCGGTGAGGGCGCCGGCAGGCGGTGAGGGCGGCGGCGCGGGTGGCGCGGCGGCTCAGGTGCGCGCGCGGCCGCGCCGCGGCGCCGCCCAGGAGCAGATCGGGCAGGCGGCCGGGTCGTGGCCGCGCGCCGGGCAGTAGGCGCGGCCGAAGTAGATGAACTGCAGGTGCAGGTCGTTCCACCGGTCCGGCGGGTAGAGCGCCTTGAGGTCGCGCTCCACCTCGACCACATTGCGCGCCGGCGACAGGCCCCAGCGGCCGGCCAGCCGGTGGATGTGGGTGTCGACCGGGAAGGCGGGCACGCCGAAGGCCTGGGCCATCACCACGCTGGCGGTCTTGTGGCCGACGCCGGGCAGCGCCTCGAGCTCCTCGAAGCTCTGCGGCACCTGGCCGGCGTGGCGCTCCGCGATCATGCGCGACAGCTCGCGGATGTTCTTGGCCTTGGCCGGAGCCAGGCCGCACGGGCGGATGATCCGCTCGATCTCGGCGACCGGCAGGCTGGCCATCGCCTCCGGCGTGCGGGCGCGCGCGAACAGCGCCGGCGTGGTGGCGTTCACCCGGGCGTCGGTGCACTGGGCGGACAGCACGACCGAGACGAGCAGGGTGAACGGATCCTCGTGCTCGAGCGGGATGGGAGGGCGCGGGAAGAGCTGGTCGAGCGTCTCGGCGATGCGCGCCGCCCTGGCCCGCAGCGCGGCGGTCGGCCGGCGGCCGGAGGCGGGCGCGCCCCGAGCGGCCGGGGCGCGGCGAGCGCCTCGCGCGGCGCGCGGGCGGGTCACGGCGCACCTCCGGCCGGCGCCTCCGCCGGCGCCTTTGAGGCGCGCCAGCGCTCGGCGATGCGGCGCGCCTCGGTGTCGCCCGGCGCGCGCTCGAGGGCGCGCTCGGCCGCCGCGAGGGCGGCCGGCCCGTCGCCCGCCTGGTCGTGCACCATCGCCTCGACCAGGTGCGGGCGGTGATCGTCCGGCGCGAGCCGCTGGGCGACGTTCGCCTCGGCCAGCGCGCGCTCCGGCTGGCCGGTGCGGCGGTAGAGGTTGGCCAGCGAGGTGTGGCCCTGGGCGTAGTCCGGCGCCACCTCGACCACGCGCTGGTAGGCGGCGGTCGCGGTGTCCAGGTCGCCGAGCCGGCGCGACGAGCCGCCCCAGAAGCGGTAGTAGTCGCGCGCGGTGTCGGTCACCGACGGGCGGGCGAGGAGGGCGAGGGCGGCGCACGCCGCCAGGTGGAGGAGGGCGGTGCGCGGCGCGGCCGCCCGGTGGGACAGCGCGAGCGCGCCGCCCGCGGCCGCCGCAAGGGCCGCGGCGGCGAGCGCCGGGCCGCCGATCGGCGCGGTGGCCAGGAGCAGGGCGCCGCCGGCGATCGCGGCGGCGCAGGTGGCGAGCGTGCCCGGCGGCGAGCCGGGCAGGCGCGGAAGCGGCAGGCGCCCGGCGCGCTCGCCCAGCCAGCGGGCCGCCGCGGCGATCGGCCGCTCCGGCAGGACCAGGGTGTAGATCGCGACCATGAAGTAGGAGAACAGGCCGATGCGGAAGCCGGCCGCCTCGATGCCGACGTGGAAGGCGATCCCGAGGGCGGCGGCGGGCGCGCGCAGCGCCGGCACGTGGATGGCGGCGGCGAGGAAGAGCTCGGTGGCGACGACCAGGCGGGCGGCGGTGGCGAAGCCGCCGAGCTGCTCGATGGCGCCCTCGGCCCAGCCGTGCACCTGGAGCTCGAGCACCGCGCCGCTCCACCAGCGCGGATCGAGCTTGGCGAGCGCGGCGAACAGGTAGACGATCGAGACCTGCGCCAGGATGAGGCGGATCGGCCAGCCGGGGACCGGCTCGCGCGCGCCGGCGTCGCCTGCGGCGCTCCCTCGCGGCCAGGTCAGGCCGCAGCAGGCGAGCAGCACCAGGAAGACGAGGTAGTGGTGCTGGTAGGAGTCGAGCTGGCTGCCGAAGTAGGTGACGCCGTAGAGCGCGGTGAGCGCCCACACCGCGGCGCGCCGGCCGGCGCCGAGCGCGATGAGCGCGGCGAGGTAGGCCTGCAGGAGGTTGCCGGCCGCGATCACCGGCCGCTCGAGGACCGGCAGGAGGCCGTCGAGCCAGGGCAGGTGCGAGACGTTGAAGTCGCCGGCGCCGTAGCGGGGCGCGTGCTCCACCTCGAGCCAGAGATCGACGGCGAGCACGCCGAAGAAGAGGAGGCGGAACAGGCGCACGACCTCCGGCGCGACGGCGTGGTCGAGCCAGATGCGCTGCCAGCGGCGCAGGGCGCGCACGCCTACAGCCTCCCGTCCGGGCAGAGGTCCCACAGGCCCTCCTCGAGCACCTCGCGGCGGGGCCGCTCGCCCGGCGCCGCCGGCTCCTGGCAGGTGAGCTCGAGCCGGACCTCCTGGCCCGGGCGCTCGCGGCAAAGGCGCCTGGCCATCGCCTCGAGGACGTCCTGGCGGCCGCGGCGGGCGATGGTCACCCACGCCTCGTGGAACTGCGAGTGCAGCCGCACCGGCGTCCGCGCCTCGCCGACCAGGAACACCGGCTGGCAGCGCACCATCCGCTCGGCCGAGAACATGCGCCAGGCGAACCGCTCGTCGTACCGCTCGGCGCGGGAGCGGTCGCGGGTGAGGTAGTAGGAGACCGGCAGGGCGATCTGCACCAGCAGGAAGAGGTGGATGAAGGCGAGGACGGCGCGGGGGCGGCCGCGCCGGCGCGCGGACCGGGCGGCGGCGGGCGCCCTCGACGGCCCGGGCGGCGGCGCCTTCGCGGGAGGCGGCTCCGCCGGCGACGGCGCCTCCGCCGGCCCGGGCGAGGGCGCCTGCGCGGGGGATGGCGTCTGCCCCGCGCGGGGCGAGACGCGCTTCGCCGCGCCGCGCCGAGAGCCTCGCTTGCCTTTCCGGGCCGCCACCGCGGCGGATGGTACCCCGGTGCGGGGCCGCGAGACAGATGCTCCAGGATGGCACCGGGGATTGTCAGGCTGGCATTCGGTTCCGTCGGTGAAGCGGGACAAGTGAGCGAGTCGACAGGCAGGGCACCTGGCAGGTCGGTTGCACTCGCCCACGACATGCTCTTCCGCGCCACCGTCATCTCCCTCCTCGGTTCCCTCGTCCTCTTCCAGCTCGGCGACCAGATCCGCTGGGCGGCGCACCATCGCTGCGCGGCGCACGATCGCTGCGCGGCGCACGATCCGCCCGCCGCGGCGGTCAACCTGGCTCCGCCGCCGGCGTCGGTGCCGCCGGCGTCCGTGCCGCCGGCACCTAGGCCGCCGACGCCCTCGCTCGCGCCGCCGGCTGCGCCGCCTCCGGCGCTGGCCGCGCCCCCGGCGCTCGAGCTCGCGCCGGCCACCCGCATGGTCGACCTCGACGTGTCCGCCGTCGAGAGCTGGATCGAGACCGGCGCGGTCGCCGGCGCGGCTCGCATGGTGCCTTCCATGAAGGACGGCCGGCTGCAGGGCCTCAAGATCTACGCCGTCCGCGCCGGCGGGCCGCTCGCCGCCGTCGGCCTCGAAAACGGCGACACCCTCCTGGCCGTCAACGGCGTCCCGGCCTTGCCCGCCCGCCTCGACGCGCTGGTCCGCGCGGTCGACGTGCGCCCCGGCGCCTTCGTCGACCTCGACCTCGTGCGCCGCGGCGAGCCGATGCGCATCGCCGTGCTCCTCCACCAAGGCGACCGGCGCGAGCGCACCCGGCACGAGGACGCCGGTGCCGATCAGGCGTCGCGCGGCCGCTCGAGCCCGGCGCGGTCGAGCAGCCTGTAGAGGTACTTCCGCTCCACGCCGGCGCGCCGCGCCGCCTCAGCCAGGTTGCCGCCGGCCTGGCGCAGGAGGTCCTCGAGGTACTCGCGCTCGAAGCGGCTGACCAGCTCCTCCTTGGCCTCGATGAACGGCCGGTCGGCCCGCACCCGCGGCGGATCGGCCGCGCCGGTCGCCGCCGCGCGCAGGAGGATCGGCATCTGCGCGAGCGGCGCCCCGGGAGGCGAGAGCGCCACCGCCCGGGCGATCACGTTGCGCAGCTCGCGCACGTTGCCCGGCCAGTGATACGCGAGCAGCCGATCGAGCTGCGGCCCCTCGATCGGATCCGACGGCGCGCCGTGCGCGGCGAGGAAGCGGCGCACCAGCGCCGGGATGTCGCCCGGCCGCTGCCGCAGCGGCGGCAGGTGCACCTCGACCACCGCCAGCCGGTAGTAGAGATCGCCGCGGAAGCTGCCGCGGCCGACCTCGTCCCACAGGTCGCGGTGAGTGGCGGCCACCACCCGCACGTCGTGGCGCTCGCTGCGTGAGGCGCCGAGCGGCGTCACCTCGCCCGCCTCGAGCAGGCGCAGGAGCTTCGGCTGCAGCGCCAGCGGCAGGTCGCCGATCTCGTCGAGGAACAGGGTGCCGCCGTCGGCCTGGGCAAAGGCGCCCGGCCGGTCCGACACCGCGCCGGTGAAGGCGCCCTTCCGGTGCCCGAACAGGTCCGACTCGATGAGCGTCTCGCTGGTCGCGCCGCAGTCGAACACCACGAACGGGCCGTCCCGCCGGCTGCTGTTCTGGTGCACCGCGCGCGCCGCCAGCTCCTTGCCGGTGCCGCTCTCGCCGATGAACAGGATCGACGCGTCGGTCGCGCTGGCCCGCTCGAGCACCGCGAACACCTGGCGCATCGCCGCGCTCTCGCCGTGGAGGTCGCCGAAGTCACTCGCCGCGCTCGGCGCCAGGTCGACCGACACCTCCTCCGGCAGGAGCTGGATCAGCGTGGTGCCGACCCGCAGGATCGCGCCGACCGGAACCGTCGCGCGGGTCAGCGCGACGCCGTCGAGGAAGGTGCCGTTGCGCGAGCCGAGGTCGGCGACCTCGAAGCCGGCGTCGGTCGGCACGATGGTGCAGTGGCGGCGCGAGACCGCCGGGTCGGCCAGCGGCACGTCGGCCGCCGGATCGGCGCCGACCACCACGCCGACCGGTGGGATCGCCACCTCGGCGCCGCCCTCGCCCAGCACCCGGAGCCGGCAGCGCTGGGCCGCGGCGTGCTGCCGGAGCTGGTTGGTCACCCGGGTGACGGCCACCGGCCCACGGTATGCGGGCAGCCGTCCGGGTGCAACCGCACCCACATCGGTTGACCGGGCGGGTGCCCGGGTACCCGCCGCCGGCGCGCCGGTCTCCGCGGATCCGCCACTTGCCGGCGGCACGGCGGTTGCGATGAGGGCGGGCTCACCCACCGCGGCGCGTCGCCGCTTCAGGAGGTCTGTCATGCGCAAGGTCGCTCTCGTGCTTGCATCCCTGTTCCTGCTCGCCACCGCCGGGCTCGGCCTGCTCGCCGCCAACCGCGGGATCAAGGACGCCAAGGCGATCGACGAGATCTACGGCGAGTCCAAGGAGGTCGTCGCGATGGCCGCCGCCGCCAGCGCCGATCCGGCGGCGCAGGAGCTCAAGAGCCTGGCCGAGCGGACCGGCGCGCTCAAGGCGGGCGCGGTGATCTACGGCCTCGCCGCGCTGCTCGCCCTCGGGCTCCTGGTCACCACCTTCGCCGGCAAGTCGTTCGTGCCGGTGCTCGCCGGCGTCG
>Ga0079224_100016663_pt1 | contig 10335 bp, 8 predicted proteins | sample Stecom2015_FD_80414 | JGI IMG/M metagenome (GOLD analysis project Ga0079224, IMG submission 80414) | Agricultural soil microbial communities from Utah to study Nitrogen management - Steer compost 2015 | ecosystem: Environmental > Terrestrial > Soil > Agricultural land | place: USA: Utah... | reverse complement strand
CGGCATGGGGATGCCGACGACGGCGATCTACGTCGTGCTGTCGGTCGTTCTCGCGCCGTCGCTGATCCAGATGGGCGTCTCGCCGATGGCGGCGCACCTGTTCATCTTCTATTTCGGGCTGCTGTCGTTCCTGACGCCCCCGGTCGCGGTCGCGAGCTTCGTCGCCGCGGGGCTTGCGCGGGGCAGCATGTGGGGCACTTCGTGGGAGGGCGTGAAGCTCGGTGCGATCGCGTACCTGCTGCCGTTCCTCTGGTGCTTCAACGAGGCGCTGATCCTCGAGGGCTCGACGATGGAGAACGTCTACGCGGTCGCCGCGGCGACGATCGGCGCGGCACTCCTCGCGCGGGCCTTGCAGACGGTGCGGTTCAAGGATGTCTCGAAGCTCGGGATCGGCGGCGCGTACGTGCTCGCCGCATGCCTCGTCGGCAGCTCCACGCTGTGGCTCGGACCCGCGTCGCTCTGGAACGTCGGCGTTCTCGGGTTCGGCGCGGCGCTCTTCGTCGCGACGCATTACATCCGAGCGATCCCGACGGCCTGACCGGCGACGCATGCCGCTATCGGGCTCGCCTGTCCTTGCACGCTGCGCAGTGCGAAAATCGAGTATCTGACCGGGACGTTACGACGATGATCGAAGGAACTTGCCTGTGCGGCGCGCTCCGCTACGCCGTGGACGCGCCGTTCGACGCGATGCTGCACTGCCACTGCTCGATGTGCCGCAAGCACCACGGCGCGGCGTTCGCGACGTTCGTAGGCGCGCCGCATGCGGCATTCCGGTGGATTTCGGGCAAGGACGACGTCGCGCGGTATCCATCGTCCGACCACGGCACGCGAGGTTATTGCCGCCGCTGCGGGTCCGTCGCGCCGCTCGAGATGCCGGAGGCCGGGGCCGCGTTTCTGCCGGCGGGTAACCTGACGGGCGACCCGGGGATTCGTCCCCAGAGCCACATGTTCGTCGGCTCGAAGGCGAGCTGGTACACGATCGCCGACGACCTGCCGCAGCACGCGGCGTATCCGCCGGAGCTCGGCGGGGGCGCGGGAGTGGACCGGCCCGCGATGCCGCATCGGGCGGGCGTGATCGGCGGCAGCTGCCTGTGCGGCGAGGTGGCCTGCGAGGTCGATCCCGACGGCCTCCTCAGGATGATGAACTGCCACTGCTCGCGCTGCCGCCGCGCGCGGAGCGCCGCGCACGCGTCGAATCTCTTCGTCGCGCTCGATCGGTTCCGATGGCTCCGCGGCGAGGAGCTGGTCGAGCGCTACAAGGTGCCGGAGGCGCAGAGCTTCACGATCGCGTTCTGCACGCGCTGCGGCGGCAAGGTGCCGCGCGTCGCGCCGGAGCGTTCCTGGGCGGTCGTGCCGGCGGGTGCGCTCGACACCGACCCCGGAATGCGTCCCCAGGCGCACATTTTCGTCGGCTCGAAAGCGAGCTGGTTCGAGATCCGCGACGACGTGCCGCAGCACGAGGCGTTGCCGCCGGCCTGAGCGGATGGTGTTACAGACGAGAAGCGGAGTGATGAAGGCGTATCAAGTCGTCCAAGGCAGCAAGAGCATCGAGGGATTGAAGCGCGTGGAGTTGCCGAAGCCCGAGCCCGGCCCCGGTCAGGTGCTCGTGCGAATGCGTGCGGCGTCCCTGAACTTCCGCGATCTCGCCGTCGTGAACGGCAAGTACATCCGGGGCCCGCTCGAGCGGGACACGATCCCGCTTTCCGACGGCGCGGGCGAGGTCGAGGCGGTCGGCGAGGGCGTCGCGGAGTTCAAGCCGGGCGATCGCGTGCTCGCGACGTTCACGCAAGGCGACCCGCCGGCCGCGCTCGGATCGCCGCTCGACGGGACGCTCGCCGAGTACGGCGTCTTCGACCGCCGCGGCCTGTTGCACGTGCCCCCACACCTGTCGTTCGAGGAAGCCGCGACGCTGCCCTGCGCGGGCGTGACGGCGTGGAACGCAATCGCGTGGGGACGGCCGTTCAGGGCCGGCGAGACGGTGCTGACGCTCGGCACCGGCGGTGTCTCGATCATCGCGCTGCAGCTCGCGAAGGCCGCCGGCGCGCGCGTGATCATCACGTCGTCGAGCGACGAGAAGCTCGAGCGCGCGCGTGCGCTCGGCGCCGACGATCTGATCAATTACACGAAGACGCCGGAGTGGGCCGCCGAGGTGCTGCGGCTCACGGGCGGGCATGGCGCCGACAAGGTGATCGAGACGGCGGCGTTCGGCACGTTGCCGCAGTCGTATCAGGCGGTCGCGCCGGGCGGCGAGATCGAGCTGATCGGCGTGCTCACGAGGGCGACCGGCGATCTGAGCCCGCATCCGCTGATGTTCAAGGGCGCGACGCTCCGCGGGCTGTTCGTCGGCGGGCGCGAGCACGCCGAAGGGCTCGTCCGGATGCTTGCGGTGACGAAGGTGAAGCCGGTCGTCGACCGCGTGTTCGATTTCGAGCAGGCGAAGGAAGCGTACGAGCATCTGCGCGCGGCGAAGCACTTCGGCAAGATCGTGATCCGGATCTGAAGGCGGACGCCGCCGGCATCGGCGACGCCGTTGCCTGCACCGCGCAACGCGCTTTTCCATAATGCGTGCCCTTCCCGTGCGAAGCCGCGGCCCTCGCGGGCCGCGGCGCGCTTTTGGACCCGGTCTGCGGCCGCTCCTAGAATGTTAGCGACCCTTACTAATTGCGAGGATGAAAAGAACATGATCTCGCTATTCGGTCGCTCTCCCGTTCCCGACGCTCGCGTTCTGCGCATTCCTCACTACTGCGTGCCGTGCGAGGAGGCCGAAAGCCTTCGGCCGAAGCGTGAGTTGCAGCTCGAGTGGATGCGCGAGAAGGGCGTGCGCTATCTCGGCAACCCGGCAGATCGCGTGCCGCGGAAAGACGCTGCGGCGCCGAGCGCGCGCGTCGTCTCGATCCGCCGCACCGGGTAGGCGAGCGCGCGGGCGGGTAGAAGCGGCGACCGCGCCGCGGCTGCCCGGCGCGTAGAACGAAGCGGCGGGCCGCGGCCCGCGGGCCGCTCCTGCCGGCGAGTGGTCGCGGCGCGAAGGCCGGTCCCGCCGCGGCCGTGGCGGCGAAGCTGCGGGCTTGGTGGCGGCCCGCTATGATGAAGCTCGGCCCGAAGAAACCCCGAGAGCGGAGCCCGATATGGCCATCGAACGCACGGCGACCGGCACCTGGCGCGGCAATCTGAAAAGCGGCAGCGGCACAATCGGTAGCACGAGCGGCGTCCTCGCAGACACGCCGTTCACGTTCGCGACGCGTTTCGAGAACGCAAAAGGCACGAACCCCGAGGAGCTGATCGCGGCCGCGCATGCGGCGTGCTTCAGCATGGCGTTCGCCAACTACCTCGCGGGTCAAGGCCACGAGCCCGAGGAGATCCGCACGCGGGCGACGATCACGCTCGATAACGGCGTGATCAGCAAGATGCACCTCGTCACCGAGGGGCGCGTGCCGGGTCTCGACGACTCGGCGTTCCGGCGCCTCGCGGCGGAAGCCGAGAAGAAGTGCCCCGTATCGAACTTGTTGCGCAACGGGCTTTCGATCTCTGTCGACGCGTCGCTCGCCTGATCCCGAGCGGTCCGAGCGTGCCCGAGCGGCCGCTGTTGCCGCGCGCTCCGCTGCGCGTCGCAGCATGAGCCCCGCCGAGCCGCTGCCGATCGATGCGGCGCTGCCCGCTCTGCGCGCAGCGCTGCGGTCCCGCCCGGCCGCGGTGCTGCAGGCGCCCCCGGGTGCGGGCAAGAGCACCGTCGTTCCGCTCGCGCTGCTCGACGAGCCGTGGCTCCGCGGGCGCATCGTGATGCTCGAGCCGCGGCGCCTCGCGGCGCGCGCGGTCGCGCGGCGAATGGCGGCGACACTCCGCGAGCCGGTCGGGCAGACCGTCGGCTATCGGATGCGCCTCGACACGCGGGTATCCGAAGCGACGCGCATCGAGGTCGTGACCGAGGGCGTGCTCGCACGCATGCTCGAGAGCGATCCCGCGCTCGAAGGGGTTTCCCTCGTGATCTTCGACGAGTTCCACGAGCGGAGTCTCGACGCGGACCTCGGGCTCGCGCTCGTGCTCGACGCGCGCGATGCGCTCGCGCTCGATCTGAAGCTGCTCGTGATGTCGGCGACGCTCGAGACCGAGCCCGTGCTGCGATTACTGGGCGACGCCGCGCTCGTCACGGCGGAGGGCCGGGTCTTCCCGGTCGAGACGCGCTACGTCGGCAAGGGGCCGCCGGCGTTGCCCGGGGCGGCCGAGCCGCCGGAGCGCCTCGTCGCCGCGACCGTGCGGCGCGCGCTCGGCGAGACCGACGGCGACGTGCTCGTGTTCCTTCCGGGCGCGCGCGAGATTCGCCGCGTGCAGTCGCTGCTCGAAGCGGCGCCGCTCGACGGGGATGTGCGCGTGCTCCCGCTCTACGGCGACCTCGACGCGGCCGCGCAGGATGCGGCCATCGCGCCGAGCCCACCGGGCGCCCGGAAGGTCGTGCTCGCGACGAACATCGCCGAGACGAGCCTGACGATCGAGGGGGTGCGCGCGGTCGTCGACTCGGGGCTCGAGCGCCGGTCCGTATTCGATCCGCCGAGCGGCATGAGCCGGCTCGAGACGCGACGGATCTCGCGTGCCGCGGCCGAGCAGCGGCGCGGGCGCGCCGGGCGGACGGCGAGCGGCGTGTGCTACCGCTGCTGGAGCGAGGGTGCGGAGCGCGGGCTCGCCGCGTCGACGCCGCCCGAGATCGCGAGCGCCGACCTCGCGCCGCTCGCGTTGTCGCTCGCCCTCTGGGGCGCGCGCGACGCCGCCGCGCTGCGCTGGCTCGATCCGCCGCCGAAGGCGATGCTCGCGAGCGCCCGAGACTTGCTCCGCCGCCTCGGAGCGATCGACCCGTCCGGTGCGATCACCGCCCACGGCCGGGAGATGGCGGCGCTTCCGGTGCACCCGCGCCTCGCGCACATGCTGCTCCGCGGCCGCGAGCTCGGGTGCGCGGCGCTCGCGGCCGACCTCGCGGCGCTCCTGTCGGAGCGCGATATTCTTCGCGGCACGGACGCCCGCGACGCGGACGTCCGTACCCGCCTCGCGCTGCTGCGCTCGGCTTCGCCCGGCAACGCCCTGCGCCGCGCCCGCCGCCTCGCCGCGGATCTCCGCCGCCGGCTCGGCTCGGGCGAACGTGCCGTCTCCGGCGACGCTTCCGCCGGCCTGCTGCTCGCGTTCGCGTATCCGGACCGCGTCGGGCGCCGGCGCCCCGGCGGCGACGGCCGCTACGCGCTCGCGAACGGCCGCGGCGCGGTGTTCGCTGCGCCCGACGCGCTCGCACGCGAAGAGCTGATCGTCGCGGTCGAGGTCGACGACCGCGAGCGGGACGCGCGCATCCTTCTCGCCGCACCGCTCGACCGCGCGGAGCTCGAGCGGCACTTCGCCGCCGAGCTCGAGCGCTCGGACACCGTCGACTGGGACCCTCGCGAGCAGGCGGTGATCGCGCGCAGGGTCGTGCGGCTCGGCGACCTCGTGGTCGACGAAGCGCCGCTGCAGCCGGTGCCGGAGGACGCGGCCGCTGCGGCGATGCTCGCCGGCGTCCGTGCGCTCGGCGTCGCGGCCCTGCCGTGGACGGACGAGGCGCGAAGCTTCCGGGCGCGCGTCGAGTTCTTGCGCTCGCTCGATCTGCCGGCCGTCGCTTCGTGGCCTGCGATGGACGATGCGTCGCTCGCCGCAACCGTCGAGCGCTGGCTAGCGCCGTGGCTCGCCGGCATGACGCGGCGGGAGCATCTCGCGCGCATCCCGCTCGCCGATGCGCTCCGGTCGATGCTGTCGTGGGAGGATCGCCGCTTGCTCGAGGAGCTCGCGCCGAGCCGCCTGGAGGTGCCGAGCGGCTCGCAGATCCGAATCGACTACGAGGACGAGAACGCGCCGGTCGTCGCCGTGCGGCTGCAAGAGGTGTTCGGCTTGACCGAGACGCCGCGTATCGCGGGAGGGCGCATGCCGGTCACGCTCAAGCTGCTCTCGCCGGCGCAGCGTCCGGTGCAGGTCACTCGCGACCTCGCGAGCTTTTGGCGGAGCGGTTACGCGGAGGTGCGGAAGGATTTGCGCGGCCGCTATCCGAAGCATTACTGGCCGGAGAACCCGCTCGAAGCGGAGGCGATCCGCGGCGTCCGGCCGCGCAAGCAGTGACGTGCTTTCCCCGCCGAGCGGCGGCCGGAAGACGCGCTTCCGGCCGCCGGCCGACGGATGCTAGCGCTTGCGCTTCGCCTTCTTGGTGCTCTTCGCCTTCGCGGCCGGTGCGCTCTTCTTCTTCGCGGCGGCCTTCTTGCCGGACGCGGCTTTCTTCTTCGCCGGCGCGGCGGCGGCGCCCTTGATCGTCAGCAGGGTGAGCTTCGGATCGGCCGCGAGGCATTCGGCCTCGGGGATGCCGAGCTCGCGCCGCACGATGTTCGTGCCCTGCACGAGCGACACCATCTTGTAGAACGCGTGCCGGCGGGCCATGCCCTCGCGGCCCATGCCGCAGTCCGAGGAGAGCACGAGTCGCTCGACCGGAATGTGCTTCAGCGCCATCCGGATGTGCGCCGCGACCTCCTCGGGGCGCTCGACCTGCAGAGAGTGATGGTCGATCACGCCGATCGCGACCTTCATGTCGGTGATCTCTTTGCCGATCGCCTCGAGATCCATGCCGCCCGAGCTGCACGACTCGAACGTGATCACGTCGGCGTCGACCTTGTTCAGGATCTTGAGCGCCGGCTTGTAGCTCTGCACGTGCGCGAACATGCGCTGCTGCGACGGGTTGCCCCAGCACGTATGGCACCAGACTTCCGTCTTCGCCCGCAGGCCGCGCACCGTGTTGTTGAAGACCTCGAGCATGAACTCGGGGTTGATCACGTCGTCGACGATGCCGCGCGCGGCGAGCAGGTGGATCTGCGGCTCCTCCATCTGGATGACGGGGCAGCCGGCGTCCGCGAGCGCGTGCAGCTCCTGGTTGAACGCGTCGCTGATCGCCCAGATGCGCTCGCAGATGTCCTTGTAGTAGAAGTCCTGCACCGCGAACGCGACGAGCTCGGGCGTGACCGTGCCGAACTTGACCGGCTTGTCGGTCATGCGTTGCGCCGCCTTCCACATCTGCGCGTACTGCATCTCGCCCGGGCCGACGGGGCCGATGATGCTCGGCATCAGCCGCGCCTCGATGTAGTCGTGCAGGATGTGCCCGCGCGGGAAGCCGATGCCGCCGCCGCCGATCGGGGCGAGCTTCGGGATACCGTCGAAGCCGGACATGTGGAACGGCGGATAGCTCGTCCAGCTCTGCCCGCCGATGTCCTGCGTGAAGCGCACGTCGCCGTCGGTCACGATGTCGAGCCCGGCAATCGTCTGCTCGCTCAGATATACGGCGAGCGCGTCCTCGTACTGCTCACGGAACCGGGTCTCGACCATCGCCGCGAGGAAGGAGCGTTGGCCCATGTTTTCCGTGTACCAGCTCGGCCGCGGCAGCGATCCGGTAATGGTCGTCGGCAACAGCTTGTCGGCAGTAGCGCGTAGCATTCTGATTATCCTTGGAACGGAAGGGGTGGCGAACAGGGGACGATACAATAGGGTAGAAGCGGTTCCCTCACAACCCTGAGAATAATCCGCCGCGACCGCGCGATCCGCCGTGCAGGCGCGACGGTGGAGCCGCGATCAGCCGCTTGCGCGACCGCTGCCACGAGCGGCCTTACCGCGCTTACGCACGCGCTCTCCGTCTTGCCTCGCACGAGCCCGCGCCCGGAAAACGCGTCGGTAATTTCCGGCACAATTGGTGCAGCTACCCGGACTCGACGAAAAGGGTAATCTTGGGACGTTGCGCGTTCCCCCGGCCTCCGCCACCGCGGCGGCCGTGGCCGCGGAACGCCTTGGAGGGCTTATGCAGATCCTGGTGAACACCGGCAGGCACGTGGGCGGCGGCGAGGCGCTCGAGAGCCGGATCAGGCCGACGATCGAAGCCGCATTGGCACGGTTCGTGGATCGAGTCACGCGAGTCGAGGTTCACATCGACGACGAGAACAGCAGCGCGAAGGCCGGCGACAACGACAAGCGATGTACGATCGAGGCTCGCCTCGCCGGCCTGAAGCCGCTGTCGGCGACGCATCAGGCGCCATCGATCTCGCTCGCGGTCGACGGTGCTGCGGAGAAGCTCGAGCAAGCGATCGGTCGAGCGATCGGCCGGTTGGAGGAGCGCCGCCCGCGGTGAGGACCGCAAAGGACATGGGAGGAAGCACGAGTGCGTGAAGTGACGGCCGATCTGCTGATGTCGATTGCGGCGAATCCGCAGCCGCCGTGCGTATCGCTCTATCAGCCGACGCATCGCAGCCATCCCGACAATCGCCAGGACCCGATTCGCTATCGCAACCTCGTCCGGCGGATCGAAGCGACTCTGAAAGAGCTCTACCCGCAGGCGCAGTCGATCGTCGACCGCTACCGCGCATTCGAGGAAGACGAGGCGTTCTGGAACGGTCGCACCGAAGGCCTCGCGATGCTCGCCTCGCCCGAGCGATTCGAGGTGTTCGAGCTCCAGCGCCCGGTGCCGGAGCGGCTGATCGTCGCGGACAGCTTTCACGTGAAGCCGCTGCTCAGGATCCTGCAGTCGGCCGACCGCTATCAGATCCTCGGCCTGACGAGGACCGAGGTGAAGCTTTACGAGGGCAACCGCGACGCGCTCGATCGCGTGGATCTGACGGACGTGCCGGCGACGCTCGAGGAGGCGCTCGGCGAGGAGCTGACGGCACGGCAGCCCGTGCGCGCGGCGCCGGGCGTCCCCGCCGTCGCGCGCGCCGCAGGCCAGCGGACGGACGAGATCAAGATCGATACCGAGCGATTCTTCCGGACGATCGATCGCGCGATTCTGGAGCACCACTCCCGTCCGTCCGGTTTGCCGCTGTTGCTCGCGGCGCTGCCCGAGCACCAGGGCGAGTTCCGGGCGCTCAGCCGGAATCCGTACCTCGTGCCGCGCGGGATCGAGATCGACCCGAACGCGCTCGACCTGGAGGCGCTCAGGCAGCGGGCGTGGGAGCAGGTCGAGCCGATGTACCTCGAGCGTCTCGCGTCGCTCGTCGACGCGTACGAAGCGGCCCGGGCGCGGCAGCTCGGCGCCGAGGATCTCGCGGACATCGGCCGTGCGGCAGTCGCGGGCCGTGTCGGCACGTTGCTCGTCGAGGCCGAGCGGGTCGTGCCCGGGCGCCTCGACCCCACGAGCGGCGCGATCGAGCGCAGCCGTGACGGCGAAGAAGGAGCGGCCGACGACCTGCTCGACGACCTCGCGGAGGCGGTGCTCCGCACGAAGGGCGAGGTGATCGTCGTGCCCGCCGAGCGAATGCCGACCCGCACCGGCGCCGCGGCCACGTATCGCTACTGACGCGTGGCCGCGGGCTCGCCCGCGCGCTCGCCGCGCTGCAGACCGCAGCCTCCGGCGGATACAATAGGGCCACGATCCGCCTGAAACGCCGATCCGTCAGCGTGCCCGGCGCCGCGCGGCTCACCCCTGCCGCGGATTTGGAACCAGATGCCTCTGAGGAGAAACGCATGGATTTAGGCAATGGCCTAGGTCATTTGACCTATTCGACGCTCGTCCATCCCGGCGATACCTGGGCCGAGATGTGGGACAGCCTCCAGCGCTACGTCCCGTCCGTGAAGGCGCGGGTCGCGCCGCATCAATCCTTCGGCGTCTCGCTCAGGCTCTCGGCGGCGTCCGCGCGCACGCTGACCGGCAGCCCGCACGACCGCGAACGGCTGAAGGACTTTTTGCACCAGCACGATATGTACCTGTATACGGTGAACGCGTTCCCGTTCGGGCCGTTCAAGAACCAGGTGGTGAAGGAGGCCGTGTACGAGCCCGACTGGCGCAGCGACGAGCGCGCGGTGTACACGATGCAGGTCGCGGACATCCTCGCCGAGGTGGCGCCGCCGACGGTGAACCCGTCGATCCAGAGCCCGCCGCTCGCGTTCAAGCCGCGCGTCACGTCGAAGAAGGTCGTCGAGCAGTTCACGCGCCAGGTGCTTCGCGTCGTCTCGCACCTCGTGCAGCTCGAAGGGCGCACCGGCCGGCGGGTGCTGCTCGCGCTCGAGCCGGAGCCCTACTGCTTCCTCGAGACGACCGAGGAGGCGATCGACTACTTCAAGGATTACCTGTACGCGGACGACGCGGTGCGCACGGTCGCGTCGCAGACCGGTCTCTCGCACTCGCAAGCGGAGCTTGCGATCAGGAATCACCTCGGGATGGTCTACGACATCTGCCATCAGGCGGTCGAGTTCGAGGACATCGGCAGCTCGCTGCAGGCGCTCGCTGACGCCGGCATCCCGGTCTGGAAGCTGCAGGAGGCCGCGGCGCTCAGGATGCCCGAGGTCACGCAACGTACGGTCGATGCG
>Ga0079224_100016661_pt1 | contig 10336 bp, 7 predicted proteins | sample Stecom2015_FD_80414 | JGI IMG/M metagenome (GOLD analysis project Ga0079224, IMG submission 80414) | Agricultural soil microbial communities from Utah to study Nitrogen management - Steer compost 2015 | ecosystem: Environmental > Terrestrial > Soil > Agricultural land | place: USA: Utah... | reverse complement strand
CGGGGGAGGGACGCGGGGGGTACTCTGCGGACCCCGGAGAAAGGAGATGACGACGATCAGCTTCGACGGTCGGGTCGCCATCGTGACAGGAGCCGGAGGCGGTCTGGGCCGCGCCTACGCCCTGGAGTTGGCGAGGCGGGGAGCGGCAGTGGTGGTGAACGACATCGGCGGGACCGTGGACGGTACCGGCTCGTCCACCCGTGCCGCCGATGCCGTGGTCGACGAGATCCGGGCCGCCGGGGGAGATGCGGTGGCCGACTACGGGTCGGTCGCCGACCCCGAGCAAGCCGCCCAGACCGTCCGGACGGCGATCGAGAGCTTCGGGTCGGTCGACGCGGTCGTATCCAACGCCGGCATCCTGCGTGACCGCAGCTTCGGGAACATGACTCTGGAGGAGGTGAACGCCGTCCTCGACGTGCACCTGCGGGGCGCATTCCACATCGCCCTGCCCGCCTACGGCCACATGAAGGAACAGGGGTACGGGAGGTTCGTCTTCGTCTCGTCGAACGCCGGTCTGCTCGGCAACTTCGGCCAGGCGAACTACGGGGCGGCGAAGATGGGCCTCGTGGGCCTCTCGAACGTGCTGGCCATCGAGGGCGCCAAGTACGGGATCAAGTCGAACGTGATCGCCCCGGTCGCCGCCACCCGGATGACCGAGGACCTCCTCGGGCCTTTCGCCGAGCGGTTGGCCCCCGAGCTGGTCGCACCGATGGTGGCGTATCTGGCGTCGGATGGCTGCGACGTCACCCACGAGGTCTTCTCGGCGGGCGGAGGACGCTTCGCCCGTTTCTTCGTGGGAGTGACCCGGGGCTGGTTCTCGCCGGAGCGGGTCGAAGCCGAAGACATCGCCGCCCACCTGTCGGAGATCCGGGAGACCGACGGGTTCCGCATCCTGGGCAGCGCCACCGAGGAGCTCCAGCTCCTCGGCTCGACACTGGAAGGTGGCACGCCATGACACTCGACTCCGAACAGGCGACAGTCGTCGCGGCCCTCGACCGCCTGCTCGCCGAGCACGACCCGGCCGATACGAGGCCTTTCTGGGAAGCCCAGTTCGACGCCGGGTTGGCGTGGGTGCACTTTCCTCCCGGCTACGGCGGACTGGGCGTCTCGCCGGCCCTCCAGACTCTGGTGTACGAGCGGCTCGATGCGGCCGGGGCCTCACGCGCCAACCAAGCCCGCAACATCCTCGGCTACGGGATGGGCGCACCCACCGTCGTCACCCACGGAACGGAAGAGCAGAAGCGGAGGTGGCTCCGCCCCCTGTTCACCGCGGAGGAGATCTGGTGCCAGCTCTTCTCCGAGCCGTCTGCCGGGTCGGACGTCGCCGGCCTCGCCACCCGGGCGGTCCGCGACGGCGACGAGTGGATCGTCAACGGCCAGAAGGTGTGGACGACACTGGCGCACACGGCGAAGTGGGGAATGCTCCTGGCTCGCACCGACCCGGACGTGCCGAAGCACAAAGGCCTCACCTACTTCGTCGTCGACATGGACCAGCCGGGCGTGGAGGTCAGGCCGCTGCGTCAGATCACGGGCGAGGCGGAGTTCAACGAGGTCTACTTCACCGACGCCCGCATCCCCGACGCCTATCGCCTCGGCGCGGTCGGCGAGGGCTGGCGGGTGGCGCTGACGACGCTGATGAACGAACGGGTGGCGATCGGTTCCGCCGTGCCGCGTCGGGGAGAAGGCGCCATCGGGATGGCGGTCGACCTGTGGAGGGCGCACGGCGGCGATGCCGCCCGGCGCGACGAGCTGATGCGGCTGTGGGTGGAGGCCGAGGTGCTGCGCCTCACGAACGAGCGGGCGGCCCGGGCTCGCCGCGCCGGAACCCCTGGCCCGGAAGGATCGACGGCCAAGCTGCACTGGGCCGACCTGAACAAGCGGATCTACTCGTTCTGTGTGGACCTCATGGGCCCGGAAGGGATGCTGTACCCGGAGGGCTACGGTTTCCGGGTACCCGACGAGACGGCCATGGGCCGGCGCAGCCCGCAGATGAACTACCTGCGGGCCCGCGCCAACTCGATCGAAGGCGGCACCTCCGAGATCATGAAGAACATCCTCGGCGAGCGGGTGTTGGGCCTTCCCGGCGAGCCGCGGATGGACAAGGACCTGCCGTGGCGGGAGGTGACCCGGGGTTGACGCCCCGCGTACTCGTCACCCATCGCCTGCCGGCCGGCGCCGACACCGCCCTGGACCCGTCGTGGGAGGTGTGGCCGGGCACCGGCGCCATGCCTCGGGAGGAACTGCTGGGGGCGGTTGCCGAGGTCGAGGGTCTCCTGTGCATGCTCGTCGACTCCATCGATGCCGAGCTGATCGCCGCCGCTCCGAAGCTGCGAGCCATCTCGCAGATGGCGGTGGGGGTCGACAACGTCGACCTGGCGGCAGCCACCGCCGCCGGGATCCCCGTCGGGCACACGCCGGGCGTACTGACCGAAACGACCGCCGACAGCGCCTTCGCGCTGCTCGCTGCCGTCACCCGCCGCCTGGTCGAAGGCCGCGACGACCTCGTGGCAGGCGCGGTGGGCGAATGGGACCCCGACTACCTCCTCGGCGGCGACCTGTGGAACACGTCTCTGGGGATCGTGGGCATGGGGCGGATCGGCCAGGCGGTCGCACGACGCGGCGCACTCGGCTTCGGGATGGAGATCCTCTACACGTCGCGGAGCCGAAAGGAGCTGCCGTTTCCCGCCGAGCACGTGACTCTCGACGAGCTGTTGGGCCGCGCCGACCACGTCGTCGTGGCGGCAGCCCTGACCCGGGAGACGCGTCACATGATCGACGCCGGGGCCCTGCGACGGATGCGGGACGGGGCCACGCTGGTGAACATCGCTCGTGGCGGGCTGATCGACCACGACGCGCTCACGGACGAAGCCCGTCGAGGCCGGCTGCGGATCGCGCTCGACGTCACCGAGCCGGAGCCCTTGCCCGCCTCCCATCCCCTCCTCCGCCTCCCCAACGTGCTCGTCACCCCGCATCTCGGCTCGGCCAGCGTCAGCACGAGACGGGCGATGGCCCAGATGGCGATCGACAATCTCGAGGCGGCCCTGGCCGGGAGGAAGATGCCGGCTTGCGCCAACCCCGAGGTCTATCGCTGATTGGTCGAAGACCGGGGGCGCCGCATACCATCGGAGCAGTTCGGAAGGAGAAAGCGGCTTGATCGAGCTACCGCCAGCCAGGTCCGTGACGGAGAACCCGTCTGCCGAGGAGTTGCGGCAGTGGGCCCTCGAGCTCATGCCCCGGGTCACCGTCACCGAATTCGACAACGTCAACTACCAGTCGGAAGTCACCAGCCGCCTCAACCCGTCGACCTTCTTCGTGTCCGACGTCGACATCGCGAAGAACCACATCAGCCGGGATGAAGCCGCCGAGTGGGCGCGTCGCCAGGACGAGTACCTGGCCGACAGGGACGTCGTGGTCATCGAGGGCTACATCGGCCCCGACCCCGACTTCCGGACCGGATGCCGTCTCGTGATCGAGAAGACGCAGTCCAACATCGCCGCCATGCAGAGCCACCTCTACTTCCCTCCCGACGAGGACTGGCGGCCGGAGTTCACCGTCGTCTACACGCCCGGGCTCGGTGCTCCCGGCAAGCCCAACGACCGGCTCATAACCGTCGACCTCGACAACTGGGTCACTCGGGTCTTCGGCTCCGACTACTTCGGAGAGTCAAAGATGGGCGGCCTGCGCATGTGGAACCGCCTCGTATACGACCGGGGCGGCCTGGCCCTCCATGCCGGGCTCAAGACCTTCCCCGCCGAGAGCACCACCGACGGCCAGGAGCAGTCGATGCTGATCATCGGCTTGTCCGGCACCGGCAAGACGACCACCACCTTTCGCCGTCAGCTCGGGTCGCTTCCCGTCCAGGACGACTTCGTGGCGCTGATGCCCGGAGGCGAGGTCCACACCACCGAGAACGGTTGCTTCGCCAAGACCTTCGGCCTCGACCCCGACGACGAGCCGATGATCTATGCCGGTGCCACCCACCGCGACGCGTGGCTGGAGAACGTGGCAGTCGGTCCCGACGGCAAGGTCGATTTCTTCGACGACAGTTACACCGCCAACGGCCGCTGCACCTTTCCGCTGTCGCACATCGAGCACCGCAGCCCGCTCGGCGTCCCACCAGCCCGCTACCTGCTGATCCTCAACCGGTCCGACCACATCATCCCGGCCGTGGCTCGGCTCGGGCGGGACCAGGCGGCGGCGTACTTCATGCTCGGCGAGACCAAGGGCACGTCCGCCGGCGGGGCCGCCGAGGCGGGCAAGAGCCTCCGGGTGCCCGGAACCAACCCGTTCTTCTTCAACGACGACGCCTGGCAGGGCAACCGCCTCCTCGAGCTCCTCGACACGATGCCCGATCTCCAGGTGTATCTGATGAACACCGGCCAGGTCGGAGCGGCCGGCGACGGCGACGATCGCGCCAAGAAGGTGCGCATATCCGACTCCTCGGCGATCGTCAGCGCCATCGTCGAGGGGAAGATCGAATGGGAGAAGGACCCCGATTTCGGCTACGAGGTCGCATCTGCGGTGCCCGGGGTGGACGACGTCGAGCTGCTACAGCCCCGGCATCTCTACGCGCGCCAGGGGAGGAGCGTCGAGTACGCCGAGATGGTGGAACGGCTCACCGCCGAGAGGCGCCAGTACTTGGCGTCCTTCACGGAGCTGGACCCGGCGATTCCCGCCGGCCTGTAGCGGGGTCACGCCACGTCGGGTTGGACAGCGAGGAGCAGGCCTCGTCTGAGCCGCACGGTGGCCACCGGCGCCGTGAACACGTTGGAGACGCCCCACGTGGATCCGGGATGGATGGTGGCCTCGGCCAGGTTCCAGCGCAGCCCCGTCGTCGTCACTCCCACCGCCGGCCCGTGCACCGCCAGCAGGGTGAGGAGAGACCCGACCGACCCGTGGAGCGTGGCGCCGCTGCGGACGACTCGGACCCGCCCCCGGGTGGCGACCCACTCCAAGTCGACTTCTGCCCAGCGGTCGGACGTGAGGAGGAGGATCGTCCCCAACAGATGGTCGAAGCGGCCGCCTTGGCCTCCCAGCACGACGATGCGGTCGGGATCCAGGCGGAGCGCCGCAGTGAGGGCCAGGTCCAGGTCGGTCGAGTCCTTGTCGGGGGAGTGGCGCTCCACCTCCGCCCGGGTTGCAGCCAGACCGTCGGCGCTCACCGAGTCGAGGTCGCCGACCACGAGGTCGACGTCCACGCCCCATGACAGCGCCGTGTCGAGGCCCGAGTCGGCGGCGATGAGGTAGGCGTCGTCGGGGATCTCCCCCGCCAGAGAAGAGGGGAGAGGCTCGCCACCGGAGAAGATCACCACTGTCATGAATGACAAAATCGTCTTACGCGCAGATCTGCGCGTAAGACCTCGAGTTCTACTTGAGGGTCAAGGTTCACAGCCATCGTTCCAGCCACCCCAGGAACTCCTCGTACCAACGGATCGAGTTGGCGCGGCGGAGGACCCAGTGGTTCTCGTCGGGGTAGGACACCAGCCGGGCCGGGACGCTTTTCGCCACCAGCACGCCGTAGAGCTCCAGTCCCTGGTCGACGGGCACCCGGGCGTCTCTTTCCCCATGGACGACGAGGGTGGGTGTCTCGAAGCCCTCTGCATGGGCGGTGGGGCTGAACCGGGCGACCCTGGCGGGCCGTTCCCACGGTTCCGCCCCGAACGCCCGGCCGAGGCCTCGGGTGACGTCGCTGGCGTACATGGCGGGGAGATCGGTCACGGCAGCATGGGCGATGGCGCAGGCGTACCGGTCGGTCTGGGAAGTGATCCATGCCACGAGGTAACCCCCGTAGGACCCGCCGGTCACAGCCGTCCGCTCGGGCTCGGCGAGCCCGGCGGCCACCAAATGGTCGGTGGCGGCTTCGATGTCGCGGTGAGGCAGGTCGCCCCACGCCCCGTGGATCGAACGGGCGAACGCGTCGCCCCATCCGGTAGACCCGTGGAAGTTGACGAGTCCGACCCGGTAGCCGGCCGCGGCCACGACCTGGGCGTTCCATCGCCAATGCCAGGCGTCGCCGAACGAGCTGTGCGGCCCGCCGTGGATCATGTGGACGAGGGGGAGCGGTTGCTCGGGAGGCGCCCCCGGCGGGTCCACCAAGAACATCTGAACGAGGTCGCCGTTGCCTCCTTCGAACTCGATCTCGCGGACCGCTCCGAAGGTCAGGTCAGCGCACGCCGATCGCGTGAACGACGTCACCGGCTCGCTGCCGCCGTCGTCCACGCGGTGCACCTCGGGAGGGGCGGTGAGGGAGTGGCCGAGCACGTAGATCGCACCGTCGGCCGTCTGGACGGGGCCTGTGACCCACCCGTCGGTGCTCAGCGGCTCCGGCTCGTCGGCGCCTTGGCGGAGGCGCCACAGGCGGCTGCGGCCCCGGTCTTCGGCGCAGAAGAGGAGATCTCCCGAAGCGTCGAAGAGCCAACCCTCGGGGGAGCGGTCCCAGCCCACCATCAGCCGACGTTCGTTCCCGGTCGCCAGGTCGTGGTGGATCAGGAGCATTGGACTGGCGTAGTAGTCGGGCTCCTCCTGGTACCCGTATATCAGCGCCGAGCCATCTGGCGTGAAGCGCGGGCGGTGGCTGTTGCCGGGCTTTCCGGCATCCACCCTGCGCAGTTCCGAGCCATCCGGCGAGACCAGGAAGATCGACCAGCTCAGGTCGCGGTGGGGCGGCTGGGAGTCGTCCATACACAGGGCGATCACCGATCCGTCGGGTGAGACGTCGACGTCGTCGATCGGGGCGTGGACGTTGGGCCACCGCCAGAACCGGGTCGACCCGGGCAGCAGATCGGCCACGTCACCGGAGTCGGGGTCGACGATCACGGGGTGGTACACCCGATCCAGCCAGGTGTCCCAGTAGCGGTAGACGGCGTTCTCCGTGACCCGCGCCGTCACCCGCTCGTCGGGCTCGTGGGCCCGCGTCGCCTCGAGGTCCGGGTGCTCCGCCCACAGGGCGGCCAAGGCCACCAGGTTTCCGTCAGGAGTCCACCGCACCCCGACGGCGCCGAGCGGGAGTTCCACGACCATCCGCGGTTCGCCCCCATCGAGAGGCTGGACGTGGATCTGGTCGTGGGCATCGACCTTCTCCAAGAAGGCGATGCGGGTGGCGTCGGGCGCCACCGCCACAGACGAGATGCGCCCGGAGGCGTAAGGCCTGGCGTTCCCCGACAACGGGTCCACGCGGTGGAGCGTGGTGGTGGGCTGGTCGGTGTCGGCGTCGTACTCGGTGACCGGCACGATGAGGGTGTCGTCACCGACCGCCCGGGGAGTGCCCACACGGGGAATCGACCACATCGTCTCCGCCACCAGATGCTGCATGAGCCGATCTTGGCACACCGCTCCAGCCCGGCCGAAGGCGGGTTTTGGCTCATTTTCGGACTGGGGTACTTTCGCTCAAGTCCACCCGACGGGATGGCGATCAAAGAAGATCGAGTCTCCCCAACCCGAGACGTCCATTCCGGGCCCGTCAGCCGACAGCCGCGGGCGTCGGACGGAGCAACACAGCCGGTCCGGGTCGCCGGCCAGACCGAGAAACTGCAAGTCGAGTTCTGCCATGTCCTCCACTCCATCTACCCCGTGCCATCCTCGAAACAGGTGCTGCCATGGGTGAGTCCCGCCTCTCCGCGATGCTCACCTTCCTCCGAGGCCGACCCTGGCTGGTGGTCGTCGCCGCCGGGCTCGCTGTCCTGTCGATCGTCACGATGACCGCCCTCCGCCAGCGCACCGAGACGTTCACCGAGACCGAGTTCATGAACGCGTTGGCCGACGGTGTCGTCGAGGACGTGAACATCAGCCCCAACACCCGGACGGTGTGGGGGACCGGCCACGACGACGAAGGCGCCTTCACGTACCGGTACCGGTATCTCGAGGCGGCGGAGGAAACCCTTCTCTCCCAACTCCGCATCCACGCCCCCGACTTCCGGGTCCAGCCGCCGCAATCGTCGGCGGCCGACATCGCCGCCACCTTGGTGCCGCTCGCCCTCCTGGCCTTCGTCGCCTGGTTCGTCGTCACCCGGGTCAGGTCCGGGGGAGTGGCAGTCTCGGCTCGGGCCACGAAGCCGGCCGACGTCCCCGACTACGGATTCGAGCGCCTCGGCGGTCTCGACGAGGCGATCGTGGAGGTGTCCGAGGTGGTCGACTTCCTATCCGATCCCGAACGTTTCGAACGGCTGGGGGCGAAACCGCCTCGCGGCGTGCTTCTCGAGGGCCCGCCGGGAACCGGCAAGACCGCCCTGGCGCGGGCCGCCGCGGCCGAGGCCGAGGTGCCATTCTTCGCCGTGTCGGCATCCGAGTTCGTCGAGATGTTCGTCGGAGTGGGCGCCAAGCGCGTGCGCGACCTGTTCGAGCGGGCCGCCAAGGCCGGCCCGGCGGTGATCTTCATCGATGAGATCGACGCCGTCGGTCGAAGACGTGGGGCGGCCGCCGCCAACGGCAACGAGGAGCGCGAGAATACCCTCAACCAGTTGCTCACCGAGATCGACGGCTTCCACAGCAACCGTGCCCCGATCGTGGTGATGGCTGCAACCAACCGCTCCGACGTGCTCGATGCCGCGCTGCTGCGGAGGTTCACCCGCCACATCCATATCGGCCTCCCCGATCGCGCCGGCCGGGAGCGCATCCTCAACATCCACCTGGAGGCTGTGGCCGCCGCCGACGACATCGACGTGTCGTCGCTCGCCGCCCGCACGGTCGGCTTCTCCGGTTCCGACCTCGAGCGCCTGGTCAACGAGGCGGCCGTGTTCGCGGCGCGCACCTCCGACAGCCACGTCACCAACGTCCACCTCGAGGCAGCCTTCGACCGCATCGTTCTCGGGCTCGAACGGCGCTCCGCCGTCCCCACCGACAAGGATCGCCTCATCGTTGCCTACCACGAGGCGGGCCACACCGTGTGTGCCTTCGTGCAGCCCGACGCCGACCGGCCCCACAAGGTGTCGGTCGTGCCCCGCGGCCAGGCCGGAGGCGTGACCCACTTCACCCCCTCCGAGGGGTCCTTCATGACGCGCCGGCGAGCCCTGGCATCGCTGCGAGCGATGATGGGGGGCCGTGCCGCCGAGGAGATCCTGTTGGGAGACGACATCACCTCCGGAGCGGCCCACGACTTCGCCTCGGCCGGCCAATTGGCCCGGGAGATGGTGACGAACTACGGCATGGGGAGCCTCGGGCCGATGTTCATCCCCGATCCGTCCCAGCCGGTGGCCCCCGAGACCGCCCGGGCCATCGAAGAAGACGTCGCCCGGCTCCTGAGCGAGGCCTTGGAGGACGCCCGCCGCATCGTCAACGAGCACCGCGACGCCCTGGAGCGACTCGTCGCCGCCCTCCTCGAGGAAGAGACCCTCGACGAGGAGCGCATCGCCGAGGTGTTGGGCGCTGCCGCCTGAACAGCCATCGGTTCCCCGGCCCGGTACCCTGATCACGTGGCCATCGGCGTACTGACGAGCGGAGGCGATGCTCCCGGCATGAACGCCGCGATCCGGGCGGTGACGAAGGTCGCCGCCGCCCGCGACACCGCGGTCTGGGGCATCATCAACGGGTTCGACGGCCTGATCGACGGCCGCTTCCGGCCCTTGACCCGCCGGGCCGGCAAAGGCTCCGCCTTGAGCCCGATGCCGGACGTGGAATACGCCGGCGGACTCGGGGGAACAGTCCTCGGGACGGCCCGCTCGCCCCGGTTCATGACGAGGGAAGGGCGGTCCCAGGCGGCCGCCACCTATGAGGAGTACTCGCTCGAGGGGCTGATCGTCATCGGGGGGAACGGCACCATGGAGGGCGCCCATCACCTCGCCCAGGAGCACGACGTGCGGGTCGTCGGCATTCCCGCCTCGATCGACAACGACATCGGCCTCACCCGGGAAGCCATCGGAGTGGACACGGCGCTCAACACGATCGTCGAGGCCTGTGACCGCATCTCCGACACGGCGAGCTCCCACCACCGCGCGTTCATCGTCGAGGTGATGGGACGCAACTCGGGGTACCTGGCGATGGCCGCGTCGGTGGCCACTGCCGCCGATGCCGTCCTGCTCCCCGAGCACGGTAAGAGCCCCGATGAGATCGTCAAGGCGGTCGTAGACGTCCTCCGGCACAGCTTCGACGCCGCTCGCGAGAAGCGGAGGGTGCTGATCCTGAAAGCGGAAGGGGTGGAGATTCCCACCGAGGAGCTGGTCGACCGGGCTCGCGAGGAGGTGGGGTCCGATCCGGAGGTGGAGATACGGGCGACGATCCTCGGCCACCTCGTGCGCGGCGGCAACCCGTCGTTCCGCGACCGGCTTCTCGCCGGAAGGTTCGGCCTCGTCGCCGTCAATGCCGTCCTCGACGGGCACACCGACGTCATGGCGGGCTGGAACAT
>Ga0079224_100016660_pt1 | contig 10336 bp, 9 predicted proteins | sample Stecom2015_FD_80414 | JGI IMG/M metagenome (GOLD analysis project Ga0079224, IMG submission 80414) | Agricultural soil microbial communities from Utah to study Nitrogen management - Steer compost 2015 | ecosystem: Environmental > Terrestrial > Soil > Agricultural land | place: USA: Utah... | reverse complement strand
GAAAAACAGGTTACAATAGCATAATAAAAAAAGTAATTAACTATAAACAATAACAATTAATAATATCAATGAACAAAGCAAAAAAGACAGCTATTAAGAAGCACAAAAAAGCTAAAGACGCAAGAAAGAACAAGGTCAAGGAATCGCTCAAAAATAAAAAGAGCGATACTTCCGCTTCTAAGTAATTCATTACACAATTTTATACTTTATCGGGGCGGAAAAAATCCGTCCCGTTTGCGTTTGCAAAAGAATCTAACTGCGGCATTGAATGAAAAAGGCTTTTATTATAATTTTTCTTACGCTCACTGCTGCTTTTACGCCCATTGCCGCCAGATATGCCGTTCAGCAGATATCACCTCTCTCACTGGCATTCTATAGGTTCGGGCTGGCTACCCTGCTGCTGTTGATTGTTTTCTATGTAAGCCGTAAGAGTTTTAAGCGTAAGAATTTTAAGATAGATAAAAAGGATATTCCGTTGTTTTTATTACTTGGCGCGCTTGTCATACCGGTTAATCAGTTCTTCTTTCTGTATGGTGTTAAGCTGTCCACGGCTTCACACTCGGGTGTTTTTTATGCGTGCACTCCATTGTTTGTTTTTATTACTTCGATACTCATCAAATCCGATAAGTTCTCCGCCAAAAAGCTGTTTGCCATCTCACTTTCGATTATAGGAATACTTGTAATATTCTGGGAGGGAATCTTCGTCAAGCCGGACGAATCCATACTCATAGGTGATATACTCCTGTTCCTGGCTGTTTTCAGCTGGTCATTATATCTCGTATTCAGCAAGAGTATGGTGGAAAAATACGGCACTCTCAAAACATCGACGATAGCATTTATAATGGGGATGATTATGTTTGTACCTGTATTCCTACTTGACACTACAAATACAGGTTTCGCGAGGGTTACCACCACCGGATGGCTTGCGTTCTTTCATCTATCGGTTGTTGTTGCTTTCGGAGGGTATTTCATTTATACGTATTCTACAAATATCATTAACACAAGCACCCTCACAACACTCACAAACACCTCCCCTATCATTACCATCGTATTCTCGTGGCTATTACTGGGTGAGGAGCTCTCTTCATACTTTATGTTAGGGGCTGTAATAACATTGATTGGTGTATTCATTGCTCAGCGAACTACTAATAAAATCGATAAATCAGCGCTGCTTGGAACAAAGCTTTGAATTAAATAACGAACTCATTAAACGCAAAAAGATCGCGGTGGCAAAGTCTTCGCTTTGGGCAGCTTTGTTCATAACCATCATCAAGGTCATTGCCGCTTATTTTAGCGGAAGTCTTGCCGTTCTGTCCGAAGTCTTTCACTCGGCAATTGACATCATTGCCTGCATAATGACGATCATATTCATCAAGTTCGCGTCTAAACCGCCCGATAATGACCACCATTACGGACACGATAAAGGAGAAAGTTTCTCCGCGCTATTCCAGGTTTTGATCTTGTTCGCGACAAGCGCTTATATTATATATGAAGCGATAAACCGCCTTTTTCTTGGAAAACAGCCTGACCTGAATATAGGCTTATGGACTATCGGCGTTCTCCTTATTACAATATTTATAGACTGGCGTAGAAGCCGGGCTCTGAAAAAAATTGCAAAGGAAACTTATTCCCAGGCTCTCGAAGCAGATGCACTTCATTTCTCGTCAGATATCCTTACTTCATCAGTTGTCATTCTCGCGCTCTTGCTGACCTATTTTGGGGTAAACGAAAGCGCGGATGCCATTGGGGCTATACTGGTTTCATTCATTATCCTTTACCTTGGATTCAACCTTGCCGTAAAATCGTTTAACTCCCTGATGGATAAAGTCCCCGAAGGACTTTCCGAAAAAATACTGAAAGTGACTAAAAAGGTTGAAGGTGTGGAAGATGTAAGCACTTACCGAATAAGGAGCACAGGCGCGCGGATTTTCATCGATATGACTATATTTATAAGCCGCATAATACCATTCTCACGGGCGCACGAGATTACAGACGCAGTCGAACGCAATATTAAGGAAATTGCCCCGAATGTCGACATTATCATCCACGCAGAACCTATCGAGACAGATAAAGAAACGATCAATGATAAGATTAAAATGATCGTAAATGAATTTGGAATGAGATCACACGATATTTTCTCACATAAAATAGATAACGAGATTTTCACGGAGCTCCACGTCGAGGTGGAATCCACGAATGATATGGTCGTCGCTCATAATATCATTACTCAGATAGAAGAAAGGATCATTGAGAAGATCCCTGTTATTTCAAAAGTGAAAATACACATAGATGAACCTGGGGATGTAGTCTTAGATACAATCGACATCACGGAGAGATCTGGAGTTGTCATTCAGGAAGTTCATAAAGTCCTTAAAAATGTAAAAGAAGTTAATGAGTTTTATGAATTAAAAGTCATCAGTACGGCCGGTAAGATTAGGGTATCTCTTTCCTGTGAATTCAAGCCCATATTGTCATTTGAAGAAGTTCACGATCTTGTTACATTACTGGAAAGTAAAATTTATCTTAATTTAAAAGAACAAAATCCGAATATTACAAACGTGATAATTCACGCTGAACCGGGAAAATAAATTATAATTTTAATAACTTTAGATGAATAAATACATCAATGCGAGTTTAATCGGAGTTGGACACCTTGGAAAAACCCATCTTCGCATCCTGAAAGAGATAGCAGGTGAAAACGAGAACATCAATCTTATCGGAATATATGATACTGATCCCGAAAATCTTTCACAGGTATCTTCAGATGAAAAAGTAAGAGCATTCCATTCTTTGGATGAAGCCATCGAATCATCTGATACATTGATCATCGTAACTCCTACATCCACTCATTACGAGATTGCAAAAAAAGCTCTTCAAAAAAACATAAACATCTTTATTGAAAAGCCTGTAACGTCGGATGCTGAAGAAGCTCAAAAGCTCATAGACCTTGCAAAAGATAACCCCGCTAAAATTCAGATAGGGCACATCGAACGCTTTAACCCCGCTATCCTTGCCCTGGATGAATATAGCCTGGCTCCTATATTCATAGAGTCTCATCGCCTGGCTCAGTTCAATCCTCGCGGGACTGATGTATCCGTTATTCACGACCTGATGATTCACGATATCGACATAATTCTGAATCTTGTTAAATCACCCGTTACAAAGATTGATGCGAATGGCGTAGCCATTATTACGGGAAAGATAGACATTGCTAATGCCCGAATTACATTTGAGAATGGATGTGTCGCAAATGTTACAGCCTCGCGTATTTCGCAGTCTAAAATGCGTAAGATGAGAATTTTCCAGAAAAATGCTTATATTTCAATAGACTTCCTTCAGAATCTCTCTGAAGTCTTTAAGCTCTCCACGGATGATTCTAAGAAAGGAGGATCCTTTGGGCTTGGAGGCATAGAGCTCGAAAACGGGGCGAAGGTAATTTATGAACGTCCTGTTATAGACGACATAAACCCTCTTAAGTTTGAGCTAATGAGCTTTTTTGATTCCATTACTCAGGATAAGGAACCTCTGGTAACACTTGAAGACGGAAAACAGGCTATCGAGGTAGCCGGAAAAATAATTAAAGAAGTAGATAGTTCATTAAAGCAACTTAACAATATCTAACTTAACAATATCTAATGTATAGAATAGCGCATATTACTGATCTGCACATAAAGTATGACAATCCGGAGCTAAATCTCGGGAAATTCAGACAGCTTGTCGATGACGCTCTTTCTTCCGGATGTGACCATATCGTTCTTACAGGTGACATAGCGGACTATGCGGATGAAAGAGACTATGAGTATATCAGGGCATTACTATTAGAATTCGATTTGCTTTCTTCGCATAAGCTCAGTGTTATACCCGGAAACCACGATATTTTTGGTGGTCCGTCACCGGAGCTCCCCTTTTACTTGTACCCGGTACATTGCCGGAAGCTTAATTACGATCAAAAGCTTACCCAATTTTATGATTCATTCATTGAAACATTTGATTACACGCTCACTGGTGAAAATTCTTTCCTGCCTTATGCCAAAGTCCTTAATGAGCAATGTGCTGTCATAGGAATTAATTCTGTCGCAAAGTACTCTCAGTATATGAATCCTCTTGGAACGAACGGCTACGTTAGCAAGTCCCAATTCGAAACCATCAAAAATCTCCTCGCGAATGAATCAATTAAAGATAAGATAAAGCTTGTATTGATACATCATCATTTTAATAAACCGGGCGAATCAAAAGCGCACCCTGAGCATTCTTTATGGTTGAAATCCGAGCAGGAAAAAATGCGGCTCCACCAAAAGTCAGAGTTGTTCGAACTATTTAAGAAGAAAAAAGTTAATGCCGTGCTTCACGGGCATACTCACATTACAGTTACATATGCCAGGAAAGGCAGCTTTTTTATCAATTCTTCAGGATGCTCATTTCCATTTACCGAAACAGGCGAAAGACAATACCACATTATGGAAATTGGAAATCCATCCGCGGGAGAAAAACCATTTAATCTCATCAAAAAAACCATTGCCTGATTTGGAGATTCGCGATGAAATACTGCGGCAAATTGGAGAAATAGCTGATGATATGAATCTCAGTGTCTATGTTGTAGGTGGTTACGTCAGAAATAATCTTCTCGGGAATACTTCCCCTGATATTGACATAATGGTCCTGGGAGACGGCGTTGAATTTGCCGGGAAAGTTGCGGAAAAACTTAATACATCCCTTAATGCAATTTACAAAAAATTTGGCACAGCACTGCTTAATCATAATGTCTATAAAATTGAGTTTGCCTCTGCTAGAAAGGAAAGCTACAATCGGGAGTCACGCAAACCGGATATTAAATTTTCCGGACTGGAAGACGACCTCGCCCGGAGAGATTTTACCATTAATGCTATGGCGGTATCGCTGAATAAAACATCGTTTGGTGAACTCATTGACCTCTTTAACGGACAGGAAGACCTCCGGAATAAGACCATACGCACTCCCCTCGAACCCGAAAAGACATTTGACGATGACCCCCTTCGCATTATGAGGGCAATAAGGTTTGCCTCAGTCCTCGATTTTAAGATCGATCCTGTGACTTACGAGGCAATAACCAAAATGAAGCACCGCCTCAAAGAAGACGGGGTTGTTTCGCAGGAACGCGTTACAGACGAATTTCTCAAGATTTTAATGAGTCCAAAACCGTCAATAGGTCTTGACCTCCTGTATGGATCCGGTGTGATGAATATTATTTTTCCCGAAATATCAAATCTTGCCGGTGTGGAGCAGCGAAAAGATTACCACCATAAAGACGTTTTCTATCATACCCTGAAAGTTATCGATAATATCGCTCCTAAAACAAACAATGTCTGGCTTCGGTTTTCCGCGCTTGTTCACGATATTGCAAAACCACGCACAAAAAAGTTCATAGAAGGAACCGGTTGGACATTTCACGGACACGAAGAGCTTGGTGCCCGAATGATGAAAAAAATATTCGCCAGGATGCGTCTCCCTATGACACAGCTCTCATACGTTGAGAAGCTTGTCAGAATGCATCTTCGCCCAATACCCCTTGCAAAAGAAGAAGTCACAGACTCCGCTATCCGCCGTCTCGCTGCCGATGCAGGCGAGGAACTTGAAGACCTACTTACCCTTTGCCGCGCGGACATCACATCAAAAAATGAAAGCAAGGTCTCTAAGTTTATGAATAATTACGCAGTTGTTGAACAAAAGATCCGCGACGTACAGGAAAAAGACCAGCTGAGAAATTTCCAGTCCCCTGTCAGAGGCGAAGAGATTATGCAGATATGCAATCTTCCACCTTCCCGTCAGGTAGGCATCATAAAAAAACGAATCGAAGAAGCAATTCTGGAAGGTGAGATTCCTAATGAATACGAGGCAGCCAAAGAATATCTTTATAAGATAAAAGACGAAGTTCTTAAATAACTTAAGTTTATCATTATTCCCGATTTTTTAAAATTTAATCTTCCGGCGACAAATCTTGTTGATTAATTAATCCGATTAAATTAACTTTAGTAATATTTCCAATTTAAAAACCAACCTATAGAAATGAAATCTTACAAACTAAAGTTTGTTAGCTATGTTTTAATATTATTATCAGCTATGTTTTTAGTTAATCCGGTCCAGTCTCAGGACTGGCTTGAGATGATGGATAAAAATGACGCTAATGTTTACGAAATAAAAAATAGCTTCGACTTATGGTGGGGCGATCGAAAAGTCGAACGCGGCACAGGATGGAAGCAGTTCCATCGATGGTATGCCGAATGGGAACCACGAACCTATCCTTCAGGCGATCTTCCAAATCCTGGCATAATTTACGATGCTGTCCTACAGCACAATAATAACGTACGGGATGGTCAGGATGCGGGAAGTAACTGGACACCTATGGGTCCTTACTCCTGGACATCGACCAGTTACAACCCCGGTATGGGCAGGGTAAATTGCATTACTGTTGATCCTGGAAATTCTGACATAATTTATGTTGGAACACCCGCTGGAGGTATGTGGAAAACCACTAACGGTGGTACAAATTGGTTCACTATGACAGACCACCTGGCTACACTCGGAGTTTCATCCATAGCAATAGATCCCTCGAATACAAGCACTATATACATTGGCACAGGTGATGGAGATGGTACACAAACATACAGCATCGGGATATTAAAGTCCACCGACGGTGGTAATACTTTTTCAGCAACCGGGCTCGTGTGGGGTATAGCGGACTTTAGAAGAGTTAGCCGTATACTAATAAATCCAACAACTCCTTCAACACTTGTCGCGGCTACAAGCAATGGAATCTACAGAACGACAAATTCAGGTGTAAACTGGACACAGGTTGAAACCGGAGCCTTTTATGATATCGAGTTTAAGCCCGGTGACCCGTCAGTTGTTTATGCCGCTAAAAACCGTACTTCTGACGCGAGATTTTATAAATCCACAAATGGAGGGGAATCCTTTACAGAGATCACAAGCGGATTACCAACTCCGTCTACAGCAAGCAGATATTCAATTGCAGTTTCTCCTGATGATCCGTCATATGTCTATATACTTGCCGGTAATTCCACCAATTACGGTTTCCTTGGTATTTACCGCTCCACTAATAGCGGTACGTCTTTCACTACTCGTTCCACATCCCCGAATATAATGGGTTATGAAATGGACGGTTCTAGCGCGGGAGGGCAGGCATGGTATGATATTGCCCTGGCGGTGGATCCTACTGATGCTGAAGTTATTTATACCGGTGGTATAAATATCTGGAAAAGTACTAATGGAGGCACTAGTCTTACAATTAATACACACTGGATATGGCCGCCGACTACTGCAGGATATTCTCACGCGGATATTCATTCTCTCGATTTTTACGGTACAACTCTTTATTGTGGAAGTGATGGCGGTATCTATACTACACCCGATGCAGGTACAACCTGGAGCAATAAATCCTTCGGACTCCAGATTACTCAGTTCTATAAAATTGCAGGTACTCCGTCAGGACCTTACCTGCTTTACGGAGGCACACAGGATAATGGCTCTAACAGGTTCCGCTCAGGCTCATTCACTCACGTTTTCGGTGCGGACGGTGCTGACTGCGCGATCAATTATGTCGATACAAACATCGTTTTCGTTTCCTACCAGAATGGTGGGATTCTAAGGTCTACAAATAGCGGAGCTACATTTGTGGATGCTGTGTCAGGAATCACCGAATCAGGTGCATTTATCACTCCATTTGAAATGTCTCCGGCAGTGCCAACTACTTTGTACGCGGGATTTGATAATATATGGAAAACAACAAACAGCGCGGCTTCCTGGACAAAAATTTCTACCTTTGGTGTCTCAGGAAAAATAAATGCTATCTCTATTTCTGAGTCCAGCCCTGCAACCATATACTGCGCTAAAGGATCTACCGTATTCAAAACAACTAACGATGGAGGTAACTGGACAAGCGTATCAACTGGTCTGCCGTCACTTTCGGTTACAGGTATAGACATTTCAAACACTGACCCATCAAAAGTATGGATCACTTTCTCCGGATACACGGCAGGAAGTAAAGTATATAAAACAACAAACGGTGGAACAAGCTGGGAGAATTACTCAGGCTCCCTGCCCAATATCCCGGCTAACTGCATTAAGTTCAGGAACTCTTCATCAGACGGTGTTTATGTAGGTACTGACGTTGGTGTATACTACAGAAATAGCACTCACGGCGATTGGCTCCCCTTCTCAACTGGTCTCCCAAATGTCGTCATAAAAGACCTTGAGATTCATTACGGAGTTCAGAAGCTCAGGGCAGGTACATTCGGCAGAGGTTTATGGGAATCTGCTTTGGATTCTACTGTTGGTGTCGATCCTATCAGCTCTAATATTCCTGATAGATTTCAGCTTCACCAGAATTATCCGAATCCGTTCAATCCAAGCACCACCATTCGTTACGATGTTGTCAATAAATCGCACGTGACATTGATGATTTATGATATGTCAGGAAGACTTGTAAGGACCCTTTTAAACCAGGTACTTGCAACCGGAGAAAGATTGATCGTTTGGGATGGAAGAGATAACAACGGCTCCCCTGTCAGTTCGGGCATTTACATCTACGAGCTCACTGCCGGAAACCTGAAGCAATCTAAGAAAATGGCATTGGTAAAGTAATACGAGATGTTTATAAAATTAAAAAGGGGAGATTATATCTCCCCTTTTTTTATACTAAAATTTCTCAAACTCCTTATTTTGCGCCTCGCTCTCCCGCCGGGTGATCTTTCGTATCATGAATACTATGAATATGATGAATAATAGAGCGACGATTGGCACTACTATCGCAAGAATCGAAATGAATGTCGAAAAGAAAAGTTCACCCGATGCCACGATCGAATTTCCAAATCCTCCCGTAAAGAACGAAGACAATGCCCGTGCCTTCACCGTCAAAAGCTCAACCGACAATGCAGTTCCCCCTCCCAAAATTATCGCAACCGTCCAGGAAATCAAAGGATCCACATCTACTAATACAGCCCCTGCGCCTACAACTCCTGCTATTGGAGCCAGCGGTGTGGAAATTGTATCAAGCATATTATCCATCCAGGGAACATAATATCCCACTATCTCTAATACCGTAGCCACCCCAAAAGCGATCATTGCAGGAACTGTCCCTATCCATAAGTACGTATCGGATAATGTGACATACTCAGCCATCGAGCCCAGGCTCAATATCAGCAGCGGAACGAATATTCTGAATCCTACCGCCGCCGCCAGGCAAACACCAATTATTATACCTAATGCTATATCCATTCCCCTAAAATATACAAGCTAATCCAATAAAAAAACTAAAAAATATATTTTTTTCTAAACCCTCTGATTCGATAAATCGAATCCTTCCCCCCTTTGTACAAAGGGGGGATAGTCAAACTTACGAGTACAGCGAAGTTAGTTTGACTTGGGGGGTTTAGCCTTTTCAATAAACTCGTTTGCCGTTACGTTTGCCGTTTGCCATTTGCCCTTATAATCAATACTACCCCCGCAATCACAAACGGAATACTCAGCAGATGCCCCATATCAAGCATACTATCCGCCGGCAGCTCCGACTGGTGCTCCTTGACAAACTCGATCAAAAACCTGAATCCAAACACTATCACAAAGAACATCCCCAGGATCTTCCCGTGATAATCATTATTTACATTTTTCTTGGTATGCTTATTATAAAACCAATACAGATATAAAAATGCCAGCAGGTAAAATACCGCTTCATAGATCTGAGCGGGATGTCTCGGAACCGTATCGACACTCGTAAATACAAATGCCCACGGTACATCCGCCGCCCTTCCCAGTATCTCGCTGTTAAATAAATTCCCTATCCGGATGAATACTCCCGCGAGCACTGCAACTATCACCACCCTGTCAAGTATCCAGGTAGCGCTAGTCGCCACTCCTTTGCGCCGGGAATACAGCCAGATTGCCAGCATTATCCCGACCGCAGCGCCGTGACTCGCCAGCCCGCCTTCCCAGAATTTCAATATCTCCAACGGGTTAGCCAGGTAATAGCTTGTATTATAAAACAAACAATGTCCTACCCGGGCTCCAATGATAGTACCCGCCACCAGGTATATCGTCAGAATATCCAGCTGCTCCACAGGCTTTTTCTCGATCCTGTAGAACCTCTTCATTACCATATAAGCAAGCAGCAGCCCCAGGGCAAACAACACCCCATACCACCTGGGAGAAAATCCCCCGACAGAAAATATCACGGGACTCACATCCCAGGTTATGTACCCAAATATCATTTAAATATCTTTATTGTTTTCCCAATACTTTAAAAACAACACCCAAATTCTTAATTCTTAATTCTTAATTCTTAATT
>Ga0079224_100016659_pt1 | contig 10336 bp, 9 predicted proteins | sample Stecom2015_FD_80414 | JGI IMG/M metagenome (GOLD analysis project Ga0079224, IMG submission 80414) | Agricultural soil microbial communities from Utah to study Nitrogen management - Steer compost 2015 | ecosystem: Environmental > Terrestrial > Soil > Agricultural land | place: USA: Utah... | reverse complement strand
CGGGTCGAAGCCCTTGTCACAGACCTCCCGGTGGATCGCCGCCCGCAGCTCGACCAGCGGGGCCACGTCCATGTCGAGCGCGCCGGCCTCGGCCAGGCGGATAGTGCGGTCGACCGCCACCCATGCCATCACCTTGGAATGGACGAAGTGCCGGCGGGCCCCGCGGATCTCCCAGATGCCCTCGTCGGGCTCCCGCCAGCGCTGGACCAGGTGCTCGATGAGCCGCTGGTGCAGGACCGCGGTGTCGGCGCAGTGGGCCACTCCGCTCTGGTGCGCGAGGTACAGGGTGTCGATGACCTCGCCGTACACGTCGAGCTGCAGCTGGTTCGCCGCCCCGTTCCCGACCCGTACCGGAGCCGATCCCTCGTACCCGGGAAGCCAGGGAAGCTCCCGCTCCCGCAGGTCACGCTCCCCGGTGATCCCGTACATGATCTGCAGGTTCTCCGGGTCCCCGGCCACAGCGCGCAGCAGCCACCGCCGCCATGCCTGTGCCTCCTGCCGGTATCCGGTCCCCAGCAGCGCGGCAAGCGTCGTGGCGGCGTCGCGCAGCCAGGTGAAGCGGTAGTCCCAGTTCCGGTCGCCGCCGATCTCCTCGGGAAGCGACGTGGTCGGAGCCGCGACGATCCCGCCGCTCGGCCCGTAGGTCATGGCCTTCAGCGTGATCGAGGACCGGACCACGGCCTCGCGGTAGGGCCCGTCGTAGGTGCTCTCCTGCACCCAGTCCTGCCAGAAGGCGAGCGTCTCGGCGAGCGCGGCCTCCGGGTCAGGAACGTCCGGTGCGGGGGCGTGGGACGGGCACCAGCTGAGCACAAACGCCACGCTCTGCCCGGCGCTGATGGCGAAGGCGCTGACGACCACACCGTCCTTCTCCAACTGCGGGACGCAGGTGTCGAGCCACAGAGCGTCCGCGCCGGCCTCCGCGACCATGCGCCCACCGACCTCGTGGTTCCACGGGCTGACGCTGCCGTACCCCGGCCGAGGACGCATGGCCGAGACCATCTCCACTTCGCCAGTCAGGCCCTCAGCGATCCGGATCACCTGTGGGGCCCCGTCGCGCGGCGGCATGAAATCCAGGACCCGGACCGAACCAGTCGGGGTGCGCCACAGCGATTCGAGAACGAGCGAGTCACCTCGGTACCGGCGTTCAGCCACTCTTCCGGAGCCGGACCCGCCTGCGGACGAAGCCGGAGCGATCTGCCAGGTGCCGTGCTTCTGTGTGCCGAGCAGACCGGCAAACACGGCCGGTGAGTCGAAGCGGGGCAGGCAAAGCCAGTCGATCGTGCCGTCGTCGCAGACGTGGGCGCTGGTCTGCGTGTCGCCGATCAGGCCGTACTGCTCGATACGCGGAAGGCGTTTCATCGTGTGGATCTCCGTTAGGCCCCGCTGGTCTGGGGGTGTTATCGGGGCCGCCGAAGCGGCCGGGGACAGGCCGGGAGTCAAGGAGTCAGCGGTCAGCGCGGGGACGCAGGCTCGCTCGGAGGTGGTGTAGAGGCCCTGTCTGCGGGATCGAGGCCAGTCGCACGAGTGCCTCGGCACACCAGCCACGCCATCGCGACGAGGATCAGTCCGATGAGGAGCGCTCCGGTGAGAGTCATGTCCGGGGCACCGAAGCGGCCCACACCAGGCAGGTGAGGGCGACGGCGAAGACCGCACCGCGCAGCACGTTGATCTGCGGCGTCCATCGAGCCAACCTCCGTGCCGGTCGACTCGCTCCGAAGTCGTCCAGCCGGATCTTCGCGATGAGTTCCTGCGTGGCCTCGGCGAGTCTGACGAGGTGCACCCGGCTGGGCAGATAGCCCTCCGGGAGCCCGACCGAGCAGAGTTGCTGCGCACGGAGCAAGGCCGGCTCCTGCGAAGGCATCAGGGTTCCGAGCTGGTTGACGTGCCCTCGCAGCCGCAGGACGAGGTCCTCCACATCGGCGGCGGTCTCGGGCACCGGGGAGTCCTCGCCCAGCACGAGCGTCACCGTCTCCGTCGCGGACACCGCTTGGTCACGCCCGGCACCCGGATCACCGAGACTCCGGCCCTGACCACTGCGCTGGCAGAACGCCCGGCGAGGGGCCAGCGAGAGACGCATGACACAACTCCTATGTGAATCAAGCCAAATTGAGTGAGAGACGCCGTGCACCACAGTCGGTCGGCGTGCATGGTGAGTGATCCGGCCGCTACGTTGAGCGAACCGCGAATCCCCGCTGGGGGGTATGCCTCTGCGGCCCGCAAGGCCGTCAAAGGCGTCAAAGATCATTTCGGACCCGAGGGGCAGCCCATGGCCCGTGAGCGAAACGTCGCCCTCGCCGCACTCCTGCGCGAAGCGGGCTGGTCCCAGCCCCAAGCAGCCGCCGCGGTGGCTCGTGTCGCCGCGGAGAGCGGTGCTCGCGAATTGGAGGCCATCTCGCGCTCGCACATCGCCATGTGGGTCCAGGGCACCAAGCCCAGCGGACGAGCGCCTCATATCCTGCGTGAGACGCTGTCCCGCAGGCTCAGTCGCCCCCTCACCCTCGCTGACCTCGGGCTGGAAGACGGGCCGACAGGCTCGCCCGACAGCAGTTCCGACTGGAGCGTCGACCCTCTGACCGTGCTGGCCGAGCTGGGAAGCGACGACCTGGACATGCACCGACGCAAGCTGCTGGCGACCGCCGCGTACTCGGCCGCCGGCCTCACTCTGCCCGCGAGTTCGTGGTGGACAACCGCCCCAGCCGCTGCAGCATCGCGCCCAGCAGTCTCCCCACGGTTGGTGACCCAGGCCGACATCGATGACGTCCGCAACCTGACAGCCTTCTACTCCGCACGGGACCAGCAGCGTGGTGGAGCCTCTGGGCGCTCGGCTCTGGCCGGCCACCTTCGCGACGAAGCGGTGCCCCTGCTGGGCAGCAGGTTTCGAACGGAACGGCACCGACGGGACACGTACTCGGCCGTGGCAGAGATGACCTACATCGCCGGCTGGATGGCGTTCGACGCCTCGGAGCACCGCACCGCCCAGCGCTACCTCACCCTCGCCGCCCGCATAGCGGCCGAAGCCGGAGACGGACCACTGGGCGGCCACATCCTGCGCGCCCTCGCCCACCAGGCAGTCGACCTCGGACACCCACGCAGGGCCCTCGACCTGGCCGATGCCTCCATGGTCCGCACTCACTACGGCCAGGCCAGCTCGCGCGAGAAGGCCCTGCTCTCCATCGTCCACGCCCGCGCCCTGGCCGCCGACGGCGACAGGCCCGGCACCCTCGCGGCCATCAGCCGAGCAGAGCGGGACCTCGCCCGCGCCGACAACGAGGACGCCCCCGACCGCGTCGGCTTCTTCCAGGAAGCCTCTCTCGCCCACGAAACTGCCTGCGCCCTGCGCGACCTGGGCAACCCCGTCGAGGCGGAGATCCATTTCCAGCGCAGCGTCCGCACCCGCCGCCGGCAGCAGTACGCCCGCACCCACAGCGTGACACTCGGCTACCTGGGCGCCGTCCAGGTCCAGCAAGGACGTCTCGACGAGGCATGCGGCACCTGGGGACAAGCCCTCGATGCCACGGTCGGCGTCCAGTCCGGCCGCGCCCGCGACGTCATCGTCCGCATGCAGAGCGACCTGTCGCCCGTGAGGCAACGCGGAGGCCGCCACGTTGTTGAATTGGACCGCCGGGCACGGGAAATGCTGCGCGCCATAGGCTGACCACAGGGCAGGTTCGCAGGTGCGGCCGGCGGTTGCTGCACACGCGACTTCATGGGAGAGGAACGAGCGCCGATGGCGACGTACGAGGTCGAACCGATCGCAACGGTCATTGGGGGCCACACCCGCGTCCAAGACGACTACCAGGGCGGGGTGGAATCGATCATCCGGCTGGACGACGCCTTCCCGCTCGAAACGCTGCAGGGCATCGAGGAGTTCTCCCACCTCACAGTGACCTGGCACTTCCACCTGGCGCGGCCCGAAGACGTGCAGCTCCACGCCCGCAGCCCAAGGGGAAACCCGATCTGGCCGGCAACCGGAACCTTCGTCCACCGCAACCACCGACGCCCCAACCAACTGGCGATCAGCTATCCGCGACTGCTCAAGACAGACGGCCGGGACCTCGTCGTCACCGACCTGGACGCTGTGGACGGCACTCCCGTCCTCGACATAGCGCCGTACTTCACCCAGATGGGGCCCCGAGGACCGGTTCATCAGCCAGCCTGGCCGGCCGAAATGCTTGCCACGTACTGGCTGGATGTCTCGGAGCGTCCGTAAGCCGACCTGCCGTAGTGATCTGTCGCTCGCGGCAGCGCTCATGAGGGCCCCGCTCGCAGAGATGAGAGGGGCGCACCAAGTAGTCGGCCGTCCTCGCTGATACTCCGCTCCCCGAACGGGAATTCGGTCAAAGCCTCCGGCCGGTACCGGCAGAACGGACCAGGCGGCTGTGCGAGCGCCGCGGCTGAGGAGGTTCACGACGTAGTCCCTTCACCGGGGACGTCCAGCTCCATCCAGACCGTCTTGCCCCCGCCCGGGCCAGGTCGGACTCCCCAGTTCGCGGCCAACGCGTCGACCAGGAGCAGGCCCCGGCCTCCCTCACACTCGTCGCTCGGTAGGCTCTGGAAAGGCTGTCTGCCGGAGGGGTCCTGCACTTCGGTCCGGAGACGTCCGCTGGAGTGGGTGACCTTCAGCGTGAATGCCTTCACCACCTGGTGACGGCACCCGCGGGTCACTGCATTCGCCATCAGCTCATGGGCTCCCAGAGCAACTGCGTCCGCGATGGCCGCCAGTCCCGTTACCATCATCAATTCGTGAAGTTCGCGCCGGCCCCGCGAGACTGCTGCCACCTCCGCCGGGTACACCGCCACAATCTCGAAGGCACGCCTCCGATCCGCGATCGGCACGGTTTCGACGGGGGCACTGGGATGGGGACCCACGAGGTTGTGAACCGCCACGTCAAGAACTTCGTCCGGCCGCTGAAGAGCGGCGTCGGAGAAATGCACGTTCATCAGCTCCCCTAAGCGGTCCCGACAAGGCACAAATCCGGTCACCATCTGTGCGTGAAGGCGTTTCTCGACCGGCACCGGGTGAGCTGGTCGACGTCGAAAGTCACGTCGCGCTCCTCCGGGCGGTTTTGGACTGAGCAGGGGCGGCCGGGGACTGCACCTGCGGCGAGACCGTGTCGTGCGGGTCGCTCCACGGCAGCGTTCGGCCGTTAGGCGCCGACGGGCCCGTTAGTCACGGCGCGGGCCAGTGGATCTGAGACGGGAAGCCTGGGGGTATCGGGGTGCGGGGGTCGCCCAGGGCCCGCAGACACACACGGTCGTCGGAGAAGCCGGTGCGGGCGTGGAGCCAGCGGCTGTTGTCGATCAGATAGCCCTGGCCGGCGTCGAGAGTGACGCGCTGCTGGAGCGCTTCGATCGCCGTGCGGAGGTGGGGCAGGTGGGGGGTGAGGAGGGGGCTGAACGCGGCGAGGGCGTCCTGGCGCAAGCGGATGGAGACCCGCTCGCCTCGGTGGCGGGTGAAGATCCGAGAGGGGTGTCCGCCGCCGTCGCCGTAGAAGGCGGTACCGGGCGCGGCCATCACTTCCAAAGCCCGGGGCGCGCGTTCCATGAGGAGGGCGTGCAGGGCGCGGCCGTCGGTCAGGAGCACGTCTCCACCGAACGCGGCGGGCTGCTGGCAGACCAGGAGCATCAGACGGGGCGGACGGGGAAGACTGGAGCGCTCGGTATGCGCGAGGAGTTCCCCGGTGCCCAGCCCCGCCAGCCCGGGGCGTCGGGAGGCGGCGCCTCTGTCACGGATAGTGGTCAGCGCATCCGGGTCGCTGTCGGGGTGCGGTACCAGCGTCATCACCTGCTGGGCGAAGGCGAGAACCTTGGCCCGGGTGTCCAGTCCCTCGACGGTGGCGACACCCCGCGCCCGCAGGAGTTCCATCACGGCGGAGGTTCGGCCGAAACCGCCGACGAGGGGCGTGACGTGTGCCTCGAACAGGGTGAGCGAACGGGTCGTCATCGACGTGCTCCTCTGAAATCGGGCTGGACGTCCAGCGTCCGGACGAATAGCGGGCGGCGTAAAGCGACAAACTGTCGACCCGGACAAAGGCGGCAAGCCCGACTTCGTCTTGCGGACGGGTGCTACGTTCCGGAGGACATGCCTGCCCTCGCGACTCAGGGACAGCCCATGTACAAGCCGTCGTTGTGGCCGGTGTCCGTCAAGGGTGTTGCTCTCGATGCCCGCGAACGCGTGTTGCTGCTGCACAACGAGCGCGGCGAGTGGGAACTGCCGGGCGGCCGGCTGGAGATCGGTCCCGCAGGTAATGGGTCGGCGCCGGCCGACGTGAGTCCCGGTGCGGCGCTGGAGCGCGAGGTGGCGGAGGAGAGCGGCTGGATGGTGAAGGCCGGGCCTCTGCTCGGCGGCGGGACCTGGATTTACGAGCCGATCCCCGACCGTCGGGTCCTGATCGTCACCTACGGCTGCACGGTCCTGTCTCCAGACCGTGTGCCGGTCCTGAGCCACGAGCACAAGGAGATCGGGCTCTTCGACCGGCACGAGGTCGATGGCCTGACCATGCCCGAGGGCTACAAGCAGTCGATCGCGGCCTGGTACGACCACCCCGGAAGGTGACCCGGCATGGACGCCTTCACTTCTGTTTCCGGGCCGGCCACGCGCCGGTCGGCGCGGCTGGTCTCCTGGCGCTGGGCGACGCCGGAGGCTCAGGCCGTCCTCGCTACGCGCGACCTTGCTTCGATCCTGAAGCACTACCGGCACGTCCACGGCACCAGCCAGTTGGAGACCGGTGAGCTCCTGGGCTATGACAACACCTACATCTCGGCCCTGGAACTGGGCAAACGGCATCTGAGCGATGTCGGGAGCTTGCGTCACGTCGTCGAGCGACTCGCTTTGCCCGCGCATGTCCTGGGCGTCACCGATCCGGCCGACACCGACCACCGGGCGATGATCCAGTTCGGCACCTCCACCGTGCGGCTCGCCGAAGTCGCCCGCCAGTGCGGGCGAGCGGCCGAGACCGTCGCCGAACTGTGGCCGCTTGTGGCTCGCTTGGAAGCCCGCGCCCGGGACGGGAGCACCGAACGAGATGTCCTTCGGCTCCTTGCGCACGCCCGGCTGAGTCTCGGGACGGCTCTGGGAAACGTGCTGCCCGAGGAACGGCTGGCCACCGCCGCGCACTGGACCGCCAAGAGCCTGGACGTGGTGCGCGCCTTCGATGACCGGGCTTTGACTACCACCGCTCTGCGCATGCACGGCAACGAGCTGCGCAAGGCCGGCCTGCTCGGTGCGGCCGTCGACCGGCTCAACCAGGCCGCGGTCACCGCACCCGGCACCGAGCAGCGAGCCGCGGTGCTGCCGCTCTTGGCCCGTGCTGCCGGTGCCCTCGGCAACGCGGTGCTGTTCGACCAAGCCGCCCGTGAGGCCCACCAGCTCCTTGACACGGTCGAGCACACCAGCCTCGTCAACCCCAGTGCTCTCTACGAAATCCATCTTCGGGGCCTTATCTCCACCGGCCGCATCCGCGATGCGATACGGCATACCGAGGCGGCTCCGCCCGCCCCGACCATCGCGGTCGCACCCCGGTGGCGTGTCATCGAACTCATCACCACGGGCCGCGTCCGCCTTCTCGCCGGCGACAGCCACGGTGCTACCCAGCTCCTGGCCGCGGCTGTACGGGAAGCACAGGCCCAGCGCCTTCCGCACCAGCTCCAGCGCGTCCAGCGCACCACTGTTGGCAGGCTCCCCGATATCCATGACGCCGCCACCCGTGCCCTTGCCCAGCTCCGCACGGAGATCGCCGCATAGCCGAGGGCAGGTGCCATGCGACGGGGACACAGCCAGGTGTCCTGTTCCCACCGGGCATCTCCTCTCTGAGTCGGCGCTTCAAAACGGCCTGCCACCAGCGCAGTTGGACGCTGAGCGGCCGGTGCAGTGCCATGAGTCTGGAGCCGCGTCGGCTTCGAGGGCATCGCTGTGGCGATATCGCTGCAGCGATATCGATCTCCACCTAGCCTGGTTCTCACGGCTGGGGCGAGCTGGATCGCGAGAAGGAGAGCCGAGGTGACCATGCCAGGGGGACCAGGGCGCACGTGCGTGCGGTGCGGACTGCCGATCAGCCGGTACAACCCGGATACCCGCTGTTCCACCTGCGCCCGGACCGATGCGACACCGACGATCCCGGACCGGGCCTGGCGCGACGAGGAAGTGCACAGGGCCCTTGCTGCCTGGGATTTCGGAACGGTTGTACGTCTGGTCCGCCGCCGCTCCGGGCTTTCGCAGAAGGCCGTACGGGAGCTGACCGGACTCACTCAGGGCTTCATCTCGGACCTGGAGCGCGGCCTCAAACAGGTCAACGGCCGCGAGACGATCATCGACCTCCTGACCGGACTGGGGCTTCCCGCCGACCTTCGCCCGCTCCTCCTCGCCCCTTTCGCGCAGGCCGAATCGCAGCGACTTGTCGAGGTCATCGACCCGGCTCTGCCATGGACGGCGGCTCGTATGGTGACGTCACTGGAAGCAGCAGTCGGAGGAGCCATGACCGGATTGAACCGTCGCAGCGTGATTGCCCTAGGCGGGGCCGGCCTCACGCAGTACATCCTGCAAGCAGCCGTCGCCCCTCCCGAGGCCGTCGCCTCCACCGCCCGAAACGGAATCAGCGTCTCCGACCAGCTCCTCACCAGCCTGCAATCCACCACCGACGCTCTGCGCCAAGCCGACGCCAGCCATGGCAGCGGTAACCTCGCCCGAGCCGCCACAGCGCACCTCAAGGTCCTCCTCCGGTTCCTGAAAGAAGGGGACTTCAGCGAGGCGACCGGGAAGCGCCTCGCAGCGGTGACTGCGGACACCGCCATCCAGACCGGCTGGTACCACTTCGACAGCGGCGCCCACACCGTCGCCCACAACCTCCTGGTGGGAGCCCTCCGCGCCGCTCATGCCAGCGGCGACAGCAGGCTCCGGGCTGGGGCGCTGTCCTTCATCGCCATCCACGGCTACTCCGCCGGCGACCCCCGCGACGCGGTCACCGCCGCGCGCACCGCCCGCCAGGTGATTGCCGACCAGGACGCGCCCGCCCTGCACGCGATGCTCCTCACCCGTCAGGCCCGCGGGCACGCCCGTCTACGCGAGGACCGCCAGGCTCGCACTGCCCTGGAAGAAGCACAGGCACTGTGCGCCCGCGGACGCGGAGAGGACGACCCTCACTGGCTCTACTGGATCAACCCCGGCGAGATCATGGGCCAGACCGGCAGCTGCTTGCTCGACCTCGGCCGCCCCGACCAGGCCGCCCAGGCGTTCGCCGACGCCCGCAATGCCTTCAGCCCGGACGAGATCCGCACCCGTGCCCAGTTCCTCTCCCGCGCCGCCACCGCCCAGATGCGCGCTGGCGACGTCGACGCCGGATCTGCCACCGGACACGAAGTCCTCGCTCTCGTCTCCGGAGTCCGCTCCGCACGCTTGGACGACAACCTGGACACGATGCTCGCCGAAGCCCGCCGCTACTCCTCGGCGGCTCCCGCCCAGGAGCTCTTGGAACGCGGTCAGGCCGTCATGGAAGAACGCGCCGCATGAAGCGCATGATCCTGGTCCTGTGGGATATCGACCGCACCCTCCTCTACACGGGTGACATCGACCGGCGCGTCTACAAGGAGACCTTCACCAGCGTCGTCGGCCGTCCCCCGGCAGCCCTGCCGGCCCGGGGAACCGGAGTCACCATGCCCCTGGCCGTCCGTGAACTCCTGCGCGTCAACCAGGTACCCGAACAGGACGTGGAGACGTTCGCAGCCCGCATCGTCGACGAACTTCCCGAACGCCTCGCCGGCCACCGGGAGCTGCTGTTCAACGACGGGGTCATCATGCCGGGCGCCATGGACGCGCTCGCCGCGGTCCAGCAGGCAGAGCACCTGATCCCGACCGTCGTCACCGGAAACCTACGGGGTAGCGCCGAGACCAAGCTGTCCGCGCTGGGCCTCATCGGCTACCTCGACACCACCATCGGCGGTTACGCGTCCGACGACCCTCACCGCCCGGCTCTCGTACGCATCGCACAAAAGCGGGCAGCCGCGAAGCATGGAGGCCCGTTTAATCGCGACAACACAGTGATCGTGGGTGACTCCCTGGAAGACGTGCGCACCGGCCTGGAGGGGGGCGCCAGGGTGATCGCGGTGGCTTCGGGCACCACCCCCGAGCAGCAACTACGCGCTGCAGGTGCACAACACGTTCTGGCCGACCTCACCTCCACCACGACCCTGCTCCGCCTCATCGACCAGGACGAGGCTCTCTAGGTCTCATCTGACCGGGGTGGTTCCCTGCGGACCGTGTTGTCGCGCCAGTCGAGCCACGGTCCTTCCTTCGTGACCGGCCAATCATTGGTGAGGCAAGCAGCACGCTTCCTCATCGCTG
>Ga0079224_100016658_pt1 | contig 10337 bp, 9 predicted proteins | sample Stecom2015_FD_80414 | JGI IMG/M metagenome (GOLD analysis project Ga0079224, IMG submission 80414) | Agricultural soil microbial communities from Utah to study Nitrogen management - Steer compost 2015 | ecosystem: Environmental > Terrestrial > Soil > Agricultural land | place: USA: Utah... | reverse complement strand
CTGTTTATGAATTCAACTTCCTGATTGTTTCTGCCACATCCAGCATCCGGTTGGCAAACGCCCACTCATTATCGAACCATACCAGCACTTTGACCAGTCGCTTGCCACTGACCCGCGTCTGACTGAGATCGACAATCGCCGAGCGGGGGTCATGATTGAAATCGCAGGAGGCTAGCGGCTCGTCCGTGCAATCCAGCACCAGCGGCAGCGAATCCTTCGCTCCCTCGCGCAGCGCAGCCTTGACCGTGTCGGCACTGGCGTCCGCGTTCAGGGTCACCGTGAGGTCGATGGCAGACACGTTGATGGTCGGCACCCGCATTGCCTGTGCCGAGAAGCGCCCGTCCAGGTGCGGCAGGATGCGACCGATGCCCTTGTCGATCTCGGTGTTGACCGGAATGATCGACTGCACCGCGCTGCGGGTCTTGCGCAGGTCGAAGTGATGATAGGCGTCGATCACCGGCTGGTCGTTCATCGCCGAATGAATGGTGGTAATGGTGCCGAAGTCGATGCCGAAAGCGTCATCCAGGCACTTGATCACCGGCACCACGCAATTGGTAGTGCAGGAGGCATTGGAAATGATGCGATGGGCCGCCGTCAATTGGTCATGATTGACGCCGTAGATGACGGTCGCATCTACATCGTTCTGGGCCGGCTGTGAGAACAGCACACGCCCGGCGCCGCTGTGCAGGTGCTGCTCGGCCGTCTCACGATCGGTGAAAGAACCGGAGCATTCCATCACCAGGTCGATGCCAAGCTGAGACCAGGGCAGGGCGCTGACCTGCGGCTCGGAAAGCACGCTGATGGCGTAGCCATTGAGGAGCAGGGTGCCGTCGCCCACAGCCACGTCGCCGGGAAAGCGACCGTGGGTGCTGTCATAACGGGTCAGGTAGGCGATCGAGTTGAGGTCGGTGAGATCGTTGATGGCAACGATCTCCAGCTCCGGCCAGGCATTCCGTTCGTGCAGGGCGCGCAGCACGCAGCGCCCGATGCGTCCATATCCATTTATCGCTATGCGGTATGCCATAACCTGCTCAACATGACCCCGCGCTCATCGGGCGAGCGCGGTCGCTGTTTCCACGACGTTGTCGGCCGTGAAACCAAACTCCTTCATCAGGACCGCTCCCGGTGCTGACTCCCCGAAGGTGGTCATGCCGATGATGCGGCCATCCAGTCCTACGTACTTGTACCAGTAATCGCTGGCCGATGCCTCCACTGCCAGACGCTTGCGCACCGCGGCCGGCAGCACCGCTTCGCGATAGTCTGCATCCTGCGCATCGAAGACGTCGGTCGAGGGCATGGACACCAGGCGGGCACGGATGCCATCGGCCTGCAGACGGGTGACCGCATCCGCGCAGATGGCTACTTCGGAACCGGTGGCAATCACGATCAGCTCCGGAGCGCCTTCACAATCCTTGAGGACGTAGCCGCCGCGGGCGATATCCGCCACCTGCTGCTCGTCGCGGTCCTGATGCACCAGATTCTGGCGCGAGAAGACCAGTGAGGTCGGGCCGTTGCGGCGCTGGATGGCAGCCTTCCAGGCGACGGCGGACTCCACCGCGTCGCAGGGCCGCCACACCGCCATGTTCGGCGTCATACGCAGGTTGGCGATCTGTTCCACCGGCTGGTGGGTCGGTCCGTCCTCGCCCTGGCCGATAGAGTCGTGGGTATAGACGAAGATGCTGTGCTGCTTCATCAACGCGGCCATGCGCACGGCATTGCGGGCATATTCCATGAACATCAGGAAGGTGCCGCCGTAGGGGATGAATCCACCGTGCAGCGCGATGCCATTCATGATGGCGCTCATGCCGAACTCACGCACGCCATAGTTGATGTAGTTTCCGTCCACCTTTTCTGCGATGGGTGTGCTGCCGGACCAAGTGGTCAGGTTGGAACCGCCGAGGTCGGCGGAGCCGCCGATCAGCTCCGGCAGATGCTGGCCGAAAGCGTCCAGGCAATTCTGCGAGGCCTTGCGGCTGGCAATGTTGTCGCACTTTTCCTGACAGGTGCGCACGTAGGCATCGGCGATCTGCTCAAAGTTGCCGGGCAACTCGCCCTTCAGGCGCCGCACCAGCTCCATGGCCAGCTCGGGAAAGGCCTCTTCGTAGCGCACCAGTTGTTCTTTCCAGGCCGACTCGGCCGCAAAGCCTCTTTCGCGCGCGTCCCAGTCGGCGCGGATGTCTTCCGGCACCTCGAAGGGAGCGTGTGACCAGCCCAGCGTCTCGCGGGCCAGGTTCACTTCCGCGTCACCCAGGGGCGAGCCGTGAATGCCGGCAGTGCCCTGCTTGTTGGGCGAACCGAAACCGATGACGGTCTTGCACCTGATCAGGGTCGGTCGCTGGCTGTCCGCCTGCGCGGCAGCGATGGCCGCGGCGATTTCGTCCGGGTTGTGTCCATCGGCAGCAACCACCTGCCAGCCGTAGGCTTCGAAGCGCTTGGTGGTATCGTCGGTGTACCAGCCTTCCACCTCACCGTCGATGGAGATGCCGTTATCGTCGTAGAACACGATCAGCTTGCCCAGCGCCAGCGTGCCGGCCAGTGAGCAGACTTCGTGGGAAATGCCCTCCATCAGGCAGCCGTCCCCGGCCAGCACGTAGGTGAAGTGGTCGACTACCTCGTGGCCAGGCCGGTTGAACTGTGCGGCCAGCGTCTTCTCGGCGATCGCCATGCCCACACCATTGGCCAGACCCTGACCCAGCGGGCCGGTCGTCGTTTCCACACCCGGCGTATAGCCGTACTCCGGGTGCCCCGGCGTCTTGGAATGCAACTGACGGAAATTACGGATCTCGTCCATGGAGACGTCGTAGCCGCTCAGGTGCAGTAACGAGTACACCAGCATGGAGCCGTGCCCGTTGGACATGATGAAGCGGTCCCTGTTCACCCACCCTGGGTTCACGGGGTTGTGCCGCAGGAAGTCGTTCCATAACACTTCGGCGATATCTGCCATGCCCATGGGCGCTCCGGGGTGGCCGGAGTTGGCTTTCTGGACTGCGTCCATGCTCAGGGCACGGATGGCGTTGGCGCGGGCTTTGCGGTCTGTGCGTGGGGAAACACGACTCGACATACGGTGGAGGCTCCTGTCTGAGGGGGAAAAAGGCAGCGAGTGCAAAAGCCGCCTATTTTCCCGCACAACCGGTCAAGATGCTACTCAGGGACGGGTTTATTTTGATATCACAGCGGGATTGTCGTAGCACAACCGCTCTTTCGACCTATATCAAATTATTTTGATATAGGTCCCGTGAGCTGCTATAGTCCCGCTCACGATGAAATCCACCACACAGCGCCAGCAGGGCTGGCACCCACTCCAGTCGACACCCACCAACACCGCGCTGGACGATGCCGACGAACTGACCCAGGTCTGCAAGGCCCTGGCCGACGGCCTGCGCCTGGAGATCCTGCGCCTGCTGCGCACCAGCTCATTCGGCGTGCTGGAGCTGTGCCGCATCCTCGATATTCGCCAGTCCGCCCTCAGCCACCATCTGAAGGTGCTGGCCAATGCCGGGCTGGCAACGACCCGCCGCGAGGGCAACACCATCTTCTATCGGCGCCCGCTGCTGACCGCCGATGATCCGCTGCATGACTTCCGCAAGAGTGCCTTCGTGACCATCGACCGGGTGCCGCTGCGCCAGGAACTGCTGGAACGGCTCAACGGCATCCAGCAGGAGCGCTCCGAGCAGTCCCTGCAGTTCTTCAGCCGTCACGCCGGCAAGTTCCTGGAGCAGCAGGGCCTGGTCGCAGAACACAGCCAGTACATGAGCACCCTCGAAGACCTCTTTCACGACCTGGAGTTGCCGACAGATCTCAAGGTGATGGAGGTAGGCCCCGGCCACGGCGAGCTGCTGTGCGTGCTGGCCCGCCGCTTCCAGCAAGTGATCGCGCTGGACAATGCCCAGGAGATGCTTAACCAGGCCCGCGCCACCGTCTCATCCGAGGCGCTGGACAACGTCACCTTCCTGCTCGGCGACACCCATGTGGCCCTGGCGCAGGACGTGCGCAGCGACTTGATCATCTATGACATGGTGCTGCACCACCTGGCGTCACCACAGGAGGCATTCCAGCATTCGGCGTCCCTCCTGCACGAGGGCGGCACGCTGCTCATCATCGATCTGTGCCAGCACGACCAGGACTGGGTGCGCGGCTCCTGTGGCGATCTCTGGCAGGGCTTCGAGCAGGATGAGATGAGCAACTGGGCCGCCCAGGCAGGACTGAATTCCGGCCAGAACGTGTTCCTGGGCCTGCGCAACGGCTTCCAGATACAGATGTGTGTGTTTCACAAACCTCTTTTTTCCAAACATCAAGCGACTCATTAATCACTCATTAAACATAAGAAGGAAGATCCCAATGGCATCATCACTCTTCACCTCAGAATCCGTTTCCGAAGGCCATCCCGACAAGATCGCCGACCAGATCTCCGACGCGGTGCTGGACGCATTGCTGGAGCAGGACCCCAAGGCCCGCGTCGCCTGCGAGACCCTGATCAAGACCGGCATGGTTGTGGTCGCCGGCGAGATCACCACCGAAGCCTATGTCGACATCGAGGACATCGCCCGCCAGGTTGTCTGCGGCATCGGCTACGATCACTCGGATAAGGGCTTCGACGGCCACTCCTGCGCCGTGCTCAACGCCATCGGCAAGCAGTCCCCGGACATCGCCATGGGCGTGGATGATTCCGCAGACCACGAGCAGGGCGCTGGCGACCAGGGCCTGATGTTCGGCTACGCCACCAATGAGACCGACGTGCTGATGCCCGCGCCGATCACCTATTCCCACCGGCTGGTGAAGCGCCAGGCCGAAGTGCGCAAGAACGGCACGCTGCCCTGGCTGCGCCCGGACGCCAAGAGTCAGATCACCTTCCGCTATGAAGACGGCAAGCCAGTAGCGATCGATGCAGTGGTGCTGTCGACCCAGCACAGCCCGGACATCGAGCAGAAAGACCTGCAGGAAGCGGTGATGGAAGAGATCATCAAAAAGGTGCTGCCGGCGGAGTGGCTGGACCAGAACACCAAATACTTCATCAACCCGACCGGCCGCTTCGTCATCGGCGGCCCCTTCGGTGATTGCGGGCTGACCGGTCGCAAGATCATCGTGGACACCTACGGCGGCATGGCCCGTCACGGCGGCGGCGCCTTCTCGGGCAAAGACCCGTCAAAGGTAGACCGCTCCGCGGCGTATGCTGCACGTTATGTCGCCAAGAATCTGGTGGCCGCAGGCGTCGCAGATCGGGTCGAGATCCAGCTGTCCTACGCCATCGGCGTGGCGGAGCCGACCTCTATCAGCGTTGACACCTTCGGCACCGGCAAGGTACCGGAAGAGCGTATCGTCGAGCTGGTGCGTGAGCACTTCGAGCTGCGCCCCAAAGGCCTGATCCGCATGCTGGACCTGATCCGTCCGATCTATCTGCCGACCGCCGCCTATGGTCACTTCGGTCGCAACGACGACAACTTCACCTGGGAGAAAACCGACAAGGCTGACGCACTGCGCAGCGCTGCCGGACTGTAAGTCCTTTTAAGTCCTTTTCCTTAAAGGGACACCCAGAACCATTTTCAAGACAACAGGATTCAAGCATGAGCAAGCAAGACTATAAGGTAGCCGACATCAATCTCGCCGACTTCGGCCGCAAGGAAGTCATTCTGGCCGAGGCGGAGATGCCGGCGCTGATGACGCTGCGTCGCCGCTACGCAGCAGAGAAACCCCTCGCTGGCGCCAGGGTGCTGGGCTGCATCCACATGACGGTGCAGACCGCCGTGCTGATCGAGACACTGGTAGAGCTTGGCGCGGAAGTGCGCTGGTCCTCCTGCAACATCTTCTCCACCCAGGATCATGCCGCTGCCTACATCGCCTCCAAAGGGATAGCGGTGTATGCGTGGAAGGGTCAGACCGAGGAAGAGGGCGAGTGGTGTATCGAGCAGACCATTCTCAAGGACGGCAAGCCCTGGGACGCCAACATGATTCTGGACGACGGCGGCGATCTGACCGCCATGGTGCACGACAAGTATCCACAACTGCTGGACAACATCCACGGCATCACCGAGGAGACCACCACCGGCGTGCACCGCCTGCAGGAAATGATGAAGGCGGGCTCGCTGCGGGTGCCTGCCATCAATGTGAATGATTCTGTTACCAAGTCAAAGAACGACAACAAGTACGGTTGTCGTCACAGCCTCAACGACGGCATCAAACGTGGCACCGACATGCTGCTGTCCGGCAAGCAGGCGCTGGTCATCGGATACGGCGACGTGGGCAAGGGCTCGGCACAGAGCCTGCGCCAGGAAGGCATGATCGTTAAGATCGCCGAGGTCGATCCAATCTGTGCAATGCAGGCCTGCATGGACGGTTATGAAGTGGTGTCACCCTACCTCGGCGGCAACAACACAGGCCGCCTTGAGGATATCGACCGCGCATTACTCGGCAAGCTCGACCTGATCGTCACCACCACCGGCAACATCGACGTCTGCGACAAGAACATGCTGCAGGCCATCAAGTCCGGCGCAGTCGTCTGCAACATCGGTCACTTCGACAACGAGATCGACACGGCCTTCATGCGCAAGAACTGGACCTGGGAGGAGATAAAGCCGCAGGTGCACAAGATCTATCGCGGCGACGCCGAGAAGGACTCCGGCAACTACCTGCTGTTGCTTTCCGAAGGCCGCCTGATCAATCTGGGCAACGCCACCGGTCATCCTTCGAGGGTAATGGACGGCTCTTTTGCCAACCAGGTGCTGGCACAAATGTATCTGTATGAGCGAGGCTTCGCTTCGATGTCCGATGACTTCAAGAAGAGCAACATCACCGTGGAGGTTCTGCCCAAGCATCTCGACGAACAGGTGGCTGCACTGATGGTAGGTGGATTCGGCGGCGTACTGACCAAGCTCACCCAGCAGCAGGCGGACTACATCCACGTGTCTGTGGAAGGTCCTTTCAAGCCCGATTCCTACAAGTACTGATTTGCTGATAGAGAGATAGACATGACGACATCAAGCAGTGACAGGCTGCGCTTCAGCTTCGAGTTCTTCCCGCCCAAGACGGAGATCGGCGAGGAAAAGCTCAAGGAAGTTCACCGCCAGCTCGCGGAACTGAAGCCGGACTTCTTTTCTGTGACCTATGGCGCCGGGGGCTCCACTCGCGACGGCACCCGCCAGGCCGTGGCCAGCATTCATGAGGCAGGCTCCTGCGTGGCACCACACCTGTCATTTGGTGGCTCCTCGGAAGACGAGGTGAAGCAGTTGCTACTCGACTACCGGAACCTGGGCATCAACCGCCTGGTGGCGCTGCGGGGGGATATCCCCTCCGGCGCCGGCACGACTGCCAGCTACTACTACGCCAATGAGCTGGTCGAATTCATTCGTCGCCACACCGGCGACCACTTTCACATCGAGGTGGCCTGCTACCCGGAGATTCACCCGAAGTCCGAGAGCTACGAGAAGGACCTGTACTTCTTCAAGAAGAAGATCGATGCTGGCGCCAATAGCGCCATCACCCAGTACTTCTACAACCCGGACGCCTATTTCCGCTACTTGGAAAACTGCCAGCAACTGGGCATCGACGTGTCTATAGTTCCTGGCATCATGCCCATCACTAACTACAGCAACCTGGCACGTTTCAGCAGCAACTGCGGCGCGGAGATCCCACGCTGGCTGCGTCAGCGCCTGCAGAGCTTCGGTGACGATGTCGACAGCATTCGCGCCTATGGCGTCGAAGTCGTCACCCGCCTGTGCGAAGACCTGCTTCAGGGCGGGGCACCGGGACTGCACTTCTATACCATGAACCAGGTCAGCCCCTCTGCAGTCATCTGGAACAACCTTGGGCTGAGCGAGCGCTGACGTGCGCATCTCCCGCCTGTACTGCCCGCAACCCCTCACCGCGCGGGCGACGGTCGCGCTCGAGAGCGAGTCCGCCCACTATGTCGGCACGGTGCTGCGGATGCGGGCAGGGGAACACCTGACCCTGTTCAACGGGGAGGATGGGGAGTTCTCCGCCGCCATCCTAAATGCGGACCGCAAGAGCGTCACGGTGCAGCTTGCCGATGCGCTCGCCGCGACGGCGGACCCGCTGCTGCCCATTCACCTGGCGCTGGGAATCTCCCGCGGCGAGCGGATGGATTATGCGATCCAGAAAGCCACGGAGGCGGGCGTCACGTCCATCACTCCGCTCTTTACCGAGCGCTGCGAAGTGAAGATCAAGGGTGATCGCGTGGACAACCGGCTCAAGCATTGGGAGCGGGTTGCCATCAGCGCCTGCGAGCAATCCGGCCGCTGTCGCATTCCGCTTGTATCCGCCCCGGTTGAATTGTCGTCGTGGATGCAGCAAGAGCGAACGGGTGCCGCATTCGTGCTCGATCACCGTGGCAGCGCGAGCTTTCCTCAGCAACCATCGCCAAAGGCTGTGACGTTGCTGATTGGTCCAGAGGGCGGGCTATCGGAAGCTGAGATCAATGCAGCACTGGCCGCAGACCTCCAGTCTGTGAGGCTTGGTCCGCGCGTGCTGCGTACGGAGACCGCGCCTGTGATTGCGATTGCCGTGCTTCAGCAGTTGTGGGGGGATTATTCTTGATTGCAAAAAAAGCGCCCCGAAGGGCGCTTGAATAATCACACTAGAGAGATACTGCCGCTTACTTCGTGAACTCCGGATAAGCTTCCAGACCGCACTCGGAGACATCGACGCCTTCCGCTTCCTCTTCTTCGCTGACACGCAGTCCGATGATTGCCTTGAGCGCCATCCACACGATGAAGCTGGCCACGAACACCCAGACGAAGATAGTCAGGCCGCCCACGATCTGTCCGACGAAAGTGGACGCATCGTTAGTGATCGGCACCAGCAGCAGACCGAGGATACCGCAGGAGCCGTGAACAGAGATGGCACCGACAGGGTCGTCGATCTTCAGTTTATCAAGGCCGACGATGCTCAACACAACCAGCACACCACCCAACGCACCGAACAGCGTCGCTTGCAGTGCAGTAGGAGTCGAAGGCTCTGCGGTGATGGCCACCAGGCCTGCCAATGCGCCGTTCAGCGCCATGGTCAGATCGGCCTTGCCAAACATGAAGCGGGCGACGAGAAGCGCAGCTACCAGGCCACCTGCTGCCGCGGCGTTGGTGTTCAGGAACACCATGGCCACTGAGTTGGCGCTGGCGACATCGGACAGTTTCAGAACAGAACCGCCGTTGAAGCCGAACCAGCCCAGCCACAGGATGAAGGTGCCCAGCGTGGCCAACGGGAGGTTGGCACCGGGAATACCCTTGATGCTGCCATCGGCGCTGTATTTGCCGAAGCGGGGGCCGAGCAGGATGACACCGGACAGCGCTGCAGTCGCACCAGCAAGGTGAACAATGCCTGAGCCCGCGAAGTCAGAGAAGCCCATGTCGCCCAGCGTGTACAGACCGAACACAGCGTTGCCACCCCAGGTCCATGATCCTTCCAGGGGATAGATAAAGCCAGTCATCACGACAGCGAAGGCCAGGAACGCCCACAGCTTCATGCGCTCGGCGACAGCACCGGAGACGATCGACATGGCCGTGGCAACAAACACCACCTGGAAGAAGAAGTCGGAGGCGCCTGAGTAGACAGAACCACCATCGAACCCTTCCTCGACCTTGGATGCCAGCGCGTCCGCGACCAGCGAATCGCCACCCTCAATGCCGCTAAGCAGCACCGGGCCACCGTACATCACTGCATAACCGCAGATCAAATACATGATGCAGGCAACGGAGAACAGAGCGACGTTCTTGGTCAGAATCTCTGTTGTGTTCTTAGAGCGGACCAGACCAGCTTCCAGCATGGCGAAACCGGCTGCCATCCACATGACAAGCGCGCCACAGACCAGAAAATAGAATGTGTCCATCGCGTATTGCAGTTGAAAAATTTGTTCTTCCACCTTGAATCCTCCAGAGGAGTTAAAGCTCTTTAAAAGTAGACTGTTCGATGACCGATGCTATACAGCGGCTTCCCCGGTCTCGCCCGTACGAATGCGGATCACCTGCAGCAGATCGGTGACGAAAATCTTGCCGTCGCCGATCTTGCCGGTATTCGCTGCCTTGGTGATCGCCTCAAGGGTCTGATCGAGCAGATCATCAGCGATCGCTACCTCGATCTTCACTTTAGGAAGAAAGTCCACAACGTACTCCGCTCCCCGGTACAACTCAGTGTGCCCTTTCTGTCTGCCGAAACCTTTCACCTCGGTGACCGTGATGCCCTGCACCCCGATCTCCGACAGCGCCTCGCGGGCGTCGTCCAGTTTGAAAGGCTTGATGATTGCCGTTACTAGCTTCATACGTTGCTCCTTACCTGTTGATATCGGTTCGTTCTAGAAGGACTTGCCGATTGAGAAGACAAAAGTGCTGCTG
>Ga0079224_100016656_pt1 | contig 10337 bp, 6 predicted proteins | sample Stecom2015_FD_80414 | JGI IMG/M metagenome (GOLD analysis project Ga0079224, IMG submission 80414) | Agricultural soil microbial communities from Utah to study Nitrogen management - Steer compost 2015 | ecosystem: Environmental > Terrestrial > Soil > Agricultural land | place: USA: Utah... | reverse complement strand
AGGACCATAGCTCAGTTGGTTAGAGCGCTACCTTGACATGGTAGAGGTCGGCGGTTCGAGTCCGCCTGGTCCTACCAGATTCCATAGAAAAGGGTTACGAGAAATCGTAACCCTTTTTTGTTTCTCTCCGAGCGCCATTTTTCGCGAGATCCGGAACTAGGAGCTCGATGCCCGAGCCATCTCCAGAAACGAAGCGAGATAGTCTACCGCCGTATCCCGTTCCCGGATGCCCAGAAAGATTTTCTTCGGAATGCCGCTCGCTCCCAAGCGAACCGGCTTGATCGGCAGCTTCTCCGCATACTCCTCCACCAGCCAACGGGGGAGCGCGGCGACACCGCGGCCGGCGGCGACCATTTGCAGCATGATGTCGGTGGTTTCGATCTCTTTATGCTTCTTCGGACTGCGGTTGGCGGGCAGCAGGAACTGGTTGTAGATGTCGAGCCGTTCGATCTCCACGGGATAGGTGATCAGCGTTTCCTCCCCGAGCTGCTCTGGTAGTACATACTCAAGGCGGGCGAACGGATGCCCACTGGCCACTACCAGAACCTGCTCGTAATCAAACACGGGCTGGAACTGCAAACCAGGCTTATAGAGCGGGTCCGGTGTCACCAGCACATCGATGTCATATCCGAACAGGGCGCCAATGCCGCCGAACTGGAATTTCTGCTTAACATCCACGTCCACGGCCGGCCATTTTTGAAGATAGGGCTCGACCACTTTTAGCAGCCATTGATAGCAGGGATGGCACTCCATGCCGATGCGCAGGGTGCCACGCTGGCCCTTGGCGAACTCAGCCATCAACTCCTCCGCATGCTCGAACTGAGGTAGCAAGCGCTGGGCCAGTCCGAGTAGGTGGTTGCCCGCCTGGGTGAAGCGCAGGCGGCGGCCTTCCTTGACCCACAAGGGCGTGCCGATCTGTTGCTCCAGCTTGCGGATGGCATGGCTCAATGCCGATTGGGTGAGGCAGAGGGTATCCGCCGCCGCCGTTAACGAACCCTGGCGTTCGACTTCGCGCAGGATGGCCAGATGGCTGCGTTCGATCATGATGCTGTCTCATGAATAGAATTAATGGAATGGTGAATTAATACCATTTTTTCTCATCTTTCTAAACCCATACCATGGCTCTATCAAAACGAGGAGAGTCAGGATGGTTACCACGCACAATTTAGGATTTCCCCGTATCGGGGCCAGGCGCGAGCTGAAGTTTGGCCTGGAGTCGTACTGGAAAGGTCAGTCTAGCGAGGATGAATTACTGGGACTTGGTGCGGAGCTGCGTCAATTGCATTGGCGGCATCAGGCCGGCCTGGATCTGGTGCCCGTGGGCGATTTTTCGTTCTACGACCAGGTGTTGGACATGAGCTTTACCCTGGGCAATGTCCCGGACCGAGTCCGGGATCTGCCGGGGCGGCAGCTGGATCATTATTTCCGGGTGGCGCGGGGACGTTCGGCCCAGGACAAGGGCTGTAATTGCGTCCATGCCAGCGAAATGACCAAGTGGTTCGATACCAACTATCACTACATCGTGCCGGAGTTTTCCGCCGCCACCCGATTCCAGCTGCATCCGGAGTGCATTCTCCAGCAGGTGGAGGATGCTCGCCGGCAAGGTGTACACGCCAAGCCGGTTATTATCGGACCGGTTACCTACCTTTGGTTGGGTAAGGTCAAAGACGGCTCAGACCGGTTGCAATTGCTGGATCGGCTCATCCCCGTCTATGCCCAGTTGCTCACCAAGCTTGCAGAGGCGGGCGTGGAGTGGGTCCAGATCGACGAGCCGATTCTGGTGACCGAGCTCGACGCGGCTTGGCGTCACGCACTGAGCCGGGCCTACCACGACCTGAAGGCCTGCAACCTGAAACTGCTGCTGACCACCTATTTCGGGCAACTGCAAGAGAACCTGCAACTGGCGTGCGAGCTTCCGGTTGCGGGGCTGCATTTGGATGCGGTGAGTGCAGGGGATGAGGTGGCAAAGCTGGTGGACTGGCTGCCCGCACACAAGATGCTGTCGCTTGGCGTAATCAATGGCCGCAATATCTGGAAGAGCGACCTCAACGGGATTTTGGACTGGTTGCAGCCGGTTCACGCCAAGCTGCGCGACCGTCTGTGGCTGGCGCCTTCCTGCTCCCTGCTGCATGTGCCAGTGGATTTGGCGAGCGAAACCGGACTGGATGCCGAAGTCAAAAACTGGATGGCGTTTGCCCTGCAGAAACTGAACGAACTTGCCGTTCTGGCCAAGGCCCTGAACCAAGGTCGCGAGGCTGTCGTCAAGGAGCTGGCCGACAACGCCGAGGCTGTTCTCGGCCGGCGCCAATCCAGCCGAGTCCACAGTCCGGCGGTTAAGAGAGCGGTGGCAGGCGTCACCCCTGTTCTGGGCCAGCGTCAGAGTCCCTATGGAAAACGGGCGGTTAAGCAGGCGCAACGCCTCACGCTGCCGGCTTATCCCACAACCACCATTGGCTCTTTTCCTCAGACAGCCGAAATCCGCCAGGCGCGCCTTCACTTCCGTAAAGGCCAACTGAGTGAAGACAGCTACAAAACCCTCATGCGGCAGGAAATCGAGCGAGCGGTACGTGAGCAAGAAACGCTGGGGTTGGATGTGCTGGTGCATGGGGAAGCGGAACGTAACGACATGGTGGAATACTTTGGCGAACAGTTGAGTGGTTATGTATTCAGTCAGTTCGGCTGGGTTCAGTCCTATGGCTCCCGCTGTGTGAAGCCGCCCATTATTTTTGGTGATATCCGTCGCCCAAAACCGATGACGGTAGATTGGATTCGTTATGCCCAGTCGCTCACCGATAAGCCCATGAAGGGCATGCTGACAGGACCGGTCACGATCCTGAACTGGTCATTCGTGCGCGACGACGAGCCGCGATCCATTGTCTGTCTGCAACTGGCACTGGCGATTCGCGAGGAGGTTCTGGACCTGGAAAAGGCCGGCGTCAACATCATCCAGATCGACGAAGCGGCCTTGCGGGAAGGCCTGCCGTTGCGCAAGTCGGAGTGGAAGCGGTATCTGGATTGGGCCGTGGAGTCTTTCCGGATTTGTGCCAACGGCGTCGCTGACGAGACGCAGATCCATACCCATATGTGCTACTCGGAGTTCAACGACATCATCGAAGCCATCGCGCACATGGACGCGGACGTGATTACCATTGAGACCTCGCGCTCGGACATGGAGTTGCTGGATGCGTTCGACCGATTCCAGTACCCCAACGAGATCGGGCCGGGAGTTTACGACATCCACTCGCCGAACATACCCAGCGTGGAACAGATCGTTCAGTTGATGCAGAAAGCCGCTGAGCGAATCCCGTCGGAGCGGTTGTGGGTCAATCCGGACTGCGGTCTGAAGACGCGTGGCTGGGACGAGGTGATCCCGGCGCTTCAGAACATGACGCAAGCGGCGCGGCGTTTGCGCCAGACGGTTGCAAGTAGCTGAAGGTAGGAAGATCAAGCCGGCGCAGTTGCGCCGGCTTTTTGCGTTCAGGATACCGCTGCGGAGACGCTCCAGTTTGACTCAATGATTTCAGCTAGCCATACGGAGCCGACACTTCACCCGAAAACCTGGCATGAGTTACTTAACGGCCGCTCTCCATCGGTTCACTCGCGATATCAGCAGCCAGTCGAACAGAATTGCCAATGCGAGTGCCGCGGCCGATAGAGGAAAACAAATAGACACGACCAGCATCACGACCAACACGACCCGGCTAGTCGTTGGCGACGCAGTTGGAGGCGTAAGTTTGGAGCCGAGTGGGGGCAAGCGTATCCACCAAAGAGCAATGCCCGCGATGATCAGCGTGATCACCGAGGTAACCAGCAACAGATTCAAAAGAAAATTCCAGAAACCGAGATCCCCTTGGTGCAGGGGAATGAAGGCTGCCATCGCCTTACCCAGGGCTGGATAGTCAGTAAATCTCAGATCCGCCAGCACCTGGCCATTGGATGGGTCGATGTGCAAGGTACGTTCGGCCGAAGGGGTGGTCAGATCGCCGGCGATCGTGGTTGCGGAAACCGTCCACACGCTGCTGTCGTCACGGGGAAAGTGCACCCGAAAGTTGATGAAGCCATGGCGCTTCGCAATTTGGAGAATCGCGTCCAGGTCATAGGTATGTTCAGCGGAGACTGACACCGGTAACGGTGTCTGCTCCATGGTCCAGGGTACCTGATGCAATCCTTCCTGGTTCATCGAGTCGTGCGTACGATGATCCTTGGGTGCGTCAAAGCTCGTGCCAGGCAACGAACTCCAGGGTTGAACCAGCTTACCTCCCCAGACATTGGTCCAGGCGAGACCGGATATCAGAAAGAACAACAGCGGCAGGGCTATCACGAGGCCAATGGCTCGATGGAGGAGTCGCCATCCCTCGCGCCTGTCCAGCAAGTGTCTGCGGGGCAGGCTTAATTTCAAGCCGCCTCTGGCCCATGCCAAAAATAATCCACTCAGCACCACCAAGACGGATAGACCGGCCGCCACCTCCAACAACGTATCGCCGACGTCTCCGAGAAAAATTGTGCCATGGAAGGTTTTCAAGCGGGCGTAGAGCGTTGTGGTCGGATCCAGAGCCCCTAATATTTCACCGCTGTATGGATTTAGGTAAACCGTCTGGCTCGGTTCGTCGTGGCCGGCATGCTCCGTCGTACCGCCCATTAGCAGAGAAAATCGTGCGGACTCCGAGGCCTTTCGCGGAGGAATATATAGTTGCACTTGCGCGCCCGGGTATTGATCACGAACGACGGCCAGCAGGGCGGTGGCGGGCCTCTTTTCCTCGCCCGGTTGCACGGACACCAGCCCCTGATACAGAAGCGGCTCAAGGGGTTTGGCCAGCAGCATGAGTAGACCGCTGAGCGATAGGATCAGCAGAAACGGAATAACAAACACACCAGCATAGAAGTGCCAGCGCCAAACCGCGCGGTAGAGTTGGCCAACCTGGGAAGGCATCGTTGAACTGGTATTTGTCATACTATTCTTTCTTTATTGGGTTTCCGGTCCATGGCAGGCGGAGCGACCTCCAATGGTGAGTCCTCCGCCGATACTGGTTCAAGGGCTTTTACTGCTTGAACGCACCGTTTCGTGAATAGCCCCTGGCGGAGAAAAATCAGAAATACAGTCTCATGCCTACATATATCGAACGCGGTTCGCCGGCCTGAAGTATCGCGGCATCCGGCGCAGCAATGTCCTTGACGCTGAACACAGACACATAGTCCCTGTCGGTGAGGTTACGGGCTTCGCCATAGATCTCCCAGGAAGGACCAGTGAAGCCCGCGCGCAGGCCCAGCAGCGTATAGCTGCCAATGGTGTAGGTATTGCTGAAGTCTGCATAACGCTTGTCGACGAAATCGAAGGTTGGGCCGACGAAGAAGCCGTTGCCATTGCGATAAATGATCTCGCTCTTCACAGCGTAACGAGGCGCTACCGGCAACCTGTTGTTGCCGTATAGGGGATCTTTATCGAAGGAGAATTCATTCACCGTCAAGCTCACCAAGGGCTCGAGGCGGTGCATGGCACCGGCATCCAAGGTGAAACTAGAGCCCAGCAAGACTTCGAGACCGGCATGAACGGTGTCGTCCACATTGGTGGAGAGGCTGGTGCCGGGCGCGTTGGGGTCATCGACCGACAGGATTTCGTTCCGAAGTTGTGCGTAATAAAGCGCAATCTCCCAATGCCAGTACGCGGAGTCGCCGAAAGGCTTGCGGCCACGGGTACCCACTTCGACCACTTCACCGCGCATGGCGTCGAGTGCTTCGTCATCGGGGCTCGCATCGTCTTCCAGCTCGTAGTTCGTGGGGGGCTCGTAGAGGCGGCTAAGATTTGCGAACAGTTCGCTGTCCGGTGTCAGTTGGTAGATCACGCCGAGGCGGGGATTGATGCTGTCATAGTCACCCTGGGGGTTGTACCGGTCCCCATTGGCGACGTCGATGTTTCTGACTTCACGATCCGCAGAGACCACCTGCACGCCGTAGATCAAATTCCATTGAGGCGCGAACTGCCAGCGGTCCACCACAAACATCTCCAAGCTGCTGGCCCTGTTGTCCACCCGGGTCATGAGATCGTTGCGGCGGCCGTCTTCGTGGCTGTAGTTGCCACCCTTGACGGTGGTCACGCCGTAGTTCACGCCAGCCAGCACGTCATGGTCGCCAAGCTGCACATTGTAGCGCAAGGCGGTGCCGGCAGTGTTCTGGTCGGTATCGATTAACAAACTGAAAAAGGGGCTGAAGACGATCGGATGGTAGAGGGCCTGCTCCTCATAGGAGAAGCCCAAGGATAGGCTGCTTTTCTCGTCCAGGTCCCATTCCGTTTTGTTGGCGATGCGCCAGGATTCGACGTTGTACTGATAGTTGCCAGTTCTCGCGGCGGACTCGGCCTGATAAGGATCTTCCTCAAACTGTTCCCGGGTCAGAGCGCCAGGTAGTTCCTGATCATTATCGATGTAGGTGAGGTATAGGCGGGTCCGTGCGGCGTCGCTGAATTGCCAGCCGGCATTGGCATAAAGACCTTCTCGCTCTTGCTTCTGGTGCTCGCGAAAGCCGTCCCAGCTTCTGGCTTCCAGCGTTATCAAGCCGTCAAGCTGACTCGCCACGGCACCCGCAGTAAGCTGACCCTGTACTTGACCATGGCTGCCTCCGTTCAGATGAATCTGCGACGCCGTGTCGTGGGCGGTAGGACTGATAAAATCAATAGCACCTCCGAGGGTGCTCGCACCGTAGGTGAGCGCGTTGGCGCCACGGGCCACGATGGCGTAGCGCGTGCTCAGAGGGTCGACTTGGCGGTTGTGGTTGTTGCCATCGGCGGCTGTCACCGGCAAGCCGTCTTGCAGCAGCTTGATGCCGTTTCCATCGTAGTTGGTTGCGTCAAGATTGGAGCCGCGGCTGGAGAAGAACGCGGAGTCCCCGGTGGAACCGCTTGCCACCCATATGCCGGGGACATATCGCAGCATGTCCGCGAGATTGGACTGGTTGCGCTCGTTAAGTTCCGTATTGTCGAGCAGGGTCACACCGCCAGGTGTGAGCTTCTGCTCTTTCTCTAGTTTGAACCAGGACTGCTCTTGCTCTACGAGCGTGGCTTCCACCTGCAAAGCGTCGAGAATAATGGGAGTTTCAGACTCGGAAGCGAAAATACTGGGCTGGAGGGATAGGCCAATGATTGCGGCGAGGAGACGCCTCAATGAAGGCATAAGGGATCTCCTTGGTTCCAGTGCCATTAGGGTGGTCTGTGCATGGAACGCTAACATACGCAAGGAAGCAGGAGAATGCGGCAAATTGTCGCAATGTGTCCGTTCCATGATCGCTCGTTAATCGGTGGTCGTGGTTATCGTAGCGACTAAAAGCTGAGATCTTTTCGCAAGGATTGTCCAAACTTTTCGAGTAAGCTTTGTTCGCACTTCCTCGTTGGGCAATTGATGTGGATCAGCGGATGCGGGAATCCAAACAATGACGTGGCTGGCGAGTCCAGTACAGCAGAAAAGCCTGCGGCTTCTATCTCACTACTTTGCAGTGCTCGCCGTTACCATGGCGGTATTTTCGCTCCTACTTGCTTATTCGTGGCATGTAGAGTTATCCGTCTTTTTGCGATGGATCGTGTTGCCGTGCCAAGTGGCGTTGGCGGCCTGCGCCTACGCAGGCGCATATAAACCTTATCCAATTAACACCGGGCTTTATCTTGCCGGTCTCCTGATTTCTACCCTTTTACTGGGTGCCTTTCTGCATGAAACCGGCGGTCATACAAACCCGCTAATCTCCCTTTTGTTATTGCCGGTTGCCATGAGCGCCGCCATGTTGTTTTGGCAATCGACCGTGCTACTGGCCTTCACAACACTGGCCATATACGGCGCCTTGACGCTTTACTTCAAACCTGTGGTCAGTACGGACGCGGCGTCGCTTCAGAGTTTCATGGAGCTCCATCTCATCGGCATGTGGCTGACGTTCATCCTTTCGGTGGCATTACTCGTCGGCGTCGTTGTGCCGCTGGTTTCGGCAATGCGCAGCCAGCGTGAGCAAATTGCCGCGCAGCGGGAACAGATGCTTCGGGATGAACGGCTCATTGCGATGGCGACCTTTGCGGCAAGTGCGGCCCACCAGCTCGGTACACCCCTTTCCACCGTGGCGGTGCTGATCGAAGAGTTGCGAGAAGATCACCAGGTTTATCATGGTGACCTGGAGGTCATGAGTCAGCAGATTGACCTCTGCAAGCAGATACTGCATTCCATGATGCGACGAGCGGAGGATATCCGCGTGGATGCCAAACAAGTGGGGTCCGTCGCAACGCTCGTTCAGCGGCTTCGCGAGCAATTTGCATTACTGCACCCAACGCGAGTGCTAAGGGTAGGCACCTTCGATTGCGGGCAGCTCGAGTTGGAAGCTGATCTGTCCCTGGAGCAGGCAGTGCTGAACTTATTGGACAACGCGGTGAAAGCGACTCCCGTGGATCCCGAACTTTCACTGCACAACGACCGGGATTGGCTTTACCTGCGCATTCGGGATGAAGGACCGGGTATCCCGGAAATCGTGCGCGAACGCCTGGGCGAGCCCTATGTCAGTAGTCGCCGGGGTGGCACGGGATTAGGGCTGTTCCTCTCCCATGCCACTATTAACCGATTGGGCGGTACCCTCAGCCTACAAACGTCGCCGGAAGGCACCCTGTTTGAAATACAGTTACCTCTACTGAAATACAGGCCATCGATCACGGAGTAAACGAGGAAATGGACTCTGAGTTAGCACCTGGCGCGTTACTGTTGGTGGACGATAACGAAGTCTTTCTACACACACTTGCGCGTGCCTTACGTCGATATGGAGAACCTGTTCTGACCGCCCGGGATCCAGTGGAAGCCTTGGCTTGCCTGGATATCAATCCTATCGGACGCGCTGTGCTGGATCTTAATCTGGCGGGCGAAAGTGGAATCCAGCTCATGGACAAGCTGCTCGAGCGCGCGCCGCACCTGCAAGTCGTCATTTTGACTGGATACGCCAGTATTGCGACTGCGGTGGAGGCCGTTAAGAGAGGGGCATGCAATTACCTTTGCAAACCCGTTACGGCGGGAGAAGTGCTAACGGCGTTCGGCTCCGTACCCGCGCCCCAGGCCGATCAGCCTGCCGAAACGGTGCCGCTCTCGGTCAAGCGTCTGGAGTGGGAGCATATACAACGTGTGCTAGCGGAGCATCATGGCAATATTTCTTCAGCCGCACGTGCTCTCAAGATGCACCGACGAACGCTGCAGCGGAAGTTACAAAAGCGCCCAGCGATAGAGATCTGATCGCCAGCAAGGGCTTGGCCTAAATGGATGGCAGGCTTTGGCTTGCAACGGCGCCGGTGGCACGCCCGGAATAACCGGGCGTGCCACGCGAGCCAAGGCGCAGGTGCTTAACGGTTAATTACCATTGTAACGACGCGCCGGTCTGATACTCCGTCACCCGCGTTTCAAAGAAGTTCTTCTCCTTGCGCATGCTTGCTTGCTCGTCGAGCCAGGGCAGAGCGTTGGTGGCGCCAGGGAAGGGCTCCTCGATCTTAAGCTGCTTGGCGCGGCGGTTGGCGATAAAGCGGAACTGCTCGATATGGTCCTGAGCGGAATAGCCCAGAATCGGCTCCTTGAGCAAATATTGGGCATAGCCTTGCTCCGCCGCTTCCGCTTCCTGCCACATCCGCTCCAGCGCTTTCGGGTCCAAGGTGATCCCTTCTTCCTGCATGATCTGCCGCACCACGCGAATGCCGAAGGCGCAATGCATTACTTCGTCCCGCATGATGTATTGCAACTGTTCGCCAGTACCTTTCATCAGGCCGCGCCGTTGTAGGGCGAAAATGGGACTGAAGCCGTTGTAGAACCAGCAGCCCTCGAACACGCCGGCGAAGAACAAATATGCCATGACGAACTGCTCCAGATCGTCGCGGTTACGCAGGTCGATGTTCGTGGTGAGGATCGAGTTCAGGCGTTCGTTACCCATCTTGATCTTGCGGTAAATCGCCGGCACCACTCGGTAGCGGTTGTAGATCTCGCTTTGGTCGAGGCCGATGGTCTCGATACAGTGCTGATAGGTCCAGGTATGCAGGGCCTCCTCATAGACCTGACGAGCCTGATAGATCTGCAGTTCCGGCGCGCTCATCTTTTCCATCACCGCCAGCCCGATATTGCGCATTGCGAGAATGTCGGAGGTGGTCAGGTACGCCAGCACGTTCTCGTACACATGACGCTCCTCCAGCGTCAGCTTGTGGTGATAGTCGTGGACATCCTGGGACATATTTATGTCGAGCGGCGTCCAGTGGTTCTTGTTGGCATTGAGGAAGAATTCCCAGGCCCATGGGTATTTGAACGGCGCCAACTGGTTGATGTCGGTCAGGCCGTTGATCACCCGTTTGT
>Ga0079224_100016655_pt1 | contig 10337 bp, 3 predicted proteins | sample Stecom2015_FD_80414 | JGI IMG/M metagenome (GOLD analysis project Ga0079224, IMG submission 80414) | Agricultural soil microbial communities from Utah to study Nitrogen management - Steer compost 2015 | ecosystem: Environmental > Terrestrial > Soil > Agricultural land | place: USA: Utah... | reverse complement strand
GATATGGTAGGTGTGAATGATAAAGGAAGTATCTACGAGGCTGTAAAATATTTACATACGCATGATTGTAAAAAAGTTGCAATTGTGAGTGGGCTGGGAGAGATTGGGTTAGGAAAGAACAGGATAGACGGTTATCTGGAAGCATGCAGGGACCTTGGTTTGCAAACAGATAAAAAGTTTATTATAAATTCCAAAGACACTGGAGATATAAAACGCAAACTTAAGAAGATACTTACTGAAGATAAGGTGGACGCCCTTATAGGATTTGATTATTTAAGCACGCTGCTTTGCTCCCGTGTTACAAAGGAAAACGGCCTCGATATTCCTGGAGATGTAAAAATTATAGGTTACGCCAATGAAGATTTTGCTCCTTACTTATGGCCCTCATTAAGTTATGTAGATCAACATCCCGCTGAAATGGGTGAAACCGCGGCAAATATGCTTGCTCAAAGAATAAAGGAACCTTCCGTAAAAAAATCTGTACGCACCGTGATAAAAACAGAACTACGACATCTGGATTCCACGCAGAAGTAATATTCAGCAGCAAGCAAAAATTTTGATTAAACCAATATTTAGGTTTAAATTCAGCTCAAAATATCCTTTTTGAAATTCTCCGCATTATTTACTTTATTGATTCTGGCCTTTTCAGGTTTCGCTCAGGAACTACCCCCTGTGATCAACTTTGATCAAAATCAATACAAAGCCGGGAATCAAAACTGGATGATCGCTCAGGCTTACGATAAGAATATTTACGTTGCCAATAGCCGGGGTTTGCTTGAATTCACCGGGTCTGAATGGAATTTATTTCCCATACCTAATCAATCCATAGTGCGCTCTGTAGCTGTTGCAGAGCGAAAAATATTCACCGGAGCTTATATGGAATTTGGTTTTTGGAAAAAAGATAATACAGGATATCTTGAATATACCAGCCTGGTTGATCATTTTCCTGCTCAGCTTAGAGATGGAGAACAATTTTGGCATTTAACTCATGTTGACAATTTTGTTATTACTCAGAGTTTTGAAGGTGTTTACCTGTATAATCTACACTCTGAAGAGATCCTGCAAATATCTACCCCGGAAGGGATAATAAGAAACCTTTTCAAAATAGGAAATACGGTCTATTTCCAGATTGACGGCCATGGGCTGTTTTCTATAATTAATAATAAAGCACAACCTGTAATTCCTTCTGAATTTCTGGAAGGGGCGGAAGTTATGCATTTATATAAGTCAAAAAGTTCATTAAGGTTAATCACCCGGCAAGGAAAATTCCTGGAATGGGCTAATGGGGAAACTAAAATGTTATATCCAGAGCTTCAGGAAAGAATAAAGAACAGGAGTGTATATTCTGCAATAACATTACCTGATAATTCTCTTATTCTTGGAACTGTTGAAGATGGTATTTATTATGTAGGTGATGATGGGGAGATCATTTATCATTTTAACCAGCAAAACGGGCTAATTAATAATACAGTGTTGTGGTTGTTTAATGACCTTGCTGGTAATATTTGGGCAGGATTGGATAATGGGCTGAGTATTATAAATCTTAAATCCCAGTTCAGGTTATTTCAGGATAATTATGGTAGTATTGGTTCAGTCTACGCCTCTCTTATGGTGGATGACCTTTTATATCTGGGAACTAATCAGGGACTTTTCTTCAGGGAAGGAAGTAATAATAGATTCCGTTTTATCGAAGGAACCAACGGCCAGGTTTGGAGCCTGCAGGAATTGGATGGGAACATTTTTATGGGGCATAACAATGGAACATATATAGTAAAGAAAGATACTGCATACAGAATATTTGACAAGGCAGGGACGTGGCTTGTAAAAAATTATGAAAACCACCCCAACACCTATTTACAGGGTCATTATGACGGATTAAGTCTTATCCGGAAAGAGGGGGAGATATTTAAATACCTTGGGATGGTAAGAGAATTTCCGCACTCTTCCAAATTCGTAATTTCTGAGACCAGTGGAGAAATATGGGTTGGAAATGAACATAAGGGAGTTTTTAAAATAGAGTTACAGGAAGGAAGTACTACAATCTCCACCTTAAAAAATTACACCTTTGAAAGTGTTTCAGGAATAACATCAAGCATCTTTAAATTCAATGATACTTTGTATTATTCCACAACAAATCAATTGTTCCAGTATAGGAAAGATAAGGACGAATTTGTACCTGAAAATGCCCTGGCAGATATTTTTAAAGAAATTGAACTTGTTTCCGGAAAGATTGTAACAGCCTCCCGCAGCAGCATATGGGGTTTTTCAAATCATTCCTTGTTCAATGTAGAGACCGTGCCCCTGGGTTCCAGGTACAAGGTAAATTCCGTTTACCTTCCCCATGATCTTAAAAACATTACGCTTGGATATGAAAACATAACGGGGGTGAATGAAAATGAAGTTCTGCTGGGTGTTTCAAATGGGTATTTAAAATTTGATACATTTTTTGAATATGATTTTGAACATCAAATAAGGATTGATCGTATCTACCGTTCGGCATTAGATCAAACCCCGGCCAGATATGAGCTTGGAGGTGCCACCCCGTTTCACTACAAGACTAACAATATTAGTTTTCACTACAGCATTCCTGAGTATAATAAATTTTTCACACCACTTTACAGTTACAGGCTTATCGGTTTAACTGCAAACTGGAGCCCCTGGTCTACAACGGCTTCTGCAAATTTTGAAAATTTATCTTTTGGAGATTATAGCTTTGAAGTTAGAGGGAGGATAGGGGAGCATTTTATTCCCCCGGCCACTTATAATTTTGAGATTGCCAGGCCCTGGTATTTAAGTTACCTCGCAATCTTCACCTATATTATAATTTTTATTATTATTCTCCTCATCGTCAACAGAATGTATAAACTGAAACATCTTAAACTTATCGAGGAAAATGAAAAGGAATTGAAACTTAAAAATCTTGAAGCCGAAAATCTGATAATAGAGCTTCAGAATGAGCAATTGGAAAAGGATATGGCCAATAAGAATAAAGAACTCGCCATTTCTACCATGAATCTCATTAAGAAAAATGAATTCCTTACCACAATAAAGGAAAAACTAAGAAAATCTAATGCATCCACTGATGTGCGATCTGTTATTAAAACCATTGACAAGGATATAAGTGAAGAGGATAACTGGAATTTCTTTAGGGAAGCCTTTAATAATGCAGACAGAGATTTCTTTAAAAAGATCAAAGCCAGTCATCCAAATCTTTCATCAAATGATCTTAAACTCTGTGCCTATCTTCGTTTAAATTTATCATCAAAGGAGATTGCACCCCTTCTTAATATTTCGGTCAAAAGTGTTGAAATCAAGCGATATCGTTTGCGAAAAAAAATGGATTTACCCCGCGAAACGAATTTAACCGACTATATTATGGAAATTTAAACCTTAACATAGCGCCGTGAAAACTATACAACACCTCTACAAGAGTAATAATTATTAAACTTTCCCGGAGATTTTAAATTTGTTACTTCCTCCCTGTACTTTCCTTCCTAATCCCTCTCATTTATAGCTCTTTAAGGCTTTTTGGTTAGGTTAGTATAAAGAAATTAATACCCCTGTATATTTTTTGTAAAGGTCAATTATCCATTTTGTTAACTTCCTTATAATATCTTGCTTATGCAATTTTAACAAGAAATCTAATGAAGAAATTCACATGTTTTATAATTGCCCTTTTTAGTGGCATTTCCATGTATTCGCAATCGTTTTCGATCCAGGGGAATGTAACCGATGAAAATAATGTACCGTTATTAGGGGTAAATGTTTTAGTAAAAAATGAAAGTAGGGGGACCACCACAGATTTTGATGGAAACTTTATTTTAAACAATGTTTCTCCCGGGGAGGTACTTCAGTTTTCTTATGTTGGATTTCTCTCGCAGGAAATAATAGTTACTTTTAATCAAAATTTAAATATCATTTTACAAAGCGATTCTGAATCGTTAGATGAGATTGTAGTAGTGGGTTACGGAACACAAAGAAAAAGTAATGTGGTAGGCTCTGTAAGCAGTGTTGAAGTAGATGAAGCCACCGCCCTGCCTACTACCAATGTTGCTGAGATGCTGAGAGGACGGGCAGCAGGGGTGCAGGTAAATCTTGGAAGTGCCAGACCTGGAGGAGGATCCAACATAGTAATACGTGGTAATGTCTCGGTTGCGCCGAATGGTAATTCCCCATTGATCATAGTTGATGGAGTACCATTTGATAACCTAAATGATGTTGCTCCAGATGATATTGCCAGCATTGAGATCCTGAAAGACGCTGCCTCAACAGCTATTTATGGTTCAAGAGCCTCAAATGGGGTTATCCTCGTTACAACCAAAAGGGGTATTGAGGGAAAATCTACTATTAGTTACCATGGATACACCACTATACAATCTTTGACCAAGAATTTCAATCTGTATGACGGTTCACAATTTATTGATCTTAGAAGAGAAGCTTACAGAAATAGATTTACAGGAGAGTACCTGAGAGATCGCAACATATTTAGTCCCTTTGAATTAGAAGCCATTGAAAATGGAGAATTTGTAAATTGGGAAGATCTTGTTTTAAGAGATGCGGTCATTCAATCTCACGCATTAAGTTTTTCAACAGGGACTGAGAAGACTAAGGTTTTTTCAAGTATTAATTATTTTACACAAGATGGAATTATTCCCGGGTCAAATTATGATCGGGGTACCTTTAAATTGAACCTGGAGCAACAACTAACCAGTAAACTGTCTTTTACAGGTATTTTAAATTATCAAAATGCCACTCAGGATCAGGAAACAGGGGGGTTGAATTTCACTACCATTTCGCCATTAGCAAGACCATTTGACGAAAATAATGAACTTGTAAAGTTTTATTTAGGAAATTCCATTACGGCAGTAAACCCATTGTGGGATCAAAGAGAATCCATAGATGAGAGTAAGATAAATTTAACCGATGTGAACCTGAACCTCAGTTATGCTTTTACTCCCTCTTTCAGGTACACTTTAAATACGTTTTTAAGGAACAGGAATGTAAACAGAGGTATTTACCGCTCCTCATTGCACTCGGCCGGAGATGAAGGAATTGGTGGGATTGGAGTGCTTGCCAATACATTATTTAAACAGGTGCTTATTGAGAATATTGTTAATTATAACCCTCAAATAGGTGAAGTTCATAATTTGGATATTACAGCTGTACAGGCTTTTGATGAACAGGCAAACCAGTATACGCAAATTGACAAATCCGGATTTACCAATAATGCTTTGGGGTATAATGGTGACGCTACAACCTTACTTGCCAATGTGAGGAATGTTTCTGAAAGAAGGCTTTTATCCTTCCTTGGCCGGGTGCGGTACGGGTATCTGGACAGGTATCTTTTAGAAGCTACGGCAAGGGCAGATGGTGCATCGGTTTTTGCAGCCAACAATAAATGGGGGTATTTTCCGGCTGTTTCGGTTGCCTGGAAGATGCACCAGGAACCATTTCTGCAAAACGTAGAAAGTATTAACGAACTAAAACTCCGGGTAAGTTACGGTGCTACAGGAAATCAGGGAATTAACTCCCTGGAATCCCTTGGTGTAGCAGATGACAGGCCTTATGTTTTCGGTGGTCAAACTGTGGGTGGCTCAACGGCCTCCTCCCGCCTGCCAAACCCCAATCTAAAATGGGAGACGACCACAACTTTTAACGCAGGGGTTGATTTTAGGTTATTCAGAAATTTCTTTGATGGGACAGTAGAGTATTACAAAGCAAATACGACTGACCTTTTGTTAGACAGATCAATTGCAGGAACAACCGGTTTTAACGTGATACGTTTTAATGTGGGAGAATTGCAAAATGAAGGTTTTGAAGCCTCTTTAAACACTAACTTTATTAGAACCAACGATTTTAGATGGACTATGGGGCTTATTTTTTCCACAAACAGGAATGAGGTAATTTCCCTTACAGGGGAGACCGATGACAACGGGAACCCTATAGATATTACCGATAGTTCAGGAAGAAGGCTTTCTATTGGCCAATCCATAAACAATATCTGGCTACCTAAGTATGATGGAATTTATCAGGTAGGAGATGATATTGCAGGCTCTGGTAATCCCCTGGCTCAACCGGGAGATGTAAGGGTAATAGATCAGGATGGGAATGGGCAAATTGATAACCGGGATAACGTATTTATCAGTACAGATCCAGATTGGTATGGTTCCATTACAAATACAATCAACTTCAAGAATTTTGAACTTTTTGCCGATGTGTACTTTGTTCAGGGAGCAACGAGACTAAACACGGTACTCGCCAACGGTGAACTTTGGAAAGGAGCAATCAATGGTATAAGAACAAAATATTATACTCCCGAGTTTCCATCAACCGAATACCCACGGCCAAAACCCGACACCCACCTGCATCTGTTCCCATTTGCTGTACGTGACGCTTCGTATATTCGGTTAAGAACCTTAACTTTAGGTTATACAATTCCCGCCGGATCACTTTCCCATATTGGAATTCAAAATGTGAAAGTTTATGCCACAGGAAATAACCTGTTGACTTTTACAGATTTTAAATCTTACAGCCCGGAACAAGATCCATTAAGTAATGGAGCTACCTCTTTTCCTGAAACAAGAAATATTACAATAGGAACTAATATTATATTTTAAGTAACCAATTAAAAATTCCCGATCCATTATTTGAACTGAACGGATTTAAAAATTGGACCCGATAAAACTAAATAAATAGCAAAAGATGAAAATTATAAATGCTAAAAGATTCATTGTAATTCTTGTTACAATTCTGTTGTCTACGTCTTGCGAAAAGAATTTCCTTGATGACAAATTATTGTCAGATACATCTGTAGAATTCCTTTACTCCTCACCAGAGGGTCTGGAATCTGCAGTAGTGGGACTTTATGCCCTCAACAGGACCATTTACGAGGACAACAGGCTCAACGGTACCATCCCGTTGATCTTACAGGCCAAGAGTGATCTCGGTGCAGGGATAACAGGGGAAGTTTCGCTGTACAGCAGGCTCCTGTGGGGTGCCAGCCTTGGAGATTATGGAACTTCTGAAGGTCTTAACGCCTATTGGGTATATTATTACCGAATAATAGACAGGTCCAATGCCATAATTCGCGGAGCTGAGAATTTAACTGATATTGACGAGAACAGAAGAAATCAGATCCTGGCAGAAGCAAAAACCATGCGTGCAAACTCTTATTTTATTTTGTACCGTCTTTTCAACAATATTTTTGTCACTACAGAACCTACAACACCCGAAAATGCTTTTGATGTACCTCTAAATGCTTCTTCTGAAGAAGAGATATTTGCACTATTAAATTCAGACCTTGATTTTGCCATTGAACATCTAAGTTACAATCCGGAGCAATTCGGAAGATGGAACCAGGGCGCTGCGAGGCATTTACGTGCCATGGTTGCACTTTGGGAAGAAGATTACAGCGAGGCGGCCGCTCAGGCTGATGCTGTAATAAACAGTGGGAGGCATAGTTTAGTACCCTCTACGCACCAGGTTTTTGCTGGAGACCTGAATCATTCTGAAACCTTATTTGCGGTGAACTTCGAGTTTCAAACCATCGGTGGTGGAAGCCCCCATTTTTTAAACTGGAACATGGTTTCATCTTATGCCGATGCTCCCGGGCTGGTACAATCTGTTGAAAATGGAGGAGCCGGAGCTGGATTTATATCTCTGAACCAATATATGATCGACCTGCTTAATGAAGATCCAGACGACACCAGGAGAGATGGTTCCTATTACATTTTTGAATATAAATATAATGATGAGTCCGGTCTTCCCGCCGGAAAGCAAATAGGACAACCCCTTGACCTGTATGAAAATCACCCTACCAACCAGAATGAATTCATGCTGTATTACCGCAGGCAGAATCCCGGGGTGGTGAAGTTTTTTGATGCAACCGTAGAGCCAACTGATAGGAATCATTTTAAGAATATTATGATATATAGACTTGCCGAGACCTACCTCATTGGTGCTGAAGCTCACATGATGCTGGGGAATAACACCAAAGCATTAGAATATCTTAACGCCGTAAGGACGAGAGCCAATACAGATCCGGTTTCTGAAATAAACCTTCAGGCAATCCTGGATGAAGGAGCAAGAGAACTTGCTTTTGAAGGGCAACGCTGGTACACACTTAAACGTACCGGTAAACTCTACGAATTCCTTTTGGATCATATGAACAATGATAACCTCAATGAGTCTTATCCTGAAGGAAATCCTAAAAACATTTTGAGGGAATACATGAAAAACTGGCCAATACCGCAGCAGCAAATTGATCTTCTGGGCCCGAATTATCCACAGAATGAAGGCTATAACTAAGAGTTTGATAAAATAAGGTAACTAAAAAACTATATAATGAAACGCAATTTTATAAAACAACACCTTCTGAGTTTTAATTTACCTCTAAGGATGCTTCTCGTGTTTGTGGCAATAGGCATAATGGTTTCCTGTGAGGCTGAAGATGATATTCCTCCTCCCTCTGCTTACGTGGAGCCTGAGCCTGTAGACCCTGGGGAAGGATGTGAATTTGAAGTTATAGTCCCGGATCTGGCAGATGGAGTAATCAATTTTGAATGTGGGGCACCTGCAACAACCTTTTTTGGAGAAGCTGCCGGTTCTATTACAATAGAGCCAGCTGATAATCCTGACAAGGATGGAATAAATACTTCAGATAAGGTTATGAAGGTTACCCAAACTGCAGGAGTAGAAGGCTGGGCCGGCTTTTTCTTTGATCTGGATGGAAAGGTTGATTTTTCTGAAAAACAAACCATTAAATTAAAAGTCTACTCTCCGGCGGCGGGTCAAAATATCAATCTGAAGCTGGAAGACAGCTCTGATGGTTCAATTTCAAAAGAAGTTACAATGACTTCAACCAAGGCTGAAGAGTGGGAGGAGATCTCATTTGCCTTTTCACCAAGTGACACAAATAAATTTGACCGAATGGTGCTTTTCTTCAATTTTTCAGGTGAAAAGGGTGCCACAACCATACATTATTTTGATGATATAGTCCTGGCTGAAGGTGGTTCTACCGAGGAGCCCCCAAATGATTCTGAACCTGCTAATAATGCGCCAGATCCTAATGTAGATGAGGACAGGGTAATATCTCTGTTCAGCGATGTATATACCAATGTTACAGTAGATACCTGGCGTACAGATTGGTCTAATGCAACTCTTGAGGATTTCAGCATTAACAACAATAACATAAAAAAATACAGCAACTTAAATTTCGTTGGTATTGAGACTGTTGCAAATCAACTGGATGTGAGCAATATGACTCATTTTCACGTAGATATCTGGACCGCCAATGCAACCGAATTCAGAATCAAACTGGTTGATTTTGGCGCCGATGGTGCTTTTAACGGTGGTGATGATGCTGAACATGAGATCGTAATTTCCAATCTTCCACAGCAGGAATGGTATTCAATTGATATTCCCCTTTCAGAGTTTACAGGGCTTACCACCAAAGGGAATATTGCGCAGCTTATTTTTGTTGCAAGTCCTTCCGGGCAGAGCACAATTTTTGTTGACAATGTGTACTTCTATGATAGTGCGGGAATTTCAAACGCACCTGTATCTGCGGCTCCGGCCCCAACCGCAAATGCAGCAAACGTGATCTCCCTGTTCAGCGATGCGTATACTGATGTAGCTGTAGATACCTGGAGGACCGAATGGTCTGAAGCCACCCTGGAAGAAATCGACATCAACGGAGATGCGGTGAAAAAATACAGCGGACTTAATTTTGTAGGAATAGAAACGGTAAGCGACCAGATTGATGCTTCAGACATGGAGTATTTTCATACAGACGTCTGGACGGCTGATGCTACAGAAATCAGGATAAAACTCGTAGATTTTGGAGCCGATGGCGGTTTTCAGGGTGGAGATGATGTGGAACACGAGATCACCATAAGCAATCCTCAGAAAAACACATGGATATCTATAAAACGTCCACTTTCAGACTTTACAGGATTAACCACAAGAGCAAATATAGCTCAATTGATCTATGCCGCACAACCTGCAGGAAATGCAACTATTTTCATTGATAATGTATATTTCAGCAAAGAGACAGCGGCAGCGACCGCTCCTGCATCACCGGCGCCCACCCCAACAGCAGATGCAGCAAATGTAATCTCCCTGTTTAGCAATGCTTACACAAATGTAACTGTAGATACATGGAGAACGGGGTGGTCTGAAGCAACACTTGAAGACATAAGCATCAACGGAAATGCCGTAAAAAAATACAGCGGGCTTAATTTCGTAGGAATTGAAACCGTAGCTAACCAGATTGATGCTTCAGATATGGAGTATTTTCATACCGATGTCTGGACCGCAGATGCGACCGAGATCAGGAT
>Ga0079224_100016654_pt1 | contig 10337 bp, 5 predicted proteins | sample Stecom2015_FD_80414 | JGI IMG/M metagenome (GOLD analysis project Ga0079224, IMG submission 80414) | Agricultural soil microbial communities from Utah to study Nitrogen management - Steer compost 2015 | ecosystem: Environmental > Terrestrial > Soil > Agricultural land | place: USA: Utah... | reverse complement strand
GCATCTACATAGAGTGATTGTTCAAAAGGAGCGAAAGCCGCGTGAGGAGCACTTTTATTAGAAGAAAGAATTCTTTCTTGGTATTGGTAATATAATGTTTCTTCGAATTCAGTTTGTGTGATTGCCCAAGAATTAAAACAGACCAAAAAAGACAAGCTCAATAATTTCCATACTTTCATCTTGATTCCTTTTCATTATCTAAAAACTTAAGATAACAACTCGACTACAAGCAGACAACTTATTTGCTCTTGCACAACGCGCTATTTAACCCTCTAATAAATTAAATAATATGTTTTTTTTCTATTCAAGTTGCACCCTCCTAATCTTGACATGACAGAAAGAAGCATTAACTTTAAAATCGATATTAATTAAAGGAAATTATATGGTTAAACGTATTTTCTTGTTTGTTTTAACAAACATTTTAGTCCTGGTCTCAGTCTCCATTGTTCTCTCTCTTTTAGGAGTGAATCACTACTTAACAGCTACCGGTATTGATTATCGTGCGTTAATGGTTTTCTGTTTAGTATGGGGATTTGTAGGTTCAGGAATCTCGCTTCTTCTTTCAAAGTTCATGGCAAAGACCATGATGAAAGTTCAAATTATCGATGAAAAAGGGCAGTATGGGGACCTCGTTAGAAAGGTTCACACATTGGCCCGTCAAGCAGGGTTATCTAAGATGCCAGAGGTGGGGATTTATCAATCTCCTGAAGTTAATGCCTTTGCTACTGGTCCTTCAAAAAACAATTCTCTTGTTGCAGTTTCTTCTGGTCTTCTTCAGCAAATGGATGCTGATGAAGTTGAAGGGGTTCTTGCACACGAGATTGCTCACGTGGCCAATGGGGACATGGTAACGATGGCCCTCATCCAAGGTGTAGTGAACGCTTTTGTTATGTTCTTTGCTCGAATTGCAGCTTTTGCTATCTCTCAGGCCATGCAAGGAGATCGAGATGATGATAGACCAGTTCAGGCCGGCTTTATGTATCACATTATTGTGATGGTATGTGAGGTTCTCTTCTCTTTCTTAGGTATGTTTGTGGTTGCCTATTTCAGCCGTATTAGAGAATTCCGCGCTGATAAGGGGGGAGCTCAGTACGCTGGTAAGCAGAAAATGATCGCGGCCCTTAAGCGTCTTCAGCAGAAGTTTGAGATGGTCGATGATTCTCAAGAAAACTTCAAGGCCATGAAAATTTCTTCTCGTAAAGGATTCATGAGTTTTCTTTCAACTCACCCAAGTTTAGAAGACAGAATTGCTCGTCTTGAAAGATCTTACTAAAAATTAAATCAGGTATGAGGGCCTTTTAGGCCCTCTTTTTTTATGAATAATCTTCGAGAATTACTTAATAGAGAAATATATCGGAGGTCCATTTCAGGACTTTTTGCACATTTATTCTTTCTCGCTCTGATTATATTTGTTCTTGATGGATTCTACGCCAATACCCTCTATAGACCTTTTCCGGTTTTACTTCTTGTTGTAGGGCTTGCTTTAAGAACACTTTGTCTTGTTGCTTTCAAAAATAAAGAATTAGTTAGGAAATCGATTTTTTTTATAGGCACTTTAATTTTGGGTATTGCTTGGGGTGAACTTGCATTACAGATCATTTCTTATTATGGGGTAGAAAGTATCCAGACAATGATCGCCATCGGTCTTTTATCGACAATGGTGGCCATATCGGTTTCTTCTTTATCCGCATTTCCTCCGGCACTTATTGTTTTCCTTATTACATGTACGGCCTACCCTTCTTATATTCTTTTTTCTCAGAAACAAGTTTTGTGGAATTACTTAGGCCTTTTTTTTCTTCTCAATTTGATCTATCAACTTTTTGCCGGATATCGAATTTATCGCTCGATAGTTAAGCAACTGCGAGAACTTTCAAAGGCCCGTAGAGAACGGCAACGGCTCCAAGAGATTATTGATGCCATTCCTTCATTGGTTATTATTATCAATACTCAAAAAACCTATGAGATGGTTAACAACTTTCAAGATGGCCTCTTTCAGAAAATGTTTCTTGGTCAGGATTTAGGGGTAGTTCTTCCTCATTCTCCTGTAGAAAAAGCTTTTTTAAATTTTCTTGAATCAAATAAGAGCAGCGAAAGCCTTGAGATTCAGTCCTATGACTTTGGTCCGGAAGACTGGTTTTTAGTTACGATGAATAGGCTTGATTTTGATCGAGGAATTATTTGTAACGTTCTACCTATCACTGATTTTGTTAAAACTAGAAATGAACTGCAGATTCAACAAGCACGAAACGATTACGCATCTAAGCTTATAAGCTTAGGGGAAGTTGCTGCTAATATTACTCATGAATTAGGGAACCCCCTTGCGATCATTAGAGGTTGTACAGAGATCTTAAAATCAGAGCTGGCAGATAGTGAATCTTCTCTCGTAATAAAAAAAATCAATGACATTGATTCTACTGTCACTAGAATGGCAGGGATCATCAATGGTTTAAAGTCAATCTCTCAGCATCAGGGTTTAGAACTCAAAAATGTAAAGTTTAAGGACGTTATTGAGCCGGTAAAAGAGATAACCTCAGAAAAAATCAAAGAAAGAGGTATTAATCTTATTGTTGAAAACGAGGATGAGTCTGTTGATTTATTTTGCGATGAAGTGCAGATCTCACAAGTTCTTCTTAATCTTGTGGGTAATGCTATTGACGCCATAAGTGAGAATGATGAGAAGTGGATTCGTATATCTTATAAACCGGGCCTAGAATGGTGTTCAATCAAAGTACAGGATTCGGGGAAAATCACTTCCGAGGAAGTCATCGAAAAAATGATGCTCCCATTTTTTACAACTCAAAATAATAAAGAAGGAACTGGTTTAGGTCTCTCTTTATCAGAGAAAATTATTAAAGAACACCAAGGTAGACTGACTTATTTAAAAGAGGAACCTACGACTACTTTTTTAATTAGCCTCCCGAGAATGACTTAATAAAGTCTTTGATTGATTCGTCATAAATAGCATCCACTGGTGAATTGTTTAAATGAGTCATAATTTCCTCGTCATTTTCACCTGTGAGAGTGGCCCTTGTGCTTGATCGCTTCGGGCCGAACTTATGTCCTTTGCTTACTTTCCATCCACTTTTTATTAAGGATTTTCTAATGGAAGAGGAGGCGGAGTAAGTCGAAAGTATACAATCTTGATGTGAAAATTCTTTAAGTAAATTAAACCATTCTACTGTCCAGAGAGATGGATTTCTTTTGGGAGAAAAAGCATCCTGGAATATAGCATGGAATTGAAAATTACTAGACTTTAGAAAAAGCGGAAGTTCAACCCGAGCATCTCCAACCACAATACTTAATTCTACGTTATTATATTTTGAGTAAACAAGCGTGGGAGATTTCCACACTGCCTGTTTTACAATTTCTAAATCCTGGTGCTCAGTAAGAAACCATTTAACAAGGTCCGGATCAATTTCCATTGTAATAAAATGCCAGGGATGTTGATTCTCACTGAGTGTTTCTAATGTGGTTAGTAAACCAACTCCTAAACCAAACCCAACTTCTAAAATTTGAAATGGAGAGTATTTTTTAAGACGCTCTAAAACCTTACATCCCTCTAGATAATGAAGAAGCGTTTCAGATCTGGCCCCTGAAGTTGAATGGCAAGCCTCGCCGAAAAGTTCTGAATGAAGGGTGTATGAGCCATCGTCAGTTTGAATCCATTGATAATTTTGTGAAGGTGTTTTCAAGCAAATGCCTTATTTAAGTGGCACTCATTTTGTGAGTGAGCACAAATCATATTAATGAGTTACAACCTCTTAGGTAAGTTAATCGCAACAAACTAAGAATTTCCTATTTCTAAGTACATAATACGATACTGAGGATTAAGTAAAGAATAGTCCTCATTAGGTCGATAAGATTTGTGTGATCGATGAAAAGGCTCACTTATGAAAATGCTGATATTTACATTTTGGATTATGAGTTTGACGGCGACAGCAATTGCAGCAGAATCTAGACAGTTTATTGATACTACTAGAAATTTAGCTTTTGCCGGACAAAGTCGGGAAACCACCAAAGGGTACGGTATTTTTGTTAGGGAGAGTAATCCTTCAACTGTTGAATCGAGAATGTCAACCGATGTGGCCCAAACAAACCAGATACGTTCTGCAGAGTCAGATCCCAATTGTCCTAAAAACAATATCTCATGTCTCAATATTAGTGATGGTAGAAATCAGTTAGAAAATCTAGATTCCGATTTAAATGTCTGCAGTTGTCTTGAAGAGCGTTTCAATATTAAGGTTGCTTCACCTACTGAACTTACTGGGGAAGCTCTGGCCGAAAGAGAGCGAAAAATTAATGAGGGAAAACTCATGGCCTCTTTGGTGCATTTTGAAAAGATGTTTGCAGGTAGGAGAGATGCGCTTTTGCTTGAGGCCCACTTTATTTCTGATGAGCAAAAAAATCTACTTTCAAAAATTGCTATTACGAAAGAAGCCAGAGAAGCTTTGAAATCAATGATTGAAAGCTACAAAGGCAAGGTGAGTAGAAAGTTCTATAGAGATGCTTTTAAGATGCTTAGAAGTTATGACTATGAAGAAGGTAGAAGCCAAACGACCACAGTTCTACAGAACTTGAATAATGAAACAAAAAGACCAGATTCTTGTTTCCCATATTCTGAGTATCTTAAAGTTACCATGATTCCAGAATCCAGTGCTTTCTGGAATGATTTATTAGTTAATAAAGAATTAACAGACTATAAGTCATGGAGTTATTGGTTTTTAACTGCTCGGTACCATGAAGCTACAGGTGATGAAAGAGAGACTATTAAAGCTAAACTTAACTTCTTAAATAGAAACCCTTCAATTAAAACGCTCTTCAATTCTAATGATGAAAATCTTAGAAAAGAAGTTTATAGAAAAATTCGTGCTTCATTAAATCCAACCTCCGGCTGCGTGAATACAAACTCTTGTCGAGGTCGCTTCTTTGCAAACGGCGGTGATCTTCAGGCTGCATTGAAGGAGTATCATAACCATCCGGAGTTAAAAGAAAACCATTTAGGTCACAGTTATGTCGACTTACTTAATGAGATCAGTGATATTGGTATATCAAGCTTTAATCCACCAGGGATACCTGCTCTACGTCTAGCATTCTCTGAGGGAGATGTACGATATCAGCAGTGCCATACCAATGCTGGTGAAGAACTAGCGCCTAATTGTGGGGAAATATTTAGAAATTATTGCGGAGAAATAAGAAGCCAAGAAAATAATTTCAGGGAAAACTTTTCAAAAGATAAATCCTATGATGAGTCATGGGTCGATGAACTAGTTGCAGAACCTTCTGAGAATCCAGGTTACTTGGAATTCCAAGATAAAATGTGTGATAAACTTTCTAGAACCCATCTTATCTCTACAAAAGTTTTCAACTTTAGAAGTTATAAATCTAATTATTGCCAAACTAATAATTGTGACTCTTTAACAGATAGTGATTTATTTAAACTATTTATTAAAGATACGAGACCTACGAATAAATTTTTTAATGAAAACAATGAACTTGTTTCAGGAGCAGAGGATTTTGAGCTTCTGGCTAAAGCGAGTTCAGAAAATAAGACATCTGTTGCAGAAGTTGATAAAGATTTTATTAAACGTGTAAACGATTCTATCAATGGACTAAAATCTTTTGATAATGATACTAATGACAATTATTCTATATCAGACCTACTAGCTGAGAGTGCTCAATCTAAAAGTAAAAGCTCCGAGTTTATAATGGAGCCTGATAGATTTGAAAATGATATTTCTGCAGAATTCCTCTCTTCAGAAGTCATCAATGATACAGCCAGTCTAGCAACTGATGGTACTACAAATAGCAATGGATACTCTTCTGTAAGTAATAGTCACTATATTTCAGATACGGCGATTAGTGAGGCCCGTAATGAACTTGAAGAGTTAAAAAAAGAGGAAGTCTCTATTCGTAAAGAGATAACTCAAGTGAAAAATGAGATTTCATCTTCATCTTCGAAAGATGTTAATAGCGCACTCGAAATGAGACTTGAGAATCTAGAGAAACTTCTAGCAGAGAAAGAAAAATCATCTCAAAGTTATCAGTCCTTGATTAATAAGCTTATTGATCAGAAAGAATCCAGCAGCAGGGTAGTTGAGAATGAAGATGATGGGAGTGGTGTAGAAAGAGTGGTTCATTCAGACCCTCAACGGAAAATCGCCGCGACAAACCTCGTGAGACCAACTGTCGTCAGTGAAGATAATCATTCATCGCAAAGATCTCCCGCAAGTGTAGAAAACTTTTCGACATCATCTGCAATGGGAGGAGGAGCTGCGGCCTTTACATCAACAGGTTTTAACTCTTCGGCTTCTGCTAATAGAAGTGGGGGAAGATACAATGGAGCCCTTCTATCAAAGTATGGGATTATGGTTCAAGAAACTCCTGGAGCCACAGTAAACGTAGCTCAGGAAGCGGATGGATCTCACTTTAGCGCAATGAGCTCTTTCAGAAATGCAAGTGACTTACCATTAGAAGTGTCTCAAAAAGCATTTGAGAGATTCAAAGTTAATGATCTAACGGCCTTACAAGAACTTTATAAGGATTCGATTGAAAAACTAGATCAAGATGTTGTTAAAATTTTTGTTTCTTCTGAAGAATCAAATGAAACTCTTGAATTCTATGCCATTAAAGAAGATGGTAAAGTAGTCTTTCAACCTATTCGTAAAACTAAACTCTCAGATCTTCAAAACGCTCTAACACAATATTAGCAATGTCCTGCCTCTATCTTAAGGCAGGGCAAATAAGCTATCTCTTTAATATCCCGTGCCTGATTGGTTCCTTTCTAATTCTTAAGTAAAATATCTTTAAAGACCTAGTTAACTACTCCGAAGAGAGAAGTATGAAGTATTTGAAACAAGTTGTTTTACTTACATTGTCTGTTTCGCTAAACGCTCATGCGAATGATTTCGGCTTGAGTAATAGTTTAATTGGTCATTATTCAACTAATCAAAAATGGGAAGTAAACTTCCCTAATCAAGGCACAGGATTTAAAATACCTACTATTGGGCAAGAACGTTGCCCAATAACAGGAGAGCCTCGAATAAGTTTACCCGTAGAGCAACTAGGTAGTCTTTCACTTGGATCTTGCTTTCCTACTGAAACAATATCCTTATCAGAAGAGCTTTCACTGGATTTTTTGAAGACTACATTTAGTTTTTCAACTTTAAGCCTCAGCGACAATATCTCTGCTTTTCAAAAACAACGCGATATTTGCAGTTGCGTGAATGGTCGAACTGCATTCAGTGCTGGTCTTAGTAAACGTCCTTTAAGTGCCGATGATATTTTAAAGTCAGAATCTTATGCATTAGCGCATCTTGAAAATATGATAAATAGCTTCTCTGAGCGGTCCCACTATACCCACAATATGATGATTCTTCATGCACAATCTATGGGTGAAGATACATCGATAAGCTATGGTTTAAATCAACCAGTAAATATTAACGAAGGCTATAGAAAGCTAGTTAATGATGCTATTCATAAAAACATCAAAGACAATGTTGAATTAGAATCAAAAAATAAAGAAGAGTTCGATCAGAAAGTAAATGAAATCATGAAAAAATCTCATGAAGAGAAAAAAGGTGATGGTGTATTAAGCTTATTAAGTGGTAGGGAGGTCCAAGGAGAATCTTGTTTGCCTATGAAGCACTACCTCCTTATAAAATCCTTTCCTGAACAAAATGAGTTTTGGAGTGTGTTTGATAAGAACTTCTCAAAAGATGATTGGAATCAATCTAGATTAAAATCAATTCTCTTAACGACAAAAGATGAGCGTGAAAGAAGTATCGTAGAGAGTAAACTTGAATTCTTAGAGAAAAATCCTTTTATTAAACTTGCCCTAAATTCTAGTGATACAGCCGCTGCGAATAGAGTTTACAATACAATGAAAAAAAATATGGGTGGTCTTCCTAAGAACTGTGCTTCATCATCCAAAGGGTGCCATGAACAGTTTGTGGTTGAGAAACTCTCTAAGTATCATGAAGAAATGACTTCGATCTTTAAAGAGCCAGAAATGATGGAACTTATAAAGAAAGAAAGAAACCTAGACGTTGAAAAACATATCGGGGAACTCTTAAGTAACTCACAGAATAAACTTAATATCGAGTCTCTTAATACATGGGCCGCTGCTAGAAATATTGGTTCTGACTTAAACTACTGTGCAATCATGTTATCGGGAAGAGATATCGTCGAAAAGGCAAGTTTCACGAACCTTTTTTCGTACGGAGTGAATAACGCTTATACTTCTAGTATGCTCAGCGAAAATGTTTCTCAAGATTACCTTTGCGAAAAGATGGTGACAAACTACTGCATTGAGGCAGGTTCAGGTACAGACTCTATCCTTGCGAGAGGGAGTAACATTGCAGTAATGGAAGGAAACGCTGAAAGGTTGGATGAACTTTATAAAAGAGTTTATTATGAAATGGACTCAAATCCTGAAAATAACTTAGGCTACAATTCATTCTCAAAAGAGATGTGTGAAAATAACTTTAGAATGTATCGAAATCAATCTGTAAATTTCCTGAGTTTTCAAAAATCTTTCTGTACAGATAGATCTAATGAAAGTTTATGTAGCAATAAAGAAAAACTTCTCTATGAGTTTCATAAGTTAAGAGAAGATGAAGGTCGTAATGATACATATACAAATAATAGCTATGTAGGGAAATACTTCAAAAACAGTGTTCAGTTTAATGATATATCTGAAAGAGATAGAGTTAGCTTTGCTAGAAATGCTGGGGGGGCAGCTTCTTCTCTTTTCGAAGTAAATACAGGATCTGAAATTTCGAAAAATAACACCTTAAATTTGGATAAAAGATTCGTTGAAAGTTCTCTTGGTGCGGCGTCTACGGATTCTAGTCAATTAGATCAATCAATGATCAATAATTCTTCTAGTGCTCATCAGAGACTTTCGAATAATTATGACTTGAGTAATGTTCAAAACAGCATGCGCGAAAGTAAGGAAGAGATCGATGAAGAAATTAGAAGTACTAAAGCAGCAATTGCCTACAATAAAGAAAGACTAGCTCGCCCCAATACGACACCAGAGTTTAGATCTGATATCGAAGGCCGCTTACAAATGCTTGAGAACCTATTAGCTGAAAAAGAAAAGAGTTCTCAGCAGTACCAAGAAATTATTTCTAAACTCATTGATAGTCAGAAAAAAGAACAGTCCGGTGCTGCTACTTCTTCTCGTCTAGCATCGTCTTCAGAAGAAAATAATGAAAATGAAGCAGGTGAGGATTCAGGTAAAATAGTTGCTGCTTCCAATGTCCGTTCAGTTGTGCCGACTCATGCCAAGAATAATGATAATCTTGAAGACTTTGCCCGTGGCCCTGCAAGTGTTGCCGAGAACTTCTCTACATCAGGTGGTGTTCAAGGTGGAGCAGCTTTCATGGGAGCAGCGTCTACTCAAAGATCTTCATCTGCAAGCGTTGGTAATAGAGGCACAATCAATTCTGCCCTTCTATCAAAGTATGGAATTACGGTTCAGGAATCAGACGCAAATGTTCAGGTTGCTCTAGATAGAGAGAGTGGACAAATCTCTCAGCTACTCACTAACGCCAGTAAGTCTGATATTGGCCTAGAGGTGAGCAAAGTTGAATATGATAAATTTAAGAACAATGATTTAAATGCTTTAAATCAATTGTATGAGGATAGAATTGAAATGCTCGAGTCTGATGTGGTTAAGTTAATGATCCATGCAGAGGGAGTTGAAGAGTCTCTTGAGTTCTATGCCATTAAAGAAGATGGAAAAGTTGTTTTTCAACCTGTTAGAAAGTCTAGGTTATCAGATCTTCAAAACGCTTTAAAGTAAACTAATTAACAAATTCTATAAAACTGCCCCACTTGAGTGTGAGGCAGTTAGTTCTAATTTTTTTTTAAGCGCCCTGAGTCAGATCTCAATCATTTCTTAGTCTTAACTCTCAAGAAGAAATCCCTAAATTGCATATCGAATGCTGGTATGAAACCTCATTGCCCTAATTCCACATGCAATTCCTTTGGATCAAAAGATTTCGTTCGAAAGAATGGACGTTTTTATCGTCGCTGCGAATCCCGCTACATTGCTCGCTTCATTTGCCTTCAATGTAAAAAAAGTTTCTCTCATGCCACTGGAACGCTTGAATTTCGTCAGAAAAAGAGGCGAGAGAACTCCGTCCTCAGAAACCTTCTCGCCTCAAGTGTGTCACTGCGAAGAAGCGCTCTTATTCTTGGAGTAAGTCGGACTACGATAGATCGCAAACTCATCTACCTTGCAAAGAAAGCACGCCTTTCTCAGCAGGAATTTTTAAAGTCAATTCAGGGCACGGTTACAGACATGCAGTTTGATGATTTGATCACGACTG
>Ga0079224_100016653_pt1 | contig 10338 bp, 5 predicted proteins | sample Stecom2015_FD_80414 | JGI IMG/M metagenome (GOLD analysis project Ga0079224, IMG submission 80414) | Agricultural soil microbial communities from Utah to study Nitrogen management - Steer compost 2015 | ecosystem: Environmental > Terrestrial > Soil > Agricultural land | place: USA: Utah... | reverse complement strand
TCAACATCAAAACAAAGGGCGTTGGCACGCGGATGTCGAACTCAAAGCGGCATTGTGTGGACAACCTCATACCTGACGGTACTCCGGTCAAAGGGGCTGTGGTGTGTCTTCCTCATGTCAGTTGGTGATTTGCTTGAAAGCCGGGCGATGGGCCAAGACCGCCGGGGGTGGAGGCCCAGGCCCGCGCCTCAAAGCCCCTAGAGTCCGGTCATGCCCCCGTCCACCGCCAGCTCTTGGCCTGTGATGAACGACGATGCGGGTGATAGGAGAAAGGCGGCAGCCCGGGCGACTTCACTCACGTCGCCCAGACGTCCCATACGCATACGCCCCATGACAAAGGGGGCCAGTCTCTCCATTTGCGCCTCACTCAACGTTGATTTTCCCTGGATGGGAGTCATCGTCGGGCCGGGGGAGATCGAGTTGACGCGGATTTGACGCGAAAGAAGCTCAGCCCCGACATTGCGAGCGAAGGCCGCCACTGCGCCTTTCGTGGCGCCATAGACGCTGCACAGGGGTGCACCCATGTTGCCCGCCACACTCGTGGTGAAGAGCACACTACTGCCCGCTTGCAGCCGAGCGGCTCCTCGCTGCATGGTCAGAAAGGCGCCGAGTAAATTGGTGTCGACCAAACGAGCAAAGTGATCGAGATCAGCGTCTTCGAGGGCGCAAAACTCGGCCACACCGGCGTTGACAAAGAGCGCGTCGGTTGGCCCTGCCACTTCAAAGAGTCGGGCCAAATCCCGCTCCTTCCGCACATCGCCCGCAACGACCTCCACACTCTTGCCGGCGAGACCCTGCTTCGCCTCAGCAAGATCCCTTTCGCTCCTAGCGAAGAGCACCACGCGCGCGCCCCATTCTGCCAAGATTTGCGCCGTTGAAAGCCCGATCCCGCTGCTACCTCCGGTGATCACGGCCGTCTTGCCGATCATGTTGTTGCTGGGTGCCTCTGCTTGTGAGTTTTCCATGTGGCGTGATATGCCGTTGCAGTGGTGAGATCGAAAGACGCAGTTATGCATATACCCGTTGCGCCCACGCAACAGAAAGCGTCCAATTCGCCGCTTTCTGACCTTTCATGGGACGATCTCCGGCTTTTTTGGGAGCTCAGCGAGGGGGATTCCATGCGCCAGGCCGCACTCCGACTGGGACTCCACGCCTCGACTGTCTCTAGAAGGTGCGCCGAGTTGGAAGAAGTTCTGGAGACCCAGCTCTTTCAAAGGCACCCCGAAGGTTTGCGCCTGACCCCAGCGGGTGAAGAACTGCGTCTCTTCGCCGAGCGCATGCACCGTGAGGTAGAAGAACTCAAGAATCAAGTGGCCGGCCGGGACGGCGAACTGCGTGGCAAGGTCCGCATCACAACCGCCGAGGCGGTGACCGCCTTGGTTTATCATGCGCTCGACCGGGTCATCGAAGCGCACCCGGCACTGGAGATCGAGGTCGTTTCCACCGATGGCATGAGCGACCTGAGTCGTCACGAAGCAGAGCTCGCTGTCCGTGTGGCCGAGCATCCCCCGGAACACCTTGTGGGGACGCGCGTGGGTCGCTGCGACGTGGGCGTGTTCGCCTCGCCCTGCTATCTAAAAAAGTTCGGCTCAGACTTGTGTCACCCGCAACAGCGTTGGATCGCTTGGCCGAGCTACGTTGACAAAAAGCCCGCCTTCGCCTGGCTGAATGAAAAGTACCCCGGACGGAGGACCGCCTTGCGCGCCAACTCAGCTCACTCAGTGTTGCAAGCCGCCCGGAGCGGTCTAGGACTCGCCCCCCTGGCGGTTCCCCAAGCTCACGAAGACGGCGCCCTCACTTTGCTCGAACGCCTTCCCAAAGAGTGCTCCACCAGCACTTGGCTTCTTTCGCATCGCGACGCGAAGAAAAGCGCCAGGGTACGCGCCGTCATGAGCCTTCTGGACGCATCGTTGCGGCAAAGTCTGAAGGAGTAGGGGCTCACCTGGGTGCTGCTGAAAGAGGCGCTTGGATTTGGGGATGCTTCTTTCCTCCGAAGGAGTCCTCGCCCTTCCAAAAGGACTGCGAGTAGGCGGAAAGCGTCGGCGCCTGATGACGCGAAAAGTCAGCCAACGCATGGTGTTGCTCGGGGCGCCTCTCACAAGACAGAGGCGTCTCTTCCTGAGGGTCCGCCTGCAGATCATAGACGCGACAACGGTCCCTTCTGAGCAACTGTTGCAGTTTGACCCCATCCTGAGCGATGGAGGTTCGAGTCTCTTCGTTCCCCACCGCAAAAATGTACTTTCTCTGCCGCTCTTTTCGTAAGAGCGACTCCCCTTGAATGAGCTGCTCTTCATAGGGAAGCTCCAAGACATCAAGAAGCGTCGGGAGCACGTCCACATGGCTCGTCACTTCGCTGATCACACGAGGAGAGGCCCCGGGAACCCGCAAAATCCAAGGTGCCATCAGTTGCTCCTGGTGACTGTCGTTCGCATGAGTGAAGAACTCATGTTGCCCAAAAGCTTCTCCATGATCGCCCACGATAGCGATGACAGTCCTCTCAAATCGCCCCTGCTCTTTCAGGGCAAGAATGATTTTCGAGATGATCTCGTCGAGGGTACGTAGATTGTTGAGATAGCGATCGCGTGGACTCTCAAGATCGGGGGCGACACGGTACTTTTCGCCGCGATCTTCATAGTGAAAGTGGGGCAAGTAGCTGTAGTAGACGCCGAAGAAGGGCTCCGGCGCTTTTCTCAGTCGCGTTAGAAACGATCCCAACGCTTCAAGTTCTGAGTCCACATCTGACGCATCGTCAGGGCGCTCTTTGTCAAAATCCTGCTTTCCTCTGAGTTCCGAGAGCCCGGATCGAACAAGGAGCTCGCGAGGAAAGTACGAGCGCAGATCACCCGGCGTCGTGAGAAAACGATCATAGTTTGGTGAAAGAAAGGAGACGATCGTCGGAAGACTCACCCGCGGTGTGATGCAAAAATAGCTGGCATCAAAACTTGGATAGAGCCCTGTGAATAGGGAAAAAACGCTTCGATGACTGGAGTTGGAGGTGCTGTGATGATTCTGCATCCACCAACTTTCGTAAGCGAATTTCTTCAGAAAGGGCATCGGGATCTGCCCGGTCTCCGTCGGCTCAAAAATATAGCGCGAGCCGGTGCTCTCCAGGATCAACCAAAGAACATTCCACGCTTTGTCCTCGTGCCCCTTTTGCCCACCGCTCAAGGCTTCCCGCTCAGACGCTTCCACAAAACGCGGGTCCAGAAGACGCAGAGATGTGCGCTCACCTGCAGAAGCTTCACGCCCCATTCCCCTCTCTTTGGAGGGAGCCGCCACCGCGCTCCGGACAAGGGCCCCCATGAAATATTGAACCGGATTGTGTAAAATCCGCTTCGGATAACGACGCTGATTTTCCACCACAAATGAGAAAAGCAACATCACTGAGAGCAGCCCAACGGCCACCAGAAGCTGGCGGAAGCGCTCCTCGCTGAGACGAAGAACGACAAAGACGACGGCCGCCGAGACCACTCCCGAGAGCAGCACAAAAGTGAGCTCTTCGTGTGGCGTATAGGAAAGCACTTCATTCCAGGTCAGCGCTCCGCCCCATACTTCGGAAAAAACCCCCAGGCCGAGTTCCTCTCCTCGATCCAGCATCATGCGGAGGTGCACCGCACTCATCAGAGAAAGGACCCCCGCTACTGCCGAAACCCCCAAAAGAGCGAGTCCCCTCCTTCGCCGCACCTCTGCCCCACGGGGCAGGAGACCAAGCAACAAGAGAGGCCCCGAAGTCACAGCAGCGGCGAGCAGATCGTAGAACGAGGCCGCTAGGAGATCGAACAGACTGAAGCGACTGATCACGAAGCCAAAGGGGGCCTGGGTGGAGGCTGAAAGCGCCCACCACAACAGCCCCCTGTAGCCAGAAAATATAAGAAAAAAGGCCAAGAGGCCCGACCACGCCAAACGAAAACGCTCGGCGCAGACGCTGGACGCGAACCGCTGAGCCCATCCTCGGACCCCTGACTGCGCGGCAAGTGATTGTGCAGACACCAAAGTCCGTCACCCGTAGCCAAGTTCTGGCTGGGGCTCAAGGACAGTCCGGGAGCGGGGCGCCCCTGTTGCACTGAGGTCGTTTCAGGACCTTTTTGCAGAATTTTCGATGAGGGGTGTCCGTTTCTTCCATTTGAGCGGGAGCTTGTGACCTTTGAAGGGCTCGCCTATTGAGCAGCCCTCATGCTCCCCCGCACCGAGAACGACCGACGGACCTTTGCTCTTTGCCTGGTGTTTCTCGCCTCGGGCTTTCCTGCGCTGATCTATCAACTGGTCTGGCAAAGGAGTCTCTTCGCCATTTACGGCGTCAACATTGAATCGATCACCATCGTCGTGGCGGCCTTCATGTTGGGCCTGGGGCTGGGAAGCCTAGCGGGAGGCGCACTCTCAAAGAAGGCCGGCCTCCCCTACTTGCTCATCTTTGGTCTGGCCGAAATCTCAGCCGGACTCTTCGGGCTTGTTTCGTTGAAGTTGTTTTCTTGGGTGGGGGACCTCACCCTGGGTGCGGGGGTGTGGACCACGGGGATGATCTCTTTCTGCCTCGTGCTCTTTCCCACGGTCTTGATGGGCGCCACCCTACCCCTGCTAGTCGCCTTCTTGGTGAAGGTCTCCAAGAACGTCGGGCGTTCTGTTGGGATCTTGTACTTCGTCAACACGGTGGGTTCCGCCATAGCGTGCTTCGTCACTGCTTTCTTCCTCATGCGTCTCTTGGGCATGCGCGGAACCATTCTGCTCGCATCACTCATTGACGTTGTCGTGGGGATTGGCGCCATCGCCTACCATCTGCGCCTTCGCAACGTGGCGTCCTCCGACGAGGCCGAGTCGGATCCAGACAATCACGCCCCAGAGACGGTGGCCCCGCTTTCGTTTCGCCTGGGGCTTGTGCTTTCAGCTGCTGCCGGATTCATCGCCCTTTCCTACGAGATCGTCTGGGCCCGGGTCTTCTCACTGGCCTCCGAGGGTGCAGCCACCGCCTTTCCCTTCTTACTTGGCTCCTATCTGCTCGGTATCGCAGGCGGCTCGGCCTACGTGGGACGGCACTGCGAACGCGACGTCAGTGCGAAGTTCCAATCCTACCTGCGCACGCTGGCGCTCTTCGTTCTGGCTGTGAACGTTGCGGGCTACGCGCTGGTGCCCCTGCTCGGTCAGGTCACTCGATTTTCTGACTACCACTTCGGCTACATCCTCGTCGCTCTGGCCGCAGGGGGGCTGGGTGCGATCTTCCCCCTTGTTTCCCATCTTTGTGTGAGCCCCAACTCCAAGGCGGGTCAAAAGATCGGCTACCTCTACATGGCCAACATTCTAGGCTCCACCCTGGGGACCCTACTTACGGGCTTTGTGCTCCTGGACGTCGCGGGGCTCGGTTGGAGCTCCACCTTGCTTTGTCTCTCCGGTGGTCTTGTGGGTCTGGCGCTCTTGCATGCGAGCGGGATCAATCAACGACAGTGGCTGCTCAGCCTGTCCGGTGCCGGGATTTTTTCCATCGCGATCGTCACCTCGCAAGGTTTCGTGTTCGACGGCCTTTCGGAAATGCTCATCCTCAAGCGCGACTACACCTCCTCTTTTCGCTTCGCCGATATTGTGGAGAACAAGAGCGGGCACATTGCAGTCGACAACGAGGGCAAGGTGTATGGCGGCGGAAAATACGACGGCAAGTTCAACACGGACTTGGTTGTCGACACGAACATGATCGTCCGACCCTTCAGTCTCAGCGCCTTTCACCCCAAGATTGAGCACATCCTCGTCATCGGGGTGGCCACCGGGGCCTGGACCCAAGTGCTGGCCCACCACCCTCAGGCAAAAAGCCTGACCGCCGTGGAGATCAACGACGGCTATCTGCAGTTGACTCGCAAGTACGAGGTCACCAAAAGCCTGGCGGACAATCCCAAGGTGAAGTTCATCATCGATGATGGTCGCCGCTGGCTCCGTCGCAATCCCGACAAGAAGTTCGACTTGATTGTGGTCAACTCCACCTACAACTGGCGAGGCATGGCGACGCAACTTCTCTCCAAGGAGTTCTTGGAGCTCATTCGCGAGCACCTCAACCCCGGGGGGATCTACTTTTACAACACCACCCGCGCCCAGGCGGTTCTGCAGACGGGCGCCACCACCTTTCCTTATGGTTTCCGCTTCATCAATCATCTGGTCTTGAGCGACAGTGAGATCAAGATCGACACCGATCACCTGCGTTCTATCCTTCTTCAGTATGAAATCGACGGGAAGAAGGTGATCGATCCAGGCAAAGCCGAGGACAGCGCTCGGCTTTACGAAATCATTGATCAACTCGGACAAGTCGATCTCCCTGGTCCCAACAAGTACGGCGTGGAGACCCGCGCTCACTTGATTGAACGAACGGCCCCCGCTGGCATCGTCACCGACGACAACATGGGAACAGAGTGGATCGTGCGTTGAAGACTTTTTTGGCTCTATTAGTTGGGCGCGCCAGCCAACTGATTTCTTAGTTGCGCGCGATCGATTTCGATCAGTTGCACCTGGGGGTTACCCCGGGGATGAAAGGGCCAATGAACCCACACTTCATCGACGCCGCCGCGCCAGATGGATTTGCCAGGGATCGTGAGCGTCTGGGCGTTTTCAACCGCTTTTAGAACAGACTTGTCCGCTCGAAAACGCGAACGGGCCCACTTTTGAGGAACGATAGCGTGGGTGGCTTGCGAGCGATCGAGCTGTAAGAGAGCCTCAGTGGACGAAGCCAAAGGATCGTAGTTGACGAGCGTGACTGAGTCTGTGCTCATGAAATCCGGATGCGGGATAGCCACACGCGAATCCTTCGGTAACTTCTTCAGCCGAAGCTGCAGGCGGTCCCGGCTTTCTTTGTGTCCACCGACAAGCTGCGCGTAGGCAGGCCACTGAGTGCTCAGTAAGATGCCAAAGAGAACGAGCGCCACGGAAAGGCGTCGAACTATGGGTCGACGAAGCCCTGGCAGCTTCAGTTTGAGCACTATCTTGAGCAACCAAGGAAAGGCAGCGGCGACACCGACCCCCGCCAAAATGCAAAACAGATAGCCGAGCAAGAGGCTATTGCGAGTGAAGTTGGCAGACTGCAGTGATAGCAACGCGAGGAGAGCAAAGCCCGGCCCAAGAAGGGTGAAGGCCCTTCGTGGAGTGCGTTTGAAAGCGACAACCGCGCCCCACAGGGTGGCGGCCACTGCCGACCCTAGAGGGAGAAGCCAGGCCCTCACGTGATGCCATGCGCTGTCAAAACCAGGTTCACTCGTAAAGTCACGGTGCCCTTTGGCGTAATGGCTCAGCTCATAAGCCAGATCACTCAGGAAGGCGGGACTGTTCGTGAGGGCGAAGGGCATCAAGGCAACGAAAGCGAGAAGAGCCACGGTGAGCGAAGCCAGCGCCTGCCAAAAAGAAGGACGACCGCGCCTGAGCAAGTCGGCCACGACGACGGAAAGTACCCCGATCCCCATCGGGTATTTAGTCGCCGCAGCCATGCCCCAGAGCGCGGCGGGTAAGGCGGAAGTCCAGACCCATGAAGCATCGCGACGCGCCGAGAGATGCGCCCAGATGGCGCTCATTGCAAAGAACGCGGCAATGACGTCGACATTGAGATAGCCAAACCATTGCTCTTGAACCGAAAGGTGCGAGGCCAAAAGAAGGATCGTCACCGGCCCAGCGCAACTGCGCGGACGAAGTCGGTTGGCGCAGAGCCCTGCCAGCAAGAGGGAAACACCGCCCAGGAGGGCAAAAATCAGACGAGGCCAACTCACCAATTGAGCGGGGCGCGCCAGGGGCACGATCGACTGGGGTAGCTCAGAAACCGGCTTCCACCGGTTCTTCCGTGAATGGTCCAAGTAGCCCACAGCCTCGCCGATGGCGCAAAGATGAATCGAGACACTCCCGTATCGGTACCAACCGGGGTCGAAGTTTCCTGATTGCAGGATCTTGTGTGAGGCGCCCAGAAGAAAATGTTCGTCGACGTGCTGAGAGTACGGACCTTTGACCCATGCATGAGAAACCGCGAAAAGGGTCACAACCAAAGCCGCCAAAAGGATCCATTTGGAAGGACGAGGGCTCCGCTCCGGACCTTCGCGACTCAAGGTTGGAGACGGGGGGGTCACCGATGCAGGCACCAAGCCGAGCTAGCATGGACCCTTGATGCAAAGGAACCCAGGGCAGAAAAGGCGCAGTCGTCGCCTACCCTACTCGCCCCACTTGAGCCAGGTGCCCTCGTCCCAGTTGTCATTCTTGTCGCGAAAGGCGCCTATATACTGAGCCTGGGCGTCAAAAAAACCATCCTTCGGAGGGATCGCCGCCTCGCGTACCATCGCTTCCTGGGGCTTGAAGTCGGGGTTTTCGGACGAAAAACAGTCGCCTAAGTAGGGGTCACGCTGACTGATGCGGAGCCCCTCGTTTGAAAGGTAGACGAGCTCATTGAAGCCAGCGTCATCGTCGGCGTACTGCATTCCCTGAGGTGCAGCGGATGCCTCCGGATAGGCAAGGTTGTGGAGTGAGTTGTTGAAGAAGACCGAAGCGGCGATGTTGGGTTGGCTCTCCACGTCTCGCACATCGAGACCGGAATCGAAGCCCATGAAGAGCCCGTTGCGGATCCGCACGCGCGAAGCCCGGCGCAAGAGGAGTCCAAAGTGCTCCTTGTTCGTCATGCTGAGGTTCTTTCCGCACAAGGTGAAGTTGTAGAGGCTCGGCGCGCTGATGGGCGTGTTTTGACTGCCGTTGGGATCGTTGTCCCCCTCCAAGCCATTGGACCCTGAGCGCAAGGTGGGCGACATCTGCGCCAACAAGAACTGCAGGCGCCCGGTATAGCCATAGTCCCAATCAAAAGCGTCGTCGCCTGGGTGGTGACACACTAGGTATTTCGCGTCGACCGTCCCTCCAAAGAACTCGAAACAATCGTCCGCAGTGTGCCTCACCTGAATGTGATGCAGGATCGTGCCCCGACCGACCCCACCTAAGGTGAGGCCATTGATCTCATTGTTCGGGGCGATCTCTGTGCCGCTGTATTCGATGCGCACGAAACTCAGCTCGCCGCTTGAATCCCCTGAATGTTGTCCCCCATACTGCCCCCCGCGCGTGATCCCCTCGATGACGCCGCTTTGATTGGCTCCGCTGAGATCGCGCAGGTTGAGCGGGGCTCGACCTAAAATCAAAAGTCCTCCCCAATCGCCCGGCTTGCGGAAGCCTTCGCCAGCGGACGAAGTGAAAACAATCGGACTCAGTTTTGTACCACGAGCTTCGATGCGAGCTTCGGGTTGAACGACCAAGGTACCTCGTGTGTCCACATCACCGAAAATGGTCGTCCCCGCCTCGATCCTCAGGGTGACACCTGGTGTCACATAGGTCGTGAAGCGTAGAAGGTAGTCCTTATCACAAGTCAGTACTGCGTCCTCGTTCAGTTCGCCTGTCAATTCAACCCGAGGCTTACTTACGGATAGGCAATTGGATTCGTGTTGAGTTCGCGGTGCCTCCGACAGCGTCGCTGCGGCGCCTGTCCATTGTACGGGGGCGTCCTGACCAAGCGAGGCTGCGCTGTTGTTCGCGTCGTTCTGCGCCATCAGAGGACTCTTCCAGGGTTGCGCCGTTCCAACGGCCAGTCCTGCCAATCCAACCGCAGCAAGTGCCACCCAAACGATGCGACGGTTTTGATGGAGGAGCGCCGTGTCGGTGAGAGAGGTCACGGCGTAGGCCCCCTCTGAACCACCGCCTCGCCTTGCACCGAAGCCAATGTTGGTCTCAATTGTCGTCACAGCGTCATGAACAATGCTGCCCTCGCCGAGACTCGGCATTTCACCAAAAAAGGTCTCTGAAGATGGAGGGGAGTCGTTGGGATCGTTTGTAGGCGTGACCACCTTGGCGACTCCGATCCGTTTGAGCTGCTTACGAATCACAGTGCGGGCACGAGCGCGATCATCTTGAAAGAGTTTCCGCATCATCTCACCGAGGCTGCGCGTCGAAATCCTGGTTGAAAGCGTATCAAAGACGCCTTCTAGTTCTGACTGCAGTTGCTGAGCGCTCTCGGGTCGAGAGGTGGGATTCAGACTCAAGGCGCGTGCCGTGATGGCGGCAAGGCCCTCTGGAAGCTCTGGTACAATGGTCGAGAGGTGGGAAATTTGCCCTTCGACAAGTTGCGCGATCACCGTGACATCGGTGAGTCCTCCCCACATGCGTCGCCCCGCCAACATCTCCCACAGGAGAACGCCGACGGAAAAGATGTCCGCCCGTTGGTCCACGGCTTCACCCCGGGCCTGTTCGGGAGCCATATAGGCGATCTTGCCCTTCACGGTGCCCACCTCGGTCTCAAGATCCGAGTCGACCGATTTTGCGATCCCAAAATCGACGATCTTCACTTGCCCCTCGTAGGTG
>Ga0079224_100016651_pt1 | contig 10338 bp, 10 predicted proteins | sample Stecom2015_FD_80414 | JGI IMG/M metagenome (GOLD analysis project Ga0079224, IMG submission 80414) | Agricultural soil microbial communities from Utah to study Nitrogen management - Steer compost 2015 | ecosystem: Environmental > Terrestrial > Soil > Agricultural land | place: USA: Utah... | reverse complement strand
ATTCGGATGCGATGAGCCGTCCTGTTGATCCGTTTCCTAGCCCCGCCAACAAAACCAAAAAATCTTTCAAATATTGTGTAACCTTCCCAAGGGGTACCGGTAACTAACACGGAAACCGACAAAAATGACAGATGAAACGATAATGGTGGCTGTGAAGAACGGCGATCTGCAACAGACCTCGTTCCTTTTTGAGCGGTACCATAAGCGAATTTTCAATTTTCTGGCGCAGCTTTCCAACGACCGTGAAGTTGCTGAAGACCTGACGCAAAATGTGTTTCTGCGGATGATCAGATACCGAAACAGTTTCCGGGACGATTCGCGGTTTACGCCATGGATATACCAGATCGCAAGGAACGTTTATGCCGACCACTATCAGATGGCAAAGAAAACTCATAAGGAAACCGTGGACTTTGCGAAGGTGAGTGACTCAATTCCTGATGAGTCTGACCAGGGAGTGAATGAAAAGGAAGAACTGTTGTACCGGAGTATGGAGCGTCTCTCGGAAGAACAACGTGAGTTGCTCATCATGACGCGGTTTCAGCACATGCGGTATGAAGAAGTTGCACAGATTATGAATACATCAGTTTCCAATATCAAGGTGAAAGTTCACCGCGCAATTGGGAAACTAAGAGAATATTATTTCGCACAGGCAAAAATGTAATGCTATGGATCGTGAGAAACTGGAAGGTCTGCTTATAGACTACATCGACGGCAAACTCAATAGCGTAGACAAACACCATGTTGAGCAGGAGCTGATGACCAATCCTGATTCATACAAGTTGTACGAGGAGCTGAAAGAAGTAATCCGTGTAATGGAGGCCGTGAGTCCGGTAGAACCAACTTCTACGCTGCGTCAGGGATTCGAGAAAATGCTTGGCGAAGAAATTCAAAGTACGCGTGAGGCTCGTGTTGTGAGAATGCGTCCCTGGTGGTATGCCGCTGCTGCGGGAATAGCACTGCTCATTACGGGTCTTGCGATCGGATTTTTTATCAGTCAGCGAAACATCAGAAATGAAAGACTAGCGGAAGCACAACGCAGGCAACAGCAGACGAACCAACTTGTTGCCATGATATCGGATACCGAGTCGGCAGGACGAAGGATACTCGGCGTTCGTGAAGCAGCGGTGCAATCTGCAGCGGGGGACGAGATATTCGATGTGCTTATCAAGACGATGGATGAAGATCCTAATGCCAACGTACGGCTTGCAGCCATTGAGGCGCTGGCGCGGTTTAATTCGGAACCGATGGTTCGGAAAGCATTGATAGCATCTCTCCGGAAACAAACGGATCCGGTTGTGCAGATCGCGCTCATTCAACTTATGGTAGATATGAAAGAGCAGGAAGCGATCAAACCACTTCGCCAAATGGCCGACGATGAAACGTTAATTGAGTCCGTTAAGGACGAGGCACAGCGCGGAATCCTTGTTCTTTCCTAGAAGAAATTATCGCGATGAATTATATAAGAAATTACATTTTAAAAATTAAGCAGAAATGAAGACACGTAGTTTAGTCATAACGTTCATGCTTTGCATGGCAGTTGCAGGGGCATTTGCTCAGGAATACAAGGTGGCACGCAGCACAGGCAAGCTTCTCATCAAGGAAGTGAATCACGTGACCATCGAAGGTTACAGCGGGAACGAGATTGTTTTTTCGTCGCTGGACGGGCCGCGTAAGAAAGATGAGCGCGCTGAAGGACTTCGCGCCATCAGTAGCATGGGCCTGGAAGATAATACAGGATTCGGTCTGGCCGTGCAGGAAAAAGCTGATGCTATTGAGGTTTATCAGATGAAAAAAATGGACGGCACACGGATTAAGATAATGGTGCCAAAGGGTGTAAAGATATCGCTGGTGCACTCTTCACCATATGGCGGGGGTGTTAAGCTCAAGAACGTCGAAAGTGAAATCGAAATCTCCACAGTTCACAACAGTGTTAACATGGACAACGTTACTGGTCCGATGACTGTGAAGACCGTTCACGGCGCAATAGAGGCCGTGTTCAGCGCAAATCCGAAGAGCCCGATCTCAATTGCATCTGCTCACGGTCTTGTTGATGTAACAATTCCAGCTGCGCTTAAGGCAAACGTAAGTCTGTCGACTTCATACGGAGAAATATTCGTCGACCCCAGCATCAAAATCGAAATGAATGAAAAAACTGAATGGGTGAAGTACGGTTCGAACAAGGTGAACGGTAAAATCAACGGCGGCGGACTGGATCTCAGCTTGTCGTCGGCGCACGGGAACATCTATATCCGGAAAAAGTAAAGCCCTGGCGCCCTGATCACGGGGCGTCGTCATTCACCTAAATTTCACAATATGAAATATCTGTTGATGGCAGGCATTCTAGCCTGCACCGGGCTGACTTTTGCCCAGCGGAAAATCGAGCAGACCGTACCTGTGCGCAGTGGCCAGACGATTCAAATGAGCTTTGATGATCCGGAACTGATTAAGGTGCATACCTGGGAAAAAAATGAAGTGCTCATTCGCGGGGAGGTTAGCATAAATCGTGGTGAAAACGACGACGCGTTCGAAGTCGTAGTTGAAAATACTTCAGGTGCTGTGTCAATAAGCTCGCGACTCCGTGATCGTGACAAGATTCCGGGTAGAACGCTTATCCGTAAAGGAGATCAGGAGTATTATTTCCCTACGAATGATCACAAAGATCCTGCAATCATGAAATTCCTTGAAGAGAACGGAGGCAGCTATACATATATGTCGAACGGAATAATTCGCGATATCAATCTTGAAGTATGGGTACCTCAGGGTGTCGCGACAAGTATCAAGGCAAAATACGGGTTGGTTGAAATTACAAATTTCAACGCGCCGTTGCAGGTTGATGCCAAATATGGTGGTGTCGACGCAACGGTTGTGGCTTCAAAAACCGGAGATTTGATTGCACGAACGAAATATGGCGAGATACTTACCAACCTCGACGTTAAGTTCGCACCTGTTGACGAACAAAAGAACTGGACGGAGATCAAGACTACCTTTGGCAATGGCCCGGCATACGTTCTCGAATCACATTACGGTAAGGTCTATCTTCGCAAACCCTGATGGTCATCATTTGTTTTGGGCCATACGTTGTGCGATTATGCTTCCGACCAGTAATTGCAACGCATGGTAAACCATTAGTGGAAGCAGGATAATACCCAGGGACAGGGTTTGCGGAAAAAGCACCTGTCCCATTACCGCTCCCTGCATAAGGGACTTTTTTGAACCACAAAAAATCAGCGTAATTCTGTCTTCGCGGGAAAGCTTAAGCCATTTGGCAAGCATAATCATCATCCCGAGCATCAGGAAGAAAAGCGCCAGCATTAGCAGTGAGAGCCATAGAATCTCGCCGATGCTGTAAGGCGCAAAGACATCCTTTGCAAAGGATTCGCAGAAAGCACGATAGACAATCAGTAAAATGATAGATTGGTCGAACAAGCGCAGGTAATTACGGTAGCGTTCGACGATGAAGCTCAGTTTCGAGTGAAGCAGGAGTCCCAGAATTACCGGCAGCAGGATTTGCAGACAAAGGTCAACGATAACCCCGCCAAGATCACTGACAGATAATGATCCATTGTCGATAAAAATGCTCATCCATAACGGGGTGAGAATTATCCCGATCAAACTTGAAACACTTGCATTAAAAATCGCTGCAGCCACATTACCTCCGGCAATGGAGACCATAACAACGGAGGAAGACACTGTGGATGGAAGGGCTGCGAGGTAAAAGGTTCCGATCCATAGCAACCGTGTATCGGGTGCGTTGAAAAGTGCATAGCCAATCAGCACCACGGTGGGAAAAAGGAGGAATGTTGAAGCCTGCACGACACCGTGAAGCTGCATTTGCGAGAGTCCCGACCGCAGCCGTTCCGGACTCAGACTGACACCGTAGAAAAAGAAGATGACTGAAACCCCGAAGTCTGAGATCGCTTTGAGTGGCAGCGAACTATCAGCAGCGCCTGGTGCAGGAAAAAACCACGCGATCGCTACGACCACAACCATAGCGAAGAAGAAGCCATTAAGTCCGGCTTTGGATAGCAGGGTCAATATCTTCATAGACCAGAGACAAACCTAATCAATCCCCAACTTCCCAACCAGTGGCAAACAAACTTTCTGTGTCTGGGAACGTTTTCAGGACAACCTGCCTCATACGAGAAGTAAGTCGTGTTATAGAAGACGGACTGAAGCCGGCAGCAAAGTTTAGATACAACTGCATCACATGCTTCAGGGCGATGGCATAAAGATTTTTGCGTAGCCTTTAAAATGTTTTATCTTCACGCGCTTAAAAATCGAATCATTTTTTAATGGCACTACTGGAGAAGCAGTTGTATGTAAAGAAGTCTAACATTCCCAATGCAGGAATGGGGCTTTTCACGCGTAAGTTTATTCCGAAGGGTACACGCATCGTGGAGTACAAGGGGAGGCGTTCAACATGGAAGGATGTGAAGGATGAAGATGGCCGGAATGGTTACATATTTTACATCAACCGCAACCTTGTTATTGACGGGAAGCCATGGAAGTCTGCACTTGCGCGATATGCAAACGACGCTCGCGGAATTGTGCGCGTGAAAGGAATCACGAACAACTCGGATTATATCGTTGATGGCACTCGCGCGTACATCGAATCAAAGAAAGACATCCCTGCCGGCGCCGAGATTCTGGTTGACTATGGCCAGGACTACTGGAAAACGGTTCGCGAAAACATCAAACTTTGGAAAGCCGAGGAACGCGAGGCTGCCAGGAAAAAGAACGGCGCTGCACGAAACGGCAAACAGGTAAAGTCGGCCCGGAAGGTAAAAACTCGTCGCAAAACGGCGAAACGCGTTGACACGCATCGCTAGCATCTGCGAGTTATCCTCTTCGTTCAAGTGCACGTATACGTTCTGCGGCATTTTCGGCGTATTCAGTCAACCCGACGCGTAGCGCCTCTTCATGGTAGGCACGCAGCAACCGCAGTGAGTTATCATTAAGTTGAATTGCCTCCGCGAGGATTGTATACGGGTACAAACCGTCTTCACCCTTGTTTCGGTAGTAACGGTAAGCGGCAAGGATTCCTTCTTCAAAATACGGGTTATAGGTCGCAAGGATCGCGTAGTTTTTTTCAGCAGTTACACTATCGCCATTCACCTCTGCAATCAACGCTGTGTACCAGATCTTTTCAAGGTTGCGCTCCGGACCGAACGTAATGCCATCGTTGATCTGCAAAGCAAGCTCGCGATCCTCACCCCGCGACGCAAGCATCCGCAGTTCGAAATGCCTGATGTTGTCATACAATTGCTTGTCAGTAAGCCGTAAACCCGCAATGCGCTGGTATTGACGAATAGCCGGCACGGTAAATCCAGCCTCGAAAAGTTTCCGACTCATATCAAGTAAAGCCAGCGCCTTGTAATTGGAATCCTGAAAAGTTTCGCTGATCCTGTTGAACAAGGTGGTATCTGAAAACATAATCCGGTAACGGCAGAACTGGTACTTCTCCGCGTCACTTAGTGCCGGTATTTCAGATTCTGGTAACGTGAGAATCTTACGGATACTGGCTGCAATGATTTGTTGTGCTTCACTTCCCGTCTGGCCCAGCGAATCCCAGGCAGCGAGCGCGGTACGCCTGCGTCCGGCTTCCGTGAGTGCAATGGCATTGTAGAAACGCGCTTCCTTGAAGTCTTGCGTGTCTGCGTATGAAAAGAATGTCGATGCCTTGTCGGGATTATCCTGCTCAAGCGCCCAAAGGCCCATGATATAATTAAAATTCCCCTGATAGCTCTGACTCAGGAACACTTGTTCAGAAAGAATACCCATTGCACGCGAGATATTTCCCTGGTGATAGTATCCATAAGCGAGTGCAGCCTTGAGGGCTTCACTGTACGACTCGTTTTCCGGGGCTGAAGCAATAGCAAATGCCCGCTCAAGAAAGACCGTGTCGACTTGTTTGGCATTGTGAAGAATATAGTTGTTGAGCAGCGTGGCGGTTTCAAGATTGAGCTTTTCATTGGCTAACGGATCGATGTCAAACTCAAATGGAATGCGCATTGCCGTTGCTGCTGCAAGAGCGTTGGAGATCGTTCCAGGTGAACTCGTCTTAAATGCTTTTAGCAGCGAGTCCATTTTCAGCGGAACTCCCTCACTTGCTGCCAATGCGAAGAAATTCATCTCCGCTGTATTTCGTGTGACGTCTTTGTTGCGAGCAGCGTTGAAAAAGTATGCTGCCGAATCCCGCAGGTGACGCTTAACGTAGGCGATACCAGCATTGTTCGCAAGAAATGTTGATCCCGGAAGCTGCGTCAGACCTTCTCTGTATTTCTCTGTTGCCTCTGCAAACTCATTTGTCCACAGGTACACGTTGCCTGCGTTTGTCAGGGCGTATTCTGTGCCCCCTTTCTGGGCGGCAAGCTCGTAGTAGTAATGTGCGTCCTTAATGTTCAAACGCGAAGCTTTCATGTTTGCCAGCACGTAAGACGCTCTGTAGTTTTCGAATCCCTGTCTGGATGAAAGCAGGTAGAACGACTCGGCGTAACTCTGATTGTCCATCATGCTGTGCAGATCGCCTGCCACATTGTAAAACGCCGCCATGCCGTGGGACAGGTAATCGCGAAAGTTTCCGTATATCACAAATGCCAGGGTGGCAATTAGTCCTGCAAGCCGGTATGAAAAATAGGGCATACGCAGTGGCGTGTATAGGACTTTGTAAGGGGATCGGTCCTTCGCCAGGAGGTCGCCGTAGTTTGAAATCAAATAGAGAAGAAACATCAGGCCATAACCGGCGTGAGCAAACAGGATAATCTCGCGAATGATCTTTAGTCCGGGGTCGTTGAAATTTGCAAGCAGTTGGGCAATTCCCGAAAAACAGACCGCGCCTACTGCAAGGAAAAGTAACGCACCGAAGGGATAAAACTGCATGATGTTTCCGTATAACGCTTCGCGGCTCCTGTAACCCCATATTCCGATCAATGCCGATATTGACAGAAGCAGATAGGCGTTGATGTATACGAAATCCCATTCGATGACGTCGAGATCGTGAAGTGCGGCGATAAATACGTTCACGAGATAGATTGTCGAAATCAACAGCAGGTGCTGGAGGCTCTTTGATCCCTGGCCCACCACATACACGAAGCCGGCCACGATGTCATGTCCAACGAGAATGATAAACAGAAGTGCTATTATCAGGTTTGCCGGCAAACTCGTGAGGCAAAGGTGGAAGAATGGGAATGCTTCTTTGGAGAAAAACCAGATCGTTGCAGCAAGCGCAATTGTGATGGTCTGGAACGTAATCAACCTGACGAGAAACGACGTTTCAGGTCGAAAGCTGCTGAAATAAAGTGATGGTCCGGCATACAGGAGAATGATTACCGCCGGAACCGCAAGCTTGTATATGCCGAAAAGGCCGAGTACTTCAAACCGAAGGCTGATGAGCAGCATGATGAGCAGCGACATTCCGAAGAAATACCAGAACTTCTCAAACGTAGAGACCACAGCAATCATCATCGTGAAGGCGATTGCAAGAATTACAAGTGATACGTAGGATGCCGTCGTGTTTGGTGATAACGAACTTCCCCTGAAGTGCTCTAATACCACATAGCTTTCCGCAGGAACATTGATCTGGAAAGGTCCCAACCGGAATGTGTGCACATCAACGTTGATGATTTGCTGTTCCTGCAACTTATCCCAATGTGTCACCGAGTCGGCGCCCATGAAGTATGCATACCAGAGATAAAACAACGAGAAAAAGAAGAGAGCAGCGGCAGCATACCAGATGTACCGGTATTCCCTGATCCATTCTTTCCAAAAGAATAGTGACGACATTGTTAAGATACTTTGAGGTGCAAGCTAAGTGTTGACCACCGAATTTGAAAACGTACACAGGCCCCATAATTATACATGCGTAGGATGAAACAACTGATCTAACAAAGTCAGATGGCAGCAAAGATTGACAAACTCGTTCGACCCTTTCAGCGATACATGGGGCAGGACACAGCCTCTGGTACTATTCTCCTGATAAGCGCACTTACGGCCCTGATTATCGCCAACACGCCGTGGGCAACCGGGTATCATGAGTTGTGGGAAACCCATTTCTCCTTTCGCTTTGGTGATTTTTCAGTCAATAAGACGCTGCATGAATGGATTAACGACGGTCTGATGGCCATGTTCTTCTTCACTGTGGGCCTGGAAATAAAACGTGAAATCATGGGTGGAGAACTGTCAAGTTGGAAACTGGCAGCCCTTCCACTCGCGGCGGCCCTGGGTGGAATGATAGTGCCGGCGATCATCTACACTGCGTTTACGGCGGGAACAGATTCGGTTCACGGCTGGGGGATACCCATGGCTACGGATATTGCTTTCGCGCTTGGTATCCTCGCTTTGTTGGGGAAACGCGTACCCGTTTCGTTGAGAGTATTCCTTACTGCACTTGCTATTGCTGACGACCTCGGTGCTGTCCTCGTCATTGCATTCTTTTACACGTCAAAGGTGTCTGTTGCCAGCTTGTTGTGGGGGTTGGGCTTTATCGGCGTTTTGCTGCTGGGAAACTATCTCGGTATACGCCGGACGTTGTTTTATGCGGTAATCGGGATCGGAGGTGTGTGGCTGGCGTTTCTGATGTCAGGAATTCATGCAACCATTGCGGGCGTACTCGCAGCGATGACGATACCGGCGCGCAGATATATCGACGAAAACAAATTCGTTGAGTCGTTAAATGAGGCCGTTGACCGATTTAAGGCGATCCCACCTAATGACAAGCAGTTGCTCGAGTCTGAGCAATACGAAGCGGTTCACGAAATCGGAAAGCTTTCACTACAGGCAGCGCCACCTTTGCAGCGCCTCGAACATGTACTGGTACCATGGGTAACGTTCCTGGTGATGCCGATTTTTGCATTTGCCAACTCCGGTGTAACCATAGAAACGGAGGTGCTTACCGATCATTTCTTTGGCGGCGTAAGCATCGGTATTATTGCCGGACTGGTCGTTGGTAAGTTTACCGGAATATTCGGTGCAACCTGGTTTGCACAGAGAATGGGAATCGCGAGTCTGCCCGAGGGACTTCAGCTGCGGCACATCGCCGGGGTGGCGCTTCTTGGCGGCATCGGCTTTACCATGTCACTGTTTATTACCAACCTTGCATTTACTGATGACGATCTCATCATGAAGGCGAAACTTGGAATTTTTGCAGCGTCTTTACTCGCCGGCTCAGCGGGTTTTTTTCTGCTGAGGAAGGTTACTGCGGGAGGTGATTTTGATGAAAGTAACGTTCAGATAACCGAGCATGGGAACTACTCCAACACCTTGGGTACGCGAAAGAATTGATCGTCGGCTTTTGGGGCGCCGTTAAGCGCGCGCTCACGTGGCAGATGTTCGCCGACAACGTCATCGCGCAGCGCATTCACCTCAAAGCTCATCGTGGTCAACGGTTCTACACCTTCGGTATCTACTTCTTTCAACTTTTCAACCCATTCGACAATCGCAGTCATATCCTGCATCATCTTTTCAGCATCGGCTTCATTGATCTCAAGACGTGCGAGGTGTGATATCTTGTCAAGCAGTGCGCGGTCGATTTTCATTTTTTTTGATCCAGGTGTAACTTCAATTCTGAGTCGATTACAGAGTAAACCTTTTTCTTGAGTGCGTCAACATCAGTAAGACTCAGTCCCTCCGTTGAAATCGGCTCGTGAAATATGATTCGCAGGCGATGCCAATGCAATACGAACTCGTTCGGCGGCAAAATTATCCAATTGTACGGAATCGTCACAGGTACAATGGGGATTTGTTTCTCGATGGCTACCCGGAAGGCACCGTCCTTGAATCGGGCCATTTTTGGTTCGCCTTCCGTGATAATGCCGCCTTCGGGGAAAATCACGAGACTCTTCCCCTCATCGATTGCCTGAAGTGATCGAATTAGTGTGTTTGACCGGCTTCTGAGGCTGGATCTGTTAACCGTTATGTGCAACTTCCGGTACATGAAGCCAAACAGCGGTATGTTTTCCATTTCGCTCTTGCCTACAAAAATCGTATTGTGACGATTTAGCCCTACCGTTGGGATATCGAGATACGAAAAGTGGTTCGGACAAAAGACGAATTGCTTTCGGGGCAGGTGCGGCGACCTGTACTCTACACGACAGGGGATGCCGACGAAAATGAACAGGAGTCTTGCCCACCATCGGTTCAATATTCCCGTCAGGCGAAACATTTTTGGAAAGAGAATCGGTATCAACAGGAACGGGAAGAATGCCAGTAAGAGAATAACAAAGACCAAAAGGCCATAACCCGTATGCAGCACGCGCGGAACTTTCATATCTGGTGTGTATGTGTTTGAAGACAATCGCCTGGAAAATATAACCCTTCTGTATTAATTTTGTAAATTATAAT
>Ga0079224_100016650_pt1 | contig 10338 bp, 11 predicted proteins | sample Stecom2015_FD_80414 | JGI IMG/M metagenome (GOLD analysis project Ga0079224, IMG submission 80414) | Agricultural soil microbial communities from Utah to study Nitrogen management - Steer compost 2015 | ecosystem: Environmental > Terrestrial > Soil > Agricultural land | place: USA: Utah... | reverse complement strand
GTCAGCCCCGCTCGATCGTCTCCTTCCCGGATCACCGCCGGGATCTCGGTCAGGCCGGCGCGGCGGGCCGCCCGCCAGCGCCGCTCCCCCGCCACCAGAGCGAAGCGCCCGTCTGACAACGGTCGCACGATGACGGGTTGCAGGATCCCGACCTCGGCCACGGAGGCGGCCAACTCCTCCAGCGCCGCCTCGTCGAAGTTCACGCGGGGTTGGTCGGGATTCGGGACCACGTCGTCGACTTTGAGGCGGCGATACTCCCCTTCCCCGCTGGGGATCAGCGACTCGAGACCCCGACCCAATCCTGCCCTGCGCGTTGCCACCTTCTCCTCCTATTCCATTCCGTGGCGCCGACGGAACTCACGAGCCAGTTCCCGATAGGCGATCGCCCCTCGACTCATCCCGTCGAAAGCCTCGATCGGTTCACCGTAGGAAGGTGCCTCCGAGAGACGCACCGAGCGGGGAATCAGGGCTCGATAGACACTGTCGCCGAAATGCGCTCGCACCTGGTCCGCCACGTCCTTCGACAACCGAGTGCGGGCGTCGTACATGGTGAGGATCACCCCACCCACCTCCAGCCCAGGATTGAGGTTCCCCTTCACGAGATCGACGTTGCGTAGCAACTGGCTCAGACCTTCGAGGGCGTAATACTCGCACTGGATCGGGATCATCACCTCGTCGGCCGCCGCCAGGGCATTGACGGTCAACAGACCCAGAGAAGGTGGACAGTCGATCATCACCACCCGATACTCCCCCTTCACGGCCTCGAGGGCGGTACTCAGCCTCCGTTCCCGACTGAACACGGGCACGAGTTCGATCTCCGCTCCCGCCAGGTCGATGGTGGCGGGAACCACATACAGGTCACGTACGCTGGTCGGTTCGATGGCGTCCTCGATTGGAAACTCCTTGAGGAGGACGTCATAGATGGAATGGGAGATGGCACCGCGGTCGATCCCCAACCCGGAGGTGGCGTTCCCCTGAGGGTCGAGGTCGACCAAGAGGGTCTTGACGCCCTGAAATGCCAGCCCGGCCGCCAGGTTGATCCCGGTGGTGGTCTTGCCCACGCCGCCCTTTTGGTTGGCGAGGGCGACGATGAGTGTCTCGGTCATGGAGCGGCCATGATACGAAGCCAGACGGGCCGGTCAAGCACCTCCGGAGGGACCTCGACCAAGTGTTCCCCGGGTCCGGGGGTGGGTGGGGCCGACCACGACCCGCCGATCACCACTCGACCCCCTGGAACCGCCCATGTACCAGCCCAATCGGCCACCCGCGGGAGGGGTCCAACCGCCCGAGCCACCACCATCTCTCCCCACCTGGACGCCTGACGCGAGATGTCGTCCGTGACGACTTCGACATTGTCCAGATCCAGGATACGCACGGCCCGGGCCGCCAGATCGGCGCGGCGACCGCTGCGATCCACCAGGGTGACATGCGATTTGGGCCACAGCAGGGCCAGAGGGATGCCCGGCAATCCCACGCCGGACCCTAGATCTATCAGGTGCGGGGGAGGTGCCGGCTCGGTCCAGGCGCCGGCGAAGAGCAGCGAATCGAGGACGTGACGAGGCCAGATTCGTTTCCGTTCGGCTGGACCGAGTCCGCCGGCGGGTATCGCCTCCTCTGCGAGCCAGGTGGCGAAACGCTCCAACCGGGAGAGGCGGCGGGAAGGAAATGACCAACCAGTCCAGTCTCCGACCCGGACCAGAGCGGCTTCGACCTCAGGTTTCACGTGAAACCGAGTTCACTCCTCTTCGGAGGAGATCTCCTCGAACTCGCTCGACTCCTGTGGCTGCGGTTCCGTATCGTCACCGAGATCCTCCGACGATGATTCGACTGGTTGCGGCTCTTCCGCAGGCCCCTCTTCGGGCGCCTCGTCTTCCCCGCTCTCCTCGGCTGCGATCACCACGTATCGATTGGGAGCTTCGCCCTCGGAATAGGAGCGGACGCCCTCGACCGCAGCGACAGCGTCGTGGATCACCTTGCGGTCCGAGGCCGACATCGGCTCCAGCATCAATTCGCCGCCCTCCTCCTTGACCTGCCGGATGAGATCGCCGGCATAGATAGTCAGGGCTTGGCGACGACGCTCGGCATATCCGGCGATATCGATCCTGACCCGGGCGGGGGACTGGGTGGCTCGTTGCAGAACGGTCTTGGTGAGTTCGTGCACCGCCTCCATCACCGAACCCCGCGGGCCTACCAGGGCCTCGGTTTGCTCACCCACCACGTTGGCGATGATCACGTCGTCCTCGACCCGGGACTCGACACTGCCTTCGAGACCGAATGCCGTCAACAGACCTCGCAGGAACTCAGCCACCAAAGGCTCCTGACCCGCCGTGTCGAGATCCGCTCGGTCGTCATCTTTCGGCTTTTGATTGCCGCCCGGCTTGGCCGACTCGTCCTTGGCCGGCCGCTCCGACGACCGTTGGTTACCCCCGTTGTCGCCCCGTCCCCCTTTTGCCGACTGCGAGGTGCGGGCCTTCCCGGAACCTGCCGGCGCGTTTCCGCCCTCGCCATTGGGACCTTTGCCTTTGCCACGCCGCTTGCGATTACGCGAGCGCTTGGGCCGAGGCTCTTTCTCGGTGACCTTCACGATGGCATCCTGACCCCCGAAGCCCAAGAAGCCACGCTCGGGCTCCTGGATGACCTCGATCTCGAGCCGATCGCGGGAATCTACTCCCAGCTCGCGCATCGCCGCCTCGACGGCCAACTCCACGGTCTTTGCCTTCACTTCCACGTAGGCCACGTCAGCTCCTTCTCCGCCGGCCTTGCTTCTTCTTGGAGCCCGGCTGAGGCTTCTTGGGTGCCTCCGCGGCAGGCGGCGACTTTTCCGAAGCCTCGACCGACGGCGGGGTGGGACGCCCGTCGATCTTGAAGATCACCACCTGCTGACCCAGCCGGAACAGGTTGGCGGTCGCCCAGTACAGGACCAGACCCGCCGGGAAATTCCAAGAAATGAATCCGATGAACAGTGGCATCACCTTGGTCATGACCTGCTGAGCCCCGGCTTGGGGACCGCTGGGCTTGTCTTGCCCATAAGTCGAGTGCCAGGTCTGGACATACTGGCTAGCCACCATCACCACCATCATCAGGAGGTAGGGGAGCGCGGTCATGAACCCATCGGCGAACGCCTGGGCAGGGGAGAGGGAGAGGTGCATCCCCAGGAAGGCGGTGTTGTCGGTCGCCACTGCCTGACCCAGGGCCGAGCCATCCGGCAAGAACCGCAGGATCCCCGGGGCCATGTCGCCCACGCCGACCGAAGGGAGGAACCTGGAAATTCTTGGCAGAAGCTCCTCGCTGACCTGAACCAAGGACAAGACACGGAAGAGAGCGAACCAGATCGGCATCTGCACGAGGAGCGGCACGAGACATCCACCGGGAGAGGCGCCTGCCTCTCGCTGCACCCGCATCAATTCCTTCTGCATCTCCTCGGGCTTGTCTTTCAGCTCCTTCTGGATCCGTCGGATCTCGGGCTGGATAGCCTGAAAGGCCCGGGTCGAGCGGGTCTGTTTCAGCGTGAGCGGGAACAGAAGGAGGTTGATGGCGATCGTCAAGAGGATGATCCCGGCACCGAAGGAGGGAATCAGGCCGTAGAACCAGTCGAGGAGAAGGGCCAGACCCTCCTGGATGCCGTTGAACAGGGCGCCCATCAGTCACCACCCTGGGGGACGGGGTCGTAACCTCCGGGCCGGAAGGGATGGCAACGTCCGAGCCGGCGAACCGCCATCCACCCGCCCCGGATGAGCCCGAAGCGCTCGATCGCCTGCCGGGCGTAGCTGGAGCAGGTGGGCTGGAAGCGGCAGTTGGCGCCCAGTAGAGGACTTACCATTTTCTGGTAGGCAGTTATCAGGCCAACGACGATCCGACGCGGCAACCGCCTCATCTGAGGTCTCCGACCGCGTCGTCGAGCCATTCCACCAGACGGTCGAAGCCCACTTCGACCACCCGGGGACCGGCGATGATCACATAATCCATGCCTTGCTCCAGGGGAATTCTCATCAACGCGTGCCGGATGCGGCGCTTGGCGCGGTTCCTCCGCACCGCGTTCCCGACGTTGCGACGGACCACGAGACCGACCCTGGTCTGGGCTCCGATCCCGGGGAAGGCCGCCACCGTCACGGCTCCCCGTCGACTACGGGTGCCGTGGGAGAGAACGCGTCGGAAGTCGGTCGCTCGCCGGAGCGATGCGACCTCACGCGGCGAGGCGCTTGCGTCCTTTCCTGCGGCGGGCACTGAGGACAGCCCGGCCGGCACGCGTCTGCATGCGGTGCCGGAATCCATGTCTGCGCTTCCGGCGGCGCACCTTGGGTTGATACGTTCGTTTCATGACAAACTCGGGTAGGTGGACGGGGCGACCGGTGAAGGTTACGGAGGCGTCAGGCCCAATGTCAAAGGCTGGGCACCGAATCGCGCAGGCCCGGTCACGGCTCTCACCGACGTCGCGAAGAAAAACCGTCATCCGCGAAAACCAGGTAAGGCCGGTTCCGGGCCAATTCGCCTTCCCGGCGGTCCAGGAAACCTCTGGCAAAGGCCGCTCTGACCTGGAGGTTTCCCGGCGGTTCATGCTACCGAAACCCGTCGACAAGTCCGATTCTCGCGCTCTTGACGGTCCGGTCCGCCGATCCGCATACTGCCTCGCCATCGAGCAACACCAGTCGGCTCACTTCCCCACCGAGTCTCTGGTCTTGCGCGCCCAGCAACCGAAGCACGTCCGGGATCACCGGTTACCCACAGCTGTGGAATCGGCTGTGGATAACTCGATTTCCGGACCCGACCGAGCCGGAAAGGAGGTTTCTTGGTTCAGGTACGACACTCCACCGACCAGTGGAGCACCTTCACGGACTTCCTGCGTGGCTCCGTCTCCCAGAGCAACTGGCAGGCGTGGTTGAGTCGCCTCGACCACGACGCCAGCGAGGACGAGTTGGTGTTGATCGCTCCGAGTGAGTTCCACTTGGAGTGGATCCGCGAGAAACACGTCGACGCCATCCACGCTGCCGCCCTCGCCGCCTACGGAGACGAGGTCGCCATCCGCTTTCGGGTGGCCGACACGCCACCGATCGTTCACGAACCCGACCCGACGGAGACGAGTCACGCACCTTCCGACACCCCGGGTCTCACCAGCCTGCCGCCCGTCCTCGACTCAGAACCTCCCCGCGAACAGGCCGCGGTCAGCCTCATGGGCCGCTACCGGTTCGACTCTTTCGTCGTGGGCCCTTCCAACCGCTTCGCCTACGCCGCCTCCATGGCCGTGGCCGAACGGCCGGGCATCAACTACAACCCGCTGTTCATCTACGGACCCGCCGGTCTGGGAAAGACCCACCTGCTCAACGCCGTGGGTCATCACACCCGAGAGCTGTACCCCGACCTCTCCGTCCGGTACGTCACCTCCGAGAACTTCCTCAACGACTTCATCGAGTGCATCCGGCGCAAGCGCGTCGACGATTTCAAGCAGCGCTACCGCTCGGTCGACGTGCTCCTATTGGACGACGTGCAGTTCTTCGAGGGCAAGGAGCAGATCCTCGAGGAGTTCTTCCACACCTTCAACGACCTGCATGACGCCGGAAAGCAGATGGTGATCAGCTCCGATCGTCACCCTCGCAACCTGGCGACCCTGGAAGACCGACTCCGGAGCCGATTCGAGTGGGGCTTGCTGACCGATATCCAGCCGCCCGACGTCGAGACGCGCCTGGCCATCCTGAGGCGAAACGCCGAGACGGCGCCGCGTCCGGTCCCGATAGAGGTCCTCGAATTCATCGCCGGCCTCGTTTCGGACAACATCCGGGAACTGGAAGGTGCCCTGACCCGGGTCACCGCCTACGCCAAGCTCACCGATGGCGAGATCGACCTCGAGATGACCCGCAGCGTCCTCCAGGACCTGCTCCCAGGTCATCACGCCAAGGCACTGACCGCCGAAGACATCATCCGGGCTTCCGCCAACGCCTTCGGCTTCGCCGTCGAAGAGGTCACAGGGAAGAGCCGACGTCAACCATTGGTTCGCTGCCGTCAGGTGGCGATGTACCTGTGCCGGGAGCTCACCGACCTCTCGCTGCCGAAGATCGGTGCCCAGTTCGGCGGTCGAGACCACACGACGGTCATGCATTCCATCGACAAGGTCACCAGCCTGCTCCAGACCGACCGGGAGGTGTTCGACAAGGTGACTCACCTCTCCCAGGAACTTCGGGGATGCTGAGGACGAACCTGTTGAAAGTGGCGGCGGTCTTCCACAAGCTGGACGTCATCCCGAGGTCGCATGTGGAATGCCTCGCGAGTTGTCCACCGCGGAGCCAGCTCCGATGAGGGCGCAACGAAGGGAATCTTCTACGATCATCCACAATCCACAGGCCCTACTACGGCTACCAATTCGAGATATCAAGACAGTAGGAAGAACAGAAGGGAAAACACCCTGTGAGAATCCGAGCTGAACGGGACGACCTGGCGGACATCTTCAGCCGGGCCAACCGAGCCATCGGGACCCGCACTGCGATCCCTGTTCTCCAGGGCCTCCTGTGTGAGGTGACCGGATCGAATCTCTGGGTGACGGGAACCGATCACGAGATGACGGTTCGGGCCTCCACCGAGGTGGAGGTGATGGAGGAGGGTCGGGCGGTGATTCCGGGCCGTCTCCTGGCCGATGCGGTTCGGAGGATGCCGGCCGGGCCTGTGACGATCGGCTCCACCGACGGCGAGGTCGAGATCGTCGGCAAAGGGCCGCGCTTTTCGATCCGACCCCTCAATGTCGAGGACTTCCCCCAGATCAGTGACACGACGGGTGAAGGGGTGGAGGTCGACGGCGAGGAACTGGCGGCGGCGATCAACCAGGTGGTCGTGGCGGCTTCGACCGATACGGCTCGTCCCATCCTGACGGGTGTCTTGTTCGAATCCTCGCCCGAGGGTCTGCGCATGGTCGCCACCGACTCGTATCGTCTGGCGGTCAGGGACCTGGCGGGAGTAGGACTGGAAGGAACCGGCCTGGTGCCGGCTCGAGGCCTGCGGGAACTGCCCCGCACCATCGGGGCCGCCAAGGTGACCGCTCGACTGGGAGACCGCGAGGCGGTCTTCTCGTCGGAGCGAGGCACCCTCCGCTTGCGGTTGATAGAGGGATCCTTCCCGAAGTACCGGTCGCTACTGCCGGACAGCTACCCGAACCAGGTGATCGTGAAGCGAGAGGATGTGTTGGAAGCCCTCGGCCGCGTGTCGTTGGTCGCCGAAGATCACATTCCGGTGAGGCTGAAGCTGACGGAAGGGGGAGTCGAGGTGAGTGTCAGCCGCCAGGACGTCGGTGGCGAGACCGAGCACATCCCTGGCACCTACACGGGCGCCGACGAGGAGGTCAGCGTCGCCTTCAACCCTCGATATCTGGCCGACGGGGTTTCAGCCGTAGAAGGAGAGAACGTGCGGATCCAGGTGATCGACGGGGTACGGGCGAGCGTGGTCGACGGGGGAGAAGGGGACCACTTCAGCTACCTGCTCATGCCCGTTCGCGTCTGAGTGCGCGTCGACTGGCTGGAACTGATCGACTTCCGGTCCTACCGGCGGCTCGAGTGGCGGCCGGATCCCGGAGTCAATTTGCTGGTTGGACCCAACGGCGCCGGCAAGACCAACCTGCTGGAGGCCGTCTCTTATCTCGCCAGCCTCAGATCTTTTCGGGGGGTCGGGGACGAGGGACTGGTGAACGACGAGGCCGATGTGGCCTACCTCAGAGCCGGAATCCGACGTCCACCGGACGACGACGAGAGTTCCATCGAGATCGAGGTTCCTCGCCGGGGGAGCCGGCGGACCCAAATCAACCGCCAAAGGTTGCGCCGTACCACCGATCTGCTGGAAGTGCTGCGTGTCGTCACGTTCCTTCCGGAGGACCTGGACATCGTCAAGCGTGGCCCTGCTCGGAGGAGAGACGTGATCGACGAAGCGGCTACCCATCTCCGGCCGGCGGCGGCGGCGGATCTGGCTGAGTACGAGCGCGCCCTTCGCCAGAGGAATGCCTTCCTGAAGATGGGCGCTCCGGACGAGGTGACGCTGGACGTCTGGGACGAGAGATTGTCACAGGCTGGTGGCAGGGTGATGGCCAGGAGGGCAACTGCCATGTCCGAGTTGGCACCCTACATAGAAGAGGCCTATCGAGCGGTCAGTGGAACGGAGGCTCGACTGTCCTTTGCCTACCAGAGTGAATGGGGAGCCTCCACCGATACGACCGTCACGGCCGGTGACCAGGCCGGGATGCTGGCGGCTGCGATCGCCGCCCATCGCCGTCACGACGTCGAACGCCGGGTCACATCGGTCGGACCCCACCGGGACGACCCGATGCTGATGCTCGACGGCCACGATGTCCGGGTCCATGGCTCCCAGGGCGAACAGCGAACGAGTGCACTCGCCCTGAGGCTGGCTCTGCATCGCTCGGTGACCGACCGGATCGGTTCTGCTCCGGTGCTTCTGCTCGACGACGTGTTCAGTGAGCTGGATGAGGGACGAGCCGAGCGCCTGGCGGTGTCGCTGCCGCCGGCTCAGACCTTCATCTCGTCCGCCCGGCCAGAGGACGTGCCGATCCGGGGCCGCAGGTGGGACGTGGGTGCGGGACGGCTCGAGGAGGCAACGGCGTGATTCCGCTCGATCAGGCGATCGAAGCCACCCTCGAGAAGCTCGGCCTGCGTCAACCCGTGATGATGATGGAACTCAGTCGGGAATGGGACGAGTTCGCCGGCTCTCCGTGGGCGGGTGTTTCCCGGCCCCTGTACCTGCAACGAGGCGTCCTCTTCGTCGAAGTCCTGAGCCCTCCTGCTCTCGGATTCCTGCGATATGGAGTGGGCGATCTCGAACGGAGATTGGCGGAGAAATTCGGGTCCGACAACGTCCGCTCGGTGGAGTTGCGTGCCGCTCCACGACGACCGGGAAAGGTATTCTGAGAGTGGCAAAACCCCAGGTCCGCCCTGCGATTGGCTTGGGAACGAAGCCCGACTCCAGTAGACTTACACATGTGTAAATCGCCCCTGCACGGACATGCCTCGTTTCGCGTGTGTCCGTGTTGCCAGGTCTCTCGAGGAGTTCAGTGACGGCCACGCGCGACACATATGCAGCCAAAGACATCACCGTTCTCGAAGGTCTCGAGGCGGTTCGCCTCCGTCCGGGGATGTACATCGGTACCACCGGCCCGAGAGGGCTCCACCATCTCATCTGGGAGGTGGTGGACAACTCGGTGGACGAGGCGATGGCTGGCTTCGCCACGCGCATCGAGGTCACCCTGCGCGCCGACGGAGGCGTACAAGTGGTCGACAACGGTCGTGGCATTCCCATCGACAAGGTGGACAAGACCCAGCTCTCCGGTCTGACCACCGTTCTCACGACCCTGCACGCTGGCGGCAAGTTCCAGCAAGGCGCCTACCAGGTGTCTGGTGGTCTCCACGGGGTGGGTGTGTCGGTCGTGAACGCACTCTCGGAGCGGCTCGAGGCCGAGGTCCGCAATTCGGGTCACATCTGGACCCAGTCGTTCAAGCGAGGTGCCCCCGAGACCAAGAACCCCAAGAAGGGGGCAGCGGTCAAGAAGACCGGCACCAGCATCACCTTCTGGCCGGATCCGGAGGTGTTCACCGAGACGATCACCTTCGATTACGAGACGGTGGCGGCGCGCCTACGGGAGATGGCCTTCCTCAATCGAGGCCTCGAGATCGTTCTGACCGACGAGCGTGGCGACGAGCCCGTGACCCAGACCTTCCTCTACAAGGGCGGCCTGATCGATTTCGTCAAGCACCTGAACACGAAGAAGGAGCCGCTCCACGCCCACATCATCGACATCGTGGACTCGAACGACGAGGGCGAGCTCGAAGTCGCGATGCAGTGGACCACCTCCTACAACGAGTCGGTCCTCTCTTTCGCCAACACGATCAACACCCACGAAGGCGGCACCCACGAGGAAGGCTTCCGCAAGGCTCTGACGAAGGCCATCAACGACTTCGCCCGTTCCAAGAATCTCCTGAAGGAAAAGGACCCCAACCTGACGGGGGAGGACGTCCGCGAGGGTCTGACCGCGGTCGTGTCCGTACGCGTCCGTCAACCCCAGTTCGAGGGCCAGACCAAGACCAAGCTCGGCAACACCGAGATCCGCTCGTATGTCGAGAAGGTCCTCAACCGCAAGCTACCCGAGTGGCTGGAGCGATACAGCCCCGAGGCGCGACGGATCGTCGAGAAGTCGGTCAACGCCGCCCGGGCACGAGAAGCGGCCCGCAAGGCACGCGAGCTCACGCGGCGCAAGTCGGGTCTCGAGTCGGGCGGGTTGCCCGACAAGCTGGCCGACTGCTCGTCGCGTGACCCGGAGGAATCCGAGCTGTTCATCGTGGAGGGCAATTCGGCCGCCGG
>Ga0079224_100016649_pt1 | contig 10338 bp, 12 predicted proteins | sample Stecom2015_FD_80414 | JGI IMG/M metagenome (GOLD analysis project Ga0079224, IMG submission 80414) | Agricultural soil microbial communities from Utah to study Nitrogen management - Steer compost 2015 | ecosystem: Environmental > Terrestrial > Soil > Agricultural land | place: USA: Utah... | reverse complement strand
GCGACGCCGTAGAGCGAGTTCTCCGGCTCGTTGAAGTAGTGCAGGGCGACGATGCCGCCGTGGTACCCGAAGAGCGGATCGGAGTCGACGAGGGAGTAGCCGCCCGAGGAGGACGCGGCGCCGTTGAGGCGCTGGGCGAAGTCGGCCCACTCCTTCAGGTAGTCCATCGCCTGCTGGCGCTGGGTGCCGTTCAGCGCGGGCCAGATCCAGTCGACGAGGATGCAGCCCCATGTGAAGTATTCGCGGCAGCGGTTCCCGCCGACGGCGGCGGCGGGGATGTTGATGCGGGTTTGCAGGCGGGTCCACGCCTTGGCGGCGTAGCTGGCGTCCCCCGTGATCTGGTAGATGTAGGCGCAGTACCCGCCCCAGTCGTCGTAGCGTTCCTGCGCGGTGCCGGTCTTGTTCGCGTTGACCAGCATGTTGTTGTAGTACCAGTGGTTGTTCGCCTGCATCTGCTCGGCGGTGTACTGCCACTCGGGCGTCCACACGAAGGTGGGATTGCGCCCGGTGGGGGAGGGGGCGGTGCCCTGCCCCGATCCTCCCGACACGCTGGTGGCGACCGTGCCCATGGGCGCGATGCCCCCGCCCAGCCCGCGACTGGACGCCCCCAGCAGGTATGCCGGGCCGAGCCGGACGGTCCGGCTCATTACGACCCGGCGGTGATGGTGAAGTCGTAGGTCGTCTGGAGCGAGTTCCCACTGACGAGCGACACGCCCGCAAACACGGAGCGATCCAGCAGGGTGCCGCCGGAGGTGGCGGCCTGCGAGAAGATGCCGTGCTCGGTGATGGTGGCGGAGCCGTCGACGGAGTTGGTGCCGACGCTGCGGAAGATGTTGGCGCTGGCGCCCTCGGTGAGGGTGCCGGTGGCGCGGGTGTTGTCGGTGGTGTAGACGGTGGACAGCTCGGCGCCGAGCGCGGTGTCCGAGACATTCTCGGCGGTGTTGTCGGTGCCGATGCCGTGGTAGCGCATGACTTCCGGCTCGACGCTGCCCTGCATCGCATCGACGAGGAAGTTGGCGCCCGCCGTGGTGACGACGCGGAGCGAGGCCAGCCCGAAGGTGGAGATCGTCGCGTGCTGCGCGACCCATGCGCGGGCGGCGGCATCGCAGCCCTCGTCGAACAGGCCGAGCAGTCGCATGGCGTCCTGCTGGTCGGGCGTGGTGTTGAACCGTTCGACGCGGAGGACACCGAGGAGCATGGTGATCCCGTGTTCCTCGGCGATGGCGAGGCGCGAGAGGCCGCGCTGGATGTGGACCTCGTTGAGGCGGCGCCAGTTGTCGATCTCGGGGTTGCCCGTGCGGGCGCCCATCTCGTCGACGAAGGCGCGATACATGGTCATCGGGTTCGTGATGACGCGAGTGGACGTGAGCGGCATGATGCGGTGTTCTCCCGGTGGACAAGCCATGAGTGATGGGGCGCGTGGCTGCTACCCGGAACCCAAGATGGGGAGAGCCTTTTGCGGGAGGCAAGGTGCCAGCAGGTTAGCAGGCTAGCTGCAAACCACTGGTTCTAGGGAGATACCATCTCCCTAGAACCAGTGACTCGGGATGCCGCCGAAGGTGTCATCGCCGGTGTCCTGCCGGAGGAAGACGCCGGGGCCGTGGCCGATGACGGCGGGATCGCGGCTGGTGTCGCTGAAGTCTGGGGCGGGGGCGAGTTCTGGCAGCATGAGGTCCACCGCAAACGCCATCATCAGGGCGTCCGCAAAGTCTGGGGACTGGATGCCCCGGCGGAGCAACTGGTCCTTGCGCTCGGCGCGGATCTTCCCTTGGGGGGAGAACGAGTAGGTGGGGGCGATCAGGTCGCGGCGGAGCTGCTCGTGGTAGGGGAGCATGATCTCGCCGCGCCGGAAGCGTTCGCGCAGCAGCCACCAGCCCTCGGTCCGCAAATAATCGAACCGGTTGGGGTCGGAGGGTCGGTTGCCCGCCATGAACCCGACGACGGGCAGCTCGTAGGCCAGCAGCATGTCGACGACGCCGCCGCCGACCCCGGACTCGTCGACGACGATCATGGCGGGTTGGGGCTGGGTTTCCGCAAAGATTTCCCGGACGCGGGCTGCCGTCTCGATGGTGTTGGTGCCCTGCCAGTCGATGTAGCGGGTGACGACGTTGCCCTGCCGGACGATGCAGACCGAGCGGTTGGAGCCGTAGCGGGCCACGTCGACGCCGAGGATGACGGCGGCGGTGGAGCCGGGATCGAGGTGCAGGGCACCGGGGACCATGGCGCGGTCGACGGATTGCCGGTCGATGAGCTGGTTGTCGCTGGACTGGGGGAACTCGCCGAGGACGCGGACCGCAAAGAGCGGGGAGTCCTCGCCGTACTCGACCTTGCGCTCCTCGACCCATTCCCGCGTGACGGCGCCGGGGATGATCTCCTTGTCGTGGACGACGTTGGGGTGGTCGAGGCAGGAGATGTGGAGGGTCTTCCAGCCGCCGCGCTCGAAGGCATCGAAGAAGCGGCCCGAGGGATCGGTCGGGTTGCCGATCATGACCTGCCGGTTCTTGCGTCCGGTGGTGAGCGAGGCCATGGCGTCATGGATCTCGTCGGGGATACCGGGCGCCTCGTCGGCGATGACGAGCAGGTTCGGGTCGTGGTGGCCCTGAAAGGCGGTGGGGTTGTCGGTGCTCAGGCCAATGGCGTACCAATCCGGTTCGACCCGGAGTTCCGTCGCAAAATCCCGTGCGGGGAGGGGCACCTTGGCGGCGCGGAAGAGCCTGCCGATCTCCTTCCAGAGGACGCGCTCGACCTGATGCCATGTGCTGGCGGTGGTGACGACGAGGCCCTTGCGGGCGAACAGCCACCAGATGACGGCGATGGCAAGGGTGAACGTCTTGCCGACCGAGTGGCCCGAGCGGACGGCGACGCGGCGGTGGTTCACGATGGCGCGGAGGATGTCCTCCTGCTTGTGCCAGAGGGTGTGGACGCCGAGGATGTCGCGGGCAAACCCGAGCGGGTCATCGCGGTAGGGCTTGAACCGGTTGGGGTCGGCCTTGGCGGTTTGCGCCTCGTTGAGCGCCCCGAGCAGGGCCTCGGCGAGCGCGTCAGGAAGCGGGGGCTGCGTCACCCGGTGGGTCGTCCGGCGCGTCCGGCTGGTCCGCCGTGGCCTGCGGCGCCTCGCCCGACACCAGCGCGGTCCGCAGCATGCTCATCACCGCCTCGTCCTGCATCAGCCAGTCCCGCACGCTGGGGTCGCGCAGCGCCGTGCTCAATGCCCCGGCAATCGCGCCCGCGTCGAACCGCTCCTCGCTCCCCGGAATCGGTCCCTCGTAGATCCGGGCCGTCTTCCCCAGCAACTCCATCGCGTACAGCCGATCCTTCGGCGTCGGCTCGAACTCCTCCAGCACCGCCCGGCCATCCGAGTCCAGCCGCCGCTTCCGGTACACCACGTCGCCATCCGCGATCCGGGCAAGGATCTCCACCCGCCGCTCGTAGTGCGCCAGCGCCGACTGCCGGATGATCGCCTCCACCCGCTGGCGCCCGGACCGACGCCCGTCGAACCGATACCCGTCGTCGTACACCTTCCCCAACGCCTTGCGTTGCATCTCCTTCTCCCGTGCGGTGCGAGGACGACGCCCATGGCCAAAGACCCGATGCACGTTCCAACCCAATCCCGGCATGCACCCAACCTACGACGAACGGGGGCCAGAGCACTAGGCCCCAGCCCCCGTTCACCAGATGTCAGCGCGTTCACTTCCCCGACCAGCAACCATCCAGCCGGGCATCCGACGCCTCAACCACCGGCGCGGGACTTCCACCCGCACGCTTCGACGACAGGCCGCCACCCCGTCGCCTCTCCGGCCACGATGGACACCGAACAAAATCGGACCATACATGGCAGTGCCCGTCCTCGACCATCGGGTTAGTCCACGAGCGAGGCTCCAGTGGCCGCCCTCCAACCTACTAACGGGCACGACACCCAGCTTGGGTTACGACGGCGGGGTTGCCAGTGCCGTCACGCGCTTCAGGCCGCAGCCCTCCGTGGGTCGCGCTCCCACCATACACCACACTCCTGACCTCCTACTCCCACACGACTAAGCCTTGGGCTTCGTCCTTCGCTCTTCGTTGTTGATTTTTGAGGTAGCCCAAGTCCCAAGTCTTCTAGCTTCTAGGCTAGAGTGTCAAGCCCCTACCTGTCAAGTCCCTGTTTCAAGGTGAACCGAGACGAAAACGAGGTCTAGGACCAAGTCTGTAGATGAGAGGGGTCCCTAGTCTACGCACAGGACTCGAAGCGAAGGGTATAGGGGGGGGGTCTTTTCGCACGGGTAGCCCGGACCTGTAGCCTCCCAGCACGGGCCTGTAGCACGCGGCACGGGCTACGGGGATAGAGCGCAATGCTTAGAGCCTGTCACGGGGTAGGCAGGCCGTAGGAACGCGCCCAAGTCTGCAAAGATTTGCGACACTAGCCTTACCCTTTGCAACCCTTTGCAGGCTTTCCCTTCCTCTCCCCATTCGTCTAAGTGTTTCAGTTTCAAGGGTTTAAGGGCGGCAGTTAATGTAGTTTCTAGGCTAGGCTTTAGCTGTCACGATTTTGCAGGGTTGCGGGGTTGCGGGGGAGCTAGTACCGTACATGCGGCCCGACGGCATCCGGCCTGAGGGCATCACGCTAGGGACAAAGGAGCCCAGCAATGACCGACACTCTCGCGACTCTCGCCCTGCTGTCCGCCGCCATCGGCACGCTGTATGAGGCCGACCGTTTCACCACCTTGGATGGGGTCGGCCTGTCGCTGGACCTGTCCGATCCGGCAACCTGTGCCGCCATCGGAGAGGCTTTCGACCTGTCCGATGCCCCGGCGGAAGTTGCCAGCAACCCGGCGGCCCGTGGCATGGCCCGCTGGGCCGATGCCCTGTCACACTACCGGACTCCGAGCCTTGCCGCCAAAGCCTTGGCCGATGCCATCAGCATGGCGGGCTACAGCGCCTACCCCAAGGGGACCATCGTGACGGTCGATCTTGCTGGGGGCTGGCTCTCTTGAGCTAGTCGCCCGGTAGTCGGCGGCAGGAAGGCTGGTCCCTTCGGGGATCAGCCTTTTTGCTTGCCCCCTGTCCCCGATGCCCCGGACCTGCCGCCCCAGTCCGGTCCCCGATGCCCCATAATCGGCCACAGTGGCCCGCTAACAGCCTTTCTACCCCGTCCCCTAGTCCCAGTGGCCCCGCTAACCCGTTCGTGGCTCTCGACCCCGTTTCCGGCCGATTGTGACCCGGTCCCCGGTATTGCATGATCGCGCCGCCCCATATGGTCCGGGAAACGACGGCACCCCAACGGGAACCGATGACCCGATGCCAGTGGCCCCGAGTCCCCAGCTTGGCAACCCATGCCCTACGGCTCGCGCGTCGAGTCACGCGCGTCATGCGCGGGCATGCGCCCGCGCCACGGCCCACGACCGAAGGTCACGCAGGGTGGTGCGTAAGTCACGGGCACTCGGCTCGCGACTCGGTGCGTAAGCCGAAAGCCTCTTGCCCCGTTGCTACCCCCTAGAAGCTAAAAGCTCTAGTCCCTAGGACTAGGGGAACAGACACTACATCCTCACGGAAGTAGAAAGCCGTAGGCTTTAGACCCTAGACCTAAGACCCTAAGTCTTAAGACTTAAGCCTAAGAACAAGCTAGCAAGCTTCATGCCCAGTGTACGGTGCCGCAGGATGGAACGCGGGGCACGGTGCGCGGGCCTGTCACACCATGCACGCTACTTGCGCTTGCAGGTCCACGCGCAAAACCAAGAGCTTCGCTCTTGACAGGCCGCAAACCCTAAGCTATTCGCGCTGAAGACTTTAGCTCAGGCAGTAAGAGCTAAAGTCCGCAGGCACCCGCGAATGACCTAGTCAACCCCTAAAGGGGTATGACTTGGTCACAAAGGTCTGAGTATCGTTCGGCAGTCAAAGCGGCGGCAGTTTGACCGGCCCGGTCCGCCGTCCCGAAGTCTTCGACCAGCACGCTAGAGAAAGGCTCTTCAAGAATGGCCAAGGCCACCACTCCCCCCAAGACACTGTCTTGGAAGCAGGTCAAGGCAGCCTATCGCTTCGCTCGGTTCTTGAACCGAGAGCTGGGCGCCATGCGGTACCAGCAGAAGGATCTGCTGGTCGTCGAGGACTACCGTCGCTTGGCTCTGGCCAAGTGCCAGAAGTCCTACGGACCGAAGGTCCGGGCCAAGGTCGAGGAAATCATGGCCCGGAAGCGCACCACGATTCGGCACAGCCTTCGGCTGGCCGAGATCCGCTAACCCTGACCGGAGGTCAGCATGACCGAAGGCTTCACGCTCCGTGACAGGGAGTCCCTGACTCCCCAATCCCTCTCCGCTGTTTTGCGGCGCTGCTCCAAGATTCGACCGGCAACGGTCGAGGGTCGGACCCGTGGCGACGGCTCCGCCGTCCTGTGGGTGACGTGGGACAACGGCCCGAACTTCGGCTATGGCCGATTCGTCACGTCCACCGTCGGCTTTGCCGATTACCGAGTCCTCGCCCCCTTCATTGCCCGAAGGGCAAGCCGCAAGAACGGCCTGTTCCATGGTGCCCAGCTTCGCTGGAACGGCGAGAAGCGCGTCGCCATCCGGGGCCGACTCTTCGAGTCCTACGACTGATTCCACCACCCTGAACCGGAGGTTCACCACCATGCCCAGTGCCGACGAAGTGGCGTCCCGACTCCTTGCAGGAGTCGTCTGCGACCGGGGAACGACCGATCCGGTCGTCATCGCCGACGCCATCCTCGACTACGTCGATGATCGGCTCGTCCTCGCACTCGTGAGCGCGGCCCTCGACGCCTCGCAGCGCATCGCGGACCTTCGGTCCGACCTCGACGACATCGACGACAGCTACGCTGATGGCCTCGCCGACGAGATCCTCGACGAAGTCGAGTCCTTCGCCAACGACCTGCTGACCCCCCACGGGTTCTACCTGACCACCACCGAAGGTGATCCGACCTGCTGGGTCGTCGTCCCCGACACCACCGACAGCCCGGAGGGCTGACACCATGGGCCGCATCGCCACCCTCATCCGGGAAGTCGAACCCGACTTCCCGATGGACCCCTACGGCTCGGCCATGAACCTCTGGTTCAAGGTCGCCGAGACGATCTACCACGTCCACGGGTACAACGCCGTCCCAGCAAGCTGGGAGTTCTCGCCCGGTGCGGCAGCCCGACTCGACACGGACGAAGTCCGTGAGGTCTACTACCTGTCCGTCAAGCATCTGGTTGCCATCGGCAACCTGCTGGAACGGTATGTCCAGCAGCTAAAGCTGGCAGGGAAGACCTACTAGCCTTCGGCTATCGCTAACCTGCAAAGCGATGGACTAGAGCAACGCCCCGTGACGGTGTCACCGTCACGGGGTTTTGTGTTTTCAGGGTGAAGGCGTTAGCCTTGCACCACCATCCCACCATCATCCCGGAGGATTCACGAAGTGACCGTCAACACCACCACCACCGACGACGGCACCACCGTCGTCATCGGCTCGGACGACATGCCGTCCCCGCTCCACACGATCAAGCTGCACCTCGCGCTGATCGGGCTGGCGGGAGACAAGCTGATCGACCTCGGAGAGGTCCAGCATGCATCGACGCTGGCCGACGATGTCATGTCCCTCGTTGACCGACAGGTCAAGGAACTGGAAGCCATCGGCTTCTCGCCGCTGGACGGCTCGACCAACCCGGCCAAGAGGCCGACCCCGGAGACGGTGCTGCCGATGCTCTTCAAGCATCTGTCCGAAGTCTCGGCGCTCGCCACCGTCGCGATCATCATGGTCAAGAAGGCCGACCCCGCCTTCGGCGCCGACGACGGGGACGACGGGGAGGGCTGACCATGACCCGGAAGGACTACGTCCTTCTCGCCGAAGTGCTGGGCCAGACCCGAGCGAAGCTCGCGGCGGCCACCGGGAGCCGGAAGGCTCCCGGACTGGCGCTCTTCTCTTCCATGCTGGCCGAGCGGCTGAAGGCCGAGAACCCGAGGTTCTCGCAAACCATGTTTGCGGAAGCCATCGCCGCCGAAGAGGCCAAGAGCGGCATGCTCTTGGCCTACGCTCCCCTCTCCGAGGGGAATCACCCCGCACCTGACCCGGAGGACGTGGCGACATGAACGAGAAGGACCGCGAAGAGTTCCTCAGGCAGCACAACCTGACCCCCGAAGGGGGTCGGCTGCTGCGGGACACGATCAACAGCCTGAGCCGACCGACCCCCTTGTGGGTCGCCGCCGTCGCCATCGGCATGACGACGCGGTCCGCCGAAGGCGGCGATGCCCCCGGCATCGTGATCTCGAAGGCCATCACGTCGGCCATCGGGATTCTGGCCAGCAACTTCTCCCTCACGGAGAAGGAGGCCGACCAGTTCGTCCAGATCGTCTCCCTCCTCTCGGGAGGGAGGATCACGGTGGTCAACGACCCCTCGGATCTGGAAGGCATCGAAGATGGGGTCGGCATCCAGATGTCGGTCGATGCCAACACCTTCGAGGCCAAGATCGAGGGTCTGACCCTCGAAGAGACTGCCGAGCGGGTCGAGCGCAGCAGCGCCGTGCGGAACCTGATCGACTCGCTGGGACGCAACCCCGAGGCCGATGCCTAGAGCCTGTTGGCTCTAGGCATGACACCCCCCGTCAAGGGATAAACCCTTGACTGGGGGTGAGCCGACCCCACAGATTGGTGCCGTCAAATCGACGCCAGTTTGACACCCTGACCATCCCTACTCCGAAGGAGGCACCCCGCCATGGCGAAGACTCGCTCTTCGAGGGTCTATCGACCCAAGATCGAGGAGGCCGACGCTGCCCTCATCGAGGGCAAGCCCTGCACGATCTGCGGCAAGGAAGTCACCAAGGTGAAGGCCAACTATGGCTATGCCATGGCCTGTGGCACCGGCTGCACCTACATCGGGATCAAGGCCGCGCCCCGTGGCAAGCCGTTCGGCGAAGCCGACCACCCGATGACCGAGGCCACCGACACGACCAGCGACACCACCGCCCCGCCGAAGGCGGCGCCGAGCACGGCACCGACCCCGGCTCCCGCCAACCCCTCGCCGAAGGCGACCGGCACCGTGACGACCACCACCGCACCCGTCGTGACGAAGCCCATCGGCTTCGGCTTCCCCTTCAAGGCAGCCTATGGGCTGGCCGAGGCCGTTCGGAAGGGGCTGGCGCAGGGCACCACCACCGTGACCTTCGGTCATCGAAAGCTGGAAAACTGGGCCACGCTGTCGGCCCGGCTGATCCGGTCCGGGTTCGTTCGGACCCCGGAGGAGGCCATCGCCCTCGCCTACCACATGACCGTCGTGGCCCGCGAGATCGAGGGCAACCGCAAGTTCGTCTGCGAGCTGTTCTCCGCAAAGTTCGGGAACAAGTTCCCGACCGACTCGCCCACCCAGTCCTTCATCGACATCGTCGATTTTGCGGTGAGCGAGAACCTGCCGCTCTACCTCACCGGGGAACCCGGTGTCGGCAAGACCTACACCCTCCTCGACTCCATCCGCCGGGCCGGTCGGGAACCGATCCGGGTGCAGGGGTCCGGCGAGTTGGTGAAGGCCGACGTGGAAGGCTCCACCGGCTACGCCGAGGGGACCGGCACCGTCTGGACCGACGGCTCCCTCGCCATCGCCGCTCGGGATGGCCGACCCTTCGTCTTCGACGAGTTCGACAAGGCTCGCGACGACGTGCAGTCCGTGTTCACGGCTCTCTTGGAGAGCCACGACGGGACGATGACCGTCTCGGCCACCGGGGAACGGATCGTTCCCCGCACCGGCTTCGGCATCTTTGCCACCGGCAACACCGTGGGACTCGGCGAGGGGGTCCAGTTCGAGGGCACCCGCGTCATCAACGAGGCGATCCGCGACCGCTTCTACTTCCTGACCGTGGAGTACATGACCGAGGCCACCGCCAAGCGGCTCGTCGCCGACCAGCTTGCCGCCTTCGGCGCCAAGCTCTCCTGATCCTTCACCCCTGACCGGAGGTCAACATGGCCAATCGAAGCAAGGCCAGATTCTCTGGCCTTGACGTGACGCAAGCCCTCGTCAACGCCCTGCAAACCATCGACCCCAAGGGTCGGCGGTTCAAGGTGGCGGTCGACTCCAACGTCTGCGCCAAGCGCAACAGCGGACGGGTGTACGTCGACGACGAGAACAGCGTCGTGTTCCTGCCCTTCACCCCGACCGGCGGCATCACCCCGGAGCAGGAAGACCTGCTCCGCGTGGGGCTGGCCCACGAACTGGCCGGTGCCAAGCACCGGGTCGTGCTCACCGATAAGGAAAAGGCGGACATCGCCAACAGCTACGCTGACTTGGGGGCATCGGACCCCACCAGCGTAGCTGCCACTCGGCACGTCGGCTACGGCCAAACCACCGTCGGGTTTCGCCGTGGTGGGCAGCCGAAGGCTGG
>Ga0079224_100016648_pt1 | contig 10339 bp, 7 predicted proteins | sample Stecom2015_FD_80414 | JGI IMG/M metagenome (GOLD analysis project Ga0079224, IMG submission 80414) | Agricultural soil microbial communities from Utah to study Nitrogen management - Steer compost 2015 | ecosystem: Environmental > Terrestrial > Soil > Agricultural land | place: USA: Utah... | reverse complement strand
GTCAAAATGCCGGAAGACGGCATCATCCAGGTAGCCATGCGTATCCGAAAGCAATCCGATCTTCTTCATGAACCGCGAATATACACATTCTAAAACGCCAGGAAAAAGTCTTTCAGCAACGTCTGGTATGCAACGCTGTGGGCGCCGGGGCGCTCGTAAATAACCAGATCATCGTTCCTGTCCAGAAGCGTCGTTTTTACCTTTCCAATCGCTAAAATACGCCGGATTGGCGGATGTCCGGCGAACGAACGTATGTCCAGTACCCCCTGGACGCACAATCCATATTCGTCAACGGCGCGTTGTTCTAACCATGCGGCCAACGGGACGGGCAGTATAAGCTGCGGGCTTCCCCGCGTCGTGAGCCACCGCGCCGCAAAGCCCAACAGGTCGGTATAGAACGCCACATCGGCATGACGGGAAGTCGTCCTGCGTTGGTCGTGATTTTTTAGGGCGTGCAGGAAAAACGGCGGATTGGAAACGATGAGGTCAAACGGATCAGCCGGCTGAAAGTCCGCCAACGCTACGGCCTGTACAGTGATCCGTTTTGCGAAGGCGGATCCGGCGACGTTCCTGCCGGCCAGCTCGGCAGCCAGGGGGTCAATCTCGATAGCTTCCACTTCTGACCGGGGAAACCGCTGGGCGAGCATCAGGCCGATAACACCCGTGCCCGTTCCGATGTCCAGTATCCGGTCCGGATGCGGTGCAGATGCCACCGCTCCCAAAAGCACGCCATCGGTATTGACTTTCATGGTGGTTCCGGTTTGATCCACCCGGAACGCTTTGAAACGGAATATGGACATACGCGCCAAAGTTAAAAAATCAGATTTCTTTTGTGGAATTAGGAGATAGTTCCGATCATTGTAAAGGTACATACATGAATTCCAGGCGAATTACCGGAGCACCGGTTGCATACATGGCATGAAGAATTTTCGGTACGGGACAGATAAACTTACGATAAAAACGGCTTTGGCGCTGACGAGGGACCAGCTTCAGGGGACACTTTCTGCCAAAGCGCGACACCGGGTGGATCAGTCCGCATCGCACGTAACATCCATGGCTTCCGGCAACGAGGCGGTGTACGGTATCAACACCGGATTCGGTCCGCTGTGCGATACCGTCATCACGTCCGATGACACCGCCCGGCTGCAGCATAACCTGCTGCAAAGTCATGCGGCAGGCGTGGGGGACCCTATCCCCCAGCCCATCGCCAAAACGATGATGATCATCAAGGCACAGGCCCTTGCGCAGGGGTATTCCGGTGTACAGCTTCGCACATTGGAGCGTATCATCTGGATGGCTGAACAAAACATGATCCCGGTGGTTCCCTCCCTGGGTTCAGTGGGCGCCTCCGGCGATCTGGCCCCCCTCTCCCATCTTTTTCTTCCGCTTATCGGTCTTGGCGAAGTACATTACAAAGGCAGCGTCCTCCCTGCCGACGTGGCCCTTAAAGCATACGGGATGTCGCCGCTGCAGCTCGGGCCCAAAGAAGGACTTGCCCTGATTAATGGTACACAGTTCATCACGGCCTATGCCGTACACGCCCTGCATCGGATGTTCAACGCATTGGAAGTGGCCGACCTGATTGGGGCGATGGCATTGGAAGGACTCATGGGCTCCTATAAACCGTTTGATGAGCGCCTCCATCAACTCCGTCCTTTCGCGGGGTGCCAGCTGGTTGCCTACCGCTTGTGGGAAATGCTGCACTCTTCCGAAATTGCCAACTCGCATCCCGACTGCGGGCGGGTACAGGACCCGTACTCGCTACGGTGCATGCCCCAGGTGCATGGTGCCTCGCGCACGGCATGGTTACACCTTAAAGAGCTTACCGAAATCGAAATCAACGCGGTTACGGACAATCCGGTAATCGTGGGGAATCAGGAAGCCATCAGTGGTGGCAATTTTCATGGACAGCCCCTGGCCATGGCCCTGGACTATGCCACCGTTGGCGCAGCAGAACTGGGTAATATTTCTGACCGCCGGAGTTACCTCATCATCGAAGGGCGTTACGGGCTACCAAAGTTACTCATCCCCGAGGCAGGCCTGCATTCGGGATTCATGGTTCCCCAATATACAGCCGCCGCGTTGGTGTCTGAAAACAAAACGTTATGCTTTCCTTCAAGTGCCGACAGCATTCCGACGTCGCTGGGACAGGAGGACCACGTGTCTATGGGCGCTAACGGTGCGCGCAAGCTTCACCGGGTACTGGACAACCTGGAATACATTCTCGCCATTGAGCTTTTATACGCCGCCCAGGCGCTGGATTTCCGCCGCCCCCGCAAGTCGTCACCGATATTGGAAGCGTGTCACACCCTGGTAAGGGAGCATGTACCCTTTGCAGACCGCGATCGCGTTTTTGCAGAGGATATCAAAAAACTTCAGCAGTTGATCAAAAGCGGTCGGCTTCGTGAAGAGGCCAACCAGGCAGCGCAAAAAAACAAACAGTCGCTCACCAAAGCCGGGTTCGCCGCGTTTGAAATTTAGGCATCAAACTTATATCCTACTCCTTTTACCGTTGAGATGTACTTTTCGCCGATCTTTTCCCTCAGTTTGCGTATGTGAACGTCAATCGTTCGGTTGGTGACCACCACGGAGTCTTCCCATATATTCTTTAAGATTACCTCCCGCGTGTATACCTTTCCGGGCTTCGATGCCAGCAAATAAAGCAGCTCAAATTCCTTTTTGGCGAGCACAATCTTCTCACCGTTTTTGAACACCAAAAACGCTTCGCGGTCGATGACTAAATCAGAAATTTCAAGTCTTTCATTTACCGTTTCATCGGCAGCGGTATTACGCCGCAATATAGCATTGATACGGCTCAGCAACGCGCGCGGTTTGATCGGCTTCGCTATATAATCGTCAGCACCCACGTTAAACCCGGCGATTTCCGAATATTCCTCACTGCGTGCAGTGAGAAACACCATGAACGTGCTTTTGAATTCAGGCATGGCGCGCATAATCCGGCAGGCTTCAATCCCATCCATTTTCGGCATCATGACATCCAGGATAATCAGGTCCGGCATCACTCTTTTGGCGGTTGCAACAGCGTCCTGTCCGTTGGCCGCGGTATGCACCTGAAAGCCTTCCCGCTTGAGATTATATGCAATCAGCTCCACGATATCGGGCTCGTCATCTACAACCAGGATCTTTTGTTTTGCAGTGCTCATCGTTTTTTTTGCTAAAATATGTCCTCAATGGCAAATCATCGTTAAGTTCACATTAACAAATCATTAACAAGGGCACGCAACGGAACCTGCAGCCGTTTACTCCAGCGTCTTCTTCAGAAACTCCTCCAGTTCACGGCCCCGTAAATTCTTTGCCACGATGATCCCATTGGGATCGAGTAAGTAGGAAGCGGGGATAGCGTGGATGCGATAAAGCCCTACCACTTCGCTCCCCCATTGCTGCAGGTCAGAAACCTGCGTCCATTCCAGCCCATCCGCCTGGATGGCGCGCATCCATGATCCCGGGTTATCATCCAGCGAGACCCCCAGAATGGTAAACCCTTTGTCTTTATAGGCGTGGTATTGCTTTACGATGTTCGGATTTTCCTGCCGGCAGGGCACACACCAGGACGCCCAGAAATCCACCAGGGTGTACTTACCCCGGAAGTCGGACAGTTTCACCCGCCGGTTATCCGGTGTCAGTGATTCAAAATCAGGGGCCGGCTGCCCCACGGCCAACCGTTTCAGCCGTGCCATCTCTTCAACAAACTGCCGTACCTGCACATTGTCATTCCAGCGGCCGGCAATGCGGTCGGCATACGCAACCAACTCGGCTTCCGCCAATTCTTTATCCAGCGTGCTCATCGCAAAAAATCCCGCGAGATCGTCGTGCTCAGTCGCAAACCGGACGGCAGCATCCGTATATTGTTGCATGTGCTGGCGGTATTTCTGCATGAACTGCTCACGCAGGCCCATCAGTTCCGCATTATCCAAACCCGCCGACTGCTGGGCAAACGAGGTTTCCAAATCGGCTTCAAACCGCTTCTTCTCCGCGATCGTAGCGGCAAATTGCTTAATTTTTTCCGACAGTGGTGAACCGGTGATTTCGTACACATTACCCCCATCGGCAAGGTCGGCACGGAACGATACCTTATCCCCGTTTTGCAGAATCAGGTGGTACGTGTTATTCCCCGCCTTAAGGGCGAACAACCGGGGATGAGAGGCCGTCCTCCGGAGTACAAACCTCCCCTGCTCATTCAAAAACACCGAATCCAGTTTCCTTTCTCCTTCATAGAGCGAAACCGTATGCAGGTTCCCCGCATTCGTCACTTCCCCTTCAATGGTAAACTGATCGTTGTTTGAACAGGCCCAGCCAAGCCACGCCAGAAGTCCAACCAGTGCAATAAGCTTCTTCGTACCTTTCATACACTAAGACGTTACAATTTCCTTTGCTTTGGTAAGCGCACGCGATAATCCGCTGACATCCTTACCTCCCGCGGTGGCAAAAAAGGGCTGTCCTCCCCCTCCACCCTGGATTTCCTTCGCTAATTCCCGTACAATGGCTCCGGCGTTCCAGCCCTTCTCTTTCACTAGCTCGTCAGAGATGACCACCGTGAGCGAGGGTTTTCCATCCATATCCGCCGCAAGTACCAAAAACAATCGCTCTACCTCATTTTTAAGGGCGTAGGCCAACGTTTTGATAGCCTCTGTATTCGGTAGATGAACCTGTTCGGTTAACACCGAGATCCCGTTCAGGCGGGTAACTTTGGCCAACAGTTCTTCCTTCACGCGCACGGCCTTTTCGGCAACAGCCCGCTCCACTTCCTTCCGGAGCGCGGCGTTTTCGTCCAGCACACGGGCCAGTGCCTGTAGCAGATCCTTCGGATGGTTCAGCAACTCCCTGGCGCTATTCACCACACGCACCTGCTCATTGATAAACTGCTGGGCGGCGTTTCCCGTAATAGCCTCAATCCTTCGTACCCCCGCTGCCACTGCGCTTTCCGCAACGATCTTGAAAAATCCGATCTGCCCCGTAGCACGGACATGGGTTCCCCCGCATAGCTCCCTGGAAAACCGGTCGTCAAAGGTAATCACCCGCACGCGGTCGCCGTATTTTTCACCGAAAAGAGCCGTTACACCCGCATCAATGGCCTCCTGAAAAGGCACATCCCGCTCCTCCTTCAGCGGGATATCCGCCCGTATTCTATCATTCACCAGCCGTTCGATGGCGGCAAGTTCGTCGTCCGTTACTTTCGCAAAATGGGAGAAATCAAACCGTAGGTAAGAGGAATTCACCAACGACCCCTTTTGGTTTACGTGGCTGCCCAGCACCTGCTTCAGGGCGGCGTGCAGCAAATGGGTGGCCGAGTGATTCCCTTCTGTCTCGCGTCGTTTCCTTTCATCCACCTTCGCCAGGAACGGTCCCTCCACCCCAGAAGGCAACGCCGACGCATAATGCACAATCAGGCCGTTTTCCTTCTTCGTATCCGTGATGCTGATCCGCTCTCCGGAATCGGCAGCGGTAAGCGTACCGGTATCTCCCACCTGGCCTCCGCCTTCTGCGTAAAAGGGCGTCACGGCCAATACCAGCTGGTACTGCTCCTTCCCTTTGGTGGTAATCTTTCTATACTTTGCAATTTCGGTGGCGCACTCCAGTTGGTCGTACCCCACAAAATCTATATTTTCAACCTCTCTCACCACGGTCCAGTCATCGGCATCAACCGTGGTCGCCGCCCTTGAGCGGTCACGCTGTTCGTTCAGTGCCTGCTGAAACCCGGCCATATCCACGGACAGGCCTTTTTCCCGCGCAAGCAGCTCAGTCAGATCAATGGGGAAGCCATACGTGTCGTACAGCTCAAAGGCAAAGTCGCCCCTAATCCCGGTGGCCTCCACGGCATACGTTTCAAAACGCTGCACACCGGTAACCAGCGTACGCAAAAACGATTGCTCTTCTTCCAGGATAACCTTCTGAACAAATTCCTGTTGGGAAATCAGTTCGTCAAATACCCCCTCAAACTGCCCGGCCAACAAGGGCACCAGTTCGTAGAGAAAAGGCTCTTTAAAATGAAGAAACGTATAAGCGTACCGGACAGCGCGCCGCAAAATACGGCGGACAACGTACCCCGCTTTATTATTGGACGGCAACTGCCCGTCCGCGATCGTAAAGCTGATCGCCCGGATGTGATCGGCCAGCACGCGCATGGCAATATCCGTCTTTTCGTCCGCGCCATACGGTATCTGCGCCTTTTCGGCAATGTAATGGATGATCGGCTGAAAAATATCCGTATCGTAATTGGAAGACTTCCCCTGGATGACCCGCACCAGCCTTTCAAACCCCATTCCTGTATCCACATGTTTCGCCGGCAGCAATTGCAGCGATCCGTCCTTCTGGCGATTGAACTGCATAAATACCAGGTTCCAGATTTCAATCACCTGCGGATGGTCGGCATTAACCAGCGTTTTGCCATCTATTTCCCGGCGTTCCGCATCCGGACGGCAGTCCACGTGGATTTCCGAACACGGGCCGCATGGGCCGGTATCGCCCATTTCCCAGAAGTTATCCTTTTTATTTCCCATCAGGATGCGGTCTTCAGGCACTATAGCCTTCCAGTAGGCGTAGGCCTCATCATCCCTGGACAGCCCGTCCGCTGCATTTCCTTCAAAAACCGTAACGTAGAGCCTGTCTTTATCCAGTTTATAGACTTCCGTAAGCAGCTCCCAGCTCCAGGCAATGGCTTCCCGCTTGAAATAGTCGCCGAAACTCCAGTTGCCCAGCATCTCAAATAAGGTGTGATGATAGGTATCAATCCCTACTTCCTCAAGATCGTTATGTTTTCCCGAAACGCGCAGGCACCGCTGGGTATCGGCAACCCGTGGATGCTGTGCAGCCGCCTCCCCTAAAAAAATATCCTTGAACTGATTCATCCCCGCGTTGGTAAACATCAGCGTGGGGTCGTTCTTGATCACTACGGGCGCAGAAGGTACAATATGGTGGTTCTTACTCTTAAAAAAAGCCAGAAAGGCTTCGCGGATTTCCCTGCTTGTCATTGAATTGGATACGATTAATCTTTGCGCAAATCTAGGCAAATTTGGCTGCAATTACAACGGAACGATGACCGGACTGAATAGCCATTCTGAAGGCTAATCCAGCTAACGGGATAAAAATGGCGCGTTAATTGCTTAGAACGGGCAACAAATACTCTTGAATAAATTATAAACGAATGAGCATGAATCTTACCAAAGCGGGATGGCTTGCGGCAGCGGGCATCCTATCTGTTACGCAATTGGTCGGACAGACACCTACCCTCAATGAGGTGAAACCTTTTGCGCCGGAAACCGAATACCGCACATGGTCCATCGGCGTGCATGCCGGCCTATTGAGCCAATCCAACCTGATCGGCCTGCGACGCCGGTTCGATAAGGTGGAAAACAACTTCGGCTACGGATTCTATGTAAAGAAACAACTTCTGCCCGGTTTTGGCCTCCAGGCTGAATATGTGGGCGGAAAAGTATCCGGAACGCGCAAGGATAACGACGACTCGTTTGAGACCAGCCTCCCCTGGTCGGCGGCGCTATCTGCGCACGTCACCATCGCCAACATCAACTGGCTGCATCGCCAGGGCCTTATTAAGCCCTACGTAAACGTCGGCCTCGGTGCATTGGGATTTGAACCATCGGCAACCTTAAATGGCACAACCACGGAAGAAGAGCTTACTACCAAGCTTTTTGTTCCTGCCGGTGTGGGACTGAAATTCGGCGTGAGTAATGACGTCGCCATTGATCTGGGCTATCGGCTAAACCTCGTGCAATCGGCCGGTTTTGACGGCTATTCCCTGGGCGGCGCAAAAGACATCTTCTCCTACGCCCACGTGGGCGTTGAGTTTGCACTCGGTGACCGGCGCAAACCATCGCTTTCCAACAGTAATCCCGTAGCGGCCATGCAGCGGGAATACACGGCTCAATACGACGAGCTCGTTGCCCAGAAGGAAACACAGCGTGCCGAGAACGAAAAGCTGAAAGCCGAACTGGAGCGTCTGTATGCGGATCTGGCGGATGACGATGGCGACGGCGTTGCCAACCGTTACGACAAGTGCCCGGACACACCTGAAAAAACCAAAGTGGACGGTGCCGGATGCCCGTTACCGGAACCCAAGGCACCGGTGGTGCAACAAATCACGGTGACCGACGAAGACCGTCGCGTGGTGGATGAGGCCATCCAGAACCTGGAGTTTGACCTGGGGAAAGCTACCATCCGTCCGTCATCACATGCCAGCCTCAACAAAGTGGCTGCGCTGTTAATCGAGAAGAATTTCAGCCTCAAACTGGCAGGCCATACGGACAATACCGGCTCCATGCAAACCAACATGCGCCTCTCAAAAGAACGTGCCGAGGCGGTAAAAGCCTACTTGGTTAGCAAGGGTGCCAACCCATCCCGTATTGAAGCTACCGGATACGGCCCTACACAGCCCATTGCCAGCAACAACACGGCAGAAGGCCGTCAGCAAAACCGGCGTGTAGAATTTACGCTTTATTAACAATTAATGGTTAAAGGCGAACAGACCGGAGGAGGGCCTGATCATGGATCCGGACCCCTCCGGTCTTCTTGTTTCCATTTTAGTTTTGAATTTCAATAAATTAACCTTACCTTTGCCCCGCCTTAGGCAATAGTGCCTATTGTAATATATCATATTCATGAACCCATTTATTGAACTGGGGATCCGTCATGATATTGTTAATGCCATCACAGAGTTAGGGTTCGAGAAACCCACTCCCATCCAGGAACAAGCCGTTCCGGTACTTTTGACAGGCAGCAACGATTTTGTCGGATTAGCCCAAACTGGCACCGGCAAAACCGCAGCGTTTGGCTTGCCCTTATTAGAACTACTGGACTTTTCTCAGAAACAGCCGCAGGCATTGATTCTATGCCCCACGCGTGAATTGTGTTTGCAGATCTCCAAAGACCTCGAAAAATTTGCCAAAAACATCCCTGATGTGCATGTCGTCGCCGTTTACGGCGGTGCCAGCATCAGCGACCAATTGCGGCAGATCCGTCGGGGCGTACAGATCGTTGTCGCGACCCCCGGTCGTATGCTGGATATCATCGGCCGCAATGCCATTGATTTCTCCAACGTAAAGTATGTCGTATTGGATGAGGCGGATGAAATGCTCAACATGGGCTTTCAGGAAGACATCAACAATATCCTGTCCACCACTCCGGACGAGAAAAAAACCTGGCTGTTTTCAGCCACCATGCCCGCGGAAGTGCGGCGGATTGCCAAAAACTACATGACCGATCCGTTTGAGCTGACCGTAGGCACCAAAAACAGCGGTAACGCCAACATTGAGCACCACTATTACGTGATCCGGGCGCGCGACAAGTATGCGGCGTTCAAACGCATCGTAGACTCCAATCCCGAAATTTTCGGCATCGTGTTCTGCCGTACAAAAATTGAAACGCAGGAGATCGCCGAGGCACTCATTAAAGACGGGTATAATGCCGACTCCCTGCATGGAGACCTCTCCCAACAGCAGCGGGACAAGGTGATGAAGCGGTACCGCGAGCGCAGCCTGCAGCTGCTCATTGCTACGGATGTCGCCGCACGGGGCATCGACGTCAATGACGTAACCCACGTGATTAACTACTCCCTGCCAGACGAAATCGAAAACTATACGCACCGTAGCGGCCGTACGGCCCGCGCCGGCAAAACCGGGATCTCACTGTCACTGGTGAACCTGAAAGAGCTGGGCAAAATCCGTCAGATCGAGAAAGTCATCGGCAAGCCGTTCATTAAAATGGACGTGCCCCGCGGCGAAGCCGTGGTGGAGAGCCAACTGTTCGCCATGATCAACAAGGTACGGGAAGTAGCCGTAAATGACGATCACATCGAACCGTACTTACCCAAAATCATGGAAAGCTTTGTTGACCTCAGCAAAGAAGAGATCATCAAACGATTTGCATCGCTGGAATTCAACCGGTTTTTGGAGTACTACCAAAATGCACCTGACCTTAACGTGGATGCCCATGAAGCCCGTGGTTTGGACCGCAAAGGAAAAACGGAACGCTTCGGACGCGATGGTTACAAATCGGATTACACACGCCTTTTCATTAACCTCGGTTCAGTGGATGAATTTACCCGGGGGGATATCCTCGGCTACATTTGCAATACCACGCGGATCAGCGGAAAGTCAATCGGCAAAATCGACCTGAAAGGCGTATATACCTTCTTCGAGGTGGAAAACGCTTCGGTTGACAAGGTGTTTTCCGGCTTCCAGAACGTAGATTTTAACGGACGTCCGGTTCGGGTTGAAAATGCCGGCGAAGGCCGGGGCGGCGACAAACGTAACCGATCGTTCCGCAGCGGAGCGGATCACGGGGGCCGACGCAAACGCGAAAGCGG
>Ga0079224_100016647_pt1 | contig 10340 bp, 11 predicted proteins | sample Stecom2015_FD_80414 | JGI IMG/M metagenome (GOLD analysis project Ga0079224, IMG submission 80414) | Agricultural soil microbial communities from Utah to study Nitrogen management - Steer compost 2015 | ecosystem: Environmental > Terrestrial > Soil > Agricultural land | place: USA: Utah... | reverse complement strand
GGCGTCGCAGCGGAGCTCGCGCGTACGACGAGTTTCGCCGACACTTAACTCCTCAGGGAGGCTCCATGGCAACCAGGAAGAAGGCTGCAAAGCGGAAGACCGCGAAGCGGGGCACGGCCAAGAAGGCGGCCGGCCGCAAGACCGCGAAGCGGAAGACTGCGAAGCGGGGCGGTGCGAAGAAGAAGACCGCCAAGCGGAAGACTGCGAAGCGGAAGACCGCCAAGCGCAAGACCGCCAAGCGCGGCACTGCGAAGCGGAAGACCGCCAAGCGCAAGACCGCCAAGCGCGGCACCGCGAAGCGGAAGACCGCCAAGCGGAAGACTGCCAAGAAGGGTGCCCGCAAGACGACCAAGCGTCGTCGCAAGGCGTCCAAGAAGGCGGCCGCTGCGCCTGCCGCGATGTAAGCAGCAGCTTCCAGGTACGAGCACGGGGCCGGCATTCGCCGGCCCCGTGTCGTTTCTGCCGCCCACCTCACTTCGGATCAGGCACTCACGTCCTGCTCGATCGGTGCGGCCTGCGATTCGGCGGGACGCAGGAAGATCGCCCCTCGCGACGGCGCCCCTCGCGGCCTGCGTCCCATCGGTGGCAGCGGCTCGCGATGCCACGCGGCGTAGTGACCCGCAAATCCCTCCGGGCCGGTGCCGAGCGAATCGGGAACCAGTGCGTGCATCCCGCCGGGGAGGGTGAGCTCCTGGAGCTGCGCGATCAGGGTGCGACGCTCACCGGGCGACAGCACCGCCAGGGTCCCCGAGTCGATCACCACCAGCACGAACTCCTGCTCCAGTGCCGGCAGCCAACTGCCGAACTGCACGCACCACGCATCGAAGGTCGATGCCAGTGCCTCGGAGGCCACCCGATGCTCGGCGCGCTCGATCGATGCGAAATCACGATCCAGGTAGGTGACGTCGGCGTCGTGTGCGGCGAGCAGGTAGGCGGCGTTCTCTGCGCCGACACCCACCACCAGGACGGGATCGTCGGGCTCGATCCGCGGCGCGAGTCCCACCACCAGGTGTGAAGGGTCGAGTCCCCAGTGGATCGGGTCGCGTTGGGTGGCGCGCAGCTTGGGGTACTGCTTGCGCCACGACTCGAACGACTTGATGCCGAGGCGGCGCTTGATGAGGTCGTCGACGGCTTCCTGGGCCAGGACCTCGGTGAGCAGGAACTGCTGCTCGTCGTGCCGGATCTCGCAGAGCGCCGCGTCGGCCAACCGCATCAGCTCCTCCCGTGACAGGGAGTTCTTGTAGTGCTCGATGCGGTCCATGATGTAGAGGTCGTACTGCTGGCGCAGGGAACGAATCGACTTCCGCCGGGGGGCGGCACTGAGCAGTTGCTGCGCCGTGAGCATACCTCGAAAGTCGTGAACTGGCCTCGCTTCGTCAATCCGCGCGGAGCAGGGCACCCTTCAGGTAGCCGGTTTCCGGGACGGTGAGCAGTTCCGGATGGTCCTCGGGTTGACCGAGGACACGCTCGAGGGTGAGGCGGCGGTCGCTGCGGGCGGCCGCGGTGGCGAGCATCTCCAGGAAGGCGGGAAGTCGAACGTGGAACGAGCAGCTTGCGCTGAGCAGCCGTCCCCCCCGGGCGAGCAGGCGCATCGCCCGACGGTTGATCTCGTGGTAGCCCCGCAGTGCCGCTGGCACCTGCGACTTGCTCTTGGCGAACGCCGGTGGGTCGACCACGATGAAGTCGAAGCGACGCCCCTGTCGGTGCCAGTCGGCCAACTGGTCAAAGGCGTCAGCGGCCACGAAGGTGATGTTATCGAGACCGTTGAGCGCTGCGTGGGCACCGCCACGTTCCAGCGCGACTTCGCTGGCATCGAGGGCTGTCACCTCGTTGGCCCGCTGGGCCAGGTGCAGTGCGAACGATCCGTGATAGCTGAAGCAGTCCAGGCCGGTGCCGCCATCGGGCATCAGTCCACCGGCGAGGAGCCGATTCTCACGCTGGTCGAGGAATGCGCCGGTCTTCTGGCCTGACCAGGGTGCGGCCAGCCAGCGTACGGTACCCTCACGGACCTCGATCTCCTCGGGAACTTCCCCCGTGGCGAGCTCGATCTCCTGGTCCAGGCCCTCGAGCCTGCGCGTCGGCACGTCGTGACGGAACAGGATCCCTGCGGGTTGGACCAGCTCGGTTAGCGCGGAGACAATCTCGCCCCGCCGAGTCTCGAGTCCGGCCGAGAGCAGTTGCACCACCAGCCAACGGTCGTAGCGATCGACCACCATCGACGGCAGGCCGTCGCCCTCGGCGTGAACCATTCGCCAGGCGTTGGCGTCGATTCCCGCCCGCCGGGCGATGCATCGCGCCAGACGGTCGCGCCACCACGAGGTGTCGATGTTGACGTCCTCGCGATCGAGCAGCCGGAGCCGAATCTCGGAGCGGGGTGACAGCAGTGCCTTGCCCAGGAAGCGGCCACGACGATCACGCACGGACACTATCCCGGCGGAGTCGTCGTGTTCGATCACGTCGCTGCGGTAGATCCAGGGATGCCCGGAGCTCCAGCGCTGTGCACCGCGATCGGAGACCAGTGCCTGCATCATACTGCCCCGCACTGGCGCGCGGTCGTCGACACCCCCTGATTTGCTGTCATGTCCGGGAATCTAGCGGCGGCGCTTCGCCTCCTACTCGTCACCGACGATCGACTGCTGGCCGGTCGGGATCCGATTGCCGCCTGCCGCGAGGCGGTGGCTGGCGGCGTCACCGCCGTGCAACTGCGGCTCAAGCAGGCGGGCGACCGCGAACTTTTCAGCCTGGCTCGTGAGCTGGTCGCCGGATTGCCGGTGCCGGTGTTCGTAAACGATCGGATGGACATCGCCCTCGCCGCCAACGCTGCCGGCGTTCACCTGGGCATCGACGACCTGCCTCCCGAGCGGGCGCGCAGGATCGCGCCAGCCGGATTCTGGATCGGTGCGTCGGTGGGTTCGGACGGGGAAGTGCCGCGCGGCAGGGTCGCGGACTACTGGGGGATCGGCCCGCTCAATGGCAGCAGCACCAAGTCCGATGCCGGTCCCGCACTGGGCGTGGATGGCGTCACCAGCCTGCTCAAGCAGGCCGGCGGCAGGCCCTGCGTCGTGATCGGTGCCGTGACTCCGAGCGAGGTGCCCGAGATGCTCGCCGCGGGATTTTCGGGCGTGGCCGTAAGCAGCGGCATCCTCGCCGCGCCCGACATCACCGCGGCCGCGCGTCGCTATCTCTGACTATCTCCTGATCCTGCGAATGTTCCGCAGGTGTTCCGCGTACGTGGCCGCGAACACGTGGCCCCCGTCGCCGCGCGCCACGAAGTAGAGCTCGTTGCTCTCGATCGGCGACAGGGTCGCCTCGATCGCGGCGTCGCTCGGATTGCCGATCGGGGTGGGAGGCAGGCCGCTGATCAGGTAGGTGTTGTAGGGTGACTGGTAGGAATAGTCGCGGTTGAAAAGTCGCGACTCGCGGCGGTTGCGATCGAGCAGGAAGGCGTACTGGATCGTCGGATCTGCCTGCAGCGGCATCCCGATCCTGAGTCGGTTGCGATAGACCGCCGCGATCCTCGGCAGTTCTTCCTGGAGCTGGGCCTCTGCCTCGACGATCGAAGCCAGGATCAGCACCTGGGTCTTGCTGAGTCCCGCCGCAGTGGCACGCTGCTGCCATTCCTCCGACCAGGCGTCACGACGTGCGACCAGGAAGCGGCGCACCACTTCGCGCGGCGTGGCGTAGCCGCCGAAGAAGTAGGTATCGGGGTGCAGCCAACCTTCGACGGTGGGTGCCTCTATCCCGAACTCCTGGCGGATGCCGGGATCGCGCACCAGCGCGAGTATCGTGTCGGCGGGGATTCCAAGGCCGCGCTCGGCGGCCCGAGCGAAGTCCCAGACGGTGCCGCCCTCGGGCAGGGTGATCTTGAAGCGGACCTCGTCGCCGCGGCGGAACTGGTCGAGCAACTCGGCGGCGGTGCTGCCAGGCCTTACATCGTAGTAGCCGGGGCGGAGTGATCGGTCGATTCCCTGGACCCTGCCCAGCAGCTTGAACCAGGTATCGGAGGTGAGCACTCCGCGAGCCACCAGCGTGTCACCGATGCTGGAGAGCGCGCTGCCTGGCGGCACGCCGATTCGCACCGGGTCACCCTCGGCAGCGGTGCCACAGGCAGACAGCGTGAGTGCCGTGGCAAGCGCGGCAACCCTGATCCCGCGCCTGGTCATTTCCGCTCCCGCCGTTGTTCGAGCCACTGCTCCAGCAGCACCGCTGCCGCGCGCGCGTCGACGTCGTCACGCCGACTGCGTGGTGACATGCCCCTCCGGCGCAACCGATCGGTGGCCTCGGCGGTGCTGAAGGATTCGTCGATCCATTCCACCGGCAGGCCGCTGCGCGCCGAGAACAGCTCGCCCATCGCGCGTGCCTGACTGGCGGATTCGCCGAGATTGCCGTCGTCGTCGTAGGGTATGCCGACCACCATGCCGACTGGTTGTTCGGTCTCCACCAGGGTCAGGAATTCGCCGAGTGGCAGCCGCTTGCCGATGCGGTAGCGGAGGACGGCGAGCGGGGTGGCGACAATGCGGGCAGCATCCGAGATGGCAATGCCGATCCGGTTGCTGCCCCAGTCGATCCCGATCACCCTGCCGTCGGGAGGTATTGTCTCGCTGGCACCGCTCATTCGATCCTACTGCGCCATGCTAGCGAAGAATTCCTTGTTGGTCTTGGTGCGCTTCATCCGCTCCAGCAGGAACTCCATCGCCTCGACGGTGGGCATGTCGGCGAGGAAGTTGCGGAGCAGGTACACCCGATTGAGCTCTTCCTTGTCGAGCAGCAGCTCTTCCTTGCGGGTGCCCGACTTGTTGATGTCGATCGCGGGATAGATTCGCCGGTCGGCGAGACGGCGGTCGAGCACCAGCTCCATGTTGCCGGTTCCCTTGAACTCCTCGAAGATCACCTCGTCCATCCGCGAGCCGGTCTCGATCAGCGCGGTGGCGATGATGGTGAGCGAACCGCCGTCGTCGATGTTGCGCGCTGCGCCAAAGAAGCGCTTGGGCTTCTGCAGTGCATTGGCGTCGACACCACCCGAGAGGATCTTGCCGGAGTGCGGCACCACCACGTTGTGCGCCCGCGCGAGTCGGGTGATCGAGTCGAGCAGGATCACCACGTCGCGACCGTGCTCGACCAGGCGGCGCGCCTTCTCGATCACCATGTCGGCAACCTGCACGTGCCGGTCTGCGGGCTCGTCGAACGTCGACGCGATCACCTCGGCGCGAACGTTCTCCTGCATGTCGGTGACCTCCTCGGGGCGCTCGTCGATGAGCAGCACGATGAGGTAGCACTCGGGGTGATTGTCGGCGATCGCGTTGGCGAGCTTCTGCAGCAGGATTGTCTTGCCGGCCTTGGGCGGTGCGACGATCAGGCCGCGCTGGCCCTTGCCGATCGGTGACATTATGTCGACCACGCGCATCGACAGGTCGCCGGTGGCGTTCTCCAGCCGGATCCGCTGGTCGGGATATCGTGGCTTGAGGTTGTCGAAGGCGACGCGGGTCTTGGTCTTCTCAGGCTCCTCGTAGTTGACGCTCTCGACCTTCAGCAGTGCCAGGTAGCGCTCACCCTCCTTGGGCGGGCGCACCTGTCCCTGCACCGTGTCACCGGTGCGCAGGTCGAAGCGCTTGATCTGGCTGGGGCTGACGTAGATGTCGTCGGGACCGTACAGGTAGTTCCAGTCCTGCGACCGGAGGAAGCCGTAGCCCTCGGGGAGGATCTCGAGCACGCCCTCGCCGCGGATCACGGTCTCCTTCTCGAGCAGGGCCTGCTCGATCCGGAAGATCAGGTCCTGCTTGCGGAGGCCCGAATAGTTGGTGATGTTGAGTTCCGACGCCAGCTCGTGCAGCTCGGCGACGGACTTCTTCTTGAGATCAGCGATATCCACTGGTGTCTCCAGCTCTGCCGACAGTGCGGCCGCGACGGGCGCGGAATTGCGATTCGAAGCGGTACAGGTGGCTGGTCTTTGCTATTGGGATTTGTGCCGGGTCCCGGCACCCTGACAAACGGGCTCTTGGAGGGGATCGTGAGTATGAGGATATGAACCGAGCCCCGGTCCGTCAAGGTGAGGGGTGAGCGACCCTACCCATTTTTTCGCGACCTGGCGCGAGCAGCGCCTGGAGGGCGATCGGCTCGTCCTGGACGGGGTGGTCGCCCCCGCTCACGTGGGGCCCTCCGCTGAGCTTGCGGGCTATCTGGCCGAGTGGCCGGGGGCCTGGTACTGGGGCAACGACGAGCACACCCGGCTGATCCTGATTCGCGGCACCGCACCCGCCCGTCCCGAGCGCTGGTTGTGGCATGGCGCGCTGCTCGCGCTCACGGTGGTGACCACCTTCGCGGCGGGCGCCATCATTGCGCATTCGCTCACCCTGCCGTCGCCGGGTCCGGGATTCAGCGGAGTGGTGGCGGCGATCATCCAGTTCGGCGAGGTGCTGATCGCCGGCGGCTGGCGACACCTGCTGCCGGGCTGGTCGTTCGCGGTACCGCTGCTCACGATCCTGCTGGTGCACGAGCTCGGTCACTACGTCGCGGGCAGGCGCTACGCGATCGACGTCTCGCCGCCGTACTTCCTGCCGGTGCCACCGACGCTGTCCCCGATCGGCAACCTCGGTGCATTCATCCGGATCCGTTCGCCGGTGTATGATCGCAGGCAACTGCTTGACGTGGGCGCCGCGGGCCCGCTGGCGGGATTCGTGGTGGCGCTGATCGTGTTGTGGTGGGGTTATCGCACCTCGACGCGCCTGCCGCTTTCCGGCTTCGAACCTTCGTCGATGGTGGCGCTGCTCGGCCTGCCGATCCCGATCGGTGAATCGATCCTCACCCGCACGCTGCGAGACCTGGCCCTGCCGGGCAGTGGTCCTGTGATGCTCTCCCCGATGGCATTCGCGGGTTGGGTGGGGATGTTCGTCACCGCACTCAACCTGCTGCCGCTGTCGCAGCTCGACGGTGGACACGTGCTGTTCGGGCTGGCAGGCAAGCGACAGGCCGCGCTGTCGCTGATCGCGGTGGCAGGGCTGGTCTGGCTGGGCTTCAGCGCGCCAATGTGGTGGATCTGGGTTGCGATCACCTTCGTGATCGGTGGCGGCGGCTGGAGTCACCCGGCGGTGGTGTTGCCGGAACGTGGTATTCTCCGACGTGGGCGTCTGACCGGGCTGGCGTGCCTGGTGGTGTTCGCCATCACCTTCGTGCCGGTCCCATTCCCGGGTTGAGGCAGCGATGAGCAACCAGAGTGATGCAATCTCCCATCTGCGGCACCAGTTGACCCAGCCGCTTGCGGTGCTGCTGGCGGACGTGCAGTTGCTGCTGCTCGACTCGGGTTCCCTGGATCCGCATCTCGAGGCGAGCCTGCGCGAGATCGAACGCCAGGTGCTCCGGATGCGCACCATCCTGCAGGAATCCCGCAACAACGACGGTTAGGAGATCCACGATGCGGCCCAACGGTCGCTGGATCGATCGCGTGCTGGGGGAGCATTCACCCTCCCGGCTGGCCCGGCTCGTTGCGCGTCACGAGGAATTGGCGTGGGCGATCGGTGCCGGGTTCCTGTTGCTGTTGTCCTTCCTGTTTTCGCTCCAGGACGACACGCCGCTCTGGGCGGTGCGACTGGGTTACCTGGTCGTCGGCGTGATCTGTGGCTACCTGCCGGTGCGCCACCTGCTCACCGGCCTGGTCAAGGGCGAGTTCCGTTTCGACATCGACCTGCTGATGGTGGTGGCCGCGATCGGTGCGGCCATCGTCGGTGCGTGGGCCGAGGGCGCCTTCCTGCTGTTCCTGTTCGCGCTCGCCAATGCCCTGGAGCGCTACGCCCTGGATCGGGCGCGCGGCGCGATTCGCGCCCTCGTCGAGCTGGTCCCCGACACTGCGCGAGTGCTGATCGATGGCCAGGAGCAGGTGTTGCCGATCGAGCGGGTGCGCCGCGGCGACATCGTGGTGGTCCGTCCCGCGGAGCGAATCGCGGTGGACGGTGTGGTTCGCGCCGGGACCTCGTCGGTCGACCAGGCGCCGATCACCGGGGAGTCAGTTCCGGTGATCAAGGCGGTCGGTGACGAAGTGTTCGCGGGAACCGTCAACGGCGATGGCGCACTCGAAGTGACCGTGACCGCTGCGATCGGCGACCGCACCCTCGACCGCGTGATCCGCCTTGTCGAGTCGTCACGGGCGGCGAAGGCGCCCACCGAGCGTGCTGCGGAGCGATTCGAGCGATGGTTCGTGCCGCTGGTGCTGATCGCCGACTTGCTGTTGATCGTGGTGCCGCCGCTGTTGGGAGCGATGGACTGGGCGTCGGCCTTCTATCGCGGGATGACGGTGCTCGTCGCGGCGTCGCCGTGTGCACTCGCGCTGGGCCCTCCGGCGGTGATGCTGGCCGGCATCGCGCAGGCCGCGCGCCGCGGCATCCTGGTCAAGGGCGGCGTGCATCTCGAGAACCTCGCGACGATCAAGGCGATCGCCTTCGACAAGACCGGCACGCTCACGATCGGTCATCCCGAGGTCACCGACGTGGTGCCGTTGCCCGGCGTCACCCAGCAGCAACTGCTGGCGATCGCCGCAGCGGTTGAATCACGCTCGCAGCATCCCTTGGCGCAGGCAGTGGTCCGTCGTGCCGCACAGGACGGGCTCGACCTGCCGCGCGCAGGTGACCTGGTGTCGATCACCGCGAAGGGTGTGCGCTCCGAGGTCGAGGGTGAGCCGGTGCTGATCGGTTCGCTCAAGCTGTGGCAGCGGGCCGATGACCTGCCGCCGGCGGAAGTCGTCGATGCGGTATCGCAGGTCGCTGCGCGCGGCCGCAGCGTGATGGTCGTGCGTCACGGATCGCGCTGGCTGGGCGTGCTGGGCCTGGCCGACAAGCCGCGCGAGTCGGTCGGTCCCACGCTGGACAGGTTGCGTTCGATGGGGATCGCACCGCTGGTGATGCTCACCGGCGATCATCGCGCCGTGGGCGAGGCGATCGGTCGCGAAGTGGGAGTGGATCAGGTCGTCGCCGACCTGTTGCCCGAACAGAAGGTGACCGCACTCAGCGAGCTGATGGCCAGGCACGGTGCGATGGCGATGGTGGGCGACGGCGTCAACGATGCGCCCGCGCTTGCGGCAGCAACGGTGGGCGTTGCGATGGGTGGTGCCGGCACCGCTGCGGCGCTGGAGACTGCCGATGCAGCGTTGATGGGCGATGACCTGGCTCGGTTGCCGTTCGCCATCGCACTGGCTCGCCAGGCTCGGCGTCTGCTCAACCAGAACCTCATCATCGCGGGCGGAATGATGGCGCTGCTGCTGGTGCTTGCCGCGACCGGCCAGCTCGGCATCGGGCCGGCGGTGGTGGGGCACGAGGGGAGCACCCTGGTGGTGATCGCCAACGCACTCAGGATGCTGAGGTTCGAGCAGCGCTCCTGAGGTCGTGTGTAGCTGGGGCGGGCGGGCTCGTCGCCGGTGTATACCCGAACCGAGGGGGACACCGATGGGCACCACCACGCAGGATGCGATTCACAACTACGTGACCGACATGATTGCGCTCGAGGACCTGCTCGCCAAGTCAGTTGCGGCACAGGTCAGCGCTCATGATGACAACGCCCAGGCGGCAGCGTTCTTCCGCCAGGTTGAAGCCACGGTCGACCAGCACATCGCCCAGCTCAAGCAGATCGCCGAGAGTCACGACGCTGGCGTGCTCAATGCGGTGGGTGATGCGATCAAGCGTGGCGGCTCGATGCTGGCAGGAATGGGTGCCGCGGCAATGGACATGGTGCGCAACGAGAAGCTGGCCAAGAACCTTCGCGATGACGCGACGGCGTTCTCGCTGGCCACGACCGGCTACTACATGCTGCACGTCACCGCCACCGCACTGGGCGAGACGGCCATTGCCAACACCGCCCGCCAGTTCATGCAGGATTACTCGAGCGTCGTCACCAGGCTGCACGACATGATCCCCGAGGCGATCATCGAGGTGCTGCGTGAGGACGAGCTGCCGATCGCTGCGGGCGTCGGTGACGCGGCGCGGAAGACATATCGCGAGGTGTGGGCGCAGGCAGGGTAGGGTTGCTGGCCGCTGGGGGAGGAGATGCAGCAGGGGCCAGGCCCGGGAACGGGTCTGGCCCCTGTCAGATGCGCCCGGAGGGATTCGAACCCCCGACCTTGTGCGCCGGAGGCACACGCTCTATCCAGCTGAGCTACGGACGCTAGATCGTCGATCCGGACGGTGGTGCAGATGTTATCGGGTCCGGGATCCCCCGCCGCTGGGACAGGCGGGGGAGAGTCGGGGCGCCCGGATTCGAACCGGGGACCTCCTGCTCCCGAAGCAGGCGCGCTAACCGGGCTGCGCTACGCCCCGAAACTTCTCTCGCGATTCACGACTCGTGACTCGCACCTCGATATG
>Ga0079224_100016646_pt1 | contig 10340 bp, 8 predicted proteins | sample Stecom2015_FD_80414 | JGI IMG/M metagenome (GOLD analysis project Ga0079224, IMG submission 80414) | Agricultural soil microbial communities from Utah to study Nitrogen management - Steer compost 2015 | ecosystem: Environmental > Terrestrial > Soil > Agricultural land | place: USA: Utah... | reverse complement strand
GGGACGCATTGTAAACCTGGGCGAACTGGGGCGTTATAAAATGGGCTTTCAGTGCAAAGCCGAAGACCACCCCGACAAACTCAGCCCCAAAAGCATCAAAAAATTTCACCTCAACTTTCAGCCCTCCAAAGCCGTCAAAAAAATGCTGAAAGTGGGCATGAAAGTCAAACGCGAAGGGGCGAGGTAAGGGTTTATTGCTGAGTAGTAATTTATACTTTCCTGATAATGGTTGATAAATTCAACTAAAAGCGTATGTTAAATTAAATTTTAAGCAATTGAAGTAATAATAAGGAGTTAAATAGTTAATGGCAAACGACTTTTAAAAGAAACTAAATAGAAAAAATCAAATCAGACACTTTTGCCAACTCAGACTTAAAATAATCTCGTTTGAAATAAGATAGTGGTTTGACACCGCCAATCACGTTTAAATGTTTAGTTACAAAACGAGTTTTATTCTGAAATTTTGATTTAAACAAATCTTCATTTTCTTGGATAAATTCTAAAATACCTAAAACAGCTTCTTTATGACGGCCAAACTTATAAGTACCCATTGTACGAGTAGGAAAATCTAAATTCCGAAAGAATATTTCAGTAAGTTCATATTTATTCTCTCTTTCTTCATCAACGGATAAATGTACTGACCACCATAATCCAGATAATGCGTGCCGAAGTAAGTTGTTTTGTGCAGAAGAGCTCAAAAACCAATGGTCTAAAATATATTTTGATAGATTAGTTGAATCTCCATTATAAACCTCCGGCCAACGCTCAACCATATATGGGTATAAATCAACGTGTGCCAGATACGTCCAAAACCTTTCATCTGATGCTTGTATAGGTTCTAAATCTTTGTAGGCTTCATAAATAGCTTTTGCTGAATCGAAATCAAATTTTTTATCTGGATTCAACTTCTCAATTAAGCCTGCTGGGTAGGCAAGATTTTGCACAGTTAGAACTTCATTCTTATCGTAAACAAATTCTGTGCTTTTGTAGTAGTTAACAATCTCTGCTGATTGAACTTTTTTCTTGAGTTCATTAACGTATCTTTCTCTAAATATTTTTTGCTTCATTTTTTCTTAATTTTCAAATTGATCTTCCAAATCATCTAATCCCGTAAAAAGCCTGCTAAACGGTTTTCCCAACAAACGTTGAGCAATTTCAGGAACATTCTCGGGTTCATCAATACCTAAACCCTGAAATGTATCTTTTTCATTATCTATTCGATATATTATTGCTTCAGCCCAAAATTTATCTTTATAATTTTTAATGTTATACAACGCAATAAGCAAAGCGTTTAATACTATTGAAGAATGAAATATAGGGTCATATTTTTTGTCATCAGCATAATTGCTTGCAAAGTTCTCGTAATCTTCTTCAGGAATTTCTACTGTTATTTTGGGTTCTTCCAAATTCACATTTATAACATCAAAGTCATCAGTTCTTGGCTTAACAACTAATATTTGAGAAACGGCTTTTAGTCTTTCATATCTTATATCTGCATTAAATGAAAATTTACCAAAAACAGCAAGAACATCTCCCTTTTCAATATCAAAATCAAAACCGTCATAATCGGAATGAGCATCAGGATTAATATAATGTGGAATAGTAGTTTTTGAGACTAAAAGGCAGGTAAATTCAACTTTTCCTTTTACGTGCTTTTTTGGAAGTTCAAAAGCAATATTGTTATCGGAACTTGTAAAGATTTCCCTGTAAAGTGTATTGGTACAAGTTACTTCGCAGAAATATTCAGCCTTATTTTCCTTCAATAATTGGTTTATGCTATTGTTACTTTGCTTTAATTCAAACATAATCCTGTAAGTATCTTTTTCCGAAAGGACTTCATAAGAAAAATCTATGTTTCCGGAAACAGTGTCGTCTATCCCTAACACAGGATGCGGAAAACTTATGTTATTGAATTTCATATGCCTTTATTTTTATAGAGTGTTTTACATTATCTGAAAAACTGACTTTGACAATGTTTCGACCTTTTGTCAATTGAACTCTGTTTAAGACATTATCGTTAATATCCCCATTATCAGTAGTAACTAAACTAATCCCGTCATCCCGCTCATTATCTGCACCGACCAAAAGTTCTATTTCAGCATTTTCAACATCTCTTGGAGAATTTATAATCAGAGAGTGATATAGCTTTTCCATTTCTCGCTGCGCGACAACCCTAAGAATCACATCCAAAAACACTTTACTTTTTACTTCTTCATCCGTTAGATGAACATTTGTTTTGTTCTTCGGACCTGGTGGAATTGGACCTGGTCCATCTCCACCTCCGCCACCACCACCTGTACCTTCCTCTTTTCCATCTTCATCAGGCTCAACTGGGACTTCATCCTCTTTTATCTCTTGTGGTTCGGTTCTTTTTAATTCGATTTTAACTGGTGGTTTTTCTATTTCCGTAGTTTGTAACCCTGTTTCGTCATCAACAACTTCATCACTTTGCTGACCGTTCATATTGCTTGGAGAATTGCCTTGCATCTGTTGTTCCTCATATTTTTCCAGTAATTCTTCCGTACTGTACAAGTAATCTTCCAAACCGGAAACAGACGTGCTATCGCCAACTTTTGATTTGGAGAGTTGTTTTAAAGTATCATTCACGAATTTACTCAACTCCTTTTCCGCATTAGTTGCATCTGTATGAACTTCATCATTTTCATCTATGTAGTTACCTTTTTTCCACTCATTATGAGCCGGATTTTCCATTTCCTTCAAAATTGTGTTCCCGGGCTCCTCATCACATACAAATACAGCAACATATCCGTTAATAAGGTTTCGTCTTCTTCCTTTGTAAACAACCATTTTAGGATTACGTAAATAACAGGTGCGATTTGGCAACCCTTTATTTAAGTAAACATAAAGTTTGACACTCCCAAGAGTTGGGAGTTTTCTGGGAAACATCAGATACTGCTCATTGCTACCTGTATATTTAACTGCCTTAAAATACGGTTTCGGATTCCAATGCTCAATATCTGCACTTTGTTCAATTTCATCAGGAAAATAATCGTCAATAATTTGTTGTAGATTATTGCAGTCTATTCTCACATCATCAACAGTTACAATCAGCTTTTTTTCATAAACCGCTAACCAGAAGTTGTTAAGAACCGACCTTATCATCTGTTCTTTTCGGTTTTCAGACTTAATCAATCCTATGATATAAATATCCGTTCCACTTTCAGAACGCTTGAAAAAATCCGGTATATCATTCGAATTACTTACAGGGTGTTCATAATCTATATTATAAAATCCGTCTCTTGTATAGGTTTTTTCTTCCAACTTATGTGTTGCAAGTCTTGTTTTTCCTTCAAAATACACATTACCTTCGGCCGTCTTGGTACTCACAATCACTGTCTTAATCTTTGAAAGCACATAGTATGCTCCTTTACCAAAACCGAACGAACCACCGGAACCTTCAGAACTTTTTGAACTCTTACCTTCATATCGGGAGAAAGAGCTAAAACCAGAATTGTCATCATTAGGGTCGTAGTACATTCCCTTTGTGTTATAATCGCTAATCTTAAGAACCTCAATTTGGCTGTATTGGTCCAAATAACTTGACATAGGATAAAACAATTTTTCAGCTTGTTTATCGTTTTTATGTGTTTGCCAACAAGCAATAATGTGCTTCTTGATGCTGAACAAGTTTGGATATTCATCTTTTTGTAGCCTGTCAAATCCAAATGAAACTACTACAGGCTTATCTTTATCAAGCACAGCATCCAAACTGTTTTGAATTGACTCTCTCACAATTGAATAGTAAGGATTGGCCTTGAATGTTTCGTGTATAGAGTCATTAGGCCCTGTTTTAGCCTGCCCACTTTCATCAAAATGCCATTTACAATTTTTTTCCATATCGATGTTATTTTTCAAAAGTAAATCCGCCTTTATTTGTTTTGTTCAGTTCCTTATCATAGAGAATTTTTGTTTCTTTTAGTGTTCGGTTTATTTCTTTGAACATCAACTCTACATCTTTTTCAGAGTACTCGTAATTGTTTTTATTGGCACAATTTCCAAGCAAGTTCAGATAATCTATAATCTTTTGAACCCGATTAGAAGCCACTTTTTCAAATCTTTCTCTACGTTTTGAAATCATTTTACTAACTTTGAATATAGTTAATCAGTTGCAAATATAGAATACATTTTATTATTGTGCAAATATAATCATTATATTTATTAAATATAGTATATAAATGGCTAATTTAAGTAAAGAACAGCGAAGAAAAAATATGCAAGCGGTTAAAAGCAAGGGTTCTAAAATTGAAACTTTGTTCGGGAAAGAATTGTGGAAAAAAGGCTTACGATATAGAAAAAATGACAAATCCGTTTTCGGAAAACCTGACTTTACTTTCAAAAAATATAAAGTTGCCGTTTTTTGCGACAGCGAATTTTGGCACGGCAAAAATTGGGAAACAAAAAAGCACGAACACAAGACTAACATTGACTTTTGGCACAAGAAAATTGAGCGAAACATTGAAAGAGATATAGAAGTAAATAGGCAATTAACCAATGACGGGTGGACAGTTTTGCGTTTTTGGGGAAAGGATATCGAAAAAAATTTGTTTCTTTGTGTGAAAAAAGTAGAGCAAACAATCAATGCAAAAAAGTAACCTCAAAGCGGTGGATTTCTTTTGCTCCGGGGGCGGTATGAGCTACGGTATGCAACAGGCAGGCATAAAAATTCTTGCAGGAATTGATTTTGACGAAAGTTGCAAAGAGACTTATGAATCGAATATAAGAGGTGCAGAATTTATTCACGCAGACGTTTTTAAATTAAAAGAAAAAGATTTAGAAAAAAAACTTTCCCTAAAAATAAATGATGATGATTTAGTCCTTATTGGCTGTAGTCCTTGCCAATTTTGGAGTATCATCAATACCGACAAAACAAAATCGTCTGAATCTAAAAATCTTCTTATAGAATTTTCACGCTTCGTAAAGCATTTTCGCCCCGGATATGTGGTTGTGGAAAATGTACCGGGCGTTTTAAGGAGAAAAGAAGAAAGCGGATTAAATGAATTTATCGAGTGGCTACAAAATAATGGCTACAAAAAACCGCATTTTAAAGTCCATAACGTAAACAATTACGGAGTTCCACAAAGTAGAAAAAGATTTACCTTAATAGCCACACGTTTATCCGAAACCGAAATTAAACCCCTCAAAGGTGAAGAAAAGAAACTTACTGTAAAGGACGTATTGGGAGAAGTAAACGGATTTCCGAAAATTGAACCGGGACATAAGGACAAGACAACTTTCTATCATAGCGTTTCAAACATTAGCGACATTAATAAAAAACGTCTTAAAAAAGTAAAAAAGGACGGAGGAAACAGATTTGGTTTTGCTGATGACCCAGAATTACAATTAGATTGTTTTATCGGCAGAGACGACTCTTTTAAAGACACTTTTGGTCGCCTTTGGTGGAATAGGCCTTCACCTACAATTACAACAAAATTTTTCAGTATTTCTAACGGACGCTTTGTACATCCGGAAGAAGATAGAGCTTTATCAATTAGAGAAGGAGCAACCCTACAATCTTTTCCAAAAAATTACATCTTCAAAACAACGAGTATAGCAAAAACAGCCCGAATGATTGGTAATGCCGTACCTCCAAAATATGCAGAAGCTATTGGTAAAGCGATAATTCAAAGTCAATGATGACTTTAACCTTCTATATAAATGTGGGGAAATTTTAAGAGGCAGAAGAATTGTAAAGTATATTATTCCAAATAAATATATTTAAATATCCACAGGTAATACATTAAAAATTTCAAATTATAAATGTTTATCTTAGGAATTAATTCTCTAAAAAAAATATGGATTTAAACTATACAAGAGAAGAAATTTTAAAAGGTATAAATATAATTGATCAAAACCCTGATTTAATCAAGGGAAGGCATTCCTCCACATATGATCTAATTCATAACAACAAGAAATATCCACCTATATTAGTTTTATCTATTGCTAACACGTCAAAAGGGGGAAAAGAATTGACACTAGAAGATTTTGGAAACAATGTTGAAATTCCATTTAAAATTCTAAGAGATAAAGGCTTTGTAATTAAATTAAAAAATAAGACCATGAAACCTGACCTTAAAGAATTTATCAAAGTAGCGAATGAGCAAAATACTGGACAAGGAACAACTGAGACTGCCTCGTTATATGCTAGGGTAAACAAAGGCGTAAAAGAAGGTTTAAAAATAGAAATATCATTTGGTGTTGGAAGGGCATCTGCAATACCCTGGATTGCTTTTATAGGGTTTAACCAAACAGTAAAAAACGGTATTTATCCTGTATACCTTTATTATAAAGACTTTAACTTACTCATCTTAGCATATGGAGTAAGTGAGACTACATCACCCCTTAGAAAATGGAGCAGTTTAAATTCGAAACAAACAATTAAAGAATATTTTGATAAAAAGAATTCTAAAACACCCAATAGGTATGGAGGGTCATATATCTACAAAGTTTATAACCCAAATTCACTGCCTTCAGACAAAACCTTAGAATCTGATCTGGATCAAATTATTAAAGAGTATAAAATCTTATTTACCAACCAAAAAGAGACTAATAAACCTTTAAAATCTTTATCTCAGGAGAGTTTTTCTATTGTTCGTTTTCAGGAAACATTATCTAATTCTGGGTTAATTTATTCTAACCAATTAATTAAAAGATTCACCGCCTCCCTTCTCACTAAACCCTTTGTCATCCTCACAGGTTTATCTGGTTCAGGAAAAACCAAACTGGCGCAGGCTTTTGTGCAATGGATGTGTCAGGATGAAAGCCAGTACCGCATCATTCCCGTGGGAGCAGACTGGACCAACAGGGAACCACTACTTGGATATCCCAATGCTTTACAACCTGAAGAATATGTAAAACCTGATAGTGGCGTACTGGATTTAATTATGCAAGCCAACAATCATCCTGATTTACCACACTTCCTGATATTGGATGAAATGAATTTAAGCCACGTGGAGCGTTATTTTGCTGACTTTTTAAGCGTGATGGAGTCCGGAGAAGAGATTCCTTTGTATGCTGAGGGCACTGTTAATAATGGCGTGCCGTCAAAACTTAAAATGCCTACCAATTTGTTCATCATTGGAACAGTCAACATTGATGAAACCACCCATATGTTTAGCCCCAAAGTGCTGGACAGAGCTAACACCATAGAGTTTCGTGTTTCACAGGAAGAGATGCAAAACTTTCTGGGGAATATACGCAGTATCGATATGAAGCAGCTGAAAGGTAAAGGCGCAGGTATGGGTAAAAGCTTCCTGGATATGGCTGCAAACAAGTCTTTTGAGACTAAGGATATTGTTGAGATTAATGAATCACTGGTTAAGTTTTTCGGGGAGTTGAAAAAGACCGGAGCTGAGTTTGGTTACAGATCAGCAACAGAGATTCTTCGCTTGTTAAACCAGTTAAGTACTATAGACAGTAAGCTAACAACAAATGAAAAGATTGACATAGCCATTATGCAAAAACTGCTGCCAAAATTGCACGGCTCCCGAAGAAAACTGTGCCCCGTTCTTGAAACACTTGGTTCATTCTGCATTTCAGGTGATGTAAAAATCATTAAGGATGTTTTTGAAAAAGAAGATTTTGACTTCAATGGAACCAATGTTCTTTACCCGCTTTCACTGGAAAAAATAACCCGTATGCACAAAGGAGCTGTTGACAATGGGTTTGCAAGTTTTGCTGAAGCTTAAGCGATGGTTTCACTACCTGAAATAGCAATTAAACTCGACTCTGTAAGTGATGATTTATGCCTTATTATCACAGAACGCAGAGCGAAAACCTTGTTTGATGCAACAGATTCTGCTATAGAAAACAATGAAGCACGGTATCAGTTAATTGAGGGCTGTTATTATGATTATGAGCTCAGCGATTCCCGTTATGTTTTGGCAGATCCTTTTGGTAGTATTGTATTACCACACAAACGCAAACCCCACCTGGGCACGATAGCACCAAACATTTATGTGGGCACACTTGAAATCCCCATAAAAGATACAGAAACCGAAGAAACGGTTTCAAATATCTTACTTGAAGTACAGTCTTTAAAGTCAGATTATCGTCAGGATTACCGGGATATGCTGGAGCTCATTACCGAAAAATGTACAGACCTCTTGCTTCAGGCCAATGCACCGGTATCCCATACTTTTGATGTCGATTATACAAAAAACACACAAACCTTATATCAGCGTTTTGCCTTTGTTAAGTCTGTGATAGCCACTGATGAATTTGCAGAAGCTGTGCACCGCATTGTGACGATGCCCGTAACCCAATGGGCTGAAACTGCTGAAAACAGAGATATTCGAAATGCGAGAAGGTTTTCTAATACCAATATCAGAGAGATCCTTAAAAGTGGTAACCGCACAAAACTTCCACGGGGCCACTTTCTTACTAATTATGGAATTGAATCACTTCCTGAGCGTATTACGACCATTCGTAAAATTGATTCGGTGGACACCCCTGAAAACCGCTTTGTTAAACACGCGATGGAAACCTCTTTAAGGTTTTGTTCTGAGATTCAACAGGCAGCTGTTAAAGGCAATCTTAAAAAGTTGGAAAATGAAGCGGAAATGCTTGTTCGAATTCTGGAAAACAAGTTACAGCATACCATTTTTAATGAGATTTCCAGACCTACAACACTAAAACTGAACAGTCCGGTTTTACAAAGAAAAGAAGGCTACCGTGAAGTATTGAGAGTCTGGCTTATGTTTGATCTCGCTGCAAAACTCATCTGGAAAGGTGGGGAAGACGTGTATGGCGCCGGAAAAAAAGATATTGCTACATTGTATGAATATTGGCTCTTCTTTAAATTACTGGATTTATTTCAGGAGATTTTCGACATTGAACCTAATGACATTTCAGACTTAATACAACCATCTCAGGGTGATTTAAATTTACAACTCAAACAAGGGAAATCAACGCCGTTAAGAGGGGTTTTTGATTCAGGAAAACGAAAACTCAATATCAGGTTTAATTACAATCGTTCATTTAGTGGGAAAAAGGACTATCCACATTCCGGCAGCTGGACAACAACCTTACGACCGGATTATACACTTTCACTCTGGCCGTTGGGTATTTCAGAAACTAAAGCAGAAAAACAGGAGTTGATTGTTCATATACATTTTGATGCTAAATACAAAGTGGCCAACTTATGGGACTATCTGGACGACACTTCAGAAGAGGAGCTGGACAAAGAAAAAACCGAAAATAAGAAAGGTATTTATAAAAATGCCGATCTGCTGAAAATGCATGCTTACAAAGATGCCATTAGAAGAACTGGGGGTGCTTATGTATTGTATCCCGGCGAAAATTCAATAGAGCGCAAAGGGTTTCATGAGATTATTCCGGGTTTAGGTGCATTTCCGGTCCGTCCGTCAAAAACAGATACCGGAATCGGAGATTTAAAAAAGTTTATACTTGAAATCATCGACCACTTTATAAATCGAGCATCACAGCGTGAAAAAATAGCCTTCAAAAGTTATGACACATATAAAAATCCACCAAATCCGGAAAACGAGCTTAAAGAAGCAATTCCGGAAGCATATGATGACAACCGCGGTTTAATTCCGGACGAAACCTATGTTCTTATAGGTTTCTATAACACACCGGAACAGTATGACTGGATTAAAAAGAACAAACTTTATAATTTCAGAATGGGTTCGGGTCGGGGGTCACTAACTCTTGATAAGGAAACCGTAGGTTCAAAATATTTGTTGCTTCATACACATAAAGATGATGTGTCCGGTGATTTATGGAGGATAGTGAGCAAAGGTCCAAAGGTATATGCTAAAGAAACAATGTCTAAAAAAGGATATCCTTCTCCTTCACAGGGATATTATCTTATTTTTGAAATTGAAAAAGTAAACGATCCTGAATTTGAAAGTGTAAAATGGAATTTTAAAAACCTTAAGAATTACGAAACCCGCAGGGCTTCTTCAATACCATTTACGGCTAGTTTATCAGAATTAATGATAAATAAAACTACAGAATAGTTAAAATGATTCTAAAAAACCTTACTGTACTTTTGCGCCAAAAAAAGCATTTGCATAAAACCCTGTGACTAGTTCAAGGAAAGGTCAACTTAATAGATACCGTACGCCAAGTGTACAAAGCGTGCATGAAAAGAGGAAAACAAAAAGCAAAAAACACCTCGCCCATAGCACAAAAAATACCACCACACGATTCCCAAAAAACACCCGGGAAAACCGGGTCCGTTTTCATCCCTTTTTAGGGGCTAAAAACCCGCTTTTAGGTACCCCGTAGATAAGCCGTAGATATCCCGTAGATACTCCGTACATAAGCCGAGTAACAAAAGCGCAAAAAACAACTCT
>Ga0079224_100016645_pt1 | contig 10340 bp, 9 predicted proteins | sample Stecom2015_FD_80414 | JGI IMG/M metagenome (GOLD analysis project Ga0079224, IMG submission 80414) | Agricultural soil microbial communities from Utah to study Nitrogen management - Steer compost 2015 | ecosystem: Environmental > Terrestrial > Soil > Agricultural land | place: USA: Utah... | reverse complement strand
TATAATATGTGCTAAACCGACTTAAATCGTGATTGAATTCCTGAATTGTTACCCCTCTAGCGATCGACGTATAACTGCCGATGCGGATATCATGTACTTCTGCGGTAATAGTAATATTTGGACCCCATATGGAAGTGTTTGCACCGATAACGACTTTTCCATTGATATGTACTTGATTGAGCTTACAATTTTCCCCTATCTGAATATCTCCACTTATATGACACCCATTTATTGAGCAATGTCTGCCAATTTTTACTTGTGAAGAAATAACATTGACATTCAAAATATATTTTCTGATCAGAAAGCTCAGTTTATTTTTTAATCGTTTTACCAGCATCTTTATATTTTTTTAAACTATTCAAAGGCACCTTTGCAAGCTTTAACGACGCTTTGTTATTTGTAATTTTTTCCCTTTCGTAATATAAAACAAGCATTTCATTGCTTGTGAATGCTATAGAGGGATAGCTGTAATCAAAATCTCTGTTAGTCTCTATATCTGTTATGTACCGCCAGTGATAACCTTTGTCGTCACTAACCGCAATTGATAATGGCGATCTGTTATTGAATGAACTTCGGAAATTCTCCCGGGTATTATTCCAAACCATTACCAACAAGTCCGTTCCTGGTATTTTAACAATCTTTTGAGGCGAGGCGGGAGACGGAATATTAGAATTCTCCATCTTCCAAGTTATTCCACCGTCTTTACTTCTGGCGAAATAAACATATCCCTTTTTGGTGCGCATATTCATTAAGAACTCTTGGTCATCTAAACAAACAATGTTTGGCTCCATTAATGAATGATCGGCGTTTATTACATTCGATCGTTTCCAGGTCTCTCCGAGATTATCCGAGGAAAACAATACAATTTCTTGTCTCTCGTAGTTTTCAAAAATATCGCCATCAACAAATGCGACGGGAAGAAATAAGCGCCCCTTGTTTAACACCAGGCGATCATTTATAGCAACATGATATCCCCTCCCAGTTTCGCTGATTGGCTTGTGGTCTGTCCAATCCTCACCAGCATTAATGGACCTTTTACAATAAAGATCGATACTAAATTCGCTATTAATAGCTGAAAACGTCATAATCAGTTCAGAGCGGCTAATTTCTATTACAGACGGATTAGTCGTGTTCTTTACACCTATATTCCTCTGAATAACAGAAGGCTCGCCCCAAACCACACCTCCGTCTTTGCTACGTACTGCAATTATCTCCGCTTTTTCTTCAAAATCACTTAGAATCCTTGGATACCTAACGGCGGTAACAAAAAGATCCTCTTTTAGATTTGTTACGGTGCCGTAAGCATACTGAAAACCATCGGTGCCCGCTTCGAAAACATACGACTTCTGTATGTTGATAAACATGGGAGCGGCTTCCAAGCTGATCTCTATGTCCCGAAAATCCTTTTTACATGCTGCAAAAACAGTCAAGATAAAAAATACCGTTGCTGCGCTAAACCTATTAACCATTTTGTATTTCATCGTCGAAACTCTCAATTAAACTTAACAAATCTCTCGCAGTAAAACCCACTGTGTTAAAAACTTTCTTGTTATCGATATAATAATGGTAAGTTTCTATACCAATTTCATCTGTAATAAAAGTCCTGACGCCTAAGATGCAGCCCTCTATTATGGAGCCTGAATATCTAGATATGTGTAAAAAAGAGCTATTCAACAGAATAGGTAGAGGAATTTCACAAGCCTTGTCAATTTCGACATTTTGAATATTTTTCCTTGCAAAATAATCCTTCCAATAATCTCGTTTTTCCATCATCCTAGGGTGAAACCTCAGCCACCAAACGAACCTTTGCGAATCAAGATTCTCTATCACTTCCAACAAAGTGCCGCTCAGTACCGGTTCTTGCAGAGTAATTAAAATATTATTTTTAGTTCGATTTATAGCATGTTTAAAATGGTCTCCATAATGCTGAATAGTATAGCTTATCCAAGGATTACCCCTATTTTCCACCTTCTCCATACGGTTTGAGGGCAGCCAACTTCTCAACGACGAAGCTGATGGCGCATCCCAACACCAAAAATTTGATGGCAAGGTATCTGGATAATCCGTTCCTGATTTTAGCCCGTTAAAGTAATACATGGGATGGAGAGGGCCTTGGCTGCCGTGTTGTACATCATAGGTGATAATACCTAGTTTATTCGCGGCATAGACTAGCGCAAACATCTGAATATTATAATAGCACAAGACATATACTTTCTCTACCTTTAGCTTTCTTAGTAAATAAGAAAAAAAAATAGCATAAGCTCGAATTAAATGAAGTTTACTCTCAAATTTTTTGATATAGCTTTCTGCCAGCGGACAGACTTCTACATCAAAACGCTTAATCACGTCCTTGATGTTCTTGTAAGAGCAACTCCGCTTTTTAACAAAAAGGCCGATCAACTTAACCAAAGGCTCCAAATGTTCTAAAAACAAAATATCTTTATAATTTTCATATTGTTTGCGAGTATCAATTTGCCCATATTCCATTTCTACGTTTCTGCGGTCGTTCGTGAATGCTCGGAAAAACTTGTTGACAAAAAGATCGTTCATCACAGTTCGATGAGCGGAAAATCCAGCATACAAAGTACTTCCTCTACGATATTTGCAGATATTGACGAGAGAAAAAAAAAGGCTTCTAACTCTAGTATAAAGTGGCTTTTTCTTTCTCGATAAGTTTGAACTAGACGAACTCGATTGTCTGTACCAACTAAAGAACAAGTCTGACTTCAAAATGGGCCATATGTCGCCTTCCTCATTGTTAAATCTGGTTTCTTTCTCGACCTTAGAAAACCATTCGATTACTTGAATTCTGTTCATATTATACCAAATTCTTATTAATCCTCCTTATAAAAAAAATACCGGATAATAATGTAGCTACTGATACTACTACCTTTCCAATAATATCAAATTCAACACATATCAGTGCGAGGACGGTAAATATTAAGGTCAAAGTCAGCCAAAAAACGGGGTAGTAATTTATTCTGTTTGTCTCTCGCACGGTTTTCAGATAAAATCCAGCGTAGCCCATATATAAAAGTGAAATATATGTGACACCCGCGGCCGCAAAAACACCCCAAAAAGGAATGAGAATAAAGTTCAGACCAACGTTAAGAACGGCTGCAACAAATGTGACTTTCAATAACAGGGAGGTCTTTTCTAGATAAAAAAGCTTACTATTCGCTCCCAGATACATAGGACGGTAGCAGTAAGACATAATAATGATCAACCCTAATTGATAGCTTTCCTGAAGCTCTCGGTTCCTGAGTAATAGTTGAAATATTTCCTTAAGCCACACACATAATGTTAGTGAGCCTACTAGAAACACTATTTGTAGAATAAAAACCAAATCTCTTGCTCTTTTTTCTTTCCCCTCTTTGTATGCAATATTTAACATTGGTCCGATTGCAAAACCGGATGCCATCCCAGCTTGCCGGATAAAATTTCCAACAGTATAAGCCGCGTTGTATACTCCAATCTCGGATGTGGCAACGCCAACGGTTTTCATGATCAATCTATCAGAGCTATCCAACAGATAGGTAGAATAGTAGTGCGGGATTGTAGGAATCGACACCTTCAGAGCTCCTTTTATATATCTCCATTTAAAATTAAAAATAGGTTTCAGACCTTCCTTAAAGTTAATAGGACCGAAAAACGATATCTGGCTTGCCATCGTAGAAATGCCAGTTGAAATAAACCATCCCATGTACCCTTTCTTAAAAACCGAGATGAAAAGAATATTTAAGGCTACCGCTAAAAGGCCAAAAATAACGCTCCGAATAGCTATTTGGAGAGGTCGCTGCTTTAATTGATAGTAAGTGTTACCAAGTATCGCTGTGGGGCCAAAAAAAACAATAGGCAAAACATTCAACAGAATTATCCATAGAGCATTAGATGAGGCTTCAGATGGTATAAAAAACCACAGAACTGCTCCAAGAAAGACACTGTAAGGCAAGTTCCAAAGCATTAAAAATCCATAAATTTGACGCCAAGCCCACTTGTATTGCATCGGACTTCTATAAAACGAATTCGTTAGAACTAGTCTCAGCCCTAATGTATTTAAAACCGATATTGCTCCAGCGACCGCTGTCGTAATGCCGTAAACCCCAAAATCAACGCTGGTTAAATCTTTAGTTATAATGGGTAACGCAAATACACTTGCGATTCTCGTCACTTGTGGTGCCAGACCGTAGATAGCGGTGTGTGAAAAAAGTCTCTTAAGCATTTTCAGTTAAAAGAAATTCCGCCTGCTTAAAGTCAAATAGCGTGTCAATATCTATCGACAATTCCCGAGGCATAATATATGCATAAGAATTCTCTGTGTAATACCTCCCAGATACTAATAATTCTTTCTTGAATATGTAAATGGCTCCATTAGGATAATACGATTTCCTTTCTTCTTGCCTATTATTAATATAAGAACCGAATATTTCCTCAAACTTGCCCTCCCTAGTGATATACTTATGCCAGACTACGGGATGGTGCTCCTCACAATAAGAGATAACCGAATCCGCGTCTTTCTCTTTGAAAAGCTCAATTGCTTCTAATATATTCTTTGACGTTCTTAACGGGCTTGTAGGCTGTAAAATTACAACTTCATTGAAGTACTCCCCTACATCTATAAATTGCTCTAAAACGTATGTATACACATCGACAGCTCTTGCTGTGTCCGTCGCAAGATAAGCAGGCCGTAGTTCGCCACACTCAGCGCCGAATTCCAACGCTATATTTGCGATTTCGGGATCGTCGGTACTGACAAATACCTTTTTTATTGCAGGAACAGCTAAAGCCGCTTCGATGGTATATGCAATTAGCGGCTTGCCTAGCAGATGTCTTATATTTTTGCCCGGCAAGCCTTTAGAGCCTCCTCGTGCTGGAATAATTGCCAACATACTTACTATAGTTTTATATGTTTAATATCCTCCTGAGCCTTTTTAAAGTCCTCGTGTTTACCAATATCCAGCCAGTATCCATTTATTGGATATGTGATCAACTTCATGTTCATCTCAAGAACTTTGTCCATCAAATCCGTGATATCAAAGAATTCATCCTTTGGTATCATCTTCAAGAGCTCTTTCTTCAATAAATAAATACCCGCATTTGAATAATATGTATATTTAGGCTTCTCTTTAAGAGATTTTACGATGTTGAAATCATCTACTTCCAACACAGCGTACGGAACATCGACATGATAAGATGTTGCAGCGACCGCCATGTCTGCCGCGCTTTCTTTGAAAACTTTAAAAAAATCCGCATAATCGACATTCGTTAACAAATCGCTGTTCATTACCAAGATATCGTCATATGCGAAATGCTCAATTAATAGAATTGAACCGACCGTACCCAAAGGTTTAGGCTCTTTTACATATTGAATATTCAAATCGCGGCTTCTTCCGTCGCCGAAATAATTGATAAGCTGGTCTCCTAGGTAGTTTATGCTAAGAAAGATATTTCTTATTCCTACTTTGGATAATCTTTCGATATTGTATTCAATAATCGGCTTATCTCCAACCTTAAGTAAAGGTTTCGGCGTACTCTCAGTTAGTGGACGCAACCTCTTACCTTCACCGCCTGCCATCAGAACAGCATCCGCTGGAATTTTGGAATGTTGTGTTCTAAAATTGATCAAATCAACAATTTCACGATCACTATTCAATACCGGAACTATCTTGAAGTTATTACGCTTTAAGTTCTCTAGAATATCGATACTATAATCGTCTTCGAAAATGAATTTAGGGCTGTCTTGGATGAAGTCTGTAATTTTGTCATTAAAGTCTAAATCACGTAAAAACCCTCTCCTAAGATCTCCATCTGTTAAAGACCCTAGGAGTTGGTTACTGTCGTTCACAACAAAAAGGATTGCGTCAGAACTTAGTTCGTTTAGCTTTTTTAGAGCATCACGTACTGATGTTTCTCCGGTAATTAAATGATTAGACAGATATTTTTTCATATGATTATTTTATGTCTTCCCATTTCAGTAAAGTATCAGCTTCTTTCGAGATTCGAAGTTCTCGACCGATGATATGTGGTATCACGTCTGGAGAGATTCCTGTACCAGGGCGTTTACTAGTAAGATCTGCATCCGAGAGAACATGTCCCGCTGGAAGGTCATGCTTAATAACGATACTTCGCCTGAACTTACCTCTTTTCGCGATTTCAGCTTGGGAAACCACTTTCTTAAAGGTACCTAACGACCTAGCAATGTTGGCCGATTCTTCACAGATTATTTTCATTTCAAAAGGATCCGCCGAAATTTCGTGATCCCAGCCGGGCAGCTCCTTATCCGTCGTAAAATGTTTCTCTATAATACACGCCCCCAAAGCTACAGAAGCTAAAGGAATCGAAAACCCAATGGTATGATCAGAGAAACCGACAGGTAAATCGAAAGCCTGTTGCAACATAGTAATATTTCGGAGATTGATATCTTCATATGCGGGCGGATAAATGGAAATACAATGTAATAAAGAGATATCTGTGACACCCCGTTTCGTCAACAGTTCTACTGCAGCATCGACTTCTCCGAGAGTAGCCATTCCCGTCGACAAAATTATAGGCTTCCCCCCTTCGGCCAACTTGCTAAGAAGTTGAATATTATTAATATCCATGGACGCAACTTTATAAAATGGCACTTGACACCTATCCAATAAATCAACCTCCTCTACCGAAAATGGGGTTGAACAAAAATCTACATTTTTTTTGTCGCAATATTCTTTAAGTTCAAAATGCTGTTCTTCTCTCAAATAATATTTGTCCACCATTTCCTTTAGGGAACCGAAGTGCTTCTTTGGAGAATCGTCGTACTTCTGATTCCGATCGTATTCCTCCTTAGCAATTAGAGACGTATTGGACCACGATTGGAACTTGACTGCGTCCGCTCCACATTCTACCGCTGCATCTATCATTGTTCTTGCTAGGTCCATGTCCCCATTATGATTTGCTCCAATTTCGGCTATTATATAGGGGCGGCCGAAATTCTCTATTACCTTATCCTTAATTTTAAAAGATTTCATATAAGTACGTTTTTAAATTAATTCTGTTTCTTCCCACCAAAAAGGATTTTTTTCCAATACAATCGGTTTATTTAGCTCTATGAGACTCAGCGCATTTAGTTCTAATAAAAAGTCGCCTAAGCCTACTTCGGACAAAGCACTATAATGACACTTTTTAACATCTATTATATATTGAAGTCTCGCTGGAGTAACCATCTTTTGTATACCCGCTAAATTGTTGTCGTGTTGTCGATACACAGTAACACATCTGCTTGTGAAACGTGCCTTTGCTCCGAAATAGAGCATCTGGTAAAAAATAAACCAGTCGACAGCTTTAGGAATTTCACTTTTCCTGAGTGGTATCATCTCTAACACACGCCGTGTGAGAGATGTGTTGCCCAGACCAATGATATTGCTTCGTTGAATATTTGATAAAGATATAGTTTTCCCATCGCGAATTCTTTCATTCCAAATACCTATCGATTCTCCCGAATCCATTATTTTTAAGTCGTTGACCACAAGGTCATTGACACTTAAAAGTTCTTTACACAACTCTACTCTATTGACAGACATTCGATCATCGACATCCTGAAAAATGTAACCCTCGTAGTTCAATCTTTTTAAAATCTCAAAAGACTCAAACCGGATCTCAGCAACAGAACCGCGCATTGGAAAAATTTTAACCGGAAAGTTTACATTTTCTAATATTTTGCTGTTCTGGTCTAAGGTTTCCACGCCGTCGTTAAAGATAATTAAGTCGAATTCCTTGTTACTTTGAATACACAGCGTATCCAGCAATGAATCGAAGTATATCATTCCCTGCGGGTATACGTATGTGACAACTGCGTTCATATTGTATTATCTGACACTGCTCGGTATATTTACAATGCGCTCTTCCAAAAACTGGGCATTCCGCTGTTCATCTCTCTGACACGCTTCATACATGGGTAGTCGATACATCAACGTCCAAATCGGCCGTGTCATGACACCACTTTCGTTGGTAACTTTTAAGAAATTATCACGCTCCGTCCTGTCGCCCAATTCCACACACATTAACCAATAATTCGCTTTCGTATTTGGTGTTTCTGTTCGAAACGTTATCCCCACATCCTTAAAAAAAGCCGCGTATTCGCTAGCTAGTGCCCGCTTATCCGCCAAAAAAGCTTCCAATTTCTCTAATTGAGCACAGGCTAACGCAGCGTTTAAATTGGGCATACGAAAATTATAGCCAATTTCGTCGTGAAAAAACTCGTAGGGATGCGGCCGTTTTGCTGTTGTCGTCAAATATTTAGCACGCGTGCCCATTTCAACATCATTCGTTACAATGGCGCCACCGCCACCAGACGTAATGGTTTTATTACCGTTGAACGAAAATCCTCCAATCTGTCCGATGGATCCAGTATGCTTTCCTTTATAGAAGCTTCCCAATGATTCTGCGGCGTCTTCTACAACGGGAATATTCCACTTTCCACACACAGCTAGCAATTCATCTAGATGCACAGGAAATCCGAACGTATGCATAGGCATACATGCCGCAATCCGCCTGCCCGTCGACCTGTTGTAACATCCACCTTCCCGCAATTCCCCGAACTCTTCTAAAAACGCCTCCACCGCCCGCGGCGATAATCCCATGGTATCTAAATCGACGTCTAAAAATACGGGCATCGCTTGATTATAAGTAATGGCATTAGCAGTAGCAATAAATGTGAGTGCTTGCGTAAGCACTTCCTCTCCTGCCTTTACGCCAGCTAAGCGAAGAGCTACTTGTAGAGAGGCCGTTCCATTTACCACAGCTACTGCTTTTGTCGTCCCTGTAATGTCTTGCATCATTGTTTCAAACTTGTCGACGTAAGCGCCAACGGATGAGACAAACGTAGAATCAATTGTATCTAGCAGGTACGTCTTTTCATTACCTCGAAAGCGCGGCTCATGCAACGGGATAAACTTGTCGGTCTTGTATTGATCTCGAACAAACGAGATCATCTGCTGTATCTTTTCCATCATCACATTTTAGCGTCAAGATATTTACCTGTTTCTTTGTGACCGAAATCGGGAATCATCTCAAAGAAAAGGTCCACAATTTCCTCTTTGCTCCAAGCCCGATTGTTTTTAAACGCGCTGATCTTTTCTTCAAACAGTTTCAGCTTATTCTCTTCTACATTAAGATCATTCTTAATAACCCCCAGATTGATAAATCGCTCCATATCCAACACTTCCTTATCTGTATAAAATTCTTCAAAGTCTTTCTCCCCGGTAGTGTCGCTTGACGTGAACAAACACGGCCATCTTCCTTCTGCTGGTAACGTTTTTACAAGCTCTCTCGCCTCATCTTCCGTACGGCATAAGTGAGGCTCGTACCCCAGGCCCTTTAAATATTTCTCCGCAATTTCTGCAAATGTGATTAAATGCAGCTGTTCGCTTAATTTAGGAAAGAAAATATCCCTGTTTTCGCCGAAAATACAAGACATTAGACAAAGTTCTCCCGATTCTTTTGGAATTACAAAATACCGCTTTATATCGTTAGGAGCAACAATCGGTTGTCTTTTTTCAATTCTTTTGTTAAAGCCATGTAAAAGCGAGCCATCCGAGAATGCCACATTAGCGAATCGTGCTGTCGAAATCTTAATTTCCTTGCTTCTCCTCATCAAAAACATCTCCATAATTCGTTTCGATGCGCCCATCATATTAACAGGATTAGCGGCTTTGTCGGTAGAAACGCAAAAATACTTCTTGACTCCTTTTGCAATCGATTGTTGTAATGTTTTATCTGTATTGAAAACATTGACATCAATCATCCGCATCAAGGTGTATGGATCTTTCTCACTTCGAACATGCTTAAGGGCTGACAGATTTAACACATAGTCGTACTGACCGTCGGCCTCCCAAAACGCATCGTACTCTATAGAACCAATATCTAGCGCAAAAGTCTGAAAATCGCCATCTATATATCCATATGAACTACGGATGTCGCGAACTAGCTCGACCATGTTGTTCTCACTGATATCGACAACATGTAGCTTTTTAGGATTCCTTTTAAATATCTCTTTGGTTGTCGCTTGGCCTATGGAACCTGCACCCCCAATAACAAGGAAGCGAGACGATGATACGATACGACTTAATTCCTCTTCGTGGTTTAGGATGTCGGCAAGGAAAAGCTCGTCTGTGCGCCCAATTAATCTTAAGATATCCATAACTATAAATTTATCCTCCTACCGCGTAATAAGCAAAGCCTAGTCTGTTTAGCTCCTTCTTATCCAACAATTTCCGCCCGTCGAATATGAAAGAGGGCTTCTTCATGCCTTCCTTTATCTTAGCCCAGTCGTAGGTTTTGAACTCATCCCACTCCGTCAGTAC